>Ga0207421_10007412_pt1 | contig 11672 bp, 10 predicted proteins | sample SodLakKL_010_SED_4_FD_187542 | JGI IMG/M metagenome (GOLD analysis project Ga0207421, IMG submission 187542) | Alkaline sediment microbial communities from Lake Tanatar, Kulunda Steppe, Russia - 8KL_010_SED (SPAdes) (version 2) | ecosystem: Environmental > Aquatic > Non-marine Saline and... | reverse complement strand
CGATAGTTCTCAGAAAACTGTCTAAGGAGGCGGTATGATGAGAACGAATCATTTAATCGAAGACGCCGGTTACAGGGATGTGCTTGGGCGATGAATGTAATCGGCACCATTTTTGATTCCGCAAAGAGGCTTCTTCCGCAGAAACTGCAAGACTCGTTATTTGCAGAAATAGACATTAGCAAGAGCCTGGAAGCATCGCCGGCCGGGGCCATTTTCATGGGGGTGCAGATCTTAGAATACCTTGGCTTTCCCCGCTATATTGATGACCTGCTGGGGGAAAGGCACCGGTCGTTTGAGGAATTAAGGCATCATTATCACAACAAAAAAGCTTCGGATAAGCCGCTGATCCCGAGCCCCGGAATTATTTTGTGCATATTGGTGGCGGACATGATTGCCCATCCCAGAACAATAACACCGGCCTACAAGTTTGAAGAAAACGCAGCGAGCTGGTGTAGCGGTCCCTTGCTGGGGATCGAACCCGCTTTGTTAAATGACGACCGGATTGGCAGAACGCTCAGCGCAATTGGGGCAGAGACGCAGACCATGGAAGAAACCTTATTTTACCTGATCATGACAGCGGGAAAAAAGGCAGAGATACCTTTGAACAAGTTTATGCTGGATACCACGGTCTTAGAGCTTGACGGCAAGTTTAAAGACGCCGAAAAAGTAGTCCCCGGACGGGGCAAGAACTCGTTTGCCCAATTGCTTGTCAGCCTTGTGATCGCTTCTGGTTCAAGGTTGCCGGTGGGATTTGGGGTATTGGCAGGCAATACCAATGATGCCAAGACCCTGCCCGGTATCTATGATACGGTCCACCGTATCGCTGATGAGGGTGCGGTGGAATTTTTAATGGACCGGATTTATCCCACCCCCAGCAACATCTTGTTTTTAAAGGAACACGAGGATGAACGGATGGTTTACTGGGTCTCTCCCCTTAAGGCGGGTCTTTCAAACAGGCGGGTCCGCCAGGAAATCGAGCAGGCCTACAATGAAGAGCAATGGAAAAAGGTAAGCTACCGCTCTGCCAAAGAGCGCAAAGCAAAAATCGACCCGCCCCTTCAAGCGTTTGAAACCACCTGGATGTTGACTGAAACGATCAAGCCGGACCTGGAACCGGGGCAAAAAAGACGGCCAAAAGGCTCCATAAAAACCGTGGAGATGGAAGTGCGCTGTGTGTTTTACCGCCATCAAGGCCAGGCCGAAAAGGAAACTAAAAAACGGGAGCAGGATCAAATACAGCTAAATGAGGCCCTGCAGGATTTTAGGAGCAAACTCAACAAGTACAAATACCGGGAACTTGAATATTGCCAAATAAAGCTTTCCGAACTGCTCAAATTTTTTCCGAGCGTAAAGGAGTTCGTGCAGTGTCAGCTTTCTCAAACAGAACAGGGCGCTATTTCTCTAACCTGGAGCTGGGATCAATCAGCCCTTGACGAAGAAGCAAAATACGATGGCACTTTTGCTTTGCTGACCAACTACTCCGCCAAACAGGTCAGCGCCAATCAGCTGGTTAAAAAATACCGCAGCCGCGATGAGATTGAGGTTGATTTCAAGCAAATGCGAGGGCTTTTAGACTTAGAGCGCGTGCTTTTTCAACTGCCGGAACGAATTGACTGCTACATTTTTTTGAAAGTAATCGCTTTATTTGTCCTGGCCTTTTTGCGTGCTTATGCAGTCCAGGAAGGGGTTAAGGCTACAGAAAAAGAGATCCAGGAAAGCATGGGGGACATGTTCTTGACTGAAACCCAAATCCTGCCTTTGAAAATGAAAATCTACGGCGTTGCTAGAGATTCAGAACTCAATAAATTGTTCAGGAACCTTTTTTCGCTATCTGAACCGCAAACGATCATCAGCGGGATGAACGAGGCGGAAAAGTCCAAAACAGATCATTATGTCTTAAAATGGTATGAGACAAAAGAAAAGGAACACCAAGCACCATATTGAACCGGCTATCCATAAATGGGGTGATCTGGTAACCATAAAATTTTGCACCAGGTGTATATTTTCGTTTAAGCATGAGGTTTAAAAAAGCACATTTAACGCATGCCTGGTTTATTATACGTTTTTTCAAAAATATGCCTGCCTTTATTGCGCTTTATGGGCAGATTATTAGTGTCAATATATGTTATAAATGGTATATAGTTGCTGGTAATAAATTGCTGCGAAATGCAGGATATATTATAGTAGAAAAAAGCAATTCATATATAGGTTGTACTTAGGTTGTAAAAAGGGGTTTCGGGTGTTTTTTCGTGACATGTTAAAAGCCCTGAAATCCCTATTATTACTGGTGGTGCGCCTGCGTGGTTTTGAACCACGGGCCTCCTGCGTGTCAAGCAGGCGCTCTCCCCCTGAGCTACAGGCGCATGTCTTTAAGCAAATATAGTTTAGCATTTTAGCGATTAGAATGTCAATAAAATTAGGCCGGTGAACTGTAAAATATCCTTTTTCTATGCTATCATGAAAGTGTATTTAACGGCTTACAGGGAGGGTTATAAGTGCCGGCCAACCTGACCCCGCAATATTATGAAGCAGAAGAAAAATACCGCAGGGCTAAAACCCCGGAAGAGCGGATCCAGGCCCTGGAAGAGATGCTTAAGGTTATACCCAAGCATAAAGGGACTGAAAGGCTGCAGGGGGATATCAAGCGGAAGCTGGCCCGGGTAAGAGAAGAGGGAAAAAAGAAGAAATCGCCCGCTAAAGGGCACGATCCTTTCGGAGTTGAAAAACAGGGCGCCGGCCAGATTGTCCTGGCCGGTTACCCGAACAGTGGTAAATCTTCCCTGGTTACTTCCCTGACCAGGGCCAAGCTGAAAGTGGCCGATTACCCGTACACGACTGCTATTCCGGCCACAGGTATGATGCCCTATAAAGATACCTGGGTGCAGATGGTTGATACTCCGCCTCTTATGGAAGAAAATGTTCCATCAGGTCTGATCGGGACTTTTAAAGAAGCGGACGCCCTGCTGATCATAATTGATGTTTCCACTGCCGAGTGCCTTGAACAGTATGAAGGGTTGATGAAGGTTCTGCAGGGAAGGGAAGTGATCGACCTTTCCGAGGAAGGGGAAATAATCGCCCCGATTCCTTTCCTGGTTGCGGCCAACAAAATTGATCACATGGAAGCAGAAGAAAACCTGGAAGTGATGAAAGAATTAATGCCCGGTTTTGATCCCCTGACCGTGTCCATCAATGGAAACGGTCTGGAAGAGCTTAAAGATAGGTTGTATAACCTACTTGACGTGATCAGGATTTACGGCAAATCTCCAGACCGGCTTGCCGATATGGAACGACCATTTATTTTGAAACGGGGCAGTACTGTCCTTGATTTTGCCGAACAGGTTCATAAGGATTTCCCTGAACAGCTGAAAAGCGCCCTGGTCTGGGGTTCTTCAAAATTCGACGGCCAGGCCGTGGCCCGCGAACATGTTTTAGAAGACGGGGATATTGTTGAACTCCAGCTTTAAGCGTATACTGTGAATAGTAATCATTTTATCCGGGGCAACTGAAAGGTCCGTGAGCCTCAATTAACTGGTATAGGAGATGATCTGAGTGATTTGGATAGTAATCGGTATTGTTGTCATCGCCATTATATTTTCCATATCTACCTACAACCGACTGGTAGGGTTGCGCCAGAGGTTACAAAATGCCTGGTCGCAGATCGATGTGCAGCTGAAAAGGCGGTACGATTTGATTCCCAACCTGGTCAATACGGTAAAAGGATACGCCGCCCATGAAAAAGAAACCTTTGAGAACGTAACCAAAGCCCGCAGTATGGCCATGCAGGCCGGTGATATCAACGAGCAGGCCGGGGCAGAGGATATGCTTACCGGGGCTTTAAAAAGCCTGTTTGCCGTGGCTGAAAGTTATCCCGAGCTAAAAGCAGACGCCAACTTCCGCCAGCTCCAAAATGAACTGGCCAACACCGAGGGTCAGATTGCTTCTGCAAGGCAGGCCTACAACCAGGCCGTAATGAACTTTAATACGGCCATTCAACGTTTTCCAACAGTGATAGTCGCAGGTATGTTCGGTTTTCACCAGGAAAATTATTTCAACCTCGATGAAGAACCGGCTTCCCGCGAAGCTGTTAAGGTTGAATTTTAAGGATAATTGATCCTGACCCGCAGGGCTTAAGCTAAAACTAAGATCATACAGATCAGCAAGTAACACTGCCCGGCTGTCACTGGAATAAGTGAGGCGGGCAGTGTTATGTACGTACCGATTATATAAAAAACCATATACCCACTAGTACTACAGCGAAACTTATGTCGTGAATTAGGGCCCGCGAGGCCAAGGGGACAGTTCCATCGTCTTTCCTTCGGCCTACGCTGCGCTTCGGGACGCTCGAACCGTCCCCTTGGCACCGCTTAATTTTTTATCTTTCGCTGTAGTACTAGCATTAACCAGTATTAAGATTTATGGTGTAAATTTTATAGTTTCATATTTAATCCGGCAGCAAAAACAATTAGGCCTGTCCCATTTATACTTAATTCAATAAATTTACAGCATATTTAAAATTAATTATGAGTATTGATTTGCAAGGTTTCATTTGGTATACTCCTATTTGAACTTAATCGATGGCCATCGATATAGGTTAATATAAATTAGATTGGTAGTATTTAGAAAGGAATATGCATGAAACATTTACTTCCTTATTTCAAAGTTCTTTGCGAGGAACAACGCTTGAATATTATTGAACTGCTGCTGGAAAGAGAGCACTGTGTGTGTGAGTTAATTGAGAAATTAGGCTTGAGCCAGGCGACTGTCTCTCATCACGTAAAAGTGCTCCGGGAGATGGGCTTGATTAATTGCCGCTACATAAAAAATTCAACCTATTGCTCACTGGATCAGGGAGGATTCGAAAAATACGCCAGCTATATAAATGAAAGGCTTTTCAAACCGGTCGCAGAAACGAGTTTTGTTCCAAGCCCTAAGGCCGGTTTTGAGACGGATAAATGTTCTTCTTCGAAATAAACATTTTAGTGATCTGAGTGATGGGTTAGAAGATGTAAAAGAAGCAGGTGCTAAATAAAGGTTGGTAATTGTATAACTGTAAGTTAATCTATTCACAACTGTAGGAGGAATATTCCAGCATGAATGAAGTGGTTTCCCAAAAATCACAAAACTATTTTTTTTTGTCAAGGTGGTTTGCTGGTAAAACAACCCGGGACGATCTGGAGCATTATCTGAAACTAATCCGGGAAATATCGCCGCAAGAAGGTGATTTCCTCTTCCACTTCCAGGAATTAATTGAAGAGTGGATGGGGCACGAGGAAATCGATCTCGAATTGCCACGGGAATACACCAGGCTATTTGTCCTACCAGATGGTGTAAAACCGTTTGAATCGGTATACCGCGACGAAGAGATCCGGCTGATGCAGGATCCGTGGCTGGAAGTAAAAAAATTCTATAAAAAGAGAGGTTGGCAGATGGAAAACTCTATTTACCCGGAAGACCATGCAGCAGTGGAACTCTCCTTCATGGGGCACCTTATTGCCGCTGGTGAAGAAGAGGATGCCAAAACTTTTTTCAGGCACCACATTATTAACTGGATCCCTGATTTAATGAGGGATATCATTAATAATCAAAACGCGAATTACTATAAGAAAGTGGCTGAATACGGGCTCTCTTATCTTCAAGCAGAAGATAAAGAATACCAGGCGAGCAGCCTGAATAAACACCAATAAATTTGACAGGAGGGTAGGTACATTGAGTAAAACAGAGAACAGTAATTTTCAAATGAACCGAAGGAATTTCTTAAAAGCAGCCGTAGGAACCGGCGTTCTGGCCGGCACCGGCTTTGCTATCCCCAGCTTTGTCAGGGCGGAAGAAAAAGAGTCACTGGTTGAAGATGCAGAGAAAGTGGTCCATACCTTCTGCTCGGTATGCAGCGCCAATTGCGCCATGATCGGTTATGTGAAAGACGACAGGCTGGTCCATCTGGCCGGCAACCCGTACGATCTGGCCGGAGGCGATCCCTTTAACCCCGAAGAAGCAGGAGGTCGTCTCTGCGTAAAAGGGTACGGTGTTATTCAAACCCTGTATGACCCCGATCGTTTGAAAAAGCCCCTGAAAAGGACAAATCCCAACAAGGGCAGGGACGAAGATCCCGGTTTCGTGGAAATTGAATGGGATGAGGCCATAGCGCTGGCAGCAGAAGGTTTGAACAAAGTCATTGATCAGTATGGCCCGGAAAGTTTTATGGTGTTAAACCGGAGTCATCCCTACTCCGTCCGCCTGGGCCGCGCTATAGGTACTCCAAACTTTGTTTGCCACCAGAGCACCTGTTTTACAACCCAGGAAGCGGTTTGGAACGCCATGGTAACCGGGGGCGGAAGGCCCTGGACTTACGACATGGAGAACTGCAACTACATCCTTTCCTTTGGCTGGGATGGTCTGGGCAAGGGTAAAAACATGCAGGTTAGAAATACTACCAGGGCTTTGCAAAACGGGGCCAAACTGGTGGTCCTTGATCCTTATCGCTCGATTACCGCATCCAAGGCCCATGAATGGTTCCCGATTAAGCCGGGTACTGACCTTGCTTTTTGCCTGGCCATGATCAATGTCATCGTCAAGGAAGGCCTTTACGATGCAGAATTTGTAAACAACTACACTTACGGTTTTGAAGAAGTAGAAAAGTTTGCAGAAGAATATACCCCAGGCTGGGCCTCGGAAATCACCGGTATCCCGGCCGAGGATATCGAGCGGATTGCCAGGGAATTTGCCCAGACCAAACCGGCCCATATCCCCAGCCATAAGAGGGATGCTGCAGGCCCCAATTATGCCAACAGTACCCGCCTGGCGCAGGCTCAATTGATTTTGAATGCCCTGGTGGGAACCATAGATCGGCGCGGGGGAACAATTCTGTCAAGAAACCCCAGTATGCCCGGTTTTGACGCGGTATTTCCTCCCCCGGAGTACCCGGAGGCCAGGAAAGAACGCATTGATGCTTTTGAGAGAAATAATCCTTTCCTGACTCTACATGCCCGGGGTAATTTTGCTACTTTACCTTACGGCATCTTAAATGAAGATCCTTATCCACTGAAAGCCGCACTGGTCAGGAGGTATAACACCCTTTCTTTCCCCGATGCCAAAAAAATGAATGAAGCTTTTGCTTCATTAGATTTTATGGTCTGCTGTGAAATATACCCGTCAGAGATGGCCTATATGTCAGACATCGTTTTCCCCGAACCCCACTGGCTGGAGATCTCCGGTTTCGGTGCCCGGGGTTACCACAGCCTCTACCCGCAGGTAGCAGCCCGGTTTCCGGTGATTAAACTGCCCTATGATACCAGGGGTTTTGGCGGTATCATCATGGCCCTGGCCGATGCTATGGGCTACGGTGAATATTTCGAAGGGGTGGACGGAAGCGTTATCAATGAAAAACAGCTGGAAGCGCTCGGCACTTCCTGGGAAGAGCTGGAAGCAAATAACGGTATCTGGGAAGGTGAGCGGGAGTTTGTACCCACGGAAGAGTTCAACACTCCCAGCGGCAAGATTGAGCTGTACGCCACCCGCTTTGAAGAGGAGGGTTTTGATCCCCTGCCTTACTGGCAGCCCCGCCGGGAAGAACCTGATGAAGAATACCCGTACAACTATATCATTAGCCGCCCGGCCATGCACAAGATGACCCAGACCCAGAACAACTGGTTGAAAATGGAGCTCTACCCTGAAAACCATGCTACCATGAACGTGGAGCTGGGCAGAGAATTGGGCATTGCAGACGGCGATGAAGTTTACGTGGAATCAAGGGCCGGAAAGATTAAGCTGAAAGCCAAGTTAATCGAAGGTATCCGTAAAGATACCATTAAGGTGGATCACGGCTTCGGGCACTGGAGCAGGAGCCAGACAGTGGCATACCAGCAGGGCGCCAACGACGGCGACCTGATTCCCCATATGACATTTGACGAGCAGTTGGGTCTAAAAGATCCTGGTTTCAGTGCCTGCATGTGCGATTTTGGCGTTAAAGTATACAAAGCATAAATAATATCGACCAGGAAAGGAGGAACTAGTAATGGCGACAGTAAATAACCCAGCGATGCTGGTAGACCAATCTTTATGTGTGGGATGCGAAGCATGCACCGCAGTGTGCAAGCAGATTTACAATATACCAAAAGGTGTGTTTCGCACTAAAATACACACCAACGAAACCGGTTCGTTTCCGGAAGCAGCGGTGCTTTATAACAAAAGAGCCTGCATGCACTGCCGGGAAGCGGCCTGCGTAATGGCCTGCCCGACCCGGGCCTGCCATAAGAATGAAAAGGGCCTTACCGTTTTCGATCATCGCCTCTGTATTGAATGCAACTATTGCGCTGCCAACTGTCCTTACGGCGCGATCAGTTTTGACCGTGGACGTAACCACATGGAAAAATGCAGCCTCTGCGCAACCCGCCTGGCAGAAGGAATGGAGCCTTTTTGTTCCGAAGTATGCACTTCCCGTATTATTAAGTACGGAGAACGGGATGATATGCTTGACCTGGCCCGGAACAGGGTCCGGGAATTAAGGGAGTTGGGTCACCAGGAAGCACAGGTCTACGGTGAAACCGAGGTAGGGGGGTTGAGAGTAATTTATGTGCTACAGGATACCCCTGATAAATACGGGCTGCCTGTAGATCCACAAATCTCCCTGGGCCTGCAAATCTGGCGTTCTGTTCCCCTGGGGCCGGCAGTTTTGATTGCCGGGGGGCTAATCTTAGGGGTCAATTACCTCTACAGCAGAAGGGTCCAGGGCAAACTGGAAGCAGCCAAAAAATCATCAGGTAATGAGTAGCAGTTGGTTAAGTACTTGATAATCCACCGGGAGGTGAACTTAATTGGAAGTTAAAACTTTTAAAGGTGGGGCCCATATCCCCCACCATAAGAGTTATACCGAAGACAAACCGATAACCAGGCTTTCTGCCCCGAAAGAAGTGATTATTCCCCTGCTCCAGTGTATGGGAGCGCCCTGTGAACCGCTGGTCAAGGTGGGAGATAAGGTTGAAATCGGGCAGAAGATTGGCGACAGCGAAGAGTTTTTCAGCGCGCCTGTTCATGCCAGTGTCACAGGCACTGTAACTGCAATCGAAAAGCGGACAGTCCCCACCGGGGACCAGGACGATTGCATTGTCATTGAAGCCGATGAGGGCCCCCAGGAGTTTGAGATGAAAGAAGTGCGGGACCCGGACACTGTTACTGTCGAAGAATACCGTGAATGCGTTCGTGAAGGCGGCCTGGTCGGCATGGGCGGGGCCGCGTTGCCCACCCACATTCAAACTAGCCCCAGGCAGCCGGTTGATACCCTGCTGTTAAACGGCGCCGAGTGCGAGCCTTTTCTGACCTGCGACCATCGACTGATGGTAGAAAAGGCAGAACAGTTGATTAAGGGCGCTGAAATGATGATGAAAAGCATCGGAGCAAGCAGGACTTTGATCGGTATTGAGGTCAATAAGCCGGATGCCATTGAAGCAATCAATAAGATTACTGAGGGCCGGGATGATATTGAAGTGGTGCCCCTGGCGGTCAAGTATCCGCAAGGCTTCAAGTCGCACATGATTAAGGCGGCTACCGGCAGGGACGTGCCAAGAGGGGCCCGTTCGGCGGAACTGGGCTGTATAGTCCGTAATGTGGGAACTACAGTCGCATCTTATGAGGCGACAGTTTATACAAAACCCCTGATTGAAAGGATAGTTACTGTCAGCGGACCTAAAGTGCCAAATCCAGGCAATTACGTGATAAAGATTGGCACCCCGATTGCCCACGTGCTCAAGGAATGCGGGGTTGAAGATATCGAAGAGCTGGAAGGCCATAAAGTAGTTAACGGCGGGCCGATGACCGGCCTGGCCCAGCTAGACTTAAATGCGCCGGTGGTAAAAAATACCACTGGAGTGCTGGTGCTGCCGCCTGAAATGATTGCTGAAGAAGGGTACACCGATTGCGTGCGCTGCGGAAAATGCGTGGAAATGTGCCCGATATATTTATATCCCAGTAAAATCAGTACTTTCGCCGAAGCGGAGCTGCTTGATGAAGCAGAAGCATGGGACATCATGGATTGTATCGAGTGTGGTATCTGTGCCTACACCTGTGTGGCAAACCGGCCGATGGTGCAGTTGATTAGGAGAGCAAAACAAAAGATCCAAAAGAAACAGCGAGCTGAAAAGTAAAGGAGGAGATGCCCGTTGAAACAGCCACAATTGGTAAGCACATCATCGCCTCACCTTAAGTCGGATATGAGGATATCTACGGCAATGCGGGACGTTATGTTGGCGCTGCTGCCTATAGTATTAGTAGCCATTTATTTCTACCGCGGTTATGCTTTGTTACTGCTGGCGGTATGCCTGGCGACGGCAGCAGTAACGGAAGTGATTTTCAGGAAGCTTATGAAAAAGCCGGTTACCTTAAATGATGGCAGCGCGCTGCTCACGGGCTTATTTGTAGCGCTTCTTTTTTCGGCCACCACTGCCTGGTGGACCGCCGCCATCGCTACCTTCATCGGGGTGGGGATCGGCAAAGAGTTAATGGGTGGTCTGGGTTGGAATCGCTTTAACCCGGCTCTGTTTGGCTATGTTACCATATTTTTACTTGCCCCTTACGTTACCTTTCTTAACATCGATTACACTCCCTGGGAAGTAGGGGTGGTCAGCCAGGCCACGCCTCTGGCCATGATGCACCAGGGGATGGATATGCCCGCCTGGTGGGAACTTTTCGTAGGCTTCCAAGGCGCCGGGGCCATGGCCGAACTGTCTCCACTGGCCTTATTGCTGGGTGCCGCCTACCTGTTTTACCGGAAGCATATTTACTGGCACACACCGGTGGCAATCCTGGCTACGGTATTTGTATTAACTCTACTGTTTGGGGCAAACCCCATACTGCACCTGATAACGGGGGGCTTATTCCTGGGGGCTTTCTTCATGGCTACCGATTGGGTCACCAGCCCTATAACAGAAAAAGGAAAACTTATCTTCGGCGTGGCTATTGGCCTGCTGATAGTAATGTTCAGGCTGGGGCTACCTCCAACAGAAGGAGTGGCATTTTCCATTTTGATCATGAATGCCTTTGTCCCGCTGATTGATAAAGCAACAAAGCGGCCTTCTTTCAGCGAGCCCAAGGCTACAGCTTAAGAGTAGGCTGGCATAAAGTGAGATGGCAACCTGCAAGGCCGCACTTTCAGGTGCGGCCTTGCAAACAGTAAAAAGTTTGTTTTAATAAGCAGAAGCGGTTATCCCTTTTAAACTAAAAGAGTTATACAATAATGAGATAGGAGGGATCATTATGGCTGAAGAACAAAAGTATGTATTGGAAATGCAGTGTGACACGTATGAAGATCACGAAGGTGAAAAGTGGATTGGCGATGAAGAATTAGAAAAGATAAAAAAGCAGGCTGTTGAAGGAGCTGTCCCAGAGAGCTGCTCCTTGTGCCAGCTGACCGTCAAAGATAAAGACGGCAATGTTATATTGATTAAAAAGGGTTGCTAAAAATATACTGATTTATAATGTCATTACAGAGAGAGACAAATTATGTTGCTCTCTTTTTTTATTTTTTGTAATCGCTGAGAGAACAAATGGAAATGATTGACTGGTTTTTATAGTCCATTATAGATGCAGGAATTCCGCAAATAGATCTTTGAAAAAGGAAGAAATGCAGTTTTAATGGTAGTTTAATAGTTATGGTTGGGCAAACCGCATTTTCGAATATTCTG
>Ga0207421_10007411_pt1 | contig 11675 bp, 10 predicted proteins | sample SodLakKL_010_SED_4_FD_187542 | JGI IMG/M metagenome (GOLD analysis project Ga0207421, IMG submission 187542) | Alkaline sediment microbial communities from Lake Tanatar, Kulunda Steppe, Russia - 8KL_010_SED (SPAdes) (version 2) | ecosystem: Environmental > Aquatic > Non-marine Saline and... | reverse complement strand
CGCCAAGGTCTTATAACCCTTGGCCGGGATGAACTGAAGTCATTAGCTGAAGAGCAGGAAACGTTAGAGCTTGTGTGTCATTTTTGTCAGGAGAAGTATTATGTGTCGAGAGATGAAGTGCTGCGCCTCTTGGACGACATGTAAGTGGCGCCCCGTGATGGATGGGAGTGGTTGGCAGTGATCTGGAAACGTGTATTGGCGATAGTGGCCGCTGTCGTAGCGGTCTTGATTGTGCTGGTTGCTTCGGGGAGCCACTTCTTTACTGATTGGCTGTGGTTTTCAAGCCTCGATCTGCAGCAGGTGTTCTGGCGGTCTCTCCTATGGGAGCGAGCTGTGCCCGCAGTGGTTTGGGTAGCCTTCAGCGTATTTTTCTTTGTCAACCTAACCATGACGAAGAGATCTCTTCTGCAGTTGCTCTGGAGGATCCCGCAGACGGCACAGGTGATAAGGCCTGGGTACATCACAGGTCTGTTTGCGGCAGCCAGCGTCCTTTTAGGCTTCTTCTTTGCTGCCGGAAGCAGTCTCTTTGCCATGGATGTGGCGAAGTTCTTCCATGGGGCTTCGTTCGGCTTGGAGGATCCATTGTTTGGCCGGGATGTCAGCTTCTACATGTTTGACCTGCCCTTTTTCCGGTTTCTGATTGGTCTTCTTTCGGGATTCATCGTGCCTGCCTTCTTGGCCTGTGCTACCATATACGGGGCATCGGGATCGATTCGATTTCAGGGCTTGTCTCTGAAGGCGCCGACCAACGTGGTACGGCATCTTTCCATTCTTGCAGCGGGTTTTGTGTTTCTGCAGGCCCTCGGCCATCTTCTCAGTGTTTACGATCTCATGTACTCGGCCTCCGGTGCGGTATATGGACCGGGTTACACCGACGTGCATGTGCGGGTGTGGGTCTACCGAGTGCTAGCAGCCATCGCCGGCGCAGCAGGTCTTGTGCTGCTCTTTGGCGGTCGGCGCCGCGTGCAGGCTTTTGCCGGTGTTGCCGTGGTCTGGTTGGCTGTCAGTATCGTTTTTGGTGGCATTGTGCCGGGTTTGGTACAGGCCTGGTTTGTGGAGCCTAACGAATTCAACCGAGAAGAGCCGTATCTTGAGCATCATATTCAAATGACCCGCAGGGCGTACGACTTGGATGACATTCGCCACGTGCCGTTTGACGGCAGTGGTGAACTCAGTTGGGAAGTGCTGCAGGATAATTGGGCGACTGTGGAAAACGTGCGGCTGTGGGATCCGCGGCCTTTGATTACCACGTACAGTCAGCTGCAGGAGATGCGTCTCTACTACCGGTTTTTCGACGCCGACATCGGACGGTATCATGTCAATGGACAATATCGTCAGGTGCTTTTGTCCCCTCGAGAACTGGATATTTCGCAGCTGCAAAATCGGACGTGGATCAATGAACACCTGCAGTATACCCATGGCTATGGTGCGGTCATGAGTCCCGTGAACGAAGCTTCTGCCCAGGGGCTGCCGAATTTCTGGATCTCCGATATCCCGCCGCGCAGTACAGTCGATATTGAACTAGACCAGCCGCGGATCTATTTCGGTGAACGGACAAACCAGTACGTCATCGTAAACACCCGCGCCGATGAGTTTGACTATCCCATGGGTGACCGCAACGCGTTTTACCGATATACGGGCGCCGATGGGGTTGAGATATCCACTCCGCTCCACCGCGCGGCGTTTGCGCTGCGGTTTGGAACGTCTCGGATTCTGCTCTCAACGGAGATTACCCGGGAGAGCCGCGTTCTTTTTAACCGCAATATCCGGCAGCGGGCCCATGCCATTGCACCGTTTTTGAGATACGACAATGATCCCTATGCGGTCATCCACGACGGACGATTGGTTTGGATCTTGGATGCCTACACCAGTTCCGATCGGTATCCTTACAGCCGCCCGCGGCGGGGCTGGGGAAATTATGCCCGCAATTCCGTTAAGGTCGTGATTGATGCCTATGACGGGACCACCAGCTTTTATCAGGTAGAAGACGATCCATTGCTGGAAACCTATGCCTCGATTTTCCCGGACTTGTTTGAGCCGATAGAAAATATGGATCCGGATCTGCAGAGGCATATCCGCTATCCCGAGGACTTTTTGGCCCTGCAGGCGGAGATGTACGGCGTGTATCATATGGAAAATACACGGCTGTTTTATAATCAGGAAGACGTATGGACATTTGCCAACGAAGTATACGCAGGCCGTGAGCAGCCGGTAGTTCCATATTATGTCATGATGCAGCTTCCTGACCAAGAAGTACAGCAGCAGGAAATGGTCTTAATGGTACCCTTCACTCCTATCCGGCGCAGCAACATGGTGTCTTGGATGGCCGCCCGCAATGATGCTCCCCATTACGGTGAAGTGGTCGTATACGATTTCCCTAAGGATACGTTGACCCTAGGCCCGGCGCAGATAGAAGCCCGCATTGACCAAGATGGTGAAATTTCGCAACTGCTTTCGCTATGGGGCCAGCGGGGCTCGCAGGTGATTCGCGGCAACTTACTGGTGCTGCCCATCGCAGATAGCCTGCTCTATGTAGAACCCCTGTATCTCCAGTCGGAGCAGAGTGGAATGCCGCAGCTGCAGCGGGTGATTGCAGCCCATGGCGATGATCTAGTGATGGAAAGTACTCTGGAAAGGGCACTGGTGGAGTTGTTCGGCGAAATGCCCCCGGAGGAGCTGGCAGAGCAGATTCCCGAAGATGTGCTGCGGCCCCGGGAGCCAGATCCGGTGGAGGATCCGGGTCTGATTGAGGACCCGATGCTTGTGGAGGACGAATTGCCCCTGGATGCGGAGATCCCGTCTCGAGCGGCGTCGGCATACCAGCGGGCTGCCGATGCTCTGCAACAGGGTGACTTTGCTGCCTTTGGTGAAGCGTGGAATGAATTGGATGAGCTGCTGCAGGAGTGGCAGGGCAGAGAATGACAAATGCACGCAGGCTGGCGGACAGCCTGCGTGTGTCACGTCCGAACCTCTAACTAGTATGGCCTAACGGGGAGTGACGATCGTGGAGCGTATACATTTTATCGGCATTGGCGGCACGGGCATGGGTCCCCTGGCTAAAGTATTTGTTGAAAAAGGCTTCCAGGTCAGCGGATCCGACCTGCAGAATTCTGAAACCACTGAACTGCTGCGTTCTTTAGGTGCCACAATACATTACGGACACCGACCCGAAAACATCAACGGCTGTGACAGCGTGGTATATTCGTCGGCTATACCGGAGGACAACCCTGAAATGCTGGCGGCCAAGGCGCAGTGTTTGAACATATACCATCGTTCTGAGGTTTGGGCGGATGTGATGAACTCTGCCAGGGGTGTGGCCGTAGGCGGAGCACACGGGAAAACAACGGTGACTTCCATGATTTCGTGGATTCTCGAGGAAAACGCCTGGGATCCTACGGTGTTGATCGGCGCGCGCTTTGCACCGTTTGGTCCGGGGGCGAAGTTCGGGAAAGGTCAAGTGGTTGTGGCTGAAGCGGACGAGAGCGACCGTTCTTTCCTGCGGTACAGGCCCGAGGTGTCAGTTGTTACCAGTATTGAAGCGGACCATCTTGAGAACTACAACGGTGCCTTTTCCGAGCTGGTCCAGGGATATCGAAGCTTTCTGGGCAATGTGGGGGGTCAAGGGCTCGCTGTGCTCGGCTTTGACGATCCCGTGGCGCGGCGCTTAGCCAGGGAACTGGCTGGCAACTGGCAGGGGTATGGTTTTGACCCCGGTGCGTATTGGCGCGGAGAAATCGTATCACTGCGTGAAGGGACGGTCAAGTTTAACGTCTATAAGGAGGGCCGGGCCTTCGGCAGCTTTTCATTGCAGGTGCCTGGCCGGCACAATGTCAGCAACGCCTTGGCTGCTGCAGCCGTCTGCCATCATTTTGGCCTGACCCCTGAGCAAATACGGAAACCGCTGGCATCATTCTGCGGTGCCCAAAGGCGCTTCCAAATCCTTGGGGAGAGCGGCGATGTTCTCGTTGTTGATGATTATGCCCACCATCCCACGGAGATCGCCGCTACACTGAAGGCAGCATCGGAAGGCTGGAAACGTCGAATTGTGGCCGTATTTCAGCCGCAGCGATATTCGCGTACCCAGTTGTTGTTTGACGAATTTGTGGACTGTTTCTCCCAGGCAGATTTGGTGTTCTTGACGGATATCTACTCACCGCCGCCGGAGAGGCCGATTGAGGGAATCAGTTCGGCGATTATGGCAGAGCGAATGCAGCATGCAGGAACGGCCGTGCATTGGATCGGTGAACAGTCCAATGTGGTTGCACAGCTTATGCCGCATCTGCAGCCCGGTGATCTTGTGATCACCATGGGCGCTGGGCCCATTTGGAAAAGCGCCCATGAGCTGTTGGCCCAATTGCACGCCAGACGAGCACCGTCGGCCGGCGCGCCGGAGTGAAGCAGTCTTTCTGTCTTCCGCAAGCGGAAGCCATGTTCCGGCTGTTTTCCTGGCAGGAATTCTTTGACCGGTGCAGAAGGATAGTTGCGTAGTTCTCTCAGTATGCGACGCATGGCATGACGGCGCTGAGCGCCGTCATGCCATGTCTGGTGCGCAGTGGGAAGCTCTGGAGGCGGGTCTAGAATGGCTGTAAAGGGGGGTGAAGAACAAGCAGCGGCAGAATGGTCAAGAAGGAACGGATGCCCACAGGAACGTGTGTTCCCGCCAAGGCCTTTCGGCTGCGGGTTTTCTGTTTCCGTCACAGGGATTGGTTTACTGTGACAAGAGCGTAAGCCTCCTGTCAGCAGTCGATTGTCTGTTGAACAAGGGACTGCTGCTGGTATCAAAGGATCGGGCCATGCCGCGGGCCGGTGAAAGAAAAGTTGTAAAGGAGGAAAGGCTGGATGTATCAGTATATCATCCGACGGTTCCTGTACATGATCCCTATGTTGATCGGTATTACATCCCTGAGCTTTTTTATCATGCAGTTAGCACCAGGAGACTTTCTGACAGCGATGCAGATGAGTCCCGATTTTCCACCGGAGATGCTTGCCCAAATGCGGGCGCAGTATGGGCTGGATCAGCCGGTGTATGTGCAATACTTCCAATGGATTTTCCGTGTATTTCAGGGCGATTTAGGTTATTCCTTTATGTGGCATGCGCCGGTGACGTGGGTCCTCCACCAGCGGATTTGGAACACCTTGCTGCTGGCGGTGGCGGCCATGGTCGTGGCTTGGTTGGTAGCCATTCCTATTGGCATTCATTCTGCTACCCACCAATATTCTTGGAGCGACAAGCTATTGACATTTTTCGCCTTTATTGGAATTTCTATTCCCAATTGGTTTTTTGGTCTGTTAATGCTGTACTTTGTCGTGTCAAGGGGCTGGAATCTCCCCATCGGAGGAATGATGAGCACCGACTTCCAAGATCTGTCTCTAATTGGCAAAGCATACGACCTCGGCCGGCATATGCTGATCCCTGTATTGGTTCTCAGTACTGGGATCATGGCCGGGCTGATGCGCTACATGCGGTCCAACCTGCTGGATGTGTTGAAACAGGACTATGTAACCACAGCAAGATCGAAGGGGCTTCGCGCTAGAGTTGTCATCAATAAGCACGCCGTTCGCAATGCCATAAACCCCCTCATTACCTTGTTCGGGTTTCAACTGGGGACGGTTTTCTCGGGGGCGGCGTTGACTGAGATTGTATTGAATTGGCCGGGCATCGGCAGCCTTATGCTCACTGCCGTGCAGGGGCTGGACTACTATTTGGTCATGGGCAACCTGATTGTCGGCGGGGTCATGTTAATTCTGGGGAATTTAATGGCGGACCTGTTGCTGGCATGGAGTGATCCGCGGATACGGTTTGATTGAGGAGGGGTGAGCAGCTAATGACAGATTCTACACGGACAGTCAACAACCGAGGGCAGGAACGGGAACAAGGTAAGGAAGCCGTGCGCTCGCCCTGGAAAATGGCCGGGCGTCGACTGCGCAGGCACAATCTTGCCATGGCAGCCATGGTGGTACTGATCGTACTGCACGTGTTTGCCATCTTTGCGGACTTCTGGGTTCCGTATGGCGAAACCGAGACCGATCGCAGACGTTCGTATCATCCACCCACTCGGGTGCAGTTTTTTGACGACGGCAGTTTGACAAGGCCCTATGTCTACGGATACGACATGGTTGATCCCGGCCGCCGTCAATACGAGATCGATGAAGATGCAAAGTACGAGATCCAGTTTTTCGCGCAGCAAGGGCAGACCTACGAGTTGTTCGGCATTATTGAAAGCAACCGCCGGCTGTTTTCGGTCGAAAGCCCGGGTAAGATCTACCTGGTGGGTGCGGATCAATATGGTAGGGACATCTTCTCGCGCTTGGCGTTTGGGGCCAGACGATCATTGTTTATCGGCCTGATCGGAATTGCAATCAGTACCACCATTGGCATGATTTATGGAGGCGTGTCAGGATTCTTCGGCGGTTGGGTCGACAATCTGATGATGCGGATTTCCGAGGTCATCATTTCCATCCCGGCTTTCTACCTGCTGCTGGCATTGAGTGCGGTACTGCCTGCGAATATTCCTTCGGATATTCGGTTTATGATGATCATCGGAATTCTGAGTTTCATCGGGTGGGCGGGAATGGCTCGCGTGATTCGGGGCATGGTACTGTCCATACGCCAGCAGGAGTTTGTTCACGGAGCCGAGGCCATCGGTTGTTCACAACCGCGCATTATCCTGCGGCACATCCTTCCTAATACGCTGAGCTATGTCATTGTCAACGCTACGTTGGCTGTGCCTGGTTTTATTCTTTCGGAATCGGGTTTGTCGCTCATTGGTGTGGGTATTCAGCACCCCCAGGCCAGCTGGGGCAATATGCTCTCAGAGGCCTTGAATCTTTCTTCTTTGAGCCGCTTTCCGTGGCTCTTGATACCAGGGTTCATGATATTCATCACGGTGCTCAGTTACAGCTTTTTCGGTGATGGTGTCCGGGACGCCTTTGATCCGAGAGCCAGTCGTTAGCGGGTGCGCCTGTCCGCCTATCTGACATGGAAGTTCCTGGCACGGTGACGATTGGGCATTCAGCCCCGGGGTTCCTCCCGATGAAAAAGGTACCGTCTGTGCTTGGGTTTTTTCGGAAATTGTTCATTTTGAAAAAGGGAACTGGGCATGTGTGCAGAAATAGAAAGCAATGTTTCGCTGACTATAGGGTTTTCTGTGGGAGGGGGGTGATGTTTGGGGCAGACGTACTGGATGCACATTGGGTTTTCATACCATGAAGGAGGAGGAACAAATATTGAAAACGTTTAATCTGTCTTTGGTTGTGCTTTTGGTTCTTTCACTGAGCGCCGCCGTCGGTGCAGTGGAGCTTCAGGACCCTGAGGTTGTTGACGTAGAGGAATATTACGGCGATTCCATCGGCCAATATGGTGGAACCATGACTATCTACGGCGGTGCCGAAGGGCCGAAGTCTTTCAACCCGCATTTGGCTGCCGAAACCTCAACTACTGACCTTACCGACATTCTTTTTGAGGGCCTTGTTCGTCTTGACCGCACCAACGGTGACGTTATTCCTCATTTGGCTCGCGATTTTGAGATCAGCGACGATGGAACGGAGTTGACGTTTCACCTGCGCCGCGGTGTTCAGTGGCATGACGGTGAAGAGTTTACTGCCGATGACGTCATTTTCACACTGGACGTAATCTATGCCCCCGATTCCCAGTCCAATGCCCGGACGGGGCTGCATATTGACGGTGAACCGATGGAATACGAGAAAATTGACGACTACACTGTACAAATGACGCTGCCCCGGGTGCACTCTCCTATTCTGTATAACATGGGATTCAATATCGTTCCCGAACATCTCCTGGGTGAGGCATTTAGGGATGGCCGCTTCAACGAGACCTGGACGCTGGCTTCGGACACCGCTGATATCATCGGCACGGGAGCGTTCAAGCTCGACAGCTACCGGGTAGATCAGGAATTGGTGATTGTACGCAACTCCAGTTACTGGCAGGAGGACAACGCAGGCAACCAGCTTCCCTATTTGAGCCGTGTGATCTACAAATACTATCCTAATCAAGATACGGCCGTTTTGGCTTTCTTCTCTGGAGAATTCGACTACATGGGAATTCCTGCCACCCACTTTACAGAGTTCGAAGATCGTGAACCTAACCTTCCGTTTGCCATCGTAGAAGCCGGTCCGAACCCCGGCACTACCTTTATCGTGTTCAACCAAAATCCGGAAGGCATTGATCCTCCAGCCCTGAATTGGTTCCAGGACAAGGAGTTCCGACAGGCCTTGGCCTATGCAGTCGATCGGCAAACGATTCTCGAGATTGAGATGAACAACCGCGGCTATATCCAGCATAGTCCGATTAACATGCGCAACGAATTCTTTCTCAATCCCGACGTAAAAGAGTATCACTTTGACCTGGACCGGGCCCACGAAAAGCTCGAAGCGGCCGGCTACACTCTAGGCGACGATGGACGTCGCTATGACCCCGAAGGCAACCATGTGGAGTTTGAGCTCAACACCAACACCGGCGTGGCCATTCGCCAGACCACCGGTGAACTGTTCCAAGAGGATCTTGGCGAGCTGGGTATTACGGTAACATTTAACCTGATTAACTTCAACGTGCTAGTGGATAAGCTGATGCAGAACTTTGATTGGGAAGCGATCATTATCGGCTTGACCGGTACCTTCGATCCCAACGGCGGTGCCAACACTTGGATGAGCCACGGCAACCTGCATATGTGGCATCCACTGCAAGAAGAGCCGGTTACGGAATGGGAAACTCGAATTGACGAGCTCTTTGTGAATGCACAGCGGACAATGGATTGGGATGAACGCCAGAAGTACTATTATGAGTTCCAGGAGATTGTGGCCGAACAGGTTCCGCTGATTTACACCGTCAACGCGGAAGTGAATGTGGCGGTAAGGGATCACCTTCGCAACGCCATTCCATCGGACATTTCCGGTGGCATGCCATCAGCCTGGAATTGGATCTGGATTGACCGTTAATTCGTATTCTGTCACGTAAGACCGAATATGGCAGTACAATACCAGCAGACTTCGTTCCTACCAGAAGTGAAGGGTACCCCACGGCGGGGTACCCTTCACTTCGCTACGCAGAAAAAACGCCGCATGCTCCCCGTGGAGAACGGATGCGGCAGGCTCGATCCTATCCAAGTATGGAGTGGCCGGTACCTTTACTTGGAAACGCACAAATGCATGCCATCAACTCTGAACGGTTACAAGCTTCTGCCGGAGACGCTCTAATGTTCTGGATAGGCTGGCGTCGATAACCTTGCCGTTCATCTCAATCACCAGGCCTCCCCACAGCTTTTCGTCAACGGCCAGTGTAAGCTCAACTTTGCTGCATTCGGTCAAGTCTTCCAGTCTGCTCCGGATTTCCTCTACGACGTCATCGGAAAGCGGAATGGCGCTGGTCACCGTCGCTGTGCGGATCCCGGCACTGGCATAGACGAGATCCTGGTATGCGGCGGCTATGGTATCCAGGGCACGTTCCCGCCCTTTCTCAATAACTACGGGGAGGAAACTGGCCAGAGTGCTGTCGAGCTGCATGGACATGATCATCCTCTTTTTGGCAGAAAGAGGTGTTTTGGGGTGGGAGAAAAACTCTTCGATCTGCGGTTCACGTAAGACTTCAAGTACCTGCTTCAGTTCTTCATTGACGTCTTGACGGTCCTCTGCCGGTGTGACGTCATACAGGGCTTGGGCATAGCGTTTGGCGGTCTGTTCCCGGCTCATAGGCTCTCACCCAGCGTTTCTTCATCCAAATCTTCAACGACCTCTTGGACTAGTTGTTTGTGGCGCGTTTCGTCGAGCGAGTCTTGGACTACACGGGATGCGATCTGGAACGACAGGTTGACGACTTGATCCTTCAACTCTGCCCACGCTTGCTCCTGTTGTCGCCGTATTTCCTCTTGAGCCCGTGCCTTCAGCTGCTCTGCTTCCTGTTTCGCTTCGTTTAAGAGGTCTTCGTGCACCTGCTCACTGCGCCGCACGGCATTGTCTAAGTACTCTCTAGCCTCCTGGCGTCCCTCTGCAAGACGTTGTTCTAGCTCTGCCCGCATCTCTTCTGCTTCTTCCCGGCTCTTCTCGGCCTCGGCAATGTCGTTTTCAATCGACTGCCTGCGATCGTCAAGAAACTTGCGGACAGGCTGGTAGAGAAAATGCCGCAGGATCAGCATCAAGATAAGGAAGTTCACGGCTTGCTGTAGAAATTGAATCGGATCGATCAACGGACTCACCCTTTTTCATCGCGCTTGTCATAGGCTGATGCCATGGGGTGCCGTGTTGTGCACCCAGACTGCCGCATCAGCCTAACAGCTCCATGAGCTTCTCAAACATGGGAAAAGCAAAGGAAAAGATCATCAAGAGAGCCACAGCCAACGAGTAGATGCCCGTGGACTCAGCGATGGCCTGACCTAAAATCATGGTTGTACGCACAGTGTTCTCGGCCTCGGGTTGCCGTCCAATGGCTTCCACGGCTTTGCCGGCCACGAAACCCTGTCCAATACCTGGGCCTAGACCTGCAATCATGGCCAACCCGGATCCAACTGCCACAGCAGCAATGACGATGGCGGCTTCTAACATTCTGCATTACCTCCCTTCTATGGTACCTATTCCAAGCGAACTTGGATATAGGCAATTGCCAGTAGTGTGAAGACAGCTGTTTGTATGACACCCATAAACACACCGAACCACCCCATGAGTGGTACAGGAAGTACGTAGGGTGCAAACATATAAAGGATGCCTACGATGATTGTGCCCCCAATAATATTACCATAGAGACGGAAGGCGTGGGAGAGTACTTTGGCAAACTCTCCGACAATATTGAGCGGAAACATCCACCAAAACGGCTGGAAGTACGATTTGATGTACGCCCCGATACCCTTGACCCGGATCTCCGATCCGTGGGCGACAAGAAGAACCAGTACCGCCAATGCTCCTGTGGTATTCAAGTCCTGGGTGGGCGGAAACGCATGGGGGACGATGCTGAGAAGGTTGGATGTTAAGATGAACAAAGCGATTGTCATGATAAACGGAGTATAACCGCGGCCGCGCTTGCCCAAATCCGCCTGCACCATGCTTTCAATACCGTCTACGGCCAGCTCCACAAGATGCTGGGCTCCGGTGGGAACACGCTTCAAGTTGCGCGTGAAAACAATGCTGAGCACCGTCAGGACAGCCATGACGATCCACGTGAAAAACACGGTTTCTGTTATCGGAAGGGGGCCGATGTGAAACAGCACTTCAGGTTCCATGGGATTTCCTCCTTGAGATTGCTGCAGACACTAGTATGATCAATTGGGGCATCAAGAGCCCGGCAATGACGGCAGGAAAGGAAATTGCCGGATTTCGCAGTCCGATAACCATGGCAGCGCCATAAAGAAAAAGCCTTTTGACGTATCCGAAGAAGGCTTTGCGTTCCGGATTGGCGCCGCCGAGGCCGGTCTTGACGTCAATGATGAGAAGTCGGAAGGTCAGACCGCCCATGAGGCCGCCGAGCAAAAAGCCATAGGACGCGGGTCGATGAAGGAAGAACAGGACAACACTTCCTGCAGCTGCAATCATCCACACTGCGTCGGCAATCGTTTTTTCGTGCAGAAGGGGTTTCATTGGTTGTCATCATCCGTGTTGTCTTTGTTTGCGAGCTGGTTGACCATCTGCAGAACAGACCACATACCACCGGCCGCACCTAGAACCAGCAGTAT
>Ga0207421_10007409_pt1 | contig 11676 bp, 8 predicted proteins | sample SodLakKL_010_SED_4_FD_187542 | JGI IMG/M metagenome (GOLD analysis project Ga0207421, IMG submission 187542) | Alkaline sediment microbial communities from Lake Tanatar, Kulunda Steppe, Russia - 8KL_010_SED (SPAdes) (version 2) | ecosystem: Environmental > Aquatic > Non-marine Saline and... | reverse complement strand
TGGCTGGAGCTTTTTTCTTACCCCCTTAAAAACGAAACCGGGCAGATCATCGGGGTGGTCGATTTTGCACGTAATATCACCGATCAGGTCAGGATCAGGCAGGCCCTGGCTGAAAGCGAGGAAAAGTACCGGGCCCTGATCGAGCAGTCGGTGGATATGATCTACCTGCACGAGCTCGACGGCACCATTATCGAGGTCAACCAGGCCGCGGTGGACTGGACCGGTTACTCCCGGGAAGAGCTGTACCGGATGAGCGTGTTTGACCTCAATCCGGAGCTGAATTCTGAAGCTGCTTCCCGGAGAGAGACTATCAATCGCTGGAAAAGCTGGGAACCCGGAAACGGCGCCCACGACTTTGAAAATGTGCACCGGCGAAAAGATGGCCGGATTAAGCCGGTCAGCGTTAATGCCGGGAAAGTCTTGCTCGGGGACCGGGAGTTGATCCTGGCCCTGGTCCGGGACCGGACCGAGCAGTTGCAGGCTGAAGAAGCCCTGCAGTACCAGTTTCGCTTTGAAAGCATGATTGCCGATATCTCCTCAACTTTTGTCAACGCTCCTGCAGAAGAAATAGACCGGGCTATTGACCACGCCCTGGCCCTGAGCGGGAAGTTTTTCGATGCTGACCACTGCTACCTGTGCCGTTTCAGCGAAGACATGCTCTACATGGACAATACCCATGAATGGTGCGCCGAAGGGTTCGACTCTATGAAAGAAAGAAACCAGGGCTTTGCCCTGGACAATGCGCCCTGGTGGGCGGAAAAGCTGCGCCGGGGAGAGCATGTTTACGTGCCCGACGTAGACGCCCTGCCGCCTGAAACGGAAAAAGACAAAGCAGAATTCAAGGCCGAGGGGACCAGATCTTTCCTGAACATCCCCATGGTCAAAGATGATAAGGTGATCGGCCTGTACGGGTTCAAGGCGGTTCGGGAGAAAAAGAGCCTGAGCGAACAGCAGATCTCCCTGCTTAAAGTGGTCGCCGATCTGATCACGGGGGCCGTGGTCAAGCACGGGGCTGAGGAAGCGTTAAAAGAATCGGAGGAACGCTACCGCGAGATCCTGGCCACCATGGAGGAAGGCTATTATGAAGCCGACCTGGAAGGAAATATTACCTACTGCAACGATGCCGCCTGCCGCCTTTTTGGTTACGAGCCGGGCGAGCTGGTCGGGTCGGGCTATAAGGAGCTTTACAAGGATCCTGATCTGGCTTTTAAGACCTTCAACCATGTGTTTTGGACCGGCAAACCCGAGCGGGGCCTGATCCTGGAAATGTACCGCCGTGACGGCACGCTTGGTTACGGGGAGCTGTCCATCACCCTGATCAGGGATAAAGAAGGTTACGTAACCGGGTTCAAGGGTATCGGCAAGGACGTGACCGAGCGGATCCACTATGAACAGCGCCTGGAATATTTGAGCCTCTACGACCAGCTGACAGACAGCTATAACCGGGCCTACTTCGAAGCGGAGCTAAACCGCCTGAGCGACGGGCGGCAGCACCCGGTGACGATTATCTCGGCCGATTTGGATGGGCTGAAACTGGTCAACGACACCATGGGTCATGATGCGGGGGACGAGCTCCTCAAAAGCTGTGCCGCCGTGCTCAAAGAATCCCTGCGCTCATCGGATATCCTGGCCCGGGTTGGTGGCGATGAATTTTCAGCTATCCTGATCAAGACAGGGCGGGAAAAGGGAGAAACGATCCTGCGCCGGATCAGGAACAAAGTGGAAAAGTATAACCGCGAAAACGAAGATCTGCCGCTGGGTATCTCGCTCGGTGCGGCTACGGCCGATAATCCGGAGGAACCGCTTAAAAAGATTTTCAAGCGGGCAGATGATATGATGTACCGCGATAAGCTCTACAACAGCCGGAGCAGCCGGAGTAAAATTGTCCTAAGTCTGCTGACGGCGCTGGCCGAAAGGGACTACCTCACCGAAGGCCATGCCCGGAGGCTGGGAAAGCGGTGCCGGGCGGTGGGAGAAAGGATCAACCTTTCCTCGCACCATATGGCGGATCTGGCCCTGCTGGCCCAGGTCCACGACTTAGGCAAGGTAAGTATACCGGACCAGATCCTTTTCAAGCCGGGGCCTTTAAGTGAAGAAGAGTGGGGGATCATGAAGGGGCACCCGGAAAAGGGTTACCGCATCGCCTCTTCGTCGCCCGATTTGGCCGCCATCTCAGAGCTGATTTTAAAACACCACGAGCGCTGGGACGGTAAGGGCTATCCCCTGAGACTTCGTGCTGGTTCCATCCCGGTCGAGTGCCGCATTCTGGCCATTGTTGATGCTTTCGATGTCATGACCCACAAGCGCCCCTATAACAGGACCATGACCGGGGAAGAGGCGGTGCAGGAGTTAAAGGACAACGCCGGGACCCAGTTTGATCTGGAACTGATCGAGGTTTTTATTGCGGTGCTGGAGGATGAAAAGTGATCCAAAGCACGGAATTACCGGCAGCTACCAGTCAACCCTTGACAACATGTCACTTCTTATCGGCCTGATGATCAAATAGCAGCGGGCCTGACGATTATAGATGGGCGCGACAACGATGATCATGTTGCAGGATTGATCGCGGTTGACATAAGCGACAAAGAGGACTCCGAGGCAGTAAACAAATTAATATACTTCATCGTGCGAACCGACGTTAACCGGTACGATCGCATCATCCTGGAGGAAAAATAATAGACTGATTCGATAATTAATGTTGATGGAAACTGCATAAAGATCAGCGTGTTTACCTTTTAGTTTATGAAGTTTCAATGAGGGATGTCCGGGGTTAAGTTCCATAAGCTTTAATGTTTTTTCATATTGACTTAGTAAATCCGGGTGTTTTTTTAGAAAAGCAGCCGCTTTTTTATTGTAACTATCGGTATAGATAATTTTAGGCATCGGTTATCCTCTTGATATGCTCATCTACTGTTTCAGCAACATATTTGCCCTGTTCAAGCTCCTTTCGGGTTTCATTAATCGCTGCTTCCAGTTCACATTCCCGGTAGTAATTGTATTTTTCGATCGGGAGTACCACATAAGTGCTCTTTCCCCTTACAGTGACAACAGCTTCTTCAGATTCTTCCACTACCATATCAATGGCAGATACTCCTTTGGTTTTCAATTCATTTGCCGTAATTATATTGCTCATAGCAATACACCATCCTTTTAAAAACACTAAAAATAATACTTTTTATAGTATGTATTATAGTACTTTAATTAAGCTGAAAAGTCAAGTCAAGGATGTACTAGTCTTTATTAATCCAAACCCTGTTATAATCCTCACAGTCCTGGCTCCATCTCTTCAAACTGCGCTTCCTGGTTCGGCTTCCCTTGAAAGCCGGTTAACGAAACAATTTCAGCCTGCCTGATTTCTGTCAATTTTCCATCGGAATGGCACGGGTGGGTACGGGGCCATATTTGCCTTCCCGGAACGATATATTGCTATGGGCGAGGGGAAATAGAAGGTTTGGCGGTTTGGCTATCGTCGATGTTTATCTAGCGATAGAGACCACAAGCGCCTCTGCAATAGGGCTATGACCGGGGAAGAAGCGGTGCAGGAGTTAGAGGACAATGCCGGGACCCAGGTTGATCCGGAGCTGGTGGAGGTTTTTATTGCGGTGCTGGAAGAATAATGCGGGTGGTGGTCCCATCCGGCCCGCTCAGTACTTGATCCAGTCGACCAGGGTGACGGCGTCATGGTCCGGTTTTTCGCCTTCCAGCCAGTAGGGGAACCAGGAGTTGAGCATTAAATGCATGGGCCGGCCGGGCAAACCGCTGCTGAAGGTTTGGAGCAGTTCCCCTTCCACGTAGAAGTGCACTTCCCCCGGATAAAAATCAAAGCGGTATTCATGGAAATCACCTGTGGGGTCAAAAGCGAGGCTTGCTTCAGAAGCATTGCTCATTTCGCCGCCTGCGTAGGTGGTAAACCAGATCGTGCCGCAGGTTCCGTTTAGGATTTCGATGTCGATTTCGTGTTCGAAGTCGGGCGCTTTGTACAGGAAAAAGCCGGTGATCGAGGAAGGCACGTCAGGCAGTTTGATCCGGGCCCGGTAGGAGCCGTAAAAGTGATCTGCCGCCTTCGTTTCTATCTGACCCCCGTCATGGGTGCCCGCCGGCAGGGTTATTTTAAGCAGGTCGTCTTCAATTGTCAGGTTATGCGGATCGAGGTTGCCGAGCCCCAGGGGATGGCTGCTTTTTTCCCACAAATCCTCGTTATAGAAGGAAAAGTCCTCATAATGCCTGAAGACCTGGAAGGCGTCCTCTTTTTCCAGGGTGCTTAGCCGCTCGGCACCTGCAGCGCCGGGCTTATTTGACCATACCGCCACGCTCAGCTGGTAGCCCCCGCTGATTAGCTGCTCTTTTTCGGGGACCGGCCATGCGAATTCCACGGTGGTTTCTGTTTGCTCGTCCAGGGCTATTTTTTGCGCGGGCAGGTCGTGCCAGGTGCCCGAGGGATCTTTGATGCTGCAGCCGGCCCAGTAAGCTTCATTTTGATCGGGCTTGCCGGAAACTGTAACCTTGAAAACCGCTTCCTCGCCGGGGTAAAATTCGCTGCCTGAAACAGATAAATCTTTGATTGTAACGCCCGGGCCGGTTTCAGCTTGCGGGTCCGAAGGTTTTATAGTTTCCTGGTTGGCCCGGCAGCCCGGTAAAAACAGGGCCGCCAGGATTAAGGATGCGGCCAGGATTATGATTTTTGGAAAGAGGCTTTTTTTCATCTCGGGCTGCTCCTTTTTTCTAAGGGGTTAGCGGGTACTTTTTCCCAGCGGTTTTGCGGTTTCCGTGAAACTCCGCCGATCTAAAGTGCCCCAGGCCCGTTTTTTGAAGAAATAGTCAATCAGGCCCCGGAAGCGCCACCAGGCGTGCAGCTGGCGGTAGAAAAAGTTTTCCAGGATCGCAAAGCCGAATAAAACCAGGAGGTCTCGCAGGCGGGGGTAGCTGCGGTAATAGATTTCTTCCATCAGCAGGGCGGAAGTTGAGAGCAGGATGCCCAGCAAAATGGCGGCAGTTAAAAAGAGGATCACAAAGGGCGGGTTGAGGATCCCGGTGAGTACAGAAAAGATAAATACCAGGTAGCCGGTAATTTCGATCACCGGTCCGAGAAATTCGTAAAAAAGGAAAAAGGGATAGCTGATCATCCCCGTTGGGCCGTACCGGGGGTTTAAAAATATTTCAAAGTTCCCGAACAGGCTTTCCGCCAGGCCCCTCTGCCAGCGGCGGCGCTGGGTCTTCAGGCCGCGGTAGCTTTCTGGGACCTGGGTCCAGCAAACCGGGTCCGGGAGGAAAACCACCCGGTATTCGCGGTTGATTCTTTTCATGATTCGCTGGATGCGCAGGACCAGTTCCATGTCTTCTCCGACCGTGTCGAGGCGATAGCCGCCTGTTTCTACTACCGCTTTGCGCCTGTAAATGCTGAAGGCGCCGGAAAGGATCATCAGGCCCCCGATGGTAGACCAGCCGGCCCGCCCGAACAGGAAAGCGCGCATGTATTCGACGATTTGAAAGCGGACCCAGAACTTGGGCGACAGCCTTACCTGCGTTACCTTGCCGTCTTCAATGCTGCAGTGGTTAGCGGCCCGAATGGTGCCCCCGGCGGCAACGATGCGCCAGTCCCTGGCAAAAAGGTCCACCACTTTGAGCAGGGAGTCGGCGTCGATCAGGGAATCGGAGTCGATATTGCAGAATAACGGAAACTGGGAGACGTTTATGCCGGCATTCAGGGCATCCGACTTGCCCCCGTTTTCCTTGTCCACTACGACCAGGTTGGGGTAATCCCCTGACCTGTAGATACCGCGGATGGTTGCGCAGGGGATGTCGAGGTTAAAGTCGCGGGCATACTGTTCCAGGTTGAATTTCTCCTCCAGCACGGAGAGGGTGTTGTCCCGGGAACCGTCGTTGACGATGATAACTTCGAATTCCGGGTAGCGCAGGGCCAGGGCGGAGTAGGCGGTTTCTGCGATAGTGGCTTCCTCGTTGTAGGCGGGGATGATTACGGCCAGGGGCTTGTAAAACTCGGAGCGAAAAGGCTGGTAGCGGTCGGTGGCCTTTTCGGTGCTGCGCTGGCTGCGCAGTCCCAGGTAGGAGATAAGCACCAGCAGCAGGTAAACCCCGTTGATGCCGATGAAATAGAAGATCACAAAGATGTTGTAAAATATAAGGATGATTGCAAAGGTGCTCATAGCTGTGGTTGCACCTCGTTCCGGCTCAAGGCATAGCTGCTGATAGAAGCGGCGGCCTGGTCGCCTGCAGCAGTTTTTCGCTGTAAGATTTCCAGGCCGGGCCGGCCTGCGCCGCGCAGGGCTTCTGCTGCATGAAAACGGACCCACCAGTTCCTGTCGGACAGCAGTTTTTCCAGGATCGGCAGATACTGCCGGTCGTCAGTCAGCTTCCAGGCCCGGACGCTGAAATTGCGCACCACCCAGTAGGGGTGCTCCAGGTAGGGCTTGAGATCCAGCTCGGCGGGTAATTCCCCGATATTTATAAAAGCTTTCAGGATATGGACGGTGGTTTCTTCGTCGGCTTGTGTAAGCATTTTCTGTAAAAGGGGCAGGGCCTCGCGGTATTTAAAAAAGCCCAGCAAATCGATCATCACCGACCGGTAGGCGGAAGGGTCGACCCCGTTTTCCCCGGGGGCCGCCTGCGCTGTTTCATCTTCCAGGAAGCGGGCGATATGGGGGCAGATTTTTTTGCCAAAATCGGCCAGTATTTCAGCGGCCCCTTCATAGGTAAAGAAGGTATTGCCGAGCAGGGCCCGGGCCGCCTGGAAAAAGGGCCCGGGTTCTCCCGATTTGGCCAGGCCCTGGGCCGCTGCCTGGACCAGGAGCTCGTTTTTGCTCTGCAGCAACTTAAGCATCTCTGCAACCGATTCCCGGCAGCGCAGGGCGCCGAGCACCCTTGCCGCAACGGCTTTGCCCGCCGTCCCGCCGCGGCGCAGTTTCTTCTTGTAATAATCGATCAGGCCGATTTCCCGGCACAGGGCCTTTGTTTTATCGAAATCGCTGCCCTCAAGCACTTCCAGGTACGGGGCAAAAAAATTCCACAACCAGTAGTAGCGCTTATCTGCTCCCATCTGCGCGGCCGCTTTCTCAAGGTCCAGGTCGCCGTGCAGGTAATTGAGGTAAATCTCTTCCCACTCCCTGGCTTTAAGCCTGTACTTTTTCTTGTTGAGGGCGCTAAAAAGGCGGATCAGGACCATGGACGCAAGGAGCACGATGATAACGGCGGCCAGCACGGCGATAATATTGAGCAGGGTGTTAAGATAAGGATCGATCATTTAATTATTCCCCAGTACTTGTTTTAGCCGGCCGATCAGTTGGTCCGGCTGAAAAGGCTTGGTCATGTAATCATTTGCCCCGAGTTCAAGGGCCTGGTTCAGGTCGGTTTCGCGGCTTTTAATCGAAAGCACGATCACCGGCAGGTGCGGCTTGGCGGTGCGCACTTTTTTGAGGACCTGGATCCCGTCTAAGAAGGGCATCATAATATCCAGGATCACGGCGGAAACGTTTTCTTCCAGGGCTGTTTTCAGAGCGGCTTTGCCATCGTAAGCGGTCAGGGCTTTGTAGCCTTCTTTCTCAAGCTTAAAGGAGATCAGGCGGTTCAAGCCGGGATCGTCTTCTGCCACCAGGATCTGTTTCGGATCTGTCATTGCTCCTATCATCTCCCTGTTGATTAATTGCTCAAGCCCGTCGTTCCTGCCGGGCCCGGGCGGGCCGCGTTACTGCTGTGCCTGCTGCAGGAAGCCGGGCAGGGATATCGTAAAGACACTTCCTTGGCCGGGTGCGCTTTCAAGGCTGATCCGGCCGTCGTGGCGCTTGATCACCCGGTCCACGATATAAAGGCCCACCCCGGTGCCGCTTTGACTGCTGGCGCCGGGATTGTTAACCCGGTAAAACATTTCAAAGATGGCTTTTTGTTCTGCTCCCGGGATCCCGATCCCGCTGTCGCTGATCGTGACCACGATCTCTTCTTTTTCCCGGTCGAAACCGGCTTCCAGGCTGACGGTGCCCTGTTCGGTATACTTGATCGCATTGCCGACCAGGTTGCTTAAAGCCTGGGTGAGGCGCTCCCTGTCTCCGAAAAGAGTCAGCCCGGGAACAATGTCCCACCTGAAGGAGAGGCCTTTTTCCCCGGCTTTGGCGCTGAAACTGCGGGCCAGATTTTCTAAGAGCCCGGAGAGATCGAGGACATTCCTTTGGTAAGAATAATCGGTTCCTTCAAAGTGCCCCATGTCCAGCAGCTCTTCGATATATCCGGCCAGTTTTTGTTCTTCGCTGTAGATGGTTTTTAGAAATTCCTCCTGCACTTCGTTTAGCCCCCCGGCGTCCCGGGCCAGCAGGAGATCAAGGTAGCCCTGCATGTTGGCCAGGGGGGTTTTCAATTCATGGCTGAGCGAGCTGAAAAAGCGGGCTTTTTGTTCTTCCAGCTCCACTTTCGCGCTGATATCGCGGAAGATCTCGATTCCCCCGATCAGCTCACCGGCCGTGCTGTGCAGGGGCGTAATGCTTACCTCCACTACCACCCGTCCGCCTTCCTTATGGAGGGCTTTCAGGGTCAGGGGGGTTGCCGGGGTTTTCCCGCCGGCCATAGCCTTGTGGAGGGGGCACAGATCCGTGCTGCACAACTTGTTGCCGGCCAGGTCAGTGTGCTCCAGGATATCATCGGCACACCTTTTGCCCACCACCTCTTCCTGTTTGTAGCCGGTAATGTCTTCAGCGGCCCTGTTCCAGAATAAAATGTTACGTTCCGGGTCAGTTATATAGACCCCGTCGCTGATCTGCCCAAGGGCGCTGGTTAAAAAGGCGATTTCTTCAGGGAGCGCGGCTTGACCATTTTGCGGGGCGTCAAATTTATTACGGTTTAAGTTGTTATCGTCCATAATTATCCCTCTTTTCTGCGGCCTCCAGGATATTTTCCAGGACCGGTTCGTACCACTGGAAGTAAAAGCGGTATTCCACCGGCAGGCCGGGGATATATGAGAAAAAGCGCTGGATGGCGGCGCTGCCGGTCAGGCCGGCGGGCAGAAGGGCGGGGAGCTGGTCGGCGAAGTCGCCGGCAAAGTAGATCCGTTTTGCCTCACCGGGCGGGGCGTGCTTGATTACGGCCGGAAACCGCTCGGGCAGGTTTCTGGCCCGCAGGGCTTCCCGGGCTTCTTCAAGGAGGGGCGGTTTATAGTAGGCCAGGACTTCAGTATCTTCGCTCTCGCCGGCTTCCAGCAGTTCCACCCAGTACAGGTAGGGCGCTTCTGTCGCTGCACCGGAGAGCAGTTCGTGATCTGTGCTTTCCACCACCGGCCAGGGGGCGTCAAACTGGTCCTGCTCGATAATGACCAGGTCGGTGTACCAGCCCAGGCCGGTAGCATCTTCGCGCACGAAGACCATCCCGGTGCCTTCCAGGTCCCATTCCCGGCCGTAGATGCGGGTGTAGAGCTCTTTCATCCAGAAAGCCGTATCATCGAGGTCGGCGTAGTAGCGGGCCAGCCAGCCGTTGTAATTGACGGCGAATAGATCCTGCAGGGACTGCGCCGCTTCCGGATCCAGGTAAGTGGGGTAGCCGAAGATGTTGTGTTCGCCGACCAGGATCCGGTTGTCTTGAGCGGCGAAATCTTTTATTGCCCCGGCTTCCCCCTGATCAAAGCCGCCGTAGATCAGCTCGATATCCTGGTGCTCGTAGGGCAGTTTTTCTTCGTAGACTTCCAGGCCTTCTTCGTAGTCGTATATGCCGTAAGTGTCGGCCAGGTAGAGCAGGTCGAGGCCGGTTAAATCATCTCCGGAGAGGGTTTCCCTGGCCCCGCTTTCGGGGTGGCAGCCCAGGTAATCTTCGCCCTTTTGGTAGAAGTGGCCTTCCGGGTCGGTATAGCGGTGGTGGCGGGCGATCCAGAAAATGGACCGGTGTTCGCGGTAGTCAGGTTCGGGCACGGTTTTGTCGACCACGAGCATGTTGATCTCCCTGGTCGGAAAGAGGTGCCAGGCCGAGATATAGCCGCCGATTAAAAGGGCTATTAGAACTAAAATATGCCAGCGCTGCATTTTGCCCGCCTTTCTGCAACTGGTTTGACTGAGCCCGGGCATTTTAAGCCCGGGTAACTGTTACCTGTATCTTCCGGGCCGGGCCCGGCAAACCCTTTTTGGTTCATAAGCCGGGTCTGGTTTGAAAGTACCCGGGGAAGTAAAAATTTCTGGTTGCTATCGTCCCTTTTAGATTCCAGATCTATCCTGCTGTTCAGTCCAGCTCACCGAAGTAATCGGCGATGATATCGCAGCTGTCTTTGAGGCGGAACCGGTACTGCGGCTCCTCCCAGCCGGGCCAGAGGTAGGGGGAAGGGGTGGTAAATTCTTCGCCCCGGCGGGGCTCAAAGTCGATCACTTCCGGCCTGTTTTGTGCACCCAGGCCCTTTTCATTATCCTTGCTGAAGGTGGCCGCGTAGAAGTTGAAGCCTGCTGTTTTTGCCGTGGCAAGCTCGTCCCGGGCCGGGTGTTCGGTGTAATCGCCGGGGTCCCGGAGCAGCCGGTGCTCCGAAGGATCGGAGACGTTAAGGAGCATCCAGGGCAGGCGGATCACGATCCGGCCGGTTTCTTCTTCCACGTACCAATGGGCCAGGGAATTGTAACCGGGATCGTCCGGGTCGAAAGGTCCGTATTCCAGTTCGCTTTCATCGGAATACTGGGCTTCGAAAATCCTGCCGTCGGCAGTGACCCGTTCCCGGTTAACCAGGGTTTCAATCCTGGTAAATTCCCCTTCCGGGTAAAGATCGGGGTAGAAGTTAAATTCGCCCCGGTTGTAGGAGGGGACGGTTAAAAGCTCCGCCTGCTGTGGTGAGGCGATATGGAGCATAAATTCGGCCCCGCCGGGCACCTCCGGCAGCCCTGAAAAGGGCAGGGAAAGGGCGCCCGCTTCACCTGTGCCGGTGTCGATGCCGACGGCAAGGCCAAGCTCTTCCCAGGGGAGGCTTTCTGCGGCCCGGCCGGGCCCGGTATCGAGGGTGAGGGCCAGGTAGAGGAAAGCCTCGTCTGCTCCTGTTTCCAGGGCTTTGATTTTACCGAAAGAGCCGGGGCGGCCTTCCAGGGGGCGGAAAACATCGTCAGCCAGGCTTTCATGCCAGGTTGTGAAAAGCTGCTCCGGGCTTCTTTCCGCCGGTTCGACGGTTAAGAGGCCGTAATTTTGTTCGGGGCACATGGCGTTCTGCCACAGCACCTGGCGCTCCCAGGGGACCATGAACGGTTCGGTGTTCCAGGTTTTTTTGGCCCATTCGTCGGCCCACTCGAATATAACTCCCCCGGCATACCCTTCATCTACAATCGAGCGCATCATGCGCACGGTCATTTCCCCCTGGTCGGTTTCATCCAGGCCGCCGTGGTGCAGGCCGTCGGGGCTGAGGTGGGCCGTGTTCAGTGAGGTAGAGATGCCGAACTCGGCCACCAGGGTCGGGTACGGGGGGTGGATATCCATAAACTGGTTGAGGTAGCCTTTATAACGGAAAACCCCTTCCTCGTCTTCATACTCGGCAAAAACCGGCTCGTTGTTCATGAAGTCGGGGTAGTTGGGGTAGATATGGTAAGCGCCGAAGAAGCCCGCCTCGTTGGCCGGGCCGGCGGAAAAGATATTTGGATCGACGGTTTCGCGGACGTTGTAGCCCGGGGTGCCGTCTTCTTCGTACTCGGTTTTGTGGTCGAGCGGATCTAAGGTGGGCCAGCT
>Ga0207421_10007408_pt1 | contig 11676 bp, 9 predicted proteins | sample SodLakKL_010_SED_4_FD_187542 | JGI IMG/M metagenome (GOLD analysis project Ga0207421, IMG submission 187542) | Alkaline sediment microbial communities from Lake Tanatar, Kulunda Steppe, Russia - 8KL_010_SED (SPAdes) (version 2) | ecosystem: Environmental > Aquatic > Non-marine Saline and... | reverse complement strand
TTACGAATAATTTTTTCGCCGGTTTTTGAATATAATTATTACATGGCAGATAATAGAAGAGTAATGCCGGCATGAGAAAATCAGTAAACCCTAATTAAATTTTTTTAAAATGGACTACAGCAACTCAATCCGTCATTGGCAGTATTTGATCCTATTTATAGCTGCTGGTATACTTTTTTCCAAGTGTGCACCAGCTGAGGATGAAATAGAAGTATTTTGCGAAAACCTTCAGGAGTACATAGAAACACTCTCCTCAAATGAATTTGAAGGAAGGGCCCCCTCAACTCCCGGAGGAGAAAAAACTGTTGAATACATTGAAAAGCACTTTAACAGGATAGGTCTCACCCCGGCGGTTAACGGGAGCTACAGGCAAACTGTCCCATTAGTGGAGATCACCCCCTCAAATATATCCGATCTGCAGGTAAGAGGAAGCGGAAGTGAGATGTCATTCGAATATCATGACGAAATGATGGTTAATTCAGTAAGACTGGGCAAGGAAGAAGTAAAACTGGATAACAGCGAACTTGTTTTTGTTGGTTATGGTGTCAACGCTCCTGAGTATAACTGGAACGATTATGAAAATGTGGATGTTGAAGGGAAAACCGTTGTAATTCTGGTAAATGACCCCGGATTTGCAATAGGGGACGAAGAGTTGTTCACAGGCCATGCAATGACATATTACGGCCGGTGGACTTACAAATTTGAAGAAGCAGCACGCCAGGGAGCTGAAGCGGCTCTCATTGTACACCAAACCGAACCTGCCGGATATGAATGGAATGTGGTAAGCAGTTCATGGTCGGGACCCAATCTGGAACTGGACGCCGAAAGAGAAACAACACCTGTGCTTGTTGAAGGGTGGATACAAAAAAATGTAGCAGAGGAAATATTTCAAAAAGCCGGCACCAGTCTTCAGGAACTCTCGGAAAAAGCAATCCAGCGCGATTTCACACCTGTATCGCTTGATATGACAGCTTCAGTCAGTTTCAACAACAGTTACCACACCTCCGAGTCCCATAATGTTATAGGTTACATCGAAGGAAGCAAACACCCCGACGAATACTTTGTATATATGGCTCACTGGGATCATCTCGGGAAAGTTGAAACAGAAGAGGGTGAGGTTGAAATCTACAATGGTGCTGTTGACAATGCTACAGGTACCGCCGGAGTTATTTGCCTCGCTGAAAAATTTCTCTCTCTGGAAGAAACCCCGGAACGTACACTGGTATTCATGGCTGTAACAGCAGAAGAATCCGGATTACTGGGTTCCAGGTATTACGGTGAAAACCCGGTATTCCCCCTTCCCTCTACCGTAGCAGGAATTAATATGGACGCACTCAATGTTTACGGACCGACACACGATGTTTCTGTAGTAGGCTACGGAAGCTCAGACCTTGACAATTACCTCAGGGAACATGCCCGTGCTCAGAACCGACGCATTGAGCCTGAAGAGCATCCCGAAAGGGGATACTACTACCGCTCGGATCATTTCAGTATGGCCAGGCACGGTGTGCCCATGATATATGCAAACGGGGGCTCTGATTATATCGGACGTGATGAAGAATACTCAGAGATGGTTGCAGAGGATTATAATTCCAGATACCATATGCCCAGTGATGTAATACATGACCTATGGAATTTTGACGGCTTGCATCAGGATTTGTGGTTGTTTTTCAGCATAGGTGAAGATCTGGCCAACAGTGACAACTTCCCCAATTGGGTGGAAGGAAACGAATTCCGTGCTATCAGAGATGAAACAGAACATAAGCGGAGAAGGTAAGCTCTAAAACTGGATTAGTAAAAACCAAAAAACCAGGGGAGTGGAGATAAGATTTTTCTTTTTCACTCCCTTTTTTACATAATGCGTATAAGCAGCTATAATCTTCACAGTTTAATTGGAATACACAATAATAAATATAATTTCAGCGGCGTTTTTATATATAATACAGGCTATTTAGGTTATCTCCGCTATTTTTAAAATATGAACTCCCTGTTTTGCCTGAGGTAGAAAAAACAACTCATTAAAATGGTGACATTGGTAAGATTTATAGTAGTTACTGTGATGTTGCCCCTGTTTTTAACATCTCATACCGAAAGCCGATGGCATGAATTATATGAAAAAATTTCTGCTTCAGATGATACCTCCCCAGCCAATCCAGGAGAAGTTGAAGATATTGACGGAAACTCCTATGAAACAGTAAAAATTGGCAATCAGGTATGGATGGCTGAAAACCTCAGGGTAACCCGTTACAGGAACGGAGATCCCATTCCCAGGGTTGAGGACGATGAAAAGTGGATGGAGCTTAAAGAAGGAGGTTACTCATTTTATATGAATTTTTGGTACTTTGGGCGGGTTTACGGTGCAATTTACAACTGGCACGCGGTAGAGGACGAAAGAGGAATTTGTCCGGAAGGCTGGCGCGTTCCTGACGACAAAGATTGGCGCATTCTTTCCAATTACCTGGGCGGCAACAAAGAAGCAGGAGGCAAGCTGAAAGCATCCAGCCTCAGATGGATGAGGCCGAATGAAGGTGGTAAAGACAAAACCGGCTTTTCTGCATTACCCGGTGGTTACCGGCACAGTAACGGAACATTTTACAACATCAGGAGGTTTGGCGATTTCTGGAGCTCTGTGGGGTTTCCTGACGGATACGCTTATTTCAGAAGTTTTTGTAACGAATATCCTTACATGCACGAAGGGGTCTACAGCAAAAACAGCGGCGCCTACATTCGCTGCATCAAAAAAGATTAAAAAACCGGCTCTACCTTGTATCCCTCCTGACGCAACAAATTTATCAACCCTTTTTCCCCGGGAATATGTGCAGCACCAAATGCAAAAAACACCGGTTTTTCATGCATTAATTCTTTCATATCGGGTATCCACTTTAAGTTTCTTTCTGTAATAAACCCGGCATCTGCATAAATATCATCTTCCCCGGCACCTTCCGATACTCTTCTGAAAGCTTCCAGGTCCATTTTACGGTAAAGCCTTACCATTTCTTTTAACTCCTGACGTATCTCTTCATAATATTCTATTGTAATAATCAATTCATCTATTTCATCCTCCAGCTTAATGTTTTCAAACAGCACAATCTGATCCTGAATACTTTCTATCCCCCCTATCTCTATATCATTTTTATATGCTTTATCAATCAAATAATTCTCATAGCTTTGGGGAGTGCAGCCGAGAATATGTGGGTATATTTCCGATACCAGAAAGAAAGGCCTGATATGTGAATATCTCTCAATATCAACCCCAAGGCTGTCGCTGAAAAAATCACTTACAAGATCATACTGGTTTCTGGTCAGTATTGTTCGCAAATTGAGATTATCCTCAATAAACATGATTTGCCTGATTTCATAAGAATATCTTGGATGTTCGGTGTTCACCTCAAGTACAAGCTTTTCTGTCTCCAACAACTTCTCCTCTAAAGGGTTGACAAGCCGAAACTGCTCCTTGCAGAAACGTGGAAAAAACACAAAATCCTCACGACATATCTGATGCATAGTCCCGAACAGATAGGAGGGTGATTCAAGCTCATTACCGGTGATCTTCCAAAGCAGCCTGTTTGTCTTTGGTGCACTATCTCCTTCAGGAGACTCTTCACCATAAAAACTTAACGGAAAAAGTAAAGCAACCAATAAAAAAACAAGTGGTTTCATTTGATCACAGGTTCTGTTTTATAATAGTTTTTTATTTATAAACAGATTATTTGCTGGTTTTATTCTTCCAAAGCCGCCTCATTTTCAAGCAAATTTACAGCTGTATCAAGTATATCATCCCTGCCTTCGGAAATGGACTCTTTTGACATATCAACCTGGACATCAGGAGGGATCCCTGATTCAATATTAAACCCATCCGGTGAGTAAAACATTGTGCTGGAAACCCTCAGAAGCCACCCATTGGGCAAATCCCTGAATGCCGGCATCCCGCCTCCGCCTCCGGTGGTATCTCCTACAAAAGTCACATTGGGTAATTCACTCATATATTGGACGAAATATGTGGTAGCGCTATAACTTTTGCGATTGGTAAGCACAATAACATCCCCCGTGTAATTTACAGAAGAGGGTTCTATATGAACTTCACGCCTGCGAAAATCATCATGTTCAGGACCGTCTTTCATATAATTGTAGCCAGCAAAAACCTTTTCATCAGTAAAGTGTGAAGCCAGCATTCTGGCGTTTTCAGTGCTGCCCCCGCCATTGTTTCTGACATCTATTATCAAACCCGATTTATCTTCAAGCGCACCGATAATCTGGGCCATATTTCCTTTACTTATCGGCTGGGCAAAACTCCCGTAGTAAATATATATGATATCATTCATCTCAAGAAATTCAAGAGGACCGATATAGCGTTGACGGTCTTTAAAGTAATTTCTTTCTATAATTGAATAATAAAAATTTTCCGGACTGTCAAGGTACCATTCCCAATAGCGGGAGCGGTCAAACGGACTTACGAGGTTAACATGCCCGTCCTTCAACTCATATAGCATGTCTGCGCAAAGATCAAACAATTCCACATCAGACATACCTTCTCTAACCTGCGGGCGATAACGACTGTAAACCTCATCCCAGTCAATTTCCTTGTACTCAAAAAATGAGTAATACCTGTCGGCAAACGACCATACTTCCTCAAAAACAGCCTCGGCATCAGTCTGCGCATCCTTCTCAATAACGGCTTTCTCACAGGAGACGATAAGGGGAAAACAGCAAAACAGGTATTTTAATAAAGTTTTATACATAAAAAATAATTTATAATGACCGCAAGCTCCTTTTAGTTAACCCTGAAATAGAGCTCAAGTACAAATTTATGAGCAGCGTTTTGGAAATACAGATCATGGGGGGTCTTTACTGAAGAATACTCCCAAATATACCCTGCCCTGAACCAGTTTGGATTGCCGGCTCCCCCAAAAGATTCCCTGATGAACAGGGAAGTTGTAAGATTTAAATAATTTGCCGGATGAAGTATCTGACCTTTATATCCCTGAAGAGCCACTCCCCCGTCATCCGCAAGTCTGTAACTTACTCCGTATCTTGGCAAACTTAAAGCATATCCCCCCAGCCCCCATGCAAGAGAGAGATCAATATCCCAGTCCTTCCACAAAAAAAAGTGAGTGGTAGAAAATTCAGCCTTAGGTCTGATATTGGCAATAAAATCAGCAAACAAAAAAGAGTTGGCAAGGCGGGGGGCATACCTGGCATCTGCTGAAAAGTTTACCTCTCCCCCAACATGGACCTGGAATGGCCCTACCGGAGAGACCCTGTTAAGATGAAGGTAGCGAATACCACCACCGGCATTATAAACAATAGTATTCTTATGCCGGGGCAATGAAGGATTGAAATAAAAACGTGCAAAAGAGAGCTCGGAATTATAATCCTTTCTGTAGGCATAACGTGAAAAATTAATTACTGCCCCGGGACCTGAATAATGAAGATTCGACATCCTTTGATCAAGAAAACGCCCACTGCGGAATCCCTGATCAATCTTGAAGAAAACCCTGGAATTGCCACTGTCATGATTAAGCAGATCATCCAGGCCGTCATCGACAGCCTCAGCATTATGGAAAAGGAAAAAAAGTACGGCGCAGAAAAACCAATTTTTTGTCAATTCAAAAATTAATTATCGATTAGAAATAAACTCCTCTTGTTATACAAAGTTGTTAAAAGCAACTCAATAAAACAACAACTTCTTCCAAACCGGTAAAAAATTGCCAGTGTAACCATGAAAAAACCTGGCAATGGCTGACAATATAATTATATTAAAAACTATTGGCAAGAACTCAACTCCAGGGGATAATTTAAATATTAATATTGACTCTTAAGTAAAATTTACCTTCTTATTAGACAATAAAGATATTTTATATATGTTATATACTAAAATGTTAAACAATAAATGCTTTAAAAATGATTTTGAAAAATTCGAGAAATTTTAAAAACACCCTTTTGTCACTGATCACAGCATTTGTAATGCTGTTTTCGATGAGCTACTGCGACTCTCCTGATGAGCGTGAAGGTGAAAACGGCTTTACCGATGAGGAGCTCCAGCTTTTTGTTGAAGCAGTTGAGCAAATTATGCCGCTTCAACAAATGAGCCAGATGCAGGTAATGGAAGAAATTGATGATCAGGAAGACATTACACCAGAAAAATTCCAGGAGATCAACCAGTCTATCCAAATGGGTGCCGAACCGGAGGCAACCGAGGAAGAAATGGATGCTTTTGAGGTTGCAATGGAAAACATAGAGGAGATCCAAAAGGAATTTGAGGAAACCCTTATGGAAGCCGTTGAAGAAACGGGTCTTTCATATCAAAGGTATGAAGAGATACTTGATGCCTATGAGGAGGATCCTGAATTACAGGAAAGAATTCACAGCATTCTGGAAGAACAGCAGCCTCAAGAACCAATGCAGGAGCAACCAATGCAGGAGCCTCCGCAACAAGAGCCTCCGCAACAGGAGCAGCCTCCAATTGAATAAAAGCAAAACGTGATACAAGCATGTCTGGAAAGTCCGGCACTTAGCCGGACTTTTTTTATCAGCCTCTTTTAAACATCTGGTTTTTCTAATCTCAGCCCATTTAGATTGGCCTATTCTTTTATGCAACGTACACTGCAACCCCTGTTTTTGGAAGAAAAAAGAAATAAAATTGATTGGGAATCGGAATTGAGAACAGCATTGACAGCCATCGTTTCACTTACCTGATGCTCTGTTGCAGACCACCAGAAACCTCTTTCGCCAAGATGCACAAATCTCCCGAGCTTTTCACGGTAGCCTGCAGGAAAGCCGGAAAAACCGCTTATATTGCTTGACCCCGTGTTTGGATCATCCCACCTGGGATGCGGATCGGGGAACGTTCTGGTTGACTTCATTTTACCACCGGCCATATCTTCGCCACCCAGGTATTCTATAAGCTCCTCCCAGTCTTCTTTCTTTGGAATACGCCAGCCTTCAGGACAAAGCCTCCTTTCGTCGTTTACAGCATGCCAGTTATACAAGGCCCCATATTGGTCCCCGAGGGTTGCACTGTCATGATCATACCATATATACCCCCCCGAGCTCAAACTTTCCCATTGATCATCTGGCCTCACCCCTGGTATAGGATCCCCGTTGCGGTAATTTGTCACTTTAAGGTTTGAGGCCATCCATTCCTGATCACCTATTATTATGGATTTGTAATAATTTCCGTCACGATCTTTTAGACCTTCGCCATATGTAAAAAGGGTGGTTTTAAAACTTTTAACCTCTCCGTATGCAGTGCCATTTTTATTAGTGGCAAAAGCCTTAAAATAATAAGTTGTTCTTTTTTCCAAGCCTTCAACAAAAGCAGAAAACTCTCCGGTGCCCTTACCAATCTCTAATTTTTCGCCCGCTTCAGGAAGATTATCAGTCTCTCCCCAGTAAACTCCTCTTGCTGTTATCTCAGAACTCCCGTCAACTGTTATTTCCCCGCCAACCTTGGCAGAATTAGCCGTCACCTCCGAGGCGGCTGAGGTAAGAACCACAGGTAAGTCTTTTTGTTCATCCCGCCTGCAAGCAAAACAAGCAGTAAAAAAAATTACGCTCAATGTAATGATTTGGGCTTTCCTCATGTTAAATTTTTAAAAAAGACGAAATAAAATAAATTTGACGTTTTATTAATAGTTATATTAAAACCTAAACCAAAATCAAAAGATATGCGCAGAGACAAAAACAGAAGCTTTGACCGATCACCTTTACCGGCAGCAGTTATAATTGGAGCTGCCGTGGTCCTGATCGTAGTACTTATAGCTATTTTTCTGATGCCCTGAGTTATTTTTCAGGCTAAATACCGGCAAAACCCGGCATAATCTATTGTCAATTTACAGCTTTTATTTGCATGTCAAAAAAGAAACAAAGATCAAAAGAAAAAAAACATCTTATAATATTTATAATAGTTGCAATTATTATAGCCGCTATATCTTATCCCCTTGCCTACGAAGACTTCAGAGCTCATCTTTTTGTTACGGTTTTCGGAGCTCTGCTTGTAAGTTATTTGATTAAGCCGCTTTTTAAATAAATAACCTTTTTACGGTAAAAACGTATAATATCATGTAAATATGCATTTTACCTGAATATTTTTATTTCATAACTGTATATATGAGAACATTCTCAACAGCGGCAGTTATTTTTTTGCTGAATTTTCTCGTTTGCCTTCCGCAAAACTGGAACAGAGTGGATATGCTGCACCAGGATGCCGAATATTATATGGCAAATTTTCAGTATGAGCTGGCTGCCACAACTTACATAAAAATGCTCGAAGAACTGCCCGAAAATGAAAACCTGATGTTCATGGCAGGTTATTCTTATCTGAATGCAGGCGGGCAAGACCAAAAAGCTTTCGAATACCTGAAAAAAGCTGCCGGCAACATTTCCCCGGAAGCGTACCCCGGCTCAATAAAGGAAGAAAAAGCTCCTCTTGAAACCTTACTTCTGCTGGGGGTTGCATATCAAAGGAACAACCTTTTTGAAGAAGCCAAAGATTCTTACGAAATATTTAAAGACGAACTACCCACCGACCATCATCTTCAGATGGTAGTTGACCGGTACATTGAAAGCTGCCATAACGCTAAGGATTTTATGTCGGATCCTGGTTTTATAAGGAAAATTAATCTTGGGAAGGATATTAACAGTATTGCCTCCAATGTGAATGCGGTAGTCTCGGGCGACGGCCAAACTATGGCTTACACAAGCATTTCAAGACACGGATTTGACATCTACGTTGCTCGCAGGGAGAATGACAACTGGAAAAGGCCGGTCAACATAAGCCATCAGCTCGAAAATGACTATCTTATGACAACAAGCCTGTCACACGAGGGGAATACAATTTACTTTGTGTATCACGGCACCAACAGGTCTGACATTTACAGCAGCTCTTACGATGACGGGAGATGGAGTTCAGCCGAAAGAGTCGGCAGACCTGTAAGCCGCCGGCGCTCTAACGAAACTCATGCTTCAATATCGGGTGACGGAGAAACACTCTATTTTACAAGCGACAGGAGCGGCGGGTACGGCGGACTGGATATATACCGTGCCACCCTTAACCGCAGGGGAAGATGGGATGACGTTGAAAATCTCGGCCCAACTATAAATACACCCTTTAATGAAGAGACTCCGTTTCCGACATCAGACGGGAAGTACCTGTTCTTCAGCTCGGAAGGACATAACAGCATGGGAGGGTACGATATATTTTACGCCGAGACCGAAGATCTTTCAAATGTGCACAATGCAGGTTATCCCCTGAACAATACAGGCGACAACATTTTTTTCTTTCCCCTTGACAACGGGGAGACCGGATATATATCCCTTTACGGTGAAGATAGCTACGGGCAAAAAGACATTTACAAGGTGATCCTGGAAGAGGACCATGAACTGGTTGCTGAAGAAACTCTCATGCCAGGGCCCGATGACATTGCCACAGATTCGGGTGAAGTCATTGACCCAGAGGCATCGGAGAGTAAGGTCCCGGATATTGCAATAAAGTGGAATTATCAAGCCTCCGGCGGTATAGAATCGGAAACGGAAAAACTTTCTTTAAAAACAGATTCAAATTATCTCGTAGAGGATACACACGATGGTGTCATTTACCGTGAAGGTTACGGTAAATCCTTCAATGTGCAGTTTATGGCACTTGCAGAAAAGGTAAATGAGCAGGTTTTTGAAAGGACCGGGGGAAACGATGCAATAGTCATCTTTGACAAGGACGGGTTCAGCAGAGTCATCTCACAATATTACCACTCATATGATGATGCCCGCAAAGAGTTAACCGAAAATTACAGGGAAACTTACTCTGACGCTTTCATACGGATAAACGACTTCTCGCCCAATTATACAATACAGCTCGTAGCAACTTCAAATTTCATTAATCCCGAAAAATTTGATCGGTTCCCAAGGATATATTGCCACACCGGAAACGACGGGATTTACAGATACACATGGGGAGATTTTGGCAGCCGTGAAGAGGCTGCATCCCATTTGCCCGAAATATGGGAAATGGGATACAGCGATGCATTTATCAAGGAAATTGATATGAACCCTGCAAAGTAAACTTCCCCTTAAATTATACTACCATAAAAAGATTTTTCTGTTTATGGCATGATATATTTCGGAGGATCTCCCGGCAAGTCACCCTGCTCACCCTTTATACAACGGACCGATTGACCGGTTCCAATTTTTGCCCCCTGACCTTTTATTATTTTTGCTTCATCATAACGTAATACATAATTAAGGCCACCTTCTTCTTCTTGAATATAATGATAGCTCCAGAAGAAGGCCCATTCTGCTAGCAAAATAAATTCCCCGTCAGAATACTCATCAAAAGCTTCTGCAATACGTGAACCTCCGGGTAATGCTGTAAAGCCACTCTCATTGGTAGCGCCTTCATTGGGTTTGGTCCAATAACCTGTGGTAGATTTCAGCTTGCCTCCGGCCACCTCATCTCCCCCAAGATAATTTATCAGCTCATCCCAGTCATCTTCGGTAGGTACGCGCCATCCTTCAGGACATAATTTACCCGTTGCAACGGTATAAAAATTGTAAAGTGCACCGTATACATCTTTGAACTTTTCCCCGTAATTATCATACCAGCTGTAAACAGAGTTTTCATAACCAGCCCACTGCCCGCCATCTTCAATTTCTGTAATTTCAGTTCCGTCATTCAGCCTGGTTGTTCTCAGGTTTTCAACCATCCATTCCTGAGCACCTATTTCAACAGTTGTATATTCATTGCCTTCAATATCATATACAGGCTCTCTTTCGGTTTCAAAGCTTTTCGCATCCCCGTAAGATGTTCCTTCACTGTTAGTGGCATAAGCCCGGACATAATAAGTAGTTTCCTCAACAAGTCCTTCAATCGAACTTGAAAATTCTCCTGCACCGCTACCTTCATCAGTCATGCCCTCATTTTTCTCCAGCGTCGGACTATCGAACAATCCCCAGACAACACCGCGGGCGGTAACTTCCAGTCCACCGTCATCTGTTACATCACCACCTGAAACAGCAGATTCATGAGTGATATCGGTAACATCTGCAGTTGTCACAGTTGGCAGCTCACCTTCGGTGACAAACTCCTCCTGGTTGCCGTAGGCGGTGCCTTCACTGTTTGTTGCATAAGCTCGCACGTAATAGGTAGTGTTGGGTGAGAGGTTCTCAATATCACTTGTAAATGTACCTGTTCCGTCACCGTCATCTGTTTTTCCCTCATTATCATCTGTAGTGGGATTTTCTGATGTATCCCAAACAACACCTTTATCAGTGACTTCAGTTCCCCCGTCATATGTTACATCACCCCCGCTTTTAGCAGAATTTGTTGTTATATCGGTAACATCAGCAGTTGTAACAGTCGGAACTTCACTTTTAGTTGTAAATTCTTTCTCATCGCCATAAGCTGTTCCCTCGCTGTTTGTGGCATAAGCGCGCACATAATAGGTAGTGTTACGTGAGAGGCTCTCCAGATCACTTGTAAAAGACCCTGTTCCGTCGCCGTCATTTGTCTTTCCATCATTATTTTCTGTAGTTGGACCTTGTGATGTGCTCCATACTACTCCCTTATCAGTAACTTTAACTCCCCCGTCATCTGTTACATCACCACCCGAAACAGCAGATTCATGAGTAATATCGGTAACATCTGAAGTTGTCACAGTTGGCAGCTCACCTTCGGTCACAAAC
>Ga0207421_10007407_pt1 | contig 11680 bp, 12 predicted proteins | sample SodLakKL_010_SED_4_FD_187542 | JGI IMG/M metagenome (GOLD analysis project Ga0207421, IMG submission 187542) | Alkaline sediment microbial communities from Lake Tanatar, Kulunda Steppe, Russia - 8KL_010_SED (SPAdes) (version 2) | ecosystem: Environmental > Aquatic > Non-marine Saline and... | reverse complement strand
ATCGTGTTCTAACTCGGGGTTGTGAAGATCCTCGTCGACTGCGGGCCACTCTAGGGCGTGGACGGTCGTCTCGCTGCCGTCGAGGATCTGGTACATCTGTTCGCTTATATACGGCACAAAGGGTGCAAGCAGGCGGATGACCTCGTTTTGCACCGTCGCCAGGGTGGCGTACGCCCCGAGTTTCGAGGCCGAATCGCCGTCGTCCCACATGCGCTCGCGGGTCGCCTTAACATAAAAGCGCGAAACGTCCTCGGTGACAAAATCAAGGACGGCATTGAGGGCGTCGTGAACGCGGTACTCGGCCCACGCCTCGGTGGCGTCGGCTTTGACGGCCTGCAGCCGCGAGAGCACCCACTCGTCGACGACCGTCAACTCGCCCGCCGAGAGGTCGGGGTCGGCCGGATCGTAGCCGTCGAGATCCATGTACGTGAGCGGGAACCGGAAGACGTTCCAGAGGATGTTGAGTCGGCCGACCATGCTGCCAAGGCCGTCCCAATCAAAGGAGAGGTCGACGCCCTGCTGGTCGTGGCTCAACAGGTAGGCCCGAAGCGGATCGCGTCCGGCGCGCTCGATGGCCTCCTCGGGGGTGACGATGTTGCCGACCGATTTCGACATTTTGCGGCCGTCTTTGTCGTTGGCAAAGCCGTGCATCAGCACCTCCTTGTAGGGGCTTTCGCCGAATGCGGCGGTGCCCATCCCAAGCTGGGACCAGAACCAGCCGCGGGTCTGGTCGTGGGCCTCGATGATGAGGTCGGCGGGCCACAGCTCGTCGAACTCCTCCGTTTCGCCGGGATAGCCCAGCGTTCCCCAGGTGGCGACCGACGAATCGAGCCAGACATCGAAGACGTCCTGGATTCGCCGGTAGGTGGTGCCCCCCTCGGTGATCGTAATATCGTCGACCGTCGGTCGGTGTAGGTCGATTGCGTCGGGATCAACGTCCTGATCAGCCCGTTCGGCGAGTTCCTCGCGGGTGCCGATGACGATCATCTCCTCGTCGAGGCTGCCCTCACTGCTGTGGGCATCCTCTGGAACCCAGATTGGGATCGGGATTCCCCAGTAGCGTTGTCGGGAGACGTTCCAGTCGGGGGCGTTCTCGATGAAATCCTTAAATCGGTTGTCACGGGCCCACTGTGGGTGCCATTCAGCGTCAGTGATGTTGTCGAGCAACTCGTCTTTGATATCGGTGATCGAGATGAACCACTGGTCGGTGGTGAGCTGGATGATGTCCGTATCGCAGCGCCAACAGTGGCCGTAGGAGTGTTCGTAGGTTTCGCTGGCGAGCAACGCGCCGGCGGCTTCGAGGTCCTTGATGATCTCATCGTTGGCCTCGCGGACGAACTGGCCGGCGTACTTGCCGCCAGCCTCGCTGAACGTGCCGTCGCCGTCGACTGGACAGAAGACGTCGAGGCCCAACTCCTGGCCCCGGTTGAAGTCCTCCTCACCGTGGCCCGGCGCGGAGTGGACCAAACCGGTGCGGTCGGCCTCGACGAAGTCGGCAGTGTAGACCTGGCCGGCTCCCTCGAAGCTCGGATAGTCGGGAACCTCCTCGGCCAGTGGATGGTCGTACGCCCAGCCGACGAGTTCGTCGCCCGAGAGTTCGCCTTCGATCTCGAACTCGTCGTACTGGCCCTTTTTGAGTACGTCGTCGACACATTCGGCGGCGATGTACAGCACGTCTTCGTCGCCGTCTCTGGTGGCTCGGACCTTCTGATAGGTTAGCTCCTCGCCAACGCCGACGAACGTGTTTGCGGGAATCGTCCACGGCGTCGTCGTCCAGATAACAAGGCTCCCTTCGCGGTCGACCAACGGGAATTTGACATAGATTGAGGGATCTTCGACCTGATCGTACTCGACTTCGTTGTTCGCCAGGCCGGTTTCACAGCGTGGACACTGGCTAATCGAGCGTTTGCCCTGTTCGACCAGCCCGCGGTCGGCAACCTGTTTAAATGCGTACCAGGCGGCCTCCATATACTCGGGGCTGATCGTCTCGTAGGGATCGTCCCAGTCGAACCACGCACCGATCGACTGGAAATCCTCGTCCATCGCCTCGCGGTTCTCGACGGCGAACTGCTTGCACTCTTCGATAAACGCCTCCATCCCATACTCCTCGATATCCTGCTTGTTCTCGAAGCCGAGTTCCTCCTCGACTTTGACCTCGATCGGCAGGCCGTGCATGTCGTAGCCCGGTCGGTCGGTGACCTGGTGGCCGGCCATTCGTTTCTGGCGGATGACGGCGTCTTTGAGCGTCTTGTTCCAGGCCGTCCCAAGATGCATCTGCCCGGAGGTGTAGGGTGGGCCGTCGACGAAAAAGAACGTCGGATCCTCGGCGTGGGCTTTTTTTGTCGCCTCGTATGCGTTGTGTTCGTCCCAGTAGGCTTCGACCGCCGCCTCGACATCGGCGGGCGAGTACTGGTCGGTGACGTCGTCCATACTCCAACGGAGTTTATCGGTCTATATCAAAACGGTGGTCCTGCGGCGACGGCTGATGGCTCGCTCAGCAAACCGAACGCAAAACAGAGTCGTTATTCGTCGATCGCGTCTTCCCACTCGTTGTCTTCGTCGTCATCCTCGGGAGCGGGGTTCTCTTCGGCAGTCTCTTCGACCCACTCATCGTAGCTGTCTTGATCGACGACCTCAATCGTGAAGTACATATTCGAGTGAGCAACGCCACAGTACTCCGAACAGTACCCTTGGTAGCTACCGGTTTCGCTCACGTTGGTTTTGATGAACGTCGTCTGGTCTGGGATGGCGTCCATCTTCAGGCCGAGTTCAGGCACGTGGAAGCCGTGTATCACATCTCTCGCATCGATCTGGAAGTAGAGATCCTGGTTTTCAGGAACCACCACCGTTGGGCCCTCGCCGGCAGCGTCGAGTTCGATCTCCTCTTCAGGGTAGGTCATCGTCCAGCCCCACTGGTAGGCTTCGGCCTGCACCAAGACGTCGCCCTGTTCGGGTTCGACGTCGGTTTCGTCGCCGGTGAACGTAACACTTGGATCTGCCATCACGCCGTATGAGGCTACTCCAACGAACAGCAGGATAAACGCCGTTGCGACCGTCCAGGTGATTTCGAGTCGACGGTTCTCTCTGGTTGGTTTGGGCTCGTCGTTGTCCTTGAATTTCAACACCGCATAGATGAGAATAATCTCGACCAGCAGCGTAATCGGAATCGCAACGTACAGCAGTTTGTTGTTCAACTCGCCGATCAGATCCGCTGACGTCGACTGCGCGGCAACCGGCTGGGCGAAAAGAACCAAAACGGCTGCCGACAGCAGCGAAGCGAGTGCGAAACGCTTGGCATTCATTAACTGGGCGTTGGTATGGCTCTCGTAAATACCTACTGACTTTCTAGTTCCACCGAGCCCACGGACCGGTTTGACAGCCCAGAGTGTGGCTCCCGAACAGCAAAAGCGCGGGTCCTATATATGCCGATCACTACTGTACCAACAGTGACTTCGAGTGGACGAACGCCGGATCGGTTTCCCGGCCTGCTGGCGGCGACGACAATGGGCGTCTACCTGCTGCTTGTCGTCGGCGTTGCCACCGCGTTGACCGAGGCGGCGGCCGCCTGTACGGCCTGGCCAGCCTGCGGCGATGGCTGGTCGCTTCCGACGTCGACCGACGGCTGGGTCGCCTTCGGCCACCGGATTGCGGCCGTTTTCGTCGGCTTCGGTGTAATCGCCACCACGCTTATGGCTTGGCGAACTGCTGCGAGTCGACGGATCAGATACGCACTCACGCTCGCGCTTGTGTTGTTCCCGGCACAGGCAGGAATCGGTGCAATCGTCGCCACCTCCGGCGGCACCCAGACCACCTCGGTCATCCACCTCACCGCCGGTGTCGTGATTTTCGTCGCGCTGATCGCCGCGCTCGCTTGGTGGCTCGAAGCCGAAACCGGCGATCCCGACGATGCCCCGAACGAGCCACCCGAACCGTCCGAACCGCTCGATCCAACCGAGCGGCCGGCGATCCCAACTGACCCGACCGAACGCGCCAAAGCCACGCTGTTTGCGTACTTCCGGCTGATGAAACCACGGCTAATGTGGCTGCTGTGTCTAGTTGCGGCTGCCGCGATGGCACTTGCCGGCGGCCCCGGCCTGACGACCTACACGGTCGCCGCCACACTCGTCGCTGGTTCGCTGGCAATCGGCGCATCGGGCACGTTCAACCACATTCTCGAACGCGACGTCGACCGGCGGATGGCCAGAACCAACGACCGACCGCTGGCGACCGACCTCGTTCCAGTCAGAAACGCCGCCGTCTTCGGGCTCGTTCTGACGGCCATCTCGGTTGGCCTCTTTTGGACGATCAACTGGCTGGCCGCCCTACTCGGCCTGCTTGCCATCGTCTTTTATAGTGTGATCTACACGCTGATTCTCAAACCCAACACAGTCCAAAACACTGTTCTCGGCGGCGCGGCGGGCGCGCTCCCCGCGCTGATCGGCTGGGCGGCAGTCACCGGCGAGATCGGCCTCGGCGGACTGCTGTTGGCGACGTTCATCTTCCTGTGGACCCCTGCTCACTTCTACAACCTCGCATTAGCCTACAAGGACGACTACGCCCGCGGCGGGTTCCCAATGATGCCGGTTGTCCACGGTGAGACGGCGACCCGTCGACACATTCTGTGGTATCTGGGAGCCACGCTGCTCGCAGGCGCGGCGCTCGCCGCCAGCGGCACGCTCGGGTGGCTCTACGTACTGACGGGTGTCGTCTTCGGCGGCGTTTTCCTGTGGCTGGTCGTCGATCTCCACTACAAACAGACCGAGGCCGCCGCCTTCCGGTCGTTCCACGCCTCGAACGCCTATCTCGGCTTCGTGCTGCTGGCGATCGTCGTCGAGGGACTCGCCTTATAAGTAGCCACTGACTAATGAGTGACCAACGAACCGGCGTCTCGATTCCAGTCCCGACAGGTCGACGGCTCTACTGGGGACTGTTTGTAAACAGCCAGCTGGTTGCCATCGGTCTGTATCTGTTACTGACTCCGGCTTCGGGTTCATCGCTTCGACTGATCGGCTACGGGCTCATCTGGCTCAACGTCTCGGCATGGGTTGTCGCCAACACGTCGACACCGGCGAGTAGTCGGCCACTTCGCAGGCGAGCCACGGCGATAGCCGGCGGCTACTTGGGACTGTTGCTGTTCGCTGGCGGTATTGTCGGGTTTGGCATTGGCGATGCAGCGACCGGTTTTCGAATTGCATGGCTTCCGTTCGGCTTCGGTCCGGCACTGCTGTACAGCGGCGAGTTGGTAACAGTCAACCTGTTGCCTATCTATCTGATCGGCTACGCCGCGCTGGCGTACCTAGTGTATGTAACCGTTATTGATGCAGCCGGCTCGGCGGCAGCCGGCGTTATCGGGCTGTTTTCGTGTGTGTCGTGCTCGTGGCCGATTGTCGCCTCGGTCGCGTCGGGACTCATTGGTGGCGGCTCGTTGTTGACGGCCTCGGCACTCCAGATTTCCTATGGGCTTTCGACGGCTGTTTTCGTGCTTACTGCGGCACTGCTGTACTTCCGACCGGACGACTGGCTTGCAAAGCTCGCTCGATAAGGCGGTAGTCGACCTTTTATTTCTGCTGGCTAATGGTAGGCTGTGAGTACTGTCGACATCGAGTACTGTGTGCCCTGTGGGATGTTGGATCGTGCGCTGACTGTGCAGGAAGCCATCGCCCGACAGTTCGGCGACCGGCTGGATCGCTGTTCGCTCGTGATGGGCGACCACGGTATCTTTGTCGTGCGCGTCGACGGCGAACAGATTTTTGACAAAGAAACTGATGAGTTCGACGTCGATCACATTGTTCGGGCGGTTCGATCCTGCCTCCGTGATTAGTGGCCCCAGCGTCGACCGTCTTTGTCGAACCGGGCGTCGGTAATCCGGTCGTGTTGGTCGCCTGACAGCGAGACGTTGGCCGCACCGACGTTTTCGTCGAGTTGGTCGACCGTGCGCGCGCCGATAATCGGCACACACGTGAACGCCTCTTGATCCATCAGCCAGCGCAGCGACACTTGGGCGGGTGTGGCGTCGACTTCTTTTGCAATTGTACGTATTTCATCCAAGACTTTCCAGCCGCGTTCGGAGAGATAAAAGCGTTCGAACCGCTCGTCGAAACTGCCACGCGAGCCGTCGGGTGCCCGAACCGATTTTGGATCCTCAGGGTCCGCACGTTCGTATTTTCCCGTCAGGAAGCCACCGGCTAACGGCGAGTACGGACAGACTGCGAGGTTCTGGTCGGCGGCAACCGAGAGATACTCCTCGACGTCCTTGTAGTAGCCCGCATGGAACAACGGTTGGACGACGTCGAAGCGCTCATAGTCGTTGACATCTGCTTTCCAGAGCGCCTTTGTCAGCTGCCAGGCAGCCATCGTTGAGGCACCGAGGTAGTTGACTTTTCCCTCCTTGACGAGGCGGTCGAGTGCAGAGAGCGTCTCTTCGATAGGGGTATTCTCGTCCCAGCGGTGAATGTAGTACAGATCCAGATAGTCGGTACCGAGATTATCGAGCGTTTTGTCGATCTGATTGCGGATGTGTGTTCGTGAAAGTCCCGAGCCGTTGGGGTTATCGCTGTCGTACTCGAAGTAGACTTTCGAGGTGAGGACGTACTTCTGGCGGTTGCGGTTTTCAAGCCAGCTACCGATGTAGGACTCGCTGGTGCCGTTTGGATCGCCGTAGATGTTTGCACAATCAATGAAGGTGCCGCCGTGGTCGGCAAACGCATCAAGCAGTTCGTGGGCGTCGTCCTCGTCGGTTTCGAGCACGCCGCCGGTTTTGCGCCCGAATCGCCACGTGCCGAAACAGAGTTCAGAGACGCGGGTGCCGGTCGCGCCGAGTTGTCGGTACTCCATACTGGCTCACGAACTGATAGCGGTAAAAAGCCATGGGCGTTTCTACAGGAAAATAGCGAGGCTGACCGTGAGGCTAATCGCGACGACGATGACTATCAGCATGATAATGCCGACAGTCGACAGCAGCCCACGACGGTCCATGATAATCCTGTTTGCAGCCGAGTAGTATAGCTGATTCGGCTCTTGGGGTCGAAACAGAAATCTTAGGCCCGAACCCTGCCGACCTACTGTATGAACAAGGCTGTCGTTGCCTCGGGGCTCACAAAAGCCTACGGCGACACCGTTGCACTCGATGGCGTCGACCTCGCGGTGGCCGAAGGCGAGGTGTTCGGCCTGATTGGGCCGAACGGCGCGGGCAAAACCACACTGATCCGGGCGCTCACCGGCACAACGCCCGTCGACGGCGATATCTCTGTGTTCGACAGTGAGCCGACTGCCGTCGACAGCGACCGTATCGGGCTGTTGCCCCAGTCGTTTTCACCGCCTGCTCGACTGACTGCCCGTGAGTTAGTCGACTACTACGGCGGGCTGTACGAGCATGCACGCGAAACCGACCAAGTACTGAGAGATGTTGGCCTTATCAAGTCGGCCGACAGCTGGTACGAAACGCTTTCGGGGGGCCAACAACGCCGGGTCTGTGTCGCCAGCGCACTCGTCAACGATCCGGATCTGCTTTTTTTGGACGAACCAACAACCGGCATCGACCCTGTCGGTCGACGCTCGCTGTGGGAGCTGCTCGAATCGCTTGCGGCCGGCGGCACCACGGTCGTACTCACCAGCCACTCGATGGCCGAAGTCCAGCGGCTCTCGGATCGGGTTGGGCTGCTGCAGGACGGCCAGCTGGTTGCGGTCGGCACCCCTTCGCAGCTGATCGCCGACCACGGCGGTAACAGTCGACTCGTGATCGGGACTGAAGCCAGCAAGGCGGGCGCGACGGCACTCGAACATGCTGGCTTTGCTGTGACCGCTTCGCCCGGAGAGATCCTCGTCGATGGCGTCTCGCCGGTCGATATCGGCGAGGCAGTCGACGCGCTGTCGGCGGCCGGCATTAGCTACGACTCGTTGAGTTGGTCCGAACCCAGCCTCGAAGATGTCTATCTGCAGTTGACCGGCGAGCGGTTCGATCCGGTGACAACAGCTTCGACGGCGGCCGCCGAGCCCAGCGAACCACCCGAACAGGCGGCGACACTTGGGGGCGATCAATGAGCCGGAGTCGACGTATCCGCGCGGAAGCGACGGCGGCGTGGCACTCGTTTCTGCGCCGCAAGACCGCAGTGTTTTTTACGTTCTTCTTTCCGGTGATTCTCGTCGTGATCTTTGGCGCGTTGGTCCGGACTCAACCCACCGACGGCGGGCTGTTCGCTGAGCCCGCGGCCTACTACATCCCTGGGTATCTGGCGACTGTGGTGCTGTTTACGCCGCTGTCGCGAGTCGGCAGTGAGATCGCTCGGCACCGGGATGACAACCGCTTCGAGAAGCTGGCCACCACTCCGCTCACCCGAACTGAATGGCTACTCGCCCACACGCTGGTCAACACAGTCATTATCGGACTTGCCAGTTTGCTGATTCTCGGACTCGTTCTGCTGGTGACGGATGCGACGGTCCCGCTCTCGTCCGAGTTGGCACTGCTTGTTCCGTTTGTGGTGCTGGCAGTAGTCCTGTTTTGTGGCTTCGGCGCGCTGCTCGGTCGACTGGCTGACTCACAAGACGGCGTGATTGCGGCCAGCAACACGATTGCGCTGCCCCTCCTATTCCTGTCGGATACGTTCATCACGGCCGAGCAGCTGCCTGGCTGGTTCACACCGATTGTCGAACTGTCGCCGCTCACATACTTCGCCCGAGGCGTCCGTGCGATCACCTACGAACAGGCAGCTAGTGAGCCGTCTCTCAATCTCTTGATTCTGGCCGGATTGGCGGCGGTGTTTCTAATTGCCGGTTCGTACGCGATTCCCCAAACCGACTGAGTGTTCGTCTCACCGGACGCTCCGGCGGTTTTTGTGTCGACGGCCCGTAGACTGTGCTATGTCTTTCCAACCGTCGCCGGTCGGCGTCGACCAACTGCTCGAAGAGAGTCGACTCAAACAGGTCAACGTCGTCTCGCTGCTTGCGCAGGCTGGCTACGCCTACCAGCACGGCAACGAACAGCGGGCGGCTCTGCTGGTCGGCGCGGCACTGCTCGCTCCGAAGTACGCCGGTGTCTCCTACCTTGTCCAAGGCGCGTTGACGGCCAACGACCTCCGGAAAACGCTTCTCTCCGAGTGATCGCGCCGAGCGGTCGACGTTCAGTAGCCTGTGGAAATGGTGTGTGGCTGTGGCTCTTGGGCTAAAAAACAAAAAACGAAACCGAACGATACCGTCGGTCGATCAGAGCCCTCCGAGAGACGGTGTTATTTCGTCGACTGTTCGAGGACGAGCGTGTCGTCTTCGAGATAGTGTTCGATGTGGTGGGCGTCCTCTTCGACGTTGGTGAGGACCTCCTTCAGCAGGTGTTCGGTCGTTGGATCGCCGAGGCTGGCGGCCAGTTGGATGTGTTCGCGCATCCCCTCGATAATCTCAGCGTAGGCGTACATATCGTTCTCCAGCGAGGTCCGGATGTCGTAGACGTCCTCGCCTTCGAACTCGATGGTAGCGCGTTCTTGCTGGTTGGCGGGACCGGCAATCGGCACGCCACCGATGGCTTGGGCGCGCTCGGCGATCATGTCCGCGCCAGCTTCGAGGTTCTCGTAGGCCTCTTGGAGGAAGATGTGGATGTCACGGAACTCCGCGCCTTCGACGTTCCAGTGGTGTTTGTGGAGCTGGTGATACAGCACATACGCATTGGCCAGATCGGTGTTGAGTGCCTCGATAATCTGTTCGGCCTTATCGGAATCTAGCCGGAGGGCCTCGGATTCCTCGACGGTTCCGAACTGCTGTCGGACGGTTTTCTGCGTGCTCATAGCATGTCTATGTTCCGTCGCCAGCCACTTAAAGATTCACGTTGTGGAAACGGTTTTTTCGGTTTAGGAAAGATATGTTTGCCATTTGCGCTCATTCCAGTCGGCCTCGCGTCCGCATGACGGGAGATATATCACTCTCTCAACCAACAGCCGTGTATGGTAGTCGACAGTGTCATGCAGATTCTGCACGTGTTGTTCGCCGGCCTCTGGACTGGGAGTGTGCTGTTCGTCGTCGGGGCAGTGTTGCCAGCCGCCAGTGCGGGATCGATTTCTGCGCCCGCGATGTCGACGATGACGACACGGCTGGCGTGGCTCACACGCGCAAGCGCGCTCGTGTTCGTTGCTACGGGCGGCCATCTCGCCGGCACGCGCTACACCGCCGAAACGCTGTTCAGCACGGGCCGCGGCCAACTCGTCGTCGCCATGCTGGTGTTGTGGCTCGTGTTGACCGCACTCGTCGAGATTGGCTGCAAACGACTTGGTGGCTCAGATGCGCCCTCGAACGTCGAGACGGCCGTCGACAACACTCGACCAATCTGGCTCGCCGCTGGCGTTGTCGCTGTTCTCCTTTTGGTTGACGCGGGCCTGCTGGCGGCTGGCGTGAACTGGTAGGCGTCGACTAACTTATAAATGGAGTCGACGGGTCGCTCTCGAAGTTTTTGAACAGTATATAAACAGTCCCGTCGGAGTCTCACGCAAGTGAAACGAGCGTGAGGCAAGACGGGGCGCGACTGAAAGGAGCGTTCCGTTGGAGATTTGAACTCAGTCGCTCACTGCGTTCGCTCCCTGCTCAAATCTCTTGTTCGTTTCCTGCAGCACTGACCGCTCGTTATACTCGCGGTGTTGTGCTGCAGAGAAACGTCCCGTCGGAGTTCTACGCGAATGAAGTGAGCGTGGAGCAAGACGGGTCGCGACTGAAAGGAGCGTCCCGTCGGAGATTTGAACTCCGGTCACTGGCTCCGCAAGCCAATAGGATAGTCCACTACCCTAACGGGACTCATCTACAGGTATCCTCGGTCGACTTAAGACGGTTACGGTACGGCGGCTCCGTGTCTGCTGTCGACACGGCACGCCCCGCCCGCTGTATCCGGTTGCCCACAGGCCTATACGTTCTCAGCTACTGACACCGATATGAACCGACGGACGGCACTGCAGACTGCTGCGGTTGGGCTTGCCGCCGGGCTTGCTGGCTGTGCGAGCTCCGAGGGAGATCCCGAAGAGGACTCAACTGAAGCCGAAACGCCCGAACCCGACGAATCCAACGACACAACAATGACCGACGGTGATACCGACGAGACCGAAGACGCCGCCGACACGATCGATAGCGACCGCGTAGCCGGAGCGAGCTTCACGCACACCGGCGAGTGTTCCGACCCCGAGACTGCAGACATCGAGTTTCTCGACTCCGAGGTCGAAGCCGTCATTATCGGCTGTATCGAGGGCCGAAACGGCTGTGCGGTTCCGGTGCTGGCCGGCGGCTCTGAGGACAACGGCACGCTCCGCGTCGAGGTTGGCGAAGTAGAGATCAGCGACGACGATATGATGTGCACCCAGCAGATCGTCCAGTTGGGCTACGAACTCCGACTCCGATTCGATCCCGAAGCGCCCGAAACCATCGAGGTGTTCCACGACGGCGCGGCCGACCAAGGTGTTGTCGCCACCGCCAGTCGACCCTGAGGTTTTTATTCGATTCCGCACCAGCCGGTGTATGATTTCGCGAGCCGAGTCGACTCACCAGTCGATCCGAAACCGTGTGCCTGCGCGCCGATTTGGGCCACCCGTTGGCGATTCTGTAACCGGTGTCGAACCACCCCAAGGACAACGCTTAAGCGCGGTCTGGTCTACCCACAAACTATACTCATGGGTGTCATAGCGGACGTCTACGACGACCTCGACACCGACGTCCCGCT
>Ga0207421_10007406_pt1 | contig 11681 bp, 8 predicted proteins | sample SodLakKL_010_SED_4_FD_187542 | JGI IMG/M metagenome (GOLD analysis project Ga0207421, IMG submission 187542) | Alkaline sediment microbial communities from Lake Tanatar, Kulunda Steppe, Russia - 8KL_010_SED (SPAdes) (version 2) | ecosystem: Environmental > Aquatic > Non-marine Saline and... | reverse complement strand
CGATAACTGACCCCCTGGTAGAGATCCAGGGGCTTTCCCACGGTGAGAGGCTTCAGGGCTTCAATGAGTTGATGTGCCTCCTCATGGCTGATGTGCCCAGCCGAGTAGTCCTCCATGCGCACCACCAGGGCGTCATCCATGGCGAGAGTGACCAGATTGCAGCGAAACGCCACATCTTCCGGGGACAAATGCACTCCCATGCTCGCAGCTTCCAGGGGTGCCCTTCCCGTGTGGTACTTTCTCGGATCGTAGCCAAGCAGGCTCATGTTGGCGATGTCGCTCCCCGGTTCCATGCCTCGCGGAACGGTTCGCACGGTTCCAAGACGGCCCATGGCCACCAGGCGATCCATATGCGGAGTGCGTGCCGCCTCCAGGGGCGTGCGGCCCTTGAGCTCTTCCAGGGGATAATCCCCCATGCCGTCACCCACCAGAATGATGTGTCTGGTCTTCATAGTTGACCCTCAAAAAGCTTTCCATAACAAGGGGTTCCTCAGGAGATGCTGTCCAGATCCTGATCTTCGATGCGTATGGACTGAGTGGGCGCAAGGACCATGTCCAGCTGATCGATCTCTTCCAGTGCCCTTCGAACACTGCTTTCCACCGCTTCGTGGGTGAGCATCACGATGGGCACTCCCCCCTCTATCTCCCGGCCTTTTTGAATGACAGCGGCGACACTGATGCCATAGGAAGCAAGAATTCCGGCAATCCTGGAAAGAACTCCCGGACGATCCACTGCGGAAAAACGGAAATAGTAGCAGGTGACCGTGTCGGAAATGGGCCTGATGGGGATCTCCTGAACCCGATCGGGCAAAAAGGCCAGCGACGGAATGCGTTCGTGGAGATTGAAAAGCATGTCCCGTGACAGGTCCATGAGATCCGCCACGATGGCACTTCCCGTGGGAAGCATTCCCGCCCCCATTCCGTAGAGCATGATGTTGCCCACGGAGTTTCCATGAATGTGAACTGCGTTGTAGGCATCTTTCACGCCTGCAAGGATGTGGCTTCGGGGTATAAAGGTGGGATGGACCCGCATTTCGATCCGTCCCCCATGATGACGGGCAATGGCCAGAAGCTTCAGCTGGTAGCCAAACTCCTCTCCAAACTGAATGTCCAGGGGATCGATGGCGGAAATGCCCTCCACGTAAACCTGATCCAGGTGAATGGGCGTTCCAAAGGAGAGTGCCCCCACAATGGCCAGTTTGTGCGCTGTGTCCATTCCTTCAATGTCCAGGGTTGGATCCGCCTCCGCATACCCCTTCGCTTTGGCCTCCCCGAGGGCGGCGTCAAAACTGAGTCCGCCTTCGGTCATGCGGGTGAGGATGTAGTTGGCCGTACCGTTGAGTATGCCAAAAATGGTGTCGATCTGATTGCCCGCAAGACCCTCCCTCAAGGACTTGATGATGGGAATGCCCCCCCCCACAGACGCTTCGAATGCAATGGTTCTTTTGTTTTTTCGGGCTGCTTCGAACAGCTCATTGCCATGATGGGCAAGGAGAGCCTTGTTGGCGGTGACCACATGCTTGCCCCTTTCAAGGGCCTGCAGAATGAGGGTCCTGGCAGCACCCAACCCTCCCATCAACTCCACCACCACATGAATTTCCCGATCGTCGAGCACTTCCGAAACGTTTGTGGTGAGCAATTCTTCTGAAACATGGACGGGCCTCGTCCGTTCCAAATCCAGATCAGCCACCTTCACGAGCCTGAGAGGCACACCCAGGCGGTTTTCAATGACCCTGGCATTGTCATGGAGTGTCTGAATCATTCCGCACCCCACTGTTCCCCACCCGATCAACCCGACACCAATGGCAGCCATTTAACCCTCTGAGATTTTGCAGCGTTATTGTTTGGATCACCCGAGATGCAGAGCCCGACGCAGACCGCGAACAGCCTGCCTGGTGCGCTGCTCGTTTTCGACCAGTGCGAAACGGACGTGTTCATCGCCGTACTCCCCAAATCCCAACCCAGGTGAAACGGCCACCTTGGCTTCCTCGATGAGAAACTTGGAAAAACCCAGGGATCCCATATGCCTGAAGGGTTCAGGAATCGGCGCCCACACGAACATGGTGCCCCGGGGTTTCTCCACATACCACCCAAGGCGGTTGAGGCCCTCCACGAGAACATCCCGGCGTGACTGATAGACCGCGTTGATTTCACTCACACAGGACTGATCACTTTTCAGGGCGACCGTCGCCGCGATCTGTATGGGCTGAAAAACCCCATAGTCCAGATAACTTTTGATACGGGTGAGTGCGCCCACCATTTCCTCGTTGCCCACGCAAAAACCCACACGCCACCCTGCCATGCTGTAGCTTTTGGACATGGAAAAAAACTCGACGCCCACATCCCTCGCTCCCTCCACCTGCAAAAAGCTGGGTGCTTCATAGCCATCAAAGACCAAATCGGCATAAGCGAGATCATGCACAACCATCATCTGGTTTTCTTTTGCAAAATCAACTATCTTTTTAAAAAACTCATGATCCACCACCATGGTCGTGGGGTTGTGCGGAAAGGAAATGATCAGAAGTCTGGGGCGCGGCCATGTCTGCTTGGTGGCCGTGGCCAGATCGGCCATAAAGTCCCGGTCAGGGCCGATGGGAATGGATCGCACGTCCCCTCCCGCAATGATGGCCGAGTAGGGATGGATGGGGTAAGTGGGATTGGGTGAGAAAACCACGTCCCCGGGGCTCACGAGAACGAGCACCAGGTGAGAGAGTCCCTCTTTGGCACCTATGGTCACCACCGCTTCCCGCTCCGGATCGAGACTCACTCCGTAGCGTCGGCCGTACCACTCGCAAATGGCCTCCCGCAGTTTGGTGATGCCCCGCGAGGCGGAATAGCGGTGATTGTGCGGTTTCTGCGCGGCTTCCACCAGCTTGTCTATGATGTGTCCGGGGGCGGGTATGTCTGGATTTCCCATCCCCAGGTCAATGATGTCCTCTCCTGCCCGGCGCCTTTCCATTTTGAGCGCATTGACCTGGGCAAACACATAAGGTGGCAGTCGATTCATTCGGCTGCGTTGTGCTATATTGAAGTTCATGGCTTGTCCCCTTGTTTAAACCAGTGAAAATATACGACACAAAACGGCTTGTCAAAAGATTTCAAGATGCAGATGGGGAGGCCAGCGGAAAGGAAAAAGCAAATGCGGGAAGGGAGAAAATGCGCCATTGCCTGGAAAGCCCTTGAAGAGAATATGGCCCTTTTGATAACTTAACATTCGCCTTACCAGGGACCCATCGCCTGGGCAAGCAGTCCCGGACCAAATTCGTTCAGGAGGCCAGACCTGTCCTGAAAGCTTCCGGCGCCTCAGGCATCTCTCCCTAATCAATATCCAACTGACCATGATTTCATTGCGGCCACAAGCTCGGGGCATAAAGGCAGGTTCATGAAACAGATCATTTTGGGAACAGCCGGCCACATCGATCACGGAAAGACGTCTCTCATCAGAGCCTTGACGGGGATGGACACGGATCGGCTCAAAGAGGAAAAACTCCGGGGAATCACCATCGAACTGGGCTTTGCCCATCTCGACTTGCCCTCGGGCGACCGGCTGGGCATCGTCGATGTGCCCGGGCATGAAAAGTTTGTGAAACACATGGTCGCCGGCGCCAGCGGCATCGACCTTGTGGCCCTTGTGATTGCCGCCGATGAGGGAGTCATGCCCCAAACCCGGGAGCACCTCGAGATCTGCGAAATCCTCCGTGTCAAAAGGGGCTTCGTGGTGCTCACAAAGATGGATTTGGTGGATGACCCTGACTGGATTGAAATGGTCAAAGAGGACACCTCAAAGTTCCTGGAAGGGACTTTCCTGGAAGGGTGCACCATTTTCCCTGTGTCTGCGGCGACGGGAGAAGGCATTCCCGAACTGAGGGAACTCTTGAACACCATGGTGGCCCAGAGTGAGATGCGCAGCTCCGATGGCCCTTTCCGGCTCCCCGTGGACCGCGTGTTCACCATGCGCGGGTTTGGAACGGTGGCGACGGGCACCAGCCTCTCGGGAAGGCTCAGGGTTGGAGATCCGGTCATCATCTATCCGCAGGAGAAAAAAAGCAAGGTGAGAGGTCTGCAGGTGCACGGCCACGATGTGCAGGAGATCTTCTCCGGCCAGCGCACTGCCATCAACCTTCAAGGAATGGAAAGAGAACTCATTCAAAGGGGAAACGTGGTGGCGTCACCGGGAGCACTGGTCACCACCCACATGGTCGATGTGCACCTGGAAATGCTCGCCAGCGCTCCCCGGCCTCTCAAGAACCGATCCAAGGTGAGGTTTCACACGGGGACCGCGGAACACCTTGGCACCGCCGTGCTCCTCGACCGTGAACAACTGGAGGCAGGGGAAGGGACGTTTGTCCAGATCCGGCTGGACCATCCTGTGGGAGTTTTGAGAGGAGACCGTTTCGTCCTGCGCTCCTATTCGCCCGTGCAAACCATTGGGGGCGGAGCCATCCTTCACCCCCTTCCCAGGAAGCACAAGGGCCAGGATAAAATCAAGGCCTCCAAGGCCCTGGAGACTCTTATGAGCAATGACGAACCGGAAATAATTCTCTGGCATGTGAAGGACTCCGGGTGGTTTGGAGTGTCCGAAGAGCAGCTGAGAATACGGGCCAACGTCTCATCCAGGGCAATGGAAAGATCCCTTCCCAAGTTTGTCAGCCAAAGGCAGATCGTTTTCTACGACAGAGAAAACCGCCGCATGCTGCACTGGGATTCCCTGGAAGATCTCAAACAGGAAATCACAGATCAGCTTTCCTCCTATCACCAGCGGTTTCCTCTCAAAAAGGGCATGCTCAAAGAGGAGCTTCTGGCGCAAATGCCCAAGCCCGTTGAGGTGAAGCTCTACAACTACGTGCTTCGGCTCCTGGCCGAGGAGGACTTGCTCCTTCAGGAAAAGGAGTGGGTCCGCCTCACGTCTCACAAGGTGGACCTGTCGGAAAGTGAGGATTCCATTCGTCTGGAGATCGAAAAGGTTTTCAGGGAATCGGGGCTGCAGGTGCCTTTTTTCAGGGAGCTTTCACCAAAACTTCCCGGAACTCCAAGGCAGCATCAGGACATTCTGCAATGGATGCTCTCCAAGGGCATTCTGGTGAAAGTGAAAGAAGACATGTACTTTCACCGGGACAATCTGGGAGCGTTGCAAAACCAGCTCGTGGAGTTTTTGAAAGAAAAGGGGGAAATCACCACCTCCCAGTTCAAAGACATGATCCAGGTGAGCCGCAAGTACACCATCCCCCTCCTTGAACACTTCGATGCGCAACGCATCACCATCCGGATCGGGGATTCGAGGAAATTGAGGGAGGGAAAAAGTTCCTGAAACAAACCACCAGGAAATGATTCTCATAAAACAGCTGATTTCCCCGCACCTCAAGATCTCAACCCCCAAGGAATGAGGAGAAAATGTTCATGCTGAAACACGTCGTTTTCATGAAATTCAAAGAGGGAGTGACCGATTCACAGATCACCGATCTGGAAAAAAGTCTGGCCGCACTGCCTGGTGCCATCGAAGAAATTCGAGAGTTCCAGTTCGGACGTGATGTGATTCGATCGGAACGGTCCTATGACTTTGCCCTGGTGTCAGCCTTTGATGATCTGGAGGCGCTGGAGCGCTATCAGGTCCATCCCGAACACCAGAAGGTCGTGAGCAAGGTGAGGGCGGCCAGCGAAAACATCCTGGCCGTGGATTTTGAAATCAGGGCATGAGTGCAATCTAAGGACCCCGGCCCTCAAGAGCACGGCACCGAGCCCCGCACACTTTCGGCGCCCCTTCTCCCATGGATGGAAACAAAGGAAAAACCCTGGCATGAAGCAGGAGAAAAAAAGGCAGCAACACTCCTATCGGTATCTCATCGATGAACACGGTGACTGGTTCTGCGAAGGCATTCCCGTGGAGGACCGGGATGTTTTGAGGGTGCTGAGCCGTTCGATCCATCAAACGGGCCAGGGCTCTTATGTCATCCGGTGTGAAGGGGAGGAGCATGGCGTGCAGGTCATGGACGCCCCCCTTTTCGTCCATTGCATCCATGTGGCTTTGGATTCGGCGGAGCAGTTGCTTCACGTTCAAATTGAACTCACCGATGGCCGGCGGGAAACTCTCGCAGCCGAAACCCTGGAAACTGTCAACAAAAATTCCCTCTATTGCCTTGCCACACCCCGCCGGCTGAAAGCCAAGTTCGGCAAAACCGCCTATTATGAACTCACGCGTCACCTCCAGGTCACCGACGATGAGGAGACTTTTTATCTGATCATTCAAGGCAAACGGTTCGACATTGCCGAGAAGGTGGAAACCTCCCCCGTTTAGGGCGCCAGCGGATCCGGTCCACTGAATCAGACACGGCTCCAGCGAGTGAGCAAATTTGAAAAGAGAATGACGCCCAAATCCAGCACCGTTTCATCAAAATCAAAGTATGGAGAGTGGAGTCCATGGGAAAATCCCGCTCCGGGATCATGACAGCCCAGCCGAATGAGGGCTCCCGGAACCTTTTGCAGAAAATAGGCGAAATCCTCCGATCCCATGCTCGGGGGTTCCAGGTGAACAGTGAACCCATGGGGCAGCCGCTCCGCGCAGGCTTTCACAAACTCGACCACTTTGGAATCATTGACCACAAGGGGGTAGCCCGGAAGAATTTGCAGCTCCCCTCTCACTTCAAAGGACTTTTCAAGGCCTTCCACCAAGCGGACCAGTCGCTCAAGGGCTGCCCTTCGCACTGTTTCACTCAGCGTCCTCAGGGTGCCCTCCATTTGCACCTCATGAGGAATGATGTTCGAAGCCGTTCCTCCCTGAATACGACCGACAGAGAGCACTGCGCTCTCCTGCGGTGGAACGCTTCGGCTGACCACAGTCTGCAGCATGCTGACGAAATGGCACGCAGCCACAATGGGATCCCGGCACAGATCAGGATGCGCCCCATGCCCCCCTTTTCCCTCGACACGCAGGGAGAAGTTGTCGCAGGCTGCATGGCTCACTGAGGGAGACATGCCAATATGCCCGGTGGGAAGCTCCGGGTGCAGGTGACCTGCAAAAATCACTTCGGGAGCGTCATGATGAAGAACTCCATCCTCGATCATGGCCCTGGCTCCCGCCCCACCCTCTTCTGCCGGCTGAAAAAATATGAGAACCTTCCCCCTCCCCCAATCTTCCCAGTGGTTTTCCTTCAGCCACCTGGCCACCCCAAGGGCAATGGCCATGTGTCCGTCATGACCACAGGCATGCATGATGCCCTCATGACAGGAGCTGTATTCCAGTTGCGTGCTTTCCTGTAGGGGCAAAGCGTCCATGTCGGCCCGCAGTGCCTTCACAGTTCCCGGTTCTCTGGCTGCGATGGAGGCGACAACCCCCGTTCCCCCCACACCCTTCTGAAAGGACACCCCCAGCTCCCTCAGCGTATTTTCAATCTTGAATGCCGTTTTTTTCTCTTCATAACGCAATTCGGGATACCGGTGAAAATGTCTGCGAAGGCTTCGCAGCCAAACCGTGAATTCTTGAGTCAGCATGGTTCCGCACCCCATCACTCCAGAGAAAAGCAAAGCCCACCTTCCTCAATGGAAAGTGGGCTTCACCACGTTCAAAATCCGCCTTCACTGCTCAGTGGGAGTCAGCCGGGCGATACAAAAGAAAAGGGAACCCCGCTACATGGGGATGTTGCCATGCTTCTTGGGCGGCAGCGAGACGCGTTTGGTGGCCAGCATTTCAAAGGTGTCGATGAGGCGCGCCCGGGTCTCATTGGGCATGATGACCGCATCGATGTAGCCGCGGGAAGCTGCAATGTAAGGGTTGCACAGGTGCTTTTCGTAGTCGGCGATGATTTCATCGCGCTTGGCTGCAGGGTCATCCGCCTCCGCAATCTGCTTGCGGAAAATGACGTTGGCTGCGCCTGAAGCCCCCATAACGGCGATTTCAGCGGTGGGCCATGCCAAAGTGATGTCTCCGCCAAGCTCTTTGGAGCACATGGCCAGGTAGGAGCCCCCATAGTCTTTGCGAACGACGAGGGTGACTTTGGGCACGGTCGCTTCCGAGTAGCACCAGAGCAGTTTCGCGCCGTGACGAATGATTCCGCCCCACTCCTGGTTCTTGCCGGGGAGGTAGCCGGGAACATCGGCGATGGTCAGCATGGGGATGTTGAAGGCATCGCAGAAGCGGATGAAACGGGTGGCCTTGTCGGAAGAATCGCAATCGAGACAGCCAGCGAGCACTTTGGGCTGGTTGGCAATGATGCCGATGCTCTTGTTGTTCAGGCGGGCAAATCCAACGACCATGTTCATGGCGTAGTACTGGTGAACTTCCATGAAGTCCCCGTTGTCCACCACAGAACGAATGACATCTTTTATGTCATAGGAACCTCTGGGACTGTCGGGAACGATGGTGTCCAGTTCGGGACAGAGACGCGTGGGGCTGTCGCCCGTGTCGACGAAGGGAGGATCTTCCATGTTGTTGTCGGGGAAGAAAGAAAGAAGGCGCCTGATTTGCTCTATATTGTCTGCATCGTTTTCGCAGGCGAAATGAGCCACACCGCTCTTGGTGTTGTGAGTCATGGCTCCGCCCAGTTCTTCCTGGGTGATGACTTCACCCAGCACGGAGCGAATGACGTCGGGGCCGGTGATGAACATGAGGCCCGTGTTTTTTGTCATGAGGACAAAGTCGGTCATGGCGGGGGAATAAACGGCACCACCGGCGCAGGGGCCCATGATGGCGGAAATCTGAGGCACAACCCCGGACGAGATGGCGTTCCGGTAAAAGATGTTCCCGTAACCTGCCAGAGAGTCCACACCTTCCTGAATGCGGGCGCCGCCTGAGTCGTTGAAACCCACGAAAGGCTTGCCGGATTTGAGTGCCAAATCCATGACCTTACAGATTTTTTTGGCATGCATTTCACCGAGACTGCCTGCGCGTGCCGTGAAATCCTGGGCAAAAGCAAAAACCTGACGACCGTTCACCAGGCCGTAGCCGGTGATGACGCCGTCGGCGGGAATTTCCACTTTATCGATGCCGAACAGAGTGCCTCTGTGCTTGACGAACATGTCCAATTCACGGAAGGTACCAGGATCAAAGAAGTAATCCAGACGTTCACGGGCTGTCAGCTTTCCTTGTTCATGCACTTTGGCAATGGCCTTGGGCCCACCCATTTCCTTGATTTTCGCTTCCCGCTCCCGCAGCTCTTGCAGTTTTTCAGCAGTCTTTCCCATTTGCGCTTCTCCTCCGTTTCAACATTGAATGAATCCCGGTTTGCCCCATCAAAACAAATTTGCGCCATTCTAGCGGCTGGGAGAGGGTTGTCAAGCGCTTTCCCCCCTCACTTGATGCGGAGTGCTATTTTGTTCGCTATACAAACCACCGGTGTGGTTTCATCCGTCAAACCCTGCCTCCGAAACATCGCCCCATGGCCAATCGTACACGGGCAAACCCCAATGAATCTAACGAACACTCACCCCCTATGCTCAAGTGAGTTTAAAAAAGTCCGGCCACTTCGTATCAGCAACATCGTGTGGAATATGAAGACGGCCAACACCCTGTTCACCGCACGCAAGCCAGAGCAGCCTGCTCTCTTGCTTTCGGTCAGCATCGTCCTTCAAAACAAAATGCACCGCAACACGGTATCTTTTTATAAACTCCAGGTTTACCGAAGAGTCACAAACCAGGTGATCAAAACCCTCCACCGGAAGATTCCCCACGGTGATGACCACCGGCTCCCCCGCCCACTGCACGGTTTTGGAAGGAAGAACCCGGTGGGGAACGAAGCTCTCCTCGGAAAAAGTCCATAAAAGCTGATCCAGATTCCGGGCACCGCATGAGGAATCCACAACCACCTGAACCTTTCGTCGCCCTTCGTAAAAGAACTCAACCAAACGGCAAAGAACCAGTCTTTGCTTGTTGGAGGTCGTTTCAACAAAATAGACCGAACTTGAGAACATGCGCTCCCTGCCGAAAGGCACTTTTCAGATCCTGCGAAAACAGTTCGCCGAAGGGAAGCCTTTCCTCCCGTCAGTGGCGGCATACTTTGTGGACAGCTTCGGCGCAGGAAATCCCGAAATATCTTTCCATTTCGTCAAAGAAACCTTGCGTGGGACTCACATGCAATTTGGCATTGAGAGCTATCACTGCTTCGCCACTTTTTTCTACTAGCAGATGAAGAAACGTTTTGCAATCACCGGAATGGCTGAGGAGAAGATGGCGGAGACGGGCAAGACCGTCGCGGTCCAGTTCATCCGCCTTGAGATGTATTCTCACATGATCCACCGTCTGCACCTGGGCCTCATCGAGAGAAAGAATGCTGTTGGCCAACACCTTGGTGCTTTTTTCATCGTGCTGCACTTTGCCAATGACCACAAGAGGCTCGTCCCCTTCGAGCAGGGAGCGTGCCTGGGAAAAGGCTTCCGAAAAAGCCACCACCTCCACGATTCCCAGCTTGTCTTCAAGAGTGAGAAAAGCCATTCGGTCCCCCTTTTTGGTGGTGAGCTCCTTGGTCACACTCACAATGCCGCAAACCACCACTTCGGTTCCCTCTCTTTTCTCTTTGACACGCTGAGTGTCAGCGGAACACATGGAAGCGAGCCGATGAGCATAAAAATCCAGAGGGTGGCCCGAAATGTAAAACCCCAGTGCTTCTTTTTCATACTGAAGGGTGGTGCGCACATCCCAGCCGGGGACCTGGGGCAGGCGGTCCGCAGCAAGGTTTTTGCCTTTGCGCAGCATTCCAAACATGTTCAACTGCCCCGACTGGCGATCCCGCTGCATGACCTGAGCTTTTTCCATGGCGTCGTCGAGGGCCGCCAGGGCACCCGCCCTCGATGCATGAACGGAGTCAAAAGCGCCGCATTTGATGAGCTGCTCGATGACTCGCCGGTTGACTTTCTGGGTGTCCAGCCGCTGACAAAAGTCGTGAAGGGAGTGAAACTCGTCCTGTTCTTTTCTCGACTTGAGAACCACCTCCACCGCCGTCTCGCCCACATTCTTAACAGCTCCGAGACCGAAGCGAATCTTGCCTTCCGTCACGGTGAAATCCTTGCTGCTGGCATTCACATCGGGGGGAAGAATCTCGATGTTTTTCTCCCTGCATTCGTTGATGAGTTTGACCACCTGGTCTGTGTTGTTCAAGAAGCTGTTGAGCAGTGCCGCCATGAATTCCACAGGATAGTGGGCTTTCAGGTAGGCGGTCTGGTACGCAATGAGGGCGTAGGCTGCGCTGTGGGATTTGTTGAACCCGTATCCCGCGAACTTTTCCATGAGATCGAATACATGGCTGGCCCTGGATGCGTCCAGGGCGTTCTCCGCAGCTCCCTGCATGAACCTGTCGCGCTGAGCGCTCATGACTTCAGGGATTTTTTTGCCCATGGCCCTTCGCAGAATGTCCGCCTCTCCCAGCGTGTAGTTGGCCAGCACGCTGGCAATTTTCATGACCTGCTCCTGATAGAGGATGACCCCATAGGTGGGTTCGAGGATGGATCTCAGTTCCTCAAGGTCATAATTGACCTCTATCTCCCCGTGTTTCCCCTGAATGTAGTTCTCCACCATGCCACTCTCGAGGGGGCCGGGACGGTAGAGAGCCACAAGGGCCACGATGTCTGCGAAGCTTCCGGGCTTCAATCGGAGAAGGATGTCGCGCATCCCCGAGCTTTCCAGCTGAAAAACGCCCGTGGTGTCACCACGGCAAAGGAGTTCAAAAGTGGTTGCGTCCTGAAGGGGCAGTTCGTCC
>Ga0207421_10007405_pt1 | contig 11682 bp, 11 predicted proteins | sample SodLakKL_010_SED_4_FD_187542 | JGI IMG/M metagenome (GOLD analysis project Ga0207421, IMG submission 187542) | Alkaline sediment microbial communities from Lake Tanatar, Kulunda Steppe, Russia - 8KL_010_SED (SPAdes) (version 2) | ecosystem: Environmental > Aquatic > Non-marine Saline and... | reverse complement strand
GGCTTTCGGTTTTCTATCGACCCTCTCCGAGCTGTAGGCTCTCCGAGCCGGAAGCCGATACCGATACCGACCCCGACACCGATGGCCAGAACAAGAGTATACACAAAATGTGCTGAGCAGTTACACAGCATGAATTTAAAGGTTGCAAGTCCGCCCAGCGCCTGCTCCCGGCAAGAGAGTTCGAGTCCGGATCAAAAAGACAGAAGATGACCCTCTAAGCCGCCTGAAAAGCCGGGTATAACTTGTCCCGGCATCTGCCTTAAGCCTGGAAGCTTTCAGACTACAGCGGTTCATGATGCCCCCTTTTCCTGGTCCCGCCCTCTTGCATGCCACCGGGAAAGCCAGTCCTGCAAGAACACGAGAAAGACAAGGCCGAAGAAGAACAGAAGCCAGCCGGAAAAATCGTGGATAAAGCCCTCGGCAACCATTGCTCCGAAATACTTGGCCAGAACCCCGGTGGCTATGAGGCGGACAATATTACCCACCACCGCAATGGGAACCGCGGACAGAAAAACAATAAGCTTGGACAGCCGCCCCAGGGGACTCATATAGGCGATCAAAGCGCTCAGCGCGAAAAGAGTGGTCAGGGAGCGCAGCCCGGAGCAGGCCTCTTCCACCTGCAGGGTGACATCGGGCAGGTACAGGATATTGCCTTCCCGCAGGATGAACAGGCCGATGGAATCCATGGAGAAGGCAGCAATCTTGGAGGCCAGCAGCGCCAGGGGAAAGGCCATTTGGTTCCAGATTATCGCCGGCAGCGGGATCATAAAGATGAGAAAAAGAATGGGCGCCAGCAGCCTGCGGGTTACCGCCCCTCCCCAGAAGACCAGGCTCAATCCTGTCAGTACGGGGATCATGGAGGTGGCCTGCAGAAAATTTACCGTGCCCACCCAGCCCACAATCAGCTGAGCCAGTCCGGCCAGGACCAGAAGCATGCCCGGCAGCGGACTGGGGGATATGGTTTGGCCGAATATCTCCTGGCTCTTGTACCAGACCATGAATGCCGATACAAAAGGGATGAAATAGCCGTGGGAATAATTGGGGTTGTTGTCCCAGGAGTATGCCAGTTGCAGTACCACCTGGTAGTAGACAAGAAGAAAACAGAGGCTGATCAGTCCCAGGGTAATGATCAGGTGCTTGTATCGAGATATCAGTTCCGGCATGTCAGTTCTTCATGGTTATAAGTTTCTGGAAGCCAGGAGGCTGAGGGGGCGCGGGAAAATCATCCCCGTCCTCCTGCTCTGGAACTTTCCTGCCTTCCCATCTTCATACCTTCCCCGCCTTCATATTTTTTCCCGGTTACCAGAATCACACCCCCGGGAGGTACTCCTCCAGAATGGGGATTGCCTGGGAGGCGAAGTCCTTGAGCTGCTCCATGGCTGTGGCGCTGTCTTCGGTGCCTGATATGATAAGCCGGACAAAAGCCCCGTCCGTTCGGCCATAACGAATGGAATCCAGGAGCCTGAAGGCCAGATCCCGGTATTCCGTGGCAATGATCCTGGACCGGCACTGGTACCAGTAAAGGCTGTACTGCTGCTGGGAGCCCCTTTCAAGGACCATCAGCCTTACCCGGACCAGGGTGCCGTCAGGCAGTTCCAGGCTGATCCGGCTGGTTTCAGCTATGCCCCATCCCGAGCCGGGCATGCAGTTAAGCGGCGAGTGATAGCCCTTGTCCCTGTGGATAGCCCCATAATAACTGACGTAAAAGTTTATGCCGGCATTTTCCCGGTGGTAGTCGCGAAAAACATAGTCATCCATTCCCAGCATGGAGAGCTCGCGGTCCGAGATCTGAAGGTCGCTGCCTGCTTTCCATCGGCCTATTTCATCGGGCAAGCCGGCCAGGGGCTTTACTATTGGTGTTTCATTCTTGGGATCAAAGGTGTGCAGAAAACCAGCAGCTCCAAGCAGTAAAAGGGCCAGGATCATTACCTGCCAGAGCCTTATGCGAGTAGTTTTTTGTTCTTTTTGTTCCATGGCCTGAGTTGAGAATTAAAAATTACAGTGGACACACTCCGTCCCTTTGGGGGACAAAATGTTTTTGGCCCTTAGAGGAAGGGAAGGTGTGAAGCTGGTTTTCATCCTGATCCTGCTGCTTCCCTTATCGCAGAAAATGCTGAACCCTGGGGATCAGAAGCAAGCCCATCAGGCTGAACAGGCATGAACCCGCAGGGGCTCCACCCAGTGGGCCTCAATATCCACGGCCAGAGACTGCCGCAGACAGTTCACGTTCAGGATGAGGCGGAATTGCTTGTTTTTTTTATGGACAATGCCCTGCAGGCCCTTGAGGGGACCCCGGGCAATCTCCACTGAATCCCCCTCGCGCACAAAGTCATAGGGATATACAGGAGCATCCAGGGTGAGAGATCTCTTTATCCGGTTCAGATCCTTGAGAAGCTGGATCTCGTCCAGAACATCTATAACATTTGCTGTATGACCGGATCTGAAAACCTGGTAGCGTTGCAGTTCGCCGGATCTGAAGAACAGATACCCGGAAAAGACAGGCATAAGGGAGTACCTGGTCCTGTTTTTCCCCGGCTGGCGCTTCTTGACCATGGGGAGGTAATACCCGATGCCGTGCTCGCAAAGAAAGCCTGCCAGTGCCTTTTCCCGCCTGCTTTTGGTCTTGGCTATCCTCCAGCGGGCAGGAAGAGAGGTGCCGGCAAGAAGATCCTCTGGGTAAAGCTGGAGAGGATTTTTGTCCAGGGACAGGGTCATTGTCTTTCCTTTCTTTTACTTATGCCTTAAACGGAACGGACGTGAGAAGCTTTGCAGTACCACTCTGCAGTTAGTTCCAGGCCCTGGCGCACTGAATAAACCGGAAGGTATCCCAGAAGCACTTTTGCCCGGCTTATGTCCGCCAGAGAATGACGGACATCTCCAGCCCGGAAGTCCATATATACAGGTTCAACACGGCTGCATCCATTGTCTGCCCTGGAGGCCAGCTCCCGGACCATGAAAAAAAGCTCGTTCAGGGTGGTGCGCTCACCCAATGCCACGTTATAAACCTTGTTCAGAGCGCATTGATCCTGAACAGTGGCAGCCAGGATGTTGGCCTGAACGCAATTGTCTATGTAGCAGAAGTCCCGGCTGGTTTCGCCATTGCCAAAGATATATACAGGTTCGCCTGCGGACAGAGCGGCAAACCACCTGGGAATCACAGCAGCGTAGGCTCCTTGCGGATCCTGACGCTTGCCGAATATATTGAAATATCGAAGCCCTATGCTCTTGAATCCGTAGCATTCCTTGAACACCTGGGCATAAAGTTCGTTCACGTACTTGGTCAGGGCATATGGAGACAAGGGCCTGCCGATTTCCTCCTCCACCTTGGGCAGACTCTGGTGATCACCGTAAGCCGCGCTGGAAGCAGCATACACAAAACGCCTCACCCCGGCGTCCCTGGAAGCGACCATCATGTTCAGAAATCCGTTTATATTGTTGGAACTGGTATATACGGGATCCTCAATAGAACGCGGCACCGACCCTATGGCCGCCTGATGCAGGACATAATCCACCCCCTGACAGGCCTGCCTGCAGGTGTCCAGGTCCCGGACATCCCCGTCCATAAATTTGAACCTGAGCCGCTGCGCCGGAGCGACAGATCCCAGCACATCCTCAAGATTGTCTCTGTAACCCGTGCTGAAGTTGTCCAGGCCCACCACCTTTTGATTAAGCTGGAGCAGATACTCTGCCAGGTGGGAGCCTATGAATCCGGCCACACCGGTAATCAGCCAGGTGCGGGGACTCTGCTGAATCTCGGACAGCCTCCGATAATAATCAAGGGTCATGACTAATACCCATGCTCGCAACAGGTGCTTCGAACATATAATCAACATGCCTTTATTTCGCTTTCATCCGGAAAATCTTTCTTTCCGGATGAAAACTAATCAAGCCTCCAGCCCCGGGGTCTCCAGGTAACGCTCAGGGTTCCGCGGTTCTCGTAGTATTCCTCTGCCCGTATATTGGAATCCACCCTGCGGTGATTGTAGTTTACGCCCACGCTGACATCCCTGGTCCACATATAGCTCAGACCGGTACCAGCCCTGTAGAGATTGTCCCTGCGCTCCGGATCCCGGTCCTTGTAAATGTAGCGGCGGTAGTCCGCGGATATATCCCAGTCCAGGTCCTTTCTCAGGGCATAGCTGTAAACCGCTCCGCCGCGGTAATAAAGGGTAAAGCCCTGAGCGTCCGTACCCAGGAATGTCTGGGTGGCGCCGCTTCCCCCGCGCATGGTAAAACTGGAACGTCTCTGCTCCCAGGTCTTGTATATATCCGTGTTGAATACCACCCCGTCATCGCTGCGGTTGTCCTCCTTATCCCGGTAATAATAGCCCAGTCCCGCATCCAGGCGCCCGTCCGGGGCAAAGCGGTAGGAGATACCGGTTGATGGCTCGTAAAGAGTATAGCCGGATCTGTCCCCGCTGTAGCGGACATGGCTGTGCCTGTATTGCACATAGCCGTCCAGGTGTCTGGTAAAGTTGCGCATTAGCCTTGTCCTGCCGTCCCAGTTGTTCACGTTCTCGGACTCGTCGTACCTGCCGTGGGTGTACCCGGCAGCCGCCTCCATGCCGTAGATCCTGTTGAACCAGTAGGTTGCTCCGGCCCGGGGCATATTGATCACGCTGTCCTCCTCGCCGGGGTTGTCGTTCCACTCATGCCGCAGGCCGTACTGGACGTAAGCCGTGTCCCTGGGCCCGAAGCGGTAATCCAGCCTGGTCCGGGCATAATTAATGGAGCGGGGTTCCAGTCCCCGTCTCAGACTCTCTTCAGGGTCAATCAGCTCTTCATCCTCAATAAATCTGGAAATATCCTGGGTGTACTCCCTGTGCTCAAAGGAGTTGGTAAGGGACCACCTGAGATTCCTCCTGAGATCCTTCCACAGGTCAAGATCGGCGTTGTGACGCAATGTATCGAATTCATCATTGTCATAATACATGGAATAGCTGGGGCGATAACCAAGAGTCATCCCTCCTGTCCTGCCCAGGGCCTCCAGCTCTGCTCCAATGCCTACCACGGTTATCCAGTCCGACTCCTTGCTGTCTTTGTCCAGAAAGAGGTTGTCCGTATATTCCTGCTGTATCCAGGCTTCCGGAGTCAGGGTCCAGACCAGGTCCGCCGAGGCGCTCCGGAAGGTTCCAGCCAAAATACAAAACACGCCTAAAGAAATAAATAAGTATCGCATTTCAGGCCCTTCCTGTTTGGCTTATTTTCTTTACACAATGCGTCAAGCGCGTGGTGTGGACTCAGTGGGGAACGACCAGTGTATCTCCGGGCTGGATCCGAAAGTTCTGCTCCGGGGTTGAACCGGAAACTATATCCCGGTAATTGATGTCAATCCTTTCCTCCCTGTCCCCGCTTTGCCGGAAAAGGATCAGGTTCCTCTTGTTCGCCCACTCGGTAAAGCCCTGGGCCCGGGTTATGGCCTGCATGACAGTCAGATCCTTCTCCAGTGCGAACTCGCCCTGTTGCCTCACCTCACCCAGGACATAATAGGACTTGCTGATCTGATCCTGGACAATCACTGTCACTTCGGGGATCTCGATGAATTCAGCCAGCCTGTCGGTAACTACTTCCTTGAGTTCCAGAGGGGTCATGCCGGCGGCCAGTACATCGTCCACCAGGGGCATGCTGATCCTGCCGTCCACCCGCACCCTCACCTGGCTGCTGAGCTCGGGCTCTTTCCAGACCACAATCTTTAAGAAATCACCTTTTCCGATAACGTAATAATCATCCTGGTCCTCCGCCTGAACCGGACCAGATGACAGACAAAACAACATCGCGCCCATCAAGCAAGCAATCCACCTCATCGGATGTAGCCCACGCATCACGTTTCTCCTTTTTGGTGTTTAAACGGCAACTATCCGCCATCTGATAAAATTCACCATTCCCGCTCAGTCCCTCACCTGGCCCCATGTCCCACCAGCACGATCTTTATAGTCTTGAGAACTATATAGAGATCTAAAACCAGGGAGAGATTCTTGATGTAGAACAGATCGTACTCCAGCTTGCGCAGGGCATCCTCCTCCGAGGCCCCGTAACCGTAATTGACCTGGGCCCACCCGGTAATGCCCGGCTTAACCGTGTGCCTCTCCCCGTAGTAGGGAAGCCTTTTTTTGAGCTGTCCCACAAATTCCGGCCTCTCCGGCCTGGGGCCGACAAAGCTCATTTCCCCTTTGAGGACGTTCCAGAACTGGGGCAGCTCGTCCAGCCGCAGTTTCCTGAGCAAACCGCCCGCGGCGGTAATTCTGGGATCCCTTTCCTCCGCCCAGACCGCTCCTCTCTGCTCCTCGGCATCCCGGCGCATGGTCCTGAACTTGATCACCTGGAAAGTCTTCTCCTTCTGACCCACCCTGGACTGCTTATACAAAACCGGCCCCGGGGAAGTTATTCTGACCAGGATGCCTATTCCCAGCTGCAGTGGAAGACTGACAACAATTCCCAGGGAAGCAAGGCAGATATCCGCTGCCCGTTTGCTCCAGACAGTAATCCTGTATCTGCGGAAGCCGTCGGAGAATATCAGCCAGCTGGGCGGGGTGTTTCGGGCCAGTATCCTGCCGCTCAGGACCTCGTAAAAGGAGTACCCCTCAAAGACCTTTATCCCCTGCATCCTGCAGTCCAGCAGGGCCTGCACCGGCGACCCCCCTCTCCGCTCCTCCAGGGCCACCACTATCTTTCTGATTCCGTTGGCCAGGGCATATTCGCAAAGTTCATCGTAGCCATTGTACCTTTCTGCATTAAGCCTTTCAGCCAGACCGGAATCTCCCGGATTGGAAAAAACCGCCTTTACCACATATCCGGAATCCAGGTTGGAGCTGATCTCCTCGCCGATGAGGGAGGCCAGTCTGCCCCCCCCTATCAGCAGAATCCTTTCATTCCAGAGATGGTGCTGGCATAAGAACTGGTAGATAAGCCTCCAGGAAACCAGAAAAAGGACCAGAATAAAAAGGCCTACGAAAAAAACACCTCCTTTCAGGATCAGTGAGGGGAAAAGATAATACAGTACGGCCAGGCCGATAAAGGCAACTCCTATGGCCTGGATTATGCGTATGCTGATCTCGAGGGTCCTTTTCTTGACCCGGAAATTATATAAGTCGTGATAATAAAGGCTTAGCTGAATCAGAAAGACTATAGGCAGTATCCGGGCCCATACATGCCTGGTCTCCGGATCCAGGTACATCTGTCCGGAGTAGAACGTATGTATGGCCAGCCATATGCTCAAACAGATCAGCCCGCTTTCTCCCAGAAAAAAAAGCAGCCCTCGTACAGGATAGTACTTGCGGAAAAATTTTAACATCTTTTACCTGCATGGCTACTTTGCAGCCTCCCGTATCCGATAGCTGTATCCGTAGCCGTAATACCTGGCCCTGGTTATGTTCCGGTCCATGTTGAAAATTATCCCTTTGAGCTTTTCCTGTTTGATGCGCTCCATGGTGTCCCTGACCACATGCCTGGGTGTGGCTCCTCTTAAAACCATAAGCAGAACGGCATCCACCTCGTTGGCTATGGACATTGTCTCCGGAGCCAGGATAACAGGTGAGCTGTCCAGTATCACCAGCCGGTCCGGATAGCGGTCCCTTACCTCGGAGATGAAAGAATGCATCTTTTGAGAGGACAGAAGCTCCGCCGGATTATCCGGCTCCTCGCCGGCGGGCAGGATGGTCAGCTTATCCATGAATGATTTGTGCAACAGAGCGGAAAGGGGCTCATTACGGGCCAGGTAGGTGGCCAGCCCCCGGGGTGAGCGTCCTATTCCAAAAATATTATGGACCATGGGATTACGCAGATCGGTATCCACCAGCAGCACATGCTCGTCCATCCCCTGGGCGACGGTTACCGCCAGATTGCATGCAGCAAAGGTTTTGCCCTCTCCCTGCAGGGAGCTGGAGATCAAAACAGTTCTGGGGGGAGCACCGCTCTTGGGTCTGATAATTTGGGCCCGCAGAAAGCGGAACTGCTCCGCAGCCACAGATCCTGGGCTTTTCAGCACCACGAGGTCCTCGGAGAATCCGTTCCCCCCTCCCGGGGTCTGCTCCTCAACTTCCCGGGACTGTGCACCTGAAACTTTCCGATCCTGTTCCACCCTGGGCAGAGGCTCGAATACTGTGCTCATAATTTTATCCTCGGCCTGCTTTTCTGCTTTTTTTGTCCTTCTTAACCAAAGGCAGAGAGATCAGCATATTCGGATGCAGGGCCTGTTCCACTTCGCTGGCGGTGTAGAAAGCGGGGTCCATGCTTTCCCGGAGATAGGCGAGGCTTCCGCCAACACCCAGGCCAAGGATCAGAGTCAAAAATGCTATGCGCTTGCCATTCGGGCTGGACGGTCTATCAGGAGCTATGGCCGGATCTACAACCCGGAACTGTTCCCCTTGCTGTCTGCGCTCCATCTGTTCCGCTAACTCCGCGTCCAGCTTCCTGCGCAACAGCCCCTGAAAACGGTCGTTAACCGCATTGTAATCCCGCTCCAGGTTCATCAGTTCCAGTTCCACCCCCGAAGTCTGTTCTATTCTTTGCTCATAAGCCCTGATCTGGGAATCAAGAGTGCGTTTCCTTCTCTCGTAGGTTACTATGCGCCCTTGCATCTGCTCCTGCTGAACCCGCGTCATGTTCGGTTCAAATATCTCCGGGTCGTGAACAACAACCGGCTCATGAACTTTTTCCTGCTGCTTTTCATACTCAAGCCGGGCCAAACGGCGATTTAATCTCTGAATTTCCGGATGCTGCTGTGTATATCTGCTGCTCATCTCACTTAGTACCTGCTTGAGCTGATCTATTTCAGAATGCCGGGGATTCGGTTCAGCAAGCAATAGATCGCTCCCGGCCAGTTGATTCCGAGCCTGTATAAGGGACTCCTTTTCCATCAGTGTAAGCTGATGCCTTGCCTGTTCAGCTCTTTCTTCCACTCTGCCCTTTTCCTCTTTTAGCTGCTCGAGTATGCTCAGGTTGGAACTGAGCTGACTGGGCAAACTGCCCATATTCTCCTTCTTGAAATTTTCCAGAGCTATCTCCCGTTCCTGCAACTGCTGCTGCAGACGTTGCACCTCGGCATCCAGAAAACTGGTGGTGCCCATGGCCATTTCTTCCCTGACCTTGAGATTGCGGTCAATAAATTGAGAAGCCAGGGCATTGGCAACCTGGGCGGCAGTTTCCGCATCCCACCATTCAAAAGAGATCTCAAAGGCCTGATTGCGCCCCCTGAGATTTATCCCTATCCTGTTTCTCACGTTCTGCACCAACTGCTGCATGGAAGGGCTCTCCTGGTCTTGATGGTAGCCTGAGGCCCTCCTGATTCCGGCCGTTGTCAGGATTTTCCTTTTCAACCCGGTAATGCTGTCTGGCGCAGTCTCGTTATGAGGAGGATAAAGCTCAAAACGCTCAATTATCTCCTCCAGGTTGGTCCTGCTGTGCACCTGCTGGGAAATGGTCTGCAGCCTGGATTGTAAATCTACTGTTACAGTGCTGGGCACGAACTCCCTGGGAACCCTCTGGGCCTCCACCAGAATAAGCGTAGAGGCCGTATAGGTCTTGGGACTGAGATGGAAATAAAGCCCTCCGGAAACCAGAACCATAAAAAACGGCAAAATGATCCACCACTTTCTTCTTAAGGACATATCCAGGTAGGGCCGCCATTCGATTTTGGGTACTTGCATTTTACAACCTGTATGCCTTTATTTTTTTCAAAAGCGACTTGTAACTCACCTTCAGGGCTGCAGCGGCCAGCTTTTTTTTCCCCATGGCCTGAATAAGGGCCTTGCTGATAAGCTCCGACTCCGCCTGGATTACAGCTTTTTCCGTGGCCTCCTTCAAAGACGAACAGCGCTCCCTATCCGAAAGATAAGCAGAAGCCGGGTACCGGCCTGGAGAACATTCCTGCATGGCGGGCATTTTTCGGTACAGATCCTCCCTGACCATGTCCTCATTTTCCATGGCCACCAGGGACATTACACAGCTTTCCAGCTCCCGGACGTTTCCCGGCCAATCATACTCCTGGACCAGGTCCAGGAGAGCCGGGGAAGGCCCGGGAAACTCCGGCTTGTTGTATTCCAGGCAATACTTGTCCAGAAAATACTGCATCATCAGGGGGACATCCTGCTTTATCCGCCTCAGTGGAGGCATATCCAGGCGGACCACTGCCAGCCGGTAGTAGAGGTCCTCCCGAAACCTCCCGGCTGAAATGGCCTCATCCAGATCCGCGTTGGTGGCCGCCACTATCCTGGAATTGATCTGTACACTGGACGTGCTTCCTACAGGATAGAACTCCTTCTCCTGGAGGACATGCAGGAGCTTGGCCTGCATGAACGGGGACATCTCGGATATCTCGTCCAGGAAAATCGTGCCCTCACCTGCGTGCTGGAACATGCCGGGCTTATCCTGCCACGCCCCCGTGAAAGCCCCTTTCTTGTACCCGAAGAGCTCCGATTCCAGCAGGGAGTTGGGGACATTGGCACAATTCAGGTACAGCAGCTGGTTGCCCCGCTGCCTGGAACTGTTGTGCAGAGCTTGAGCGGCCACTCCCTTGCCGGTTCCGGTCTGGCCACAGATCAGAACAGCAAGGTCTGAACTGCTCACCCTGGCAATCTTCCTGCGCAACTCCATCATTTCGGGAGTGCTGCCCAAGAGGTATGGCTGAGCCGGCTCCCGATCCTGTCCCGGATTATTGCCGTTTCGCGAACAACATTCATGCACACTCTGAACAAACTTTACAGCGTCCAGGGGTTTAGCCAGAGAGACTATATTATCACCGGATATGCCGCGGCCCTTATCCCAGCCGGAAGCAACCACTATTACCGGCACTTTGTTGTTGTATACAAGCGGCTCCTGATAATCACAGCAACCTTCTTCAGCATGCATGACCACCAGCCCCGGAACGTTTCCGGGCTGCAAGGGGATTTTCGACGGAGCGTCCAGAATCTGAAAATCCTGGACCAGGTCCACCTGCTGCGCCAGGCACTTTAAGTACTCCCCGTACTGATGATCCCTGGAATGAATCAAAATACTGGCCACAATCAAATCCTGCTGTCAGGGTGTAAGTGAGAGCTGCCGGAAAAGACACATCTATCCTGAATAGCTGTCTTTTAGATCCGCTCTTGAAACTTTGTCATGAAAATCAAGAAACTTTGAAGCATGCTTTCAGCGTGACGGTCAAAGATCACGAAAAAAAAGGCGCTGGATATGCTTTAACTTTCCGTACTTCATGCCTTTTCAGTTTCATTTTATAAGCTCCAGGCTACGGGAATAAACCTCCCTGGACCACTGCTGTTCTGACTCTGCTAATTCCATACCATTCGCGAAACAGAGCCAGACAGAAGAAAGATGCACTGGAAAGAAAACGCGTCCTTTTTGAGAGCTCTTCCGGCCTGTAGAAGCAGCTTGCATACCGGGGCTTATATTTTGCATATCCAACAAAAAGATGTGCACAAAGGTCTGAATGTCCTTTGATTGCACTGAAGATTGATCTGAAAATATCGGAATTGTTTTTTTAAATGTAACTGTTCAGCACATTTTGTGCGTACTTTTTTTCTGGCAATCGGTGTCGGGGTCGGTATCGGTATCGGCTTCCGACTCGGAGAGCCTACAGCTTGGAGAGGGTCGATAGAAAACCGAAAACCAAAATTGCGTGGGACTTTCCCCAATAGCTTCGATACCGATCCCGATTCCGATACCGACCCCGACAAAACCAATTATCAT
>Ga0207421_10007401_pt1 | contig 11685 bp, 7 predicted proteins | sample SodLakKL_010_SED_4_FD_187542 | JGI IMG/M metagenome (GOLD analysis project Ga0207421, IMG submission 187542) | Alkaline sediment microbial communities from Lake Tanatar, Kulunda Steppe, Russia - 8KL_010_SED (SPAdes) (version 2) | ecosystem: Environmental > Aquatic > Non-marine Saline and... | reverse complement strand
AATAGCCCCGGGAAAACTAAAAGCCGCATTTACCTTAACTGGTAAACGCGGCTTTTTTTAAATTGATTATTTTTTTACTTGTAGCTCCAGTAATTGATATAGTAAATTGGGCGTTTGAAAGCGTTCCAGAGATGATCGGGAATATCAAGCTGATCATTGTAAGCTTCTCCAATTAAAGGTCAGCAATGGGAACCCAGCGAAGCTGGAGACTGAAAATATAAAGGAATATTATGGCGAGCCAGAAACCGGGTATGGAAATCCAGAACATGGCCAGGAAAGTGCATAGATAATCCAGCCAGGAATTCTGCTTTAAGGCAGCAAGAATCCCCAGCAGACTTCCCAGGGTCACCGAAATTAAAAGACCGGAAAGGGTTAATGTTAGAGTAATCCCAATCCGGTCTTTAACAAGTTCAGTCACAGGCCGATTATAGCGGATAGAAGTTCCCAGGTCTCCCCGGGTACTATTGGTGATCCAGGTCATATATTACATGGGAAGAGGTTGGTCTAAGCCATACTGGGCCCGCAGAACAGCCATATTTTCTGCGGTGGCATAAGGTCCAAGCATAATCCGGACCGGATCCCTTGGGGTCGGTGCAGGATCAGAAAAGAAACAAGGGTAACTCCGATTACTATGGGTATGGTCCTGACCAAACTTTTGATTTAAAAACACCATTTACTCATCAATTCTCCACGATTTTTTTATGGACATTATCCTTTTTATAAATTTTGATTTCTTCTGCTCCCTTTATCCTGGCAAAACTTTTAAGCAGAAATCCCTACTAAAACTTTCCTTGTTTAATTAAATTTCTACAAAAAGCTGAAAACTTCATTTACTAGAATAAAAAAATTGAATTCCCCGAAGAAAAAGCCCTTTGCATTGGGTTAGAGTTTATCAATCTCTTTTATCGTCCGGTCCAACCTCTTTAAAACCTGCAGGCGGGCATCTTCCCCTTGAACTATGTCAAAGGCAGGATACCAGGCCAGGCTTATAATTTTGCTTATTAACAATTCCTTTAATATTTCCATGTCAACCTCAAACCCGGGCCCGGATTCCAGGTAATGCTCCAGGTCTCTCCTTCCCTGGTCAAGGCGAACTCTGCCTTCCGGATGCAGTCCCCAGTATTTTTCTTCCCCATCCTGCCAGACCATGGACCCATGTAACAGTTCTATTAGATCGATATAAAAAATTCCTGTTGAGCAAAAATCAAAATCAACAAGTCCAGCGATTTTTTCACCCTGAAAGAGAATATTATTTCCGTAAAAATCATTGTGATTAACTAGCCTGGGGAGTTCAGGGTAGGTTACTTCTAACTTTTTTTTAATTCCCTCCAGCCTATCCGCCAGGGAAAAGGTTCTATCTTTTATTTCCCTGCAAATTTCTCCGCGGGCATTTCGGGCAGTTTGCAAATACCTTTCCCGTCCTTTTTCCAGGGGGCCGGAAAAATATTTTTCCCAGAACCCCAGGGGTATTTCCCCCAAGTAGGCCATTTTTGAAATTTCTCGGGGGAATTTTCCGGCCAGAGCATGGTATTTTCCGAGGAAGCCTGCCAGTTTTCCGGAAATTTCTGCATAGGATTTTTCTTCAGCAGTTGAATTATGGGGAATAAATTCCTGTAATTCAAAAACTTTTTTTTCCTCTGTTATTCCACAGGTTTCTCCTTTCCGATTGGCAATTATTTGGGGTACGGGAAATTCATTTTTCCTTAAAAACCCCAGAAAGGAATGGTCTTCCAGGACCATTTCCTTCGAAAATTGAGGATGGCGGATTCTTAAAACAAAGGCCCCCCTTTTTGAACAAACCTTAAAATTGCTGCCGATATGGCCCTTTTTAATTCGGCTTATTGTTAAATTTTCCCGGGGTAAATCGTAATAACCAAGCAGATCTATTACTGTTTCAAGCAATTTTTCAGCCCCCTCTTTTCTTCTCAAAAACAACTCCCCTAAACCCCGATATTAAGCCTGTTTAACAAATTTTTAAATCACCTGAAATTGGTCTAAAGAAAAGATTAACCGATAGGAAAGGCCTTATCAAAAAAATATTTTTCCTTTATTTGATTCTTTCATTTACTTTCCCAACCAGAAAAGGAGAATCAATTACATGTTCTGAACAATTTTTTTCAACTCTTTTTATACTACCCCAACCGTAACAATAAAGGCAACCATGAAGACAGGTATTATAATAACCTATATCCTGGCTTGGAATACAACCACATCCCCGCCTTTGCCCTGTGTCTTTTTTAGCAGGGACCCTTAGCCTAAAAATTTTAGCAATATAATCATTATCAATGCACTTTCCCCGCTCAATCCCGGTCCCTTCAAGATCTTTTTGGGCACAGCCCTGGATGAGCATTCCCTTTTGCCCGGCAATTTCAGCCAGGTCATTGAGAAACTTCATCCTCTCCTTCTCCCGGTTTTCAGGAAGGTTTATTTCCAGCCCTGCTTTTTTCAGGCGTTTATCGGCCGAACGGTAAGAAGAATAAAAACTTATAATAACCCGCTTGGTCAGCCCTTTTAAGGCGGAAGATAAAAAATCAAACTTCTCAATGTGGAAAGAATAATCCATCCCCGGAGCTATAATTATCGGGTCATAACGCCAGATTACTTTCTCCGGGCCGATTATTTTTGATAACTCCTGGAAAACATCAATTCTTTTTCCAACCCTCTCCAGGCCTGGTTCAATCTCTTCAGAGTAGGGATTCAAAGTAAAAAGGAAGTAGTAATAATAACCCATTTTATCCAGTTTTTCCAGGTGGGGAATTAATGGGGCGGGGTTTTTTGTCCAAAAGACAAACAGGTCCACATCTTCTGTTTTTAAGCTTATCCGTTTTACCTGCCGGGGATTAAAAGGATTGCTTACAATACAGAAAGAGCGGTTAATTTTATCCATGAACCAGGAAGAATAAAAAGCCGGGATGTCTGTTCTCCGGCTCGCGCTTATTATCAAGACCTGCACCTCCTCAAACACCCTATCTTTAACTTTGCCAGGAAAATTAAAACCCCTGCATTTTTCTGATTTCTAGTTGGAGGCCAGGAAACTACTATCCTAAATTAAAACACCGTTATTTCACGGTGTTTTTTCCTCCCTATGGCATTTTTTTCTTTTTTATTCTGACTTACTAACACCAAACTCCAGGAAAATATTTTCATTTTCCCGGATCTGGACAACCTTTTTCGGGGTTATTATTTGGTATTCTCCAGGTAGCTGGGAAGGATCAATACCCACTTCATATAATCCCGGGCTGATCCTTTCAAAAAAGAACCCGCCCTCTTCATCCGTCCTGACCCTTCTCCGGTCCAGGAGGATGGGTATATCGAAAAGCAATGGCTCTCCTTTGTCACGAATACCGTTCCCATTTTCATCAAGGTATACAACCCCTGCGATAAATGAAACGTGGTCTGTTCCCGTAGGTAAACGCTGACCGAAAATTTTATCCCTAACCAAACCCAGGGTCTGGCTTATTGAAATTCCAAAGGTATACTCGGGTTCCATTGCAGTTGCAGAACGATAACTCCGGGCTGCATCCAGAGTAATCCCCATGCCTGAAGGTAAATAATAGGTTAGGTTTGTCCCAACTTTGACCTGGGGAACTTCTCTTTTTTCCGTGGGAGATAAATATTCTCCTCTTAAACTAAGGCGAAGGTTTAACGCTGGATTGTTATAGAAAAGACTGAGTCTACCAGTATAAAACTCATCACCCCCTGGTAAGAGCCAGGTATATTTCAACTCACCGGTGGTGTGGAAAATGCGAGAAAAATAGTAAGTTGAAGCCATACCCAATTCTGCCTTTTCTGCTTCAAAAACATTCCCGTTTTCCTGATCATCCTTGCCCTCGATAAGACCTGTTCCGGTTATAATCATGTTTTCCCCGGCAGCAATTCTTACCCTAACGTCCCCTTTGCCTTTCAGGCCCTCAAATTCACTTCCCACCCAGGTTGCTTTTGTGCTGCTGCTACCTGCAAGTAAAACCGTTCCAGAAAGATTATAATTAACCCCCAGGTCCAGTTCAACTGCTGATAGGAGATATGGATTTTCTTCCCCGGGATAAAGATAGCCCCCCAGAAGGCTTAATTTGTTCCTCGTCGAACCCCCGGTAAAAAAGGACCTCTGTTCCAGGGTTAACTCCATGTCAATTAGATTATTTTCCCTTTCCTGCCCCAGGGAATCTTTATCAACATAAAACCAGTGACCCAATGCACCTGTTGTGGAAAGGGTTAACCTTCTGCCATCCCGGTAAACAACTGTTGTTTCCACCCTTTCCCCTTTTTGGGGGTCCATTCCCTCAAGGGGTCGGAAAATTTCACCACCAACGGTCAGTCCAAATTTTTCCGAAAGATCATAATCAAAAACAAGTTCCAGGTTAATTCCTTTTTTTTCCCTTACTCCAACTGCAACCTCAGGAGGAACATAGGAAAAAACTGCTTCAATGAAACCTTCCTGCAGCACATATAGGGCAGAAGTCTTACCCCCCTGGGCCAGGTTTCCCCATTCTCCTCCCACAAGCCAGTCCAAGGATAGGACCATGGGGAGCTCTCCCGCCAAGAAGGAAAGGCCCAAAACACTTCCTATTTCAACAGGGCTTTCTGCACCTTCAGTCGTGGGAAAAGCACTTCTTCCTCCAATTTCCCAGGTCCCGCTTACATTTTCGGACAGAGCCAACTTAATTTCCTGGCCGACTATATTTCCTTTAAAATCTCGCCCGTCCTTCCCTCCATACATTCCTGCAAAAACCAAATATTCCCAGGTTCCTTCCTCCAGGATATCCGGGCTTCCCGGTATTACCTTTTCCATTTCGGTTATACTCCCATCTAAGCTTTTAATCTCAACCCGGATCCTATTAGCCCTGTTTACAGTGAGGGGAACATTATCAAAATCGTATGACCTTTCTCCCCGGTATACAAAAGCCTGGTCAACCCTCCTATCGTTAACAAAAAGGTTTACGACATCTCCCGGTTGGGCTTCTCCGGAAATGGAGGTGAAAGAACGGACTGTGCTGACCTGCCACTGTGGATATTGAAAGAAAAAACCACGCAGGGTTTGACGCCCCAGGGTTTGGGGAAGAAAAACCCTTGTGTCTCCTAAAATAATTATTTGGTCGTCCTCAGTATAGCGCAGCCTGAGCAGGGGCAGGGAAAAATCGAAATCTCCTTTTTCAAAAACATAGCTCCCTTTTTCACCGATAGAAAAAGCCCAGTCTCCAATTCGTCCATGGGTATAAAGGGTCTGTTCTAAAGAAATATCCTGTTCGGTTTCATCAACCCATTTATACTCAATTCCTACTCTATACTGAATGGAACCCACAGAAAAAGCAGGCCCAACAATATCAGGTATTATCTCAACTTCTGGGGGACGGGGATCAATTAAATCCTCCATCTTTATGGTCCAGTATTCGAATTTTAAATTGGTGGTATCAATTTTTAGTTCGCGCCCAACCGGATCCCAGGTTATTTCCAACCCGGTCAGGGCTTCAATAGGACCGGGGGAAACAAATATATCTTCATCGTAAACGATATAGGGTTCAATCCCCCACTGAGAAAGTTCAGGGTAAAAACCCGGTCCGGGGTCAGGGAGTTCCTCGTCAAAAAAAAGCAGAATCGAATACTGCTCAACATAATCTAACCTTAATTTCTCTGTATCAAGTCCAATCCTTTCCGAAAAGGCCATTAGAGGAATGAGGATATGGTCTTCTTTATCGAGTATTTGGAAAAAGTAATCTTCTTTTAATATCTCTTTTTCCGATAATATTATCAGGTGGGCAAAGGATATTTCCAGTTGTTCAGCCCGAATATTACTGTTTAGAAAAAACAGATTGCTGCTGAAAAAGAAGAATAAAACAAAGGAGAAGATTAAAATTGGATAATTTTTTTTGACCACCGAACCCACCTCCATGCCTGTTAGTTGCTTATTAAAATAGATTTTTGACACCTTTTATTAACCAAAATCTTGATTAATTGAAAAAATGGGTTCCTCTCCCCTTGATTTCCCTTTTTTTCAGAAATCATAAAAATTCAGAGGATAAAAGTTCTAAACTACTTCTTGTCGGTCTAAAATCGCTAATCAATTCCCAAAATCATAAATCACTGGGATCTCGATTCCTTCCGCGAAAAGCTTTTCCTTAGTAATTTCTATCCAAAACTCGCTCTTTTCCCCAACAGAAGTTAAACCAGGAAGGGTAGAAGACATTACTTTTAGATTATGTTTCCCCAGAGGAACATTCTCAATATAAAAAGTGCCATCACGCCTGGTATAGAATACCCGATCCAAAGTATCGATATAAATTCCTACAAAAGATAGGGGTTCATCACCTTGATCAAATGTTCCACTTTGATTATTGTCAAAGAAAACCCTTCCAGAAATAACTCCGTTTACTGTCAGGGCAAAGTTTAAAAAGAAGTTCTCGTTTTCTCTCACCTCCACAATTTTTTCAGAGGTAACAATGGAATAATCAACCGGGAGGGATAGTTCATCCACCCCAACTCTGTAAACTCCTGGGAAAAGGCTTTCAAACATGAAAACACCCTCTGAATTGGTTCTCACCCTTCTACCTCCCGCGGCCATGGAAACATTTGAGATTACTGGCTCTCCTTCATCATAAATGCCGTTACCATTCAAATCTAAGAAAACTACACCACCTATAAAGGAATTGTGGGTCCCGAAATAATCGGTTCTATGACCGACAGTTTTACCTGATGCAAAGCCCAGGGTTTGGGAAATACCAAATGAAATCCCATACTCGGGAATATCCTCAAAAACTGTCCGATAGGTTCTGGCACCGGTTATCTCCGCAGTTATTCCTGATTGGAAAACCCAGGACATGTTTACCGAACTCGTAAATTGAAAATCATCCCTTTCTCCTACCGGGGATTTCAAACCCATATTCAAACTAATTGTTCCCCTTCTGTCAGAAAAACGGTGAGAGGCTCCAATGGTTGTAGAAAAAAGAGATGCATTAATGCTGGGATACCAGTTGTAAGCTCCACCTAGGCGAAATGATGAATTTGCCCCAAAAAAGTGAAGTAAATTCAATTCTAAACGGGAATCACCCTGTTCAAGTTCCTGGTATTGGCCTTCCTGGATGTTTAACTCCGAAACTGCTCGGCCCGTTAAAAAGGTGTTGCTGCCAAGGATATACCGCAAACTGCTTTCCAAATCTATACTCAAATCATCAACACTTTGGTCAACAATCTTTGCATCTAAATCCGCTTCTCCGTATAATCTCAGGGATTTTGTTAGCGAATAAGCAGCTTTCCCCTTAATCCCTAAATTTTCCTCCAAAACAATTTCCCCTTCAGGTAATGTTAATTGGCTGGCTAGATAGTTAAGGCCAATGCTTCCTTCAAAGTTTTGCAGGCGTTGGGAATGAGAAAAATTAAGTCCCCCATCAATAGAATTAACCCGCAAAAATTCTCCGTTCCAGATCTCGAGGTCGAACTCCCTCGTTCCGCCTATAAGAGAAAGAGAAGTAGAATAGCGGGGTTGATTTTTATAATAAACTCCTAAAACTCCTCTGTTTTGGATTGAGTAAACCATTTCGGGAAGGGAATAACGGAAATCTCCTATTAACTTTATACCCCATTTATCCGAAATATCATAAGCTCCTTCTAAGAAAAGGTTTTGTCCCGGGATTTCTTGAGTTAAAAGTCTTACATCAGGTTGTATATGGGAATAAGTTCCTTCAAAGTGGGCTCTTTTAAAACCCTGCAGTAATGAACCCCGCAAACCATAATCCAAAGAATCCGTATAACCCCCCATTAAAAAATCCAATCCGATAACCGTCCCTCCAAAAGGCCTCCAGGAAAAACCGGAAATAAGGCCTACTTTCGGATCTTCATAACCAATTGATGTCAGTTCTTGTTCTCTAACTCCTTCAATACTCAGGGATAAACCCGGGGCAAAAGAATGCTTAAAAATCAGCCCTATCATATTTCCATCAGGATCCTCAGGTTTACCATATAAACCTCCGGCAAGAACCGTTTCAGTTGTCCCTTCCGCAAAAACCTTTGGATATCCCACTATATTCTCAACTTTTTCCACTTTTGTTCCGTCGGGTTTAATTAACTCCAGCCTAATTGTATTTATTCTATAAAGAACAAGAGGAATACTGGGAAAAAAATACATCTCATCCTTTCCAACCATTTGTTCCTTCCAAAGAACCCCATTTAGAAAAACCCTCACAAAAGAACCTTCTTCGGAAGGTCCTGAAACAGTATATAAGGGCTGTTTTCCCCCTGTAAGGAACTGGGGGGAACTGAAATAAAGCCCCCGCAAATTATCCCTCCCCAGTGTTCCAGGAAAATCTATCCGACTATCCCCCAAAATTATCTGGTGGTTTTTTCCACGTGAAATTGCCCGGACAAGAGGAAAACTGATAGTCCCGGTTAAAGTTGAAAAATTATAGGAAGAAGAAAGACCCAGGGAAACTCCCCAGTTCCTTACCCTTCCATGTATATATATTTGCTGCTTGCTGAAGTACTCCCAATCTCCAAAAACTGATTTTCGGGCATCTCCGCTAACCTTGTATTGCAAAGAGCCTAACGAATATTCCGGACCCTGAGTATCCGGAATCAAAGTAATTACTCCCCATGGATCTTTAAAAAGCGGTTCCTTTTCTTCGCCATTCTCATCCGGCCAGTCCCCTTTTATAACGATTTCCTGCCTGCGGGGATACCAGATTATTTCAACCCCTGCAATATTTTCCAAAAGAGAAGCTGTAACAAAAAATTCCCCCTCATGAAGTAAAGGGGGCTCTTTAGCCCACTCAGGGTAATCAATATAAATCTCCCTGCCTAAATCAACTTCCACAATTTTTCCACTTGGCTTGTGTTCAACCTTTAACTTCTTTTCCTCACGGTTGTATGACGTTTCTATTTCCAGAGGTTTAGTAAGGCTTACCAAAGGCATTAGGATATAGTCGCCCAGATCAAGTATTTCAAAAAAGTAATCCCTATAAATTTCCCGGGTCTCAGTTTGGATGACAAGAGAAACCAGGCTGGTTTCAGGTAATCCTCCCTCGGCCAGGGGAGCAATGGAAAAAATAAAAAGGGTAAGGAAAGCCAGAGAAATAATTAGATAAAGTTTGTTAGCCCTCATATTCCTAGCCCCTTCCTTAATCACTAACTTTAAAAGGAATGGAATCACTAATATTATAATTCGTATCAACAAAGCCTATATCAACCAGAACCCGATAATCCCCGGGCGGGAAATTTTCTTCAAGGAAAAAATAAAAGGGCCGTACCTGTCCGGGAAGGATTACCTTTTCTGTTATACTCCCCTTCTCTATTTCTTCACCTCTTGCAGAAATTACCCGGTAATTAACGAAAAAACGAACATGAACAAGGGAAGGGTTTCCTAATAAAAGTCCTCCAATGTATTGTTTATCAGGAGTTTCGTGGACCACCATTTCAATAACTGCAAAATTCATCTCATATTCAACTGGCTGAACATAGATAGTTGCTCCAATCATAGACCTGATTGTTGCCCCAAACCCTTCTTCTTCTTCAAATAGATCCTCATGCTCAATGAAAATAATCCCGCGCCTTTCAAAGGGTTCCTCATCAATGCCAGTCTCAGGCATATTTACCGTAAACCGAACAATCTGGCTCTGCCCGGGTTCAAGAATAAACTGCCTTGGGTTAAACCGGATTAGACCATCTAAAGTTTCTTTTAAGGTTCCGCTATCATAAATAACCATATCACTATTTTCATCAAGGTCCCAATCATAAAAATTGGCTACCAGGTTTACAGTCTGTTCTGTATTGTTAAAAACGGTAATCGCTCCTGTATCTCTTTCCCCCGGATGAACTTTTAAAATAAAACGGGCTGGTTCAATTCTAATACTGGCCTCCCCCTGTTGACCCAAGGCAAAGATAATCATTAAAAGCATTGCCATTATAGCAAGTTTATTCTTTCTAATTGGGTTAGCCATTTTGTCCCTCCTCAGAAAATATAGGGGTTGGTAAAAACCAACCCCTATTTTATTCTCCTAACCTTCAACTAACTATATTTTTTTACGGAGTGCTTACAATGAAATAAACGGTGCTGGTATATTTACCTGCATCCACATCACTCCAGGGGATCCGGAATTGCATGAGGTAAGTTCCATGTTCTTTCGCTGCATGGCTGGCAACCAACGCATCTCCTACTGCAGTAAAATACTGGGCTCCAGGATCATCCAGGGCAGTGGTTCCCTCGGGAGCTACTCTCATATCTAAATAGAAGGTATCAGTTGTATGATTTCCAACAAAAGGATCAGCTTCAACAATAAAGTTATATGCAACATTTCCGTATACTTTGGCCTGGAATAAATCGCAGGCATGGATGAAGAGACCCCTATCCGGGCCAACAGTTGAGAAGGTTTCGCCTTCCAGTGCTTGCCAATCTACAAAAGCCCAGGAACCATCCATCAGGCCTCCAATATTGGGATGGAACCTCATTACATTGGGATAGTTGCCAAATTGAACTTCAGCAGGGTTATCTACAATATCTGGACCCATGGTTTTAATTTTGGAGTAACCCCAGTTCCCACGGAGTTCAAGTTCCAGATAGCAGGGAATAAAAGCATCTGCACCTACAATAATTGTAGCAGTTTGGTCACCCCAGTTAGCGGGGGACGGTTGATTGCCTCTGGAAAAGGACATAATGTTATACTTAGAACCACTATCAGTTGTGGCAAACCAGTAACCGCTAAACATGGACGCGTCGAAGTTTTCGAAAATCCCGGTCTTTTCTGTAAATAACGGCCCAAAATTAGCAGAAACTCCAACAGATAACATCATCACCACACTTACCAGTAACAAAATAACAAGCATTTTTTTCATTTAATAAATTCCTCCTCATTGGCTTTTAGGCCTTTTTTTTGCTGGCCGGTTTCACCACTGGCTCCCCTGCACCTTTTTGGTGACCAATTAGAAGGTCCAGGTTCATAACCTCCAACGAGAGAATTTGTTTTTGGACTTATCTCTCCCTACCAATCCTCCTTTTTCGCACCACCCCCTAATTTTTAATCTAAATTCGGTTCAACACTGAAGCCCATTGAGAATGGAATTATCCCTGCACTAACCTGATGATAATCTGTAAGCTGCAGCATGAACGAAACTGGAACCCAGTATTTCCCGGAGGGGCCAACGGTTGAATTTCCTTCCGCCAAAGTTTTTGGTGCCTGGCCAAGTTTTACTGCTTCCTGGTTGGTCTTAATAAATTCGCTGTCCTCGGAGGATAATATAATCAGTTCAAGGTTGCCTTTACTCAGCTCATCTGCTTCAAAAAGCTTAACAGTTAATTTCCAGGGGACATTAGAAGCAACCCAAACCTCTCCCGGATTACTGACCAGGATCCCGTTTTTCGATGAAAATCCACCAAGCAAAATATTTTCCATGTTCGTTTTTATGTTAACCCAATAATCCACTTCGAGTTGTAAGGGAGTTCTGTTCTCTTGAATTAAACCTTCGGGTCCCATTTCCCTAACCACCAAGACTCCCCGGTATATTCCGGGTAGATCATTTGGAAATACTGTATAATTGATAAGCATAGGCAGGGCGGTTGTATTATCATCGGTCAGCAGTTGCTGGTCCGTGGGAATAGTGACCTGGTCCAGGTCCACCAGGTATACTCCCCCGGGAAGCTCCAACTTCAACCGCTGCCCTTCCAGGGTTAGCCTTTTATCTGTTGTGGCCAGATTGCTTTCCAGC
>Ga0207421_10007400_pt1 | contig 11688 bp, 12 predicted proteins | sample SodLakKL_010_SED_4_FD_187542 | JGI IMG/M metagenome (GOLD analysis project Ga0207421, IMG submission 187542) | Alkaline sediment microbial communities from Lake Tanatar, Kulunda Steppe, Russia - 8KL_010_SED (SPAdes) (version 2) | ecosystem: Environmental > Aquatic > Non-marine Saline and... | reverse complement strand
GCTCTCAGGGTAATCGTGTTGTGGCAGCTGGGATTGGGCCTGGTCATGGCCCTGGGTGCCTCCTGGGTGGCGCTGGCGCTCTCCGGCAACCCAGAGGTGCAGGACGACCTGGCGATGCTGATCCGCTTCCTGCTCCCCAGCTACGCGGCGCTGGGGGTATGCATGATCGTGGTCTCGGCGGGTAACGCCCTGGGCTGGCCGCTGCGTGCGATGCTGATGTCCGCCGCGCGGCTCTTCATCTTCTACCTGCCCTGCCTGTGGCTGGGAGCCCATCTCGGGGGCCTGGCGGGGCTCGCCGCGGGCGCCGCGGTGGGCAACCTGATGGCCGGACTCGCCGCCTGGTGGGTGCTGCGGCGCATCCTGGCAAGCCCCCGGCGGCGCGGCGCCGAAGGTCCCGCTCAGGCGTGATGCTGCTCGCGTCCGCCGTCGGAGAAGGTGGGCGGGGTGTTGGCGCTGACGATCACGCACTCCTCCTCGCCCGGGTTGCGGAAGCGGTGGGGCAGGTGTGAATCGAAGTAGTAGGCGTCCCCGGCCCCGAGCACGGCGACCTCGCCGCTCACCGTGATCTCGATCTCGCCGGCCACCACCACGCCGCCTTCCTCACCATCATGTTCGAGCATCTCCACGCCGGTGTCCGCGCCGGGGGGATAGCGCTCGTGGATGATCGACATGCTGCGCTCGGCCTGGCGCGCCGCCACCAGTCGGAAGGAGAGACGGCCATCGCCGATCTCGGTGAGCTCCTCGGCGCGGTAGTAGAAGGCCCGCGGTGTGCCCGGTTCGTCACCGGCGAAGAAGGTGCTGATCGACACCGGCAGGGCATCGAGAAGCTTCTTCAAGGAACTCACCGAGGGGCTGACGCTGTTCTGTTCGATAAGCGAAACGGTGCTGTTGGTCACGCCGGCGCGACGGGCCAGCTCACGCTGGGAGAGGCCCCGGGCCAGGCGCAGCTGGCGCAGTCTGCCGCCGACGTTGAAACCGGCGTCCGGGATGGGTTCGGTCACGGGGGTGGCTCCTGTCGTGGAAACGTCTGTCAAGAAAACTGCACATAGGATACCGGCTCCCGCGCCTGCGGGTAAGGCCACGTTGACCCGAGTCACGACAAGGCGTTGCGCGGCGGCGCAGCGTGGCACCCCGCAGCCTGCTCAGGCATCATGGGGTGCTGATCACAGGAGGGCGCACCATGGTGCAACACGAACTCACCGGCCTGATCCTGGCCGGCGGCCAGGGCCGTCGCATGGGCGGTGTGGACAAGGGGCTGGTGGCCTTCCACGACCGCCCCCTGGTGGCGCATGTGCGCGAGCGCCTGGCCGGGCAGGTTGCCGAGGTGCTGATCAATGCCAATCGCAGCCAGGCCCGGTATGCCTCGCTGGCGGATCGCGTCATCGAGGACGCCGAGGGCGGCTTCCAGGGGCCGCTGATGGGCATCTACAGCGGCCTGCGCGCCGCCGCTACCCCCTGGCTGGTGGTGGTGCCCTGCGACACCCCCGCGCTGCCCGAGGACCTGGTGGCGCGTCTGGTGGCGGGCCTGGGGGACGCCGATATCGCCGTGGCCTGCGACGGCGAGCGCCTGCACCCGGTGGTGGCGCTGATCCGCACCGCCCTGGCCGATGACCTGGCCGCGGCGCTGGCGGGCGGCGAGCGCAAGATCGACCGCTGGTACGCCCGTCACGCCTGGCGCCGGGTCGACTTCTCCGACTGTCCGGCGGCCTTTGCCAACCTCAATACCGACGACGAGCGGCAGCGCCTGGAAGCGGCGCTGCCCCATGCACCCGAATCCACGAGCCCCGGTACATGACCTCGATCCCTGAGCCCCGCCCCGTGAGCCCCGCCCCATGAATCCCGGCGACCAGGCACCCCTGTTGCTGGAGGCATCGCTGCCGCTGCTGGGCATCGCGGCGTGGAGCGGCACCGGCAAGACCACCCTGCTCGAGGCGCTGCTGCCGCGCCTGGCCGAGCGCGGCCTGCGCGTGGCGGTGATCAAGCACGCCCATCACACCTTCGACGTCGACCAGCCCGGCAAGGATAGCCACCGGCTGCGCCAGGCAGGGGCCGCCCCCATGCTGGTGGCCTCCCGTGGGCGGCTGGCGATGATGATGGAGACCCCCGGCCAGCAGGAGCCCGACCTGGCCCAGCTGGTGGCGCTGGTGGCCACCCAGCGGCCCGACCTGGTGCTGGTGGAGGGCTTCAAGGCCTGGCCGCTGCCCAAGCTGGAGCTGCACCGTCCGGCCCTGGGCAAGCCGCTGCGGGTGGCCGAGGACCCCTGGGTGAGGGCGGTGGCCAGCGACGAGCCCCTGGCGCTGCCGCCCGGCGTCGAGGCGCTGGATCTCAACGATCTCGCGGCGCTTGCCGACTGGATCGCCGCCTGGCCGGCGCGCTGGCCCCGGGAGCGGGCTCCCCGCGCCGAAGCCTGCCAGGTGTCCTCGCCATGACCCTCTCCTGCTTCGAGCTGGGCGAGCGCATGCTGGACGTAGATGAGGCCCGTGAGGCGGTGCTCGGACTGGTCGCGGGTCCGCTGCCTGCGGAATCTCTGCCCCTGGCGCTGGCCCACGGCCGGGTGCTGGCCGAGGACGCCGTCTCGCCCATTGACGTGCCCCAGTGCACCAACGCCGCCATGGACGGCATCGCCGTGGCCTGGCCGGACGAGAGTGCGGAAAAAGGCGGCGTGGAAACGGGCGGCATGGAAACGAGGACGGGGCAGGCGCGCTTGCGTCGGGTCGTGGAGATCCACGCCGGCCAGGCACCCACCGGCCCGCTGGCCCCCGGCGAGTGTGCCGGCATCACCACCGGGGCACCCCTGCCCCCCGGCGCCGATACCGTGATCATGCGCGAGCAGCTGGCGGACGAGGAGGGCGATGGCGGTGCACGCTGGGCCATCGTCGATACCCCCGGCCGGGTCAGGCGCGGCCAGAACGTGCGCCGGGCCGGCGAGGACATCGCCCGCGGTGCCCTGGCGCTTCCCGCCGGCAACCGGCTCGACGCGGCCCAGCTGGGCCTGCTGGCCTCGCTGGGCCGCGCCGAGGTGGCGGTGGCTCGCCGCCCCCGGGTGGCGATCTTCTCGACCGGTGACGAGGTCACCGCCCCGGGTCAGCCGCTGCCCGCGGCGGGCATCTTCGATGCCAACCGCTACAGCCTGATGGCGCTGGCCGCCGAGCACGGCGCCGAAGTGCTCGACCTGGGCATCCTGCCGGACACCCGCGACGCCATTGCCGCTGCCCTGGGCCGGGCCGCCGCCGAGGCGGACCTGGTGATCACCAGCGGCGGCGTCTCGGTGGGCGATGCCGACCATACCCGGGCGGCCCTGGCGGCCCAGGGCGAGCTGGGCTTCTGGAAGATCGCCATGCGCCCCGGCCGCCCGCTGGCCTGCGGCCGCCTGGGGCCCCGCGGCGTCCCCTTCCTGGGCCTGCCCGGCAACCCGGTGGCGGCCATGGTCACCTTCCTGCAGTTCGCCGCCCCGCTGCTGGCCAAGCTGCAGGGCAGGGCGGCGGTGGAGCCACCGCGGTGGGTCGCCGTGGCCGAGCACGCGATGACCAGCCGCACCGGCCGCGTCGACTTCCTGCGCGGCGTCTATCGCAGCGACGCCGAGGGGCGGCTGCGGGTTGCCGGCACCGGCGCCCAGGGCTCCGGCATCCTCTCTTCCATGGTCCAGGCCAACTGCCTGATCGAGATCGCCGCCGACCGCGCGGCCGTGGCCGCCGGCGAGGCGGTGACCATCCAACCCCTGTTCCGTTATCCGTGAGGCACTGACCATGTCACTGACCCATCTCAACGCCCGCGGCGAGGCCCATATGGTCGACGTCGCCGACAAGCCGGAGAGCCGCCGGGAGGCCAGCGCCTCCGGGCGCATCACCATGCGGCCCGAGACCCTGGCGCTGCTCGCCGAGGGCGGCCTGCCCAAGGGCGACGTGCTGGCCACCGCGCGCATCGCCGCCATCCAGGCCGCCAAGCGCACCCACGAGCTGATCCCGCTCTGCCACGCCCTGGCGTTGACCAAGGTGGCCATCGACTTCACCCTCGACGAGGCAAACAGCTGCGTGGAGGTCACCGCCACCTGCCGGCTCAACGGCCGCACGGGCGTGGAAATGGAGGCCCTCACCGCCGTGTCGGTGGCCTGTCTGACCCTCTACGACATGTGCAAGGCGGTCGACAAGGAGATGGTCATCGACGCGATTCGCCTGGAGGCCAAGACCGGCGGCAAGTCCGGCGACTACCGCCGTGACGAGGGCGTGGGTGGAGGCATTGGCGTGGCCGCCGGCGTGACCGTCGTCACCGGCACAGACGGCCCCATCGTTACCGGCCAGGGGCATGTCGGTCAGGTGGCCGTGGGCAGCCGCTGCGATATCGCCTCGCCCTGTATCCGCGTCAAGTGCCTGGCGGAACTGCGCGAACGCCTCGGCGTCGGCGAGATCTCCGTGCCGCTATCCGACCTGACGCGACACGATGTCGGCGGCCTCAAGGCGGCCCTCAAGGCTCTGGATCCGCGCTTCGCGGGTCTCGACGAGGGGCGCGTACTGTGTGCGGTGAACCAGGTGATGGCCGGCGACCGCACTCCGATCACCGATGATGACGAGGTGGCCTTCTTTCCGCCCGTCACCGGAGGTTAACTGATGATGAATCAACCAAGGCGTCATGACCCTATTGCTCATGATGCGATGTCTCACGACGCCATGATTCGCGTGCAGGAAGCGCCGTTCGATGCCGGCGCCGAACAGCGCGCGCTGCTCGCCGGGCGCACCGATATCGGCGCGGTGGTCTGTTTCACCGGCCTGGTCCGCGACTTCAACGAATCCCCGGAGATCACCGCCCTGACCCTGGAGCACTATCCCGGCATGACCGAGTCGGCGCTGGCGGATATCGTCACCGAGGCCAGCGGCCGCTGGGCCCTGGACGGCGTGCGCGTGATCCACCGCATTGGACGCCTGGCCCCCGGAGACCCTATCGTGTTGGTAGCAGTGGCCAGTGCCCATCGACGAGCGGCCTTCGAGGCCTGCGATTTCATCATGGATTACCTCAAGACCCGCGCCCCCTTCTGGAAGAAGGAGCACGCCAGCCAGGGTGACTACTGGGTCTCGGAACGCCACTCCGACCACGAGGATGCGAACCGCTGGAAGGGCTGATTCGCGCACAAGCACGAGGGATGATAATGACAACACTGCCCCAGGCACTGATCGACGACTTCGGCAGGCGCGTGCGCTATGTGCGTATCTCGGTGACCGACCGCTGTGATTTTCGCTGCGTCTACTGCATGAGCGAGGAGATGACCTTCCTGCCTCGCGCCCAGGTACTGACCCTGGAAGAGCTCGCCCTGGTGGCCCGAGCCTTCACCGAACTGGGGGTGGAGAAGGTGCGGCTGACGGGCGGCGAGCCCCTGGTTCGGCGCGATATCGACCAGCTGGTCGAGCAGATCGGGGCGCTGCCGGGGCTCAAGGACTTCGCCATGACCACCAACGGCGCGAGCCTGCCGAAATATGCCAAACGGCTGCGCGAGGCGGGCATGACGCGGCTCAATATCAGCCTCGATTCCCTGGACCCCGAGCGCTTCCGTCAGCTGACCCGCACCGGCGATCTTGCCCGGGTCATCGACGGTATCCGTGCCGCCCGAGAGGCCGGCTTCGAGCGCACCAAACTCAACGCGGTGATCCTCAAGGGACGCAACGACGACGAGGTGATCGACCTGGTGACGTTCGCCCGCGATGAGGGGCTCGACATCAGCTTTATCGAGGAGATGCCGCTGGGCGACGTCTCCGACCATCGTCGCGACGAGACCTACTGCTCCAGTGACGAGGTCCAGGCGCTGATCGAGACCCGCTACCCGCTCATGCCCACCACCGAGAGCACGCTGGGCCCCTCGCGCTATTTCCGCATGGCCGACAGCGACAGTCGGGTGGGTTTCATCTCGCCCCACAGCCACAACTTCTGCTCCACCTGCAATCGGGTTCGGGTCACCGTGGAGGGGCGTCTGCTGCTCTGTCTGGGCAACGAACACTCGGTGGATCTACGCCGTGTGCTGCGCGCCCACCCGGGGGATATCGAGCCCCTCAAGCGAGCCATCGTGGCGGCCATGCCGCTCAAGCCAGAGCGTCACCACTTCACCACCGACGGCGAGGTGCAGGTGGTTCGCTTCATGAACATGACCGGCGGCTGAGTGCCTCTTGCCCGCCACTTTCCCCTGGCCTCTTGACGGACAAGGCGGGCATTAATGGCCCGCCTTTCTTTTGCCTGAATGTGTGGCTTTTCTTGCCAACACAGCCAAGATGCATATACTTTTATCCGTACACACACACGCTATATCCGTCTCGGTTTTTGGTTCAGGAGGGGACCCATGTCCAGCGAATCCTTGGAGCGCATCGCTCGCAACAAGAATGTCGCTCGCGCCGCCGCACGTCAGCTCAGCAAGGAGCAGCTTCACAAGCTCTCCGAGGTGATCGACGAGGTGATCGAGCAGAAGAAAGATGAAGAGCGTCAGCGCCAGGATGAGGAGCTGCAGAAGGAGCGCAAGCGCTCCGAGATCCTCGAGGCCATCAGCGAGGCGGGTCTCTCCGTCGACGATCTGGTACTCGACCCGCCGCGTCGCAAGCGCGGCCGTCCGCCGAAGAATGCCACCAAGGCGTAATTCACTGGTCCCGGGAGCCACGCCTTGCCAGTGAGACATCCGGGCGCCTTCGGCGCCATTCGTCGAAGCGTCGAACCGCGGGCATAGCCCAGCGCCCACCAGTTGTATCAAGTCCTGGTGGTCGGAAAATGACCCCATAGGCGGTTGCTACTGGTGGGAGCTCAGCTCTGCTGAGCGAATGGAGGCCGAAGGCCTCCCCGAGGCTGCCAACTGGTCCCAAAAAAAGCCGCTCATCGAGCGGCTTTTCTTTTTCGGCTATCCCGCTGTCTCACTCAACCATTCACCCCAGCTCGGTCGCCGAGGGGGCCTCCACGGCCAGGATCTGCAGGTGGATCTCCGGCAGGCGGCGAAGGTGATCGGCGAACCAGCCCACCAGCCGCGGCTGCAGCGCCAGGCGCAGCTCGGCCAGGGTGTCACCCGACAGCGATTCCAGCGCCTCGTCCAGCCAGTCGGTGAAGGCCTCTTCGTCGACGGGGCTGGACTGGCTGGCGTCCATCATCAGCCGCCCGATACGCGTCCAGCCGCCCTCGCCGGTAGCGGTGACGGAGAGCGCCAGGTAGAGGCTGCCGTGGCGCGGCCCCGGGGTGTTGCCGGCCAGGCCTGCCAACGGCGCCACGGCGTTCTGGCTGACGATGCAGGGCGGCTGGGGGTGGCGGGCCTCCAGGGTCAGCCCCTCGGCGTCCAGGCGGATCAGGTCGCCGTTGAGCGGGGCCAGCGGCGCCTGGATGCCCAGCGACTCGGCCAGCTCGCGGTGGGCCCGCTGATGGCGCGGCTCGCCGTGGACCGGCAGCAGGTGGCGCGGTTTCACCCAGCCGTAGAAGGTACGCAGCTCCTCCTGGGCGGGGTGGCCGGAGGCGTGCAGCTCCGGGTGGCTGAACTCGTCGAGCAGGGTCGCGCCCAGCCGCTTGAGGCCGCTCTTGAGTCGCTCGATCATCAACTCGTTGCCGGGAATCGCCTTGGCCGAGAAGATCACGCTGTCCCCCGCACCGATTTCCATGGCGTGGTGGCGGCCGACGGCCAGGCGGCTGAGCGCCGCCCGGGGCTCCCCCTGGCTGCCGGTGGCAATCACCAGCACCTCGTGGGGGGGCAGGTAGCCGAGATCCGAGACGGGCACCAGGGGAGGGAAGTCGTCCAGGTAGCCCAGGCCGCGGGCCACCCCCACCATGCGCTCCATGGAGCGGCCCATCAGACTGACCCGGCGGCCATTGCGCTGGGCGGCGCGGCCGATGGAGAGCACCCGCGCCAGGTTGCTGGCGAAGCAGGAGACCACCACGCGCCCCTCGCAGCGGGCGATGGTGTGCTCCAGCGCCTGGGCCACCTCGCCCTCGCTGCGCGAATAGCCCGGCATGGGGGCGTTGGTGGAGTCGCCGACCACCAGGTCCACCGGCGCAATGGCGCGGAAGGTGGCCGCCGACATGGGCTTGCCGATCAGCGGCTCGGGGTCCAGCTTCCAGTCGCCGGTGTGCAGCACGCGGTATCCGCCGGCGGCCAGCAGCACGGAACAGCTCTCGGGAATCGAGTGGGGCACCGGCAGGTAGCGCAGGGTGAAGGGCCCGGTCTCCAGGGCCTCGCCGGGCTCGATGACCCGGATGGGGTCGGTGGCCAGGCCGCGCTCGATGAACTTGGCGCGCAGCAGGCCGGCGGCCAGCGGCGTGGCCCAGATGGGGCAGCCCCACGCCGGCCACAGCCAGGCGGCGGCACCGATGTGGTCCTCGTGGCCGTGGGTGATGATCAGCGCCCGGGGACGAATGCCCAGGGTGGTCAGGGTGTCCAGGTTGGGCACCTGCAGGGGGCTGTCGGGGAGGTCCTGGCGGATCATCATCCCGCAGTCCACCGCGATCCACTCCTCATCCTGGCCCCGCTCACCGTAGCCATAAAGGCTGAGGTTCATGCCGATCTCGCCGCAGCCGCCCAGCGGCAGGAAGTGCAGGGGAGGGCGGCGGCGCGGGCGAATCAGGACTCTTGGCTGTGGCATTGGGGACGGTGGGCTCGGAAAGTGTGCCTTCACTATACGGGATGGCCCCGGGCAGCCACAACGCGCGCCGTTTCGCGGATGCCGGAACCCCCTGTTTTCGCTACACTGTCAGCCTTTACGCCTAGACTTAATTCTCCGTCCAGCCAGAGTCACTCCATGTCACACTACTATCGCCTGGTGGTCTCCTGCCCCGATCGCGTGGGCATCGTCTCCCGGGTGTCCGGGTTCATCGCCGGCCACGGCGGCTCCATCACCGAGGCGAGCCAGCACTCCGACCTGGAGACCGGGCGCTTCTTCATGCGCTACGTGATTCTGGCCGATTCCATCGGCATGCCCCCCGAGACGCTGCGCGAGGCCTTCGCCCCTATCGCCGACGAGTTCGACATGACCTGGGCGCTCACCGACACCCGAAATCGCCCCCGGGTGGTGCTGATGGTCTCGAAGGAATCCCACTGTCTGGTGGACCTGCTCTACCGCTGGACCGCCGAGGAGCTCGACTGCGACATCGCCGCGGTGATCTCCAACCACGAGACCATGCGCGGCCTGGTGGAGTGGCACGGCATCGCCTACCACCACGTGCCGGTGCGACCCGATGACAAGCAGGCCGCCTTCGACGAGGTGGTGCGCCTGGTGGACGAGGTCCGAGCCGACTGCGTGGTGCTGGCTCGCTACATGCAGATCCTGCCGTCGTCGATCTGTGAACGCTATGCGGGTCGAGTGATCAATATCCACCACAGCTTCCTGCCCTCGTTCGCCGGGGCCAAGCCCTATCATCAGGCCTACGAGCGCGGCGTTAAGCTGATCGGTGCCACCTGCCACTACGTCACCGAAGAGCTCGACGCCGGCCCGATCATCGAGCAGGACATCCATCGCGTCACCCACTGCCACACGCCGGGCGATCTGGTGCGCTTCGGTCGCGACGTGGAGAAGGCGGTGCTCGCCCGCGGGCTGCGCTGGCACCTGGAGGATCGCGTGCTGATCCACGGCAACAAGACGGTGGTCTTCGCCTGACCGGGCGAGACGACAGACGAGAGGCGCTTCATGTCATTTTCCCAAGCGGTGCTAGCCCCCTGGCTGCTGGTGCTCTGCGGCCTGGTGTCGCTTCTTCTCTACGGCCTGGCGCTGGCCCAGCGGCCTTGGCGGGCGCTGCTCGAGGACACCGCGCTGCAGCACCGCTGGCTCGCCGCCACCGTGGCGGTGCTGCTGATGTGGCAGCTGCGCGCCCAGGCGGTGGACTGGCTCTCGCTGCACCTGATGTTCACCGCGCTGCTCACCCTGGTCTTCAAGGCCCCGCTGGCGCTGGTCTCGATCCTGATCGTCAATCTCGCCGCGGTGGTCACCGGCCGCGTCGACTGGCCGCTGCTGGGCGTCAACCTGCTGGTCACCGGGGTGATGCCGGCGCTGGTCACGGTGCTGGTCTGGCGGCTGGTGGATCGCCGGCTGCCGGATAATCTGATGGTCTTCATGTTCGTCTGCGGCTTCTTCGGCGCCGCGCTCTCGACCCTGGCCGCGGGGCTCTCGGCGGTGGGGCTCATGGCCCTCGGCGCCAGTGACGCCCACGCCCTCTACCAGGCCATGGAGTACGCCCGCTTCCTGCCGCTGCTGATGCCCTCAGAGGCCTTCATCACCGGCATGCTCATGTCCGTCCTGCTGGTCTACCACCCCCACTGGGTCGCCACCTTCAACGACCACCGCTATATCGATACCAAGTAGGTGACCTGGCTCGTAGGGTTACCGCCTGGGATGTGTTGGTGAGGCTTCAGGCAGGTGCGACGAGTGGCAGCGGGATACCCACCAGAATGAACAGCCTCCATGGAAGCAGGAAAGCCCCAGAGGCTTCAGGTTACTGGTGGGAGATCGGCTTTGCCGAGCGAATGGCGGCGAAGCCGCCTGGCGGTGTTAACAGTCTGGAAGATGGCTACAACCACGCCGCATCCCAATAGGGATAGTCGAGCACATTATCTACCAGCCCGGCCCTCAGAGGGTTGGCAACCATATATCGAGCTATTGCCCGCAGATCCTCCTCGCGTCGCAGCCCATGGTCATGAAACCCGCGCTGCCAGGGTTTCACCCCCAGCGCCAATGACACCCTCGCCTTGTAGATGCGAACCGCCTCGGAGAGCCTGCCTTCAACCTGAAGCAGCCAGTGGACGTGATCGGGCATCACCACAAACGCCAGAGTATCGCCGTGGGTGCGAACAGAGTTGGCGTAGAAACTGCGGCACGCGTGCGCGGCATTCGTGTACTCGCCAAACCATGGTTGTCGGCGCTCAGTCACGATCGTAATCAGGTAGCAGTGCCCGGCAAGAGAGACGCGACCGCGCCGCAGGCAATGGGTGTGATAGCGCTCCACATTTCAGTCCCTCGGCCTTCTCACTCTCCGAAGGTTAGGTTGGAAAGCTTGGCCAGACTGTAAGCCGAGTGCCAGAGGCGGTGTCAGATTTTTCCTCCAGACGGCGTTATCGCAAGACGTTCTGCGCTCGGTCATTCGCCCCGCAGAGCGTGGCTCCCACCAGAATGAACGGCCTCAGTGGAAGCAGGAAAGCCCCAGAGGCTTCGGGCTTCTGGTGGGAGTTGGGCTATGCCCGGCGAATGGCTGTGTTAGCAATGCTGCAGGTTACTGGTGGGAGACCGGCTCTGCCGAGCGAATGGCGCCGCAGGCGCCCGGAGGTTTGACTGCCTAGTTTTGTGGCCTCTACTTTCGCCCCGCAGAGCGTGGCTCCCACCAGAATGAACAGCCTCAGTGGAAGCAGGAAAGCCCCAGAGGCCTCAGGCTACTGGTGGGAGATCGGCTCTGCCGAGCGAATGGCGGCGAAGCCGCCCAGTGGTGTTGCCTGCCATTGCGGTGGTCTGAACCTTCGCCCCGCGGAGCGTGGCTCCCACCAGTAGCAACAGCGCCGGTGGCAGCGGGATTCCCACCAGAATGAACGGCCTCAGTGGAAGCAGGAAAGCCCCAGAGGCTTCAGGCTTCTGGTGGGAGATCGGCTCTGCCGAGCGAATGGCGGTGTTGCCAAGGCGTATGACCACTGGTGGGAGCTGGGCTTTGCCCGGCGAAAGGCGGCGAAGCCGCCCAGTAGTGTTGCCTGACGGTGCGGTGGTCTGA
>Ga0207421_10007399_pt1 | contig 11688 bp, 8 predicted proteins | sample SodLakKL_010_SED_4_FD_187542 | JGI IMG/M metagenome (GOLD analysis project Ga0207421, IMG submission 187542) | Alkaline sediment microbial communities from Lake Tanatar, Kulunda Steppe, Russia - 8KL_010_SED (SPAdes) (version 2) | ecosystem: Environmental > Aquatic > Non-marine Saline and... | reverse complement strand
AATCTGACTTCTTGCAACCTTTTTTTCCACTCTAATTCTCGCATCGTATTTTCTATCTCACTCATCTTTATCAACCTCATTTTCATTTTCATCTTCTTCTACGAGATCGCCTCTTTTTGCTAGAATTATAAGACCACTGCAACTTTCACAGCACTTCAGTTCTTCATCCCAGCAGGAATTATCTCCCTTACAAACCCATCGCCCGCAAAAACCGCATTGGGTTATCCCTTCTCTTTCTCTAACGCCTTGACAGAGATCACAAACAAATTTATCCATAGAATATAGATCACTCTCAGGCTTCTCTCCTGGTTCACGTATCTTTTTTATTACCTCGGTTACTCTATCGAAGGCATCTTGAGATGACATATATAATGTTAAATTCCATCTTTTGATTAAAAATTTTCTGTTCCTAACGAGGTTTTTTCATCATAATATTCAGAAAAGTTAAGTATGTCCCTGATTTAATCTTATTATCATAATGGCAGCTTACAAAAGAAAGGACGGATACTATCACAAAGCCCAGGAAGAAGGATACCGCTCAAGAGCGATCTATAAACTGAAGCAGATAGATGAGAAGTTCAATATATTCAAAGAGGGAGATGTAGTTGTAGATCTAGGTGCCGCACCAGGAAGTTGGAGTGAGTATGCTGTCGAACGTGTGGGCGAAGGGAATGTACTCGCTGTAGATAAGAAAAGGATGAGAGATATAGAAGGGGTTTCTTTCCATCAGGGAGATATGACAGAAAAAGAATTTTTGAGAAGGATATCTATAATAGCAGGCGACGTAGATGTGATAATATCTGATATGTCTCCTAACATAACGGGAAATTATTCTATGGACCATGCCCGGTCCATCTACTTGGCCCAACAGGCTCTCAAATTCTGTAATAATAATCTATCAAAAGGTGGAAGGTTCGTTGTGAAGGTCTTCCAAGGAGAGGACTTCAAGAATTACTTAGAGAGCGTTAAAGATGCTTTTCACTCCGTTTATGGACATTCACCGCACGCTTCAAGGGAGTCTAGTTCAGAGATGTATGTAATAGGCAAAAATTTCAAGGGTGAAATGAAATGATCTTTCAAAAATCAAAAGCACAACGCTTTTATACTACATGGATTCTTAAGCCAAAGCGCAGTATCAAAACTTACTTTAGCAACACTTAGAATGGAGGAAACACTTTGCCTGAGGAAGAAAAAGATCAAAAAGAAGAAGATGATGATTTCCAATATATCGTCCGGTTGATGAACACCGACCTGGACGGAGACAAGCCGTTAGTTTATGCCCTGAGAGACATAAAGGGAGTAGGGACTAGAGTAGCAGAGATGGTCGTCAATTCTACCAATGTAGACCCAAATGCTAAAATCGGGTATCTAGAGGAAGAAAAAATTGAGGAAGTTAGAGAATCTCTTGTTAACTTTACAGATGAAGCCCCCTCATGGGCAGTTAATAGAAAAAGAGATCCCGTTACTGGAGAAAATGATCACGTCCTTAAGAACGAATTGGAAACCGTCCATAGAGAAGATATCAATAGGATGCAAAAAATAAGTTCTTACAAGGGTATTAGACATGAAAGAGGACAAAAAGTCCGAGGGCAGAGGACAAAATCCAACGGACGAACTGGAATGGAGCTTGGAGTTGAAAAGAAAGTTGCTAGAGCCCAAGCTGCTAGCAGTGGAGAGGAAGAGTGACAAGAGGGTGACGACAAATGGGAGATCCGAAATTCAGTAGAAAAAAGTTCGAAAAACCATCCCATCCATGGCAGGAAGAACGGATTAAAGAAGAAAACGATTATATTAGGCATTACGCACTAAAAAATAAAAAGGAATTTTGGAAAGCACGCTCTATTCTAAAAAACATTCGGGCACAGGCTAGAAATCTTCAAGCCCGTCTAAGGTACGGTGAAAAACAGGCTAGAGAAGAGATGGACAACCTTTTAGAAAAGTTGGTAGATAAGGGATATTTGAAGGGACAAGATCACACTTTAAACGATGTATTGAATCTGAGCGTAGAAAATATTCTAAATAGGAGACTCCAGACCCTTGTCTATCATAAAGGGCTAGCTCACTCTCCAAAACAGGCTAGACAATTCATAATCCACGGTCATGTATCCATAAATGGAAGAAGGGTGACCGTACCCAGTTATATCGTAAACAAGGAAGAAGAAGCGACTATCGAGTATTATTCTAATTCTCCATTATCAGACGAACTTCATCCAGAGCGACCAGAAGAAGAGATCACTCCTACCAGAATTCCTAAGATGATAGAGAATGAACAACAAAGTCAAGGAGAATATAATAGGAGATGATAAAACATGGGAAAATGGGGTATAGCTCACGTATATGCGTCTTACAATAATGTAATAATAACGATTACAGATATAACCGGCGCTGAGACCCTCGCGAAATATTCTGGAGGTATGGTCGTTAGACAGGATAAAGATCAGTCATCACCATATGCAGCTATGGAAGCTGCCGAGGAAGCTGTTAAAGAGGCAAAAGACAAAGGAATCACGAAGTTACATGTCAAAATAAGAGCTCCAGGTGGAAGCAAATCAAGATCTCCTGGGCCTGGATCACAGGCTGCTATCAGAGCTTTTGCAAGGTCAGGTATGAAAATAGGAACGATAGAGGACGTGACACCGATACCTCACGACTCCACAAAAGCTAAAGGTGGGCGCCGAGGCAGACGGGTATAGAAAACAGAAGAGGCAAAGATGGAAATAGAAGTGAGAAAACTGGAAGAAAGAAAAGGCGAACTCTTGCTTTCGGATACCAATCCACCGATGGCAAATGCTCTCAGAAGAGTTCTTATCGCTGACATACCAAAGTTGGCTATAGAAGACGTTGAATTTCATCTAGGAACAATCGGTGGTGAGGACGATAAAGAATACGAAAGTGCGGCTCCCTTATTTGATGAGATCATAGCCCATAGATTAGGGATGTTACCAATTCCAACTGACTTAGAGCTTTTTAATTATCGATCCGAATGTGAGGAATGTGATGGCGAAGGCTGTCCGAACTGTACCGTTATCTATAGTTTGAATAAGAAAGGACCATGCACAGTTTACTCAGGGGATCTAATACCCGTCGGAGAAAATGAACTAAGACCAGTAGATGATCTTATACCTATAGTAAAACTCAATGAAGAACAAGCATTATTGATGTACGCCACCGCAGAACTTGGAACAGCTAAGGATCATGCGAAATGGCAGCCTACAAGTGGTGTAGCTTACAAATATTATCCGGAGATAGAGATCAACTCGGAAGAATGTGATGAATGCAAAGAATGCATAGAAGTATGTCCTGTCGATATCTTAGAGATGAAAGATGGTGAATTGACAGTTACTGATTTGGAGGAATGCAAACTCTGTAAAGCTTGTGAGGAAGCTTGCGGTAAGGACGCTATCGAAGTGAAGGGACGAGATGACAAGTTCATACTCACCTTTGAAACTGATGGATCAGTAAGTGCTGAGGATGCATTGAAAAAAGGCTTAGAAGTGCTTAATGAAAAGTTCACGCACATGGTCGATCTTATCGAGGATATCTAATTAGTGGAAACTTTCACGTTTTAATCAATAGAATTTAAATATCCGAGTTACTTCTCTTTTTTGCTCAGATAAACAACTGATTACACTACTTGCTAATCCTCACTGCGAGGGTTGCCGAGGAATAGAATAATCCTCATTCCCCCTCGATTACTCGCTGATGCTCCTAAAGCGAGGGTAGCCAAGCTAGGCCAACGGCGCAGCGTTGAGGGCGCTGTCCCGTAGGGGTCCGAGGGTTCGAATCCCTTCCCTCGCATTATTTTTACTTTCTAGATGTTTGAAGAATTGGAGAAATAGAGAGGAATTTTGTATACAACTTTAAGAATCACGAAAAACTAATAGATAGTTGGTTCTGTCTTTGTAAAGATCTACAATAAGTCCTTCGATAGAGGCTATTAGCAAGGGTTTAAGGAAAAAGAGATGATCAGCAAACCGAAGTTCAGGTTTCGGAATCATCTGCCTGCAAAGGTCTACAGGAAGATACGATATATACGGAGGATGGGAGTTCTTAATACACTAAAATTCAAATCGGGGTTGAGCACTCCGCAGGAAGAATTTGTTATGGAAGAGGATCAGTAGAGAGGTGAAGTGATCGGGAATATTCAGAATGAATAAAAGATAGAGGATGCAAGAGGTGAAGTTGATGTGGTAACGGTGTTGGGAGGAGTAGGAAGGTGTTTTAGATTCTCTGGTCGTATGGACGGGGAATCGAATATCGACTAGGCAAAAATGTTTTATAAACTACTTACGCTATTAATCGTATCTCGGAGGACTATCTTCGGGTGAATAGGGATATATGTTGGAGGCTAAATGATGAGCATGAAAAAATGTTTGGCGATATGTGTTGTGTTCTTTTTAGTGGCAAGTCTTTTTGGCGTAGTTGCCGGGGCTACTAGAAGAGAAGAGCATATCGAAAAATATACATTAACCGTAGAAGAGCCGATAGGAGAAGGATTCATCCATATTGACGATGACAAAGTAAACCTAGTCTATACAGAAAATTATGAGAAAGGGACTCTGATTCAGCTAGAAGCTCACCCAGCAGAAGATTATGAATTCGTAAAGTGGCAAATAGACGAAGAGGTTTACGAGGAACAAAACCTTAACTTGACGATAGAGGAAGATAATGAAGCGAGAGTTCATTTTGAAAAAGGAACAGCTTACGATCATTCAAGAATAGATGTAGAAAATGGAGAAACTACAGAGTTCGACCTGGATAAATTTGAAAAAAGAGAGGAAAATGAATTCCCTTTGAACAATGATGAACATGGAGAACAACTTAATGTCAATTTTATTTCAAGAGAGAATGTAGATAAATTTTTCTACACGCTTAACGGTTTTGACGCAAATGGTGTAGATATAGATGGAGAAGAATATACCCGCATAAATCTAAAGGAAGAGTCTAATAATTTAAAGGAAGGAAAACCTGAACTGCCTGTGGTGAGCAGAAATATGATTGTCCCCGATGACAAAGAAATGGAAGCAACTGTTACGGATGCAAAATATATTGAGTATGATTCTGTTTCCGTAGCGCCCTCTAGAGGGAGTATATCGCGTAGTGAGCATCCCGATACCTCAGAAGTACCTTATGAATTTGGTGACATATATGAAGAAGATAAATGGTACCCTAGAGAGAAAGAAATAGTCCAACTACGAGAACCTCATATAATCCGTGATTTTAGAGGTCAAGTGGTTGATCTATATCCTTTCCAATACCATCCAACAGAAAATTTATTGCGTGTATACACTGAGATTGAGGTAAAAGTGTATTCTATAGGCGAGAGCGAAAATAACGTGCCCTCCAGATCTGAACCAATAGAATCTATACCTAGAGATTTTGCTAGAATCTATGAAAATAGATTTATCAATTACGAAGAGCATTTAAAAGAACTACAATACGACCCTGTTGAAGAAGAAGGTAACATGCTGGTGATAAGTCACGATGATTTCTCCGATGAAATGGATGACTTCGTGGATTGGAAAAACGAAAGAGGTCTGCCTACAGAATTGGTAGATCTCTCTGATGTTGGGAGTACAGCCGACGAGATAAAGGATTACATAGAAGATTATTATTATGAGGAGGAACTCACTTATGTTCTCCTAGTAGGCGATAATGATCATGTCCCTACCCCTATAGTGAATGTGGATGGAGTAGATCCTGGAGATCATGCATCTGATCCGAGTTACTCTTTCATCGAAGGGGATAGTTACTATCCTGATATACTCGTTGGTAGGTTTTCCGCGTCCGAAAAGAGCCATGTTGAAACTCAGGTAGAGCGCTCTATAAATTACGAACAAAATCTAGAAGGAGATTGGCTTGAAAGAGCTATGGGAATCGCTTCCGATGATGACAATACTGGTTACCAAGATATGCATGACTATGAATTTATGGATATGTTGAGGGATAGGTTGCTAGATTATGAGTATGACCATGTAGATCGATTTTATGATGGAGGTCACGGTGATTTACCCGGAGATCCCGATGCTAATGATGTAGCAGATGCGATTGAAGAAGGTAGGCATTTGATAAATTACGCAGGGCATGGAGATACTTACTCTATCGAAACTAGCGGTTTCGGTACCGGGCATATGACGGAATTGCAAAATGAAGAACTTCCCTTTTTCATTACAGTAGCATGTGAAACTGGAAATTTTGCTGAATGGGCAACTGCCTGTTTCGCAGAGCAATGGACTAGAGTGGTTGATGACGGCGAAGCAACGGGAGGGTCAGCAGCTTTTTCCTCTTCTAAAAAGCAGGCTTGGGAAGAACCGATGGCAGCTCAAAGTGAGATGATGCACCTTTATACAGAAACTTACGAAGATAATATAAAGACAACCACTGGAGGTATAGCATTCAATGGATGCATGTATATGAACGATGAATATGGTGTGTCTGGGGAATGGGAAACTGCCACCTGGCACATGTTCGGTGATCCATCATTGGAATTTGGAGGTGGAGTGGATGCAGAAATAGTTCACCATACTATTTATAATCATGAATGGGAGGAAACATCCTGGTTTGACACAGGAGAAGGTGGTAAAGCAACTGTAACTATCGAAAATACTGGTTCGGTTACAGCCCAGTATAGGGTCGGTTTTAGCCTCTATCCCCCTGATGGAGATCCCTATTTCCCTTCTGAGGAGCCTTACTCTATAGAATTGGATCCTGGTGTACAAACTACAGTTAGTTCTCATTGGTGGGTTCCAAATGATGCCCCTGGGTATGGGACTAGCGATTATTACGACTATGCTATAGGGATATGGAACAGCGATTTTTCAGAACAGTATGATAGTATGTTTGTAGAAGATGCTTTGAATATTTGGGAAAGAGGGGATGTTGAAATTGATGAGATAGGACATCACCCCTCCTATGAAAGAGGTGATCCAATGCCGTTTTGGTTCAATACAACAAACCCTTGGGGGCCGTTTGGACATCCTAACTACACACCCCCTCATACTAGTGTAGTCGATGTTGTGTACCAACCAACTGAGTTATGGGATTGGAAAGTAGATGTCACATCTATCGATGAAAACGATAATGAGGTTTTTACAGAAAGATTAGATATTCCTAATCATCATGATGACCTCGGATATGGTTGGGAAGATGGACAAGAACTCACTAACATTTATCAACTTTCGGAAAGTGAGGAGGATTTCTTCCCCACTGACGGAGACTATAAGATGGAATTTGAGTTATTAAAACCAGTATTAGAAACTGAGACCCCCCAAATCAGAGAGACCTAGTAACAGCCGAAACCAAAACAACAGATTATTTCAGTGTCGATTCGATAACAACCGAATTTGTGTTGAACGACTGGTCGATCGATCCTGATCCTGCCGAGATCGACCAAGAAGTTAAGATAGAAGGTGAAGTGGAAAATATCGGGAATCAAGAAGACGAAACTTATATCGACCTCTTCGTAGACGATATGGATGATTGGGTTGAATATGAGACCGTGGAGTTAGAACCAGATGAAACAGAGTGGGTGACTTTCACGGGTGTTCCAGAGGATGATTGGGATATTGATGTATCAGGTACTTACGATGTCAAAGTGGAGCCGTATGATTGGCCAGAGAATGCATGGGAAAGTGAATTTGAGGTTGTTGATGATGAAGAAGAAGATGGTTTAGCAGATACCCCTTGGCCAAAGTTCCAATCTGATAATAAAAACACGGGGGTTAGCCCTTACGATACCAGTCATGTAGATGGGACGGAAAAATGGAGTTTTGAAACGAGTGACAGTATAAAATCTTCGCCAACGATCGGTGAAGATGGTACAATTTATGTCGGCTCATATGATAACAATCTGTATGCAATTAATCCAGATGGAACAGAGAAATGGAGTTATGAGACTGAAGAATCTATAAGTTTCTCTTCCCCTGCAATTGCGGAGGATGGTACTATCTATGTTGCTACAAGGGATGAACCATACCTATACGCTATAAATCCTGACGGTTCGGAAGAATGGGTCCGAGAGTTTGGATCAGGTTTTGGGATTCGATCTTCTCCCTCTATAGGTGAAGATGGTACAATATATATCGGGGGTGACTGTGGCCGTTTATATGCTATCAATCCTGATAGTACTTTTAAATGGATTTTTGAACCAGATGTATTAGGGGATATGCGTTCTTCGCCTGCCATTGGCGATGATGGAACTATCTACGTTGGTTCCGAGGATTGGGAAACTGATAGTGGAAGCTTGTACGCAGTGAATCCTGATGGTTCAGAGAAATGGACTTTTGAAATGAACGATGAAGTTCGTTCTTCACCAGCGATAGGTGAAGACGGAACTATTTATGTAGGCTCTTATGATAATCATTTGTATGCCATTAATCCAGATGGAACAGAGAAATGGAGTTATGAGACTGATGGATATATAAGTTACTCTTCCCCAGCAATTGCAGATGATGGAACTATATATATAGGCAGTGATGGATATTATATTGGAGAAGATACTTTTTATGCCATTAATCCAGACGGATCTGAAAAATGGAGATTCGATACAGGAGAGACGGTATCATCTTCACCAGCAATAGGTGATGATGGCACTATCTATGTAGGCTCACGCAGAGACGATTTGTATGCAATTAATCCAGATGGCACAGAAAAATGGAGTTTCGAAACAGACGATAGAGTGAGGTCATCGCCAGCAATAGGTGAAGATGGAACAATATATGTTGGTTCTCACGATGGGAATCTTTATGCTATAGGTGAGGAAGAACCACTAGATGAATACACCCTCACTCTAAATGAGCCAGTGGGAGAAGGAACAGTCGAAGTCGATGGGCAGGAGGTGACGCAGTGGCCCTATGAAGAAGATTACGATGAAGGCACCGAAGTCGATCTGAAAGCGGTACCGGACGACGGCTGGTACTTCGACGAATGGACCGGTGACTACAGTGAAACGGAAGAGGAGATAACTATCACGATGGACGAGAACAAGGAGATCACGGCTCACTTTGAAGAAGAGGAACCGGCCCGAGTGGACTTCGGTACTTTCGAGTATGGAGAGGACGAACTTGATCTGGATATAGAAATGGAAGAAGGTAAGACAGCGAGATGGGTCTTCTACGGTGATGGTACAGAACTGAAGACGATCGAAACGAACGATGTGTATTTTGACTGGAGCGAGCACGGTGATTTCGATGTGAGAGAGTTCAGAGTGGAGATCGAAGAGTACACCGACGTGTTAGAGATCGATTGGAGTGGTGAATTTGAAAAACCGGAAAAATTATATGGACATATACCAGCGGAACTAGGCAACCTTGAAAATCTTGAACGGCTAAGTCTGCGCTTAAACAACCTATCTGGTGAAATACCCACGGAACTGGGCAATTTACAAAACCTCAAAATGCTCTGGATGTCGGATAACGAACTGTCAGGAGAAATACCAGTGGAACTAAGCGACTTGCAAAGCCTTGAATCTTTAAATTTGGCTAGGAACGATCTATCGAGGGAGATTCCGGTGGAACTAAACGATTTGCAAAACATTAGATTTTTAAAACTAGACGGTAACGACCTATCGGGAGAGATACCGGCGGAGCTGAGCGATCTGGAAGATCTTGAATCTTTATTTCTGAGCAGAAATGACCTGTCGGGTGAGATCCCGCTGGAGCTGGGCGACCTAGAAAACCTTGAATGGTTATCCATAAGCGGCAACAATGTGTCGGGCGAGATACCGGCTGAGCTGGGCAACCTCCAAAACCTTGAAAGGTTATCCCTAGATAGGAATGAATTGTCGGGAGAGATACCGGCGGAACTGGGCAACCTCCAAAACCTTGAATGGTTGGCGCTGGACAGAAACGAACTGTCGGGAGAGATACCGGCGGAACTAGGAAACCTCAAAAACCTTTGTTTTTTATTACTGTACGGCAATGACCTGTCGGGAGAGATACCGGCGGAACTGGGCAACCTGAAAAACCTTGAACGGTTATTTCTAGTCCTTAACGACCTGTCGGGAGAGATACCGGCGGAACTGGGCAAACTCCAAAACCTTGGACGGTTATTCCTAGACGGCAATGACCTGTCGGGAGAGATACCAGTGGAACTGGGCAACCTGCATGGTCTTTGGGATTTATCTCTAAGCAACAACAACCTGTCGGGAGAGATACCGACGGAACTAGACAGCCTGCAAAACCTTAAACTTTTAAATCTCCACAGTAACGACCTGTCGGGAGAGATACCGGCGGAACTGGGCAACCTGAAAAACCTTGAACGGTTATTCCTAGAGAATAACGACCTGTCGGGAGAGATACCGGCGGAACTGGGCAAACTCCAAAACCTTAAATGGTTGACGGTGGACAGAAACGAACTGTCGGGAGAGATACCAGCGGAACTGGGCGATCTCACAGAGGTTTATGGAATGAGATTCCAAGAGAACAACTTTGAGAGTTACGGAACTGGAGCATTCTCGACCCAAACTAACTTAGGAGATATTGAATTAGAAGCTCCAATATTAAACCTCTCCGACAATGACCTATCGACTGAAGACATTGATAACGTCCTTTCCGATCTTGTGGAAAGCCTTGACCTGGAAGATAGGGTTCCTGCGGAAGTTGATCTCACGGGAAACTCCGAACCTTCCGCCGAAGGATGGGAAGACAAACAGACTCTCGAAGCCGAGGGGTGGGAGGTATCCGTAGATGGAGAACCTCCTGAGGAGTGCGAACTGACTATTGATTCTACTTGGGGAGGTCAAGTGGCTGAACCAGGTGAGGGTTGGTTTGAGTACGAGGAAGGAACAGTAGTTGACCTTGAAGCCGAGACTGACGATGGTTACCTCTTCGATAAGTGGACAGGCGATACAGGCCCGATAGATGATCAATATTCGCCCGATACTACAATAGAGATGGGGGGAGATCATGAGATAACAGCGGAGTTCACAGAAGAGCCACCGGAGACTTATGAATTGACTATTGATTCTACTTGGGGAGGTCAAGTGGCTGAACCAGGTGAGGGTTGGTTTGAGTACGAGGAAGGAACGGTAGTTGACCTTGAAGCCGAGACTGACGATGGTTACGTCTTTGATAAGTGGACGGGGGATACAGATCCGATAGATGATCCATATTTGCCCGAGACCAGTATAGTGATGTCGTCAGATTATGACATAACTGCGGATTTCACAGAAGAGCCACTGGAGATGTTTGAACTGACGGCTAACATCGATGGAGAAGGGTCAGTAGAAATCGATCCAGATAAAGATGAATACGAAGAAGGCACAGAAGTTACACTTACAGCTGATCCAGACGAAGGTTGGGAATTTGTAGAGTGGACGGGGGACGAATCTGGCACAGCCTCAACCATAACCGTCACTATGGACGAGGATAAAGAGATAACGGCGGTGTTCGAAGAAGAAGAGGAAGTCCCAGGATTCACTTCGACTCTGTTGTTACTGGCAGCGATCATAGCAGTGGCGATCTACAAAAAGAAAGAGCACTAGGATATAACCAGCGAGTAAAAGAAAATCCTTTCCTATTTTTTCTTTCATTTTTAAACAGCAATCAGCATATATAAAAGATAGAACTTGTATACAAATTGGCGTTAGGTTCCCTTCCCTCGCATCTTTTTTCGAAAAAGATGCATCAAAAAAATGTAGGGCTTTCAAAGAAAGCCCTTAACAAAAATCTTTTCAAAATGTGATCAGAA
>Ga0207421_10007398_pt1 | contig 11689 bp, 8 predicted proteins | sample SodLakKL_010_SED_4_FD_187542 | JGI IMG/M metagenome (GOLD analysis project Ga0207421, IMG submission 187542) | Alkaline sediment microbial communities from Lake Tanatar, Kulunda Steppe, Russia - 8KL_010_SED (SPAdes) (version 2) | ecosystem: Environmental > Aquatic > Non-marine Saline and... | reverse complement strand
CTTGTTAGCGTTCGGACCAAGAAAAATTGATGAAAATATCCGGCGTATTCACGAAGTGGAAGGTGCAAAAATTGCCGCCAGGCTATTGAAACAAACCTCTGTAAAAGAAGAGAACAGATTGGAAATATGCCGGATTATCGAAAGCCATGATTCCAGCGAAAAGGCAATCTCCCTGGAGGAGAAAATCGTTAAAGATGCCGACAAGCTTTTCCGTTTTTCTCCAGAAGGCTTTTCCATTGATGCTGAACGTTTCGCAATAGAGCGGGTAGAATACCGGAAAATGCTGCAACAATTTATCAAGCATTGGTTTTTTACGGATCTGGCAAAGGAGATTGCCGCCAAAGAACTTCAAAAGATAAAAAACCCTCAATTATAAAGCCAGTCGTAGGTCAGGAAAGTATTCATTACCCTGGTAACATACTGCCTCGTTTCTCTATAAGTTATAGCTGTAGGAAAACCGCCATCCTCCTCCCCCAAAGGACTACTGCCCCACCGCCGTACATTACTGGGCCCGGCATTATAAGCCGCTAAAGCTCTATCATAGTCTTCATCGAAACTGTCCAGCATAGCACGAAGGTACCAAGCCCCGAACTTGATGTTCAGTTCCGGATCAAAAAGGTCTGTCAAGCTTATTTCCATTCCCTCACGCTCGGCAATATCCTGACCAGTGGAAGGCATCACCTGCATTAAACCTCTTGCATCTGCCGGCGAAATTACGGCAGGCCGAAAATGGCTTTCTTCACGCATTACCGCCCAAATAAGATGGGGAGCAAGTCGGTATTCTTCCGCTGCTTTTTCCACCTCTTCCTTATAAGGTCTGGGGAAAGCGAGCCGATAACTCTCAGGGCAGGGATGCTCCTCTAATAACTCTATTCCTAATCTCACCGCTTTAAAATAATTTTCCTGCTGCAGATGCCAATTTCCAAGAGCCAGAAACTCTTTCGGTGAAGCAAGTGCTTCCCCAATAGCCAATTCCAAAGCAGCCATTTCGTCTCTTCCATGTTCCCGGTATGCTTCTGCTCTACTAATAAAAGAAGGATTTACCGGTGGCAAAGGTTCCTTTGTCTCCCAAAGGGGCTCTTTACCTAATCTGGTCAGCCATGCCGGCTCTGCAGCAAGATATTCTAAAAACTCATCGGCCCGGGGGTCTTCGTCCCTGGAAAGAAGCAGATAAGCCCTATAAGCAGCATCATCTTGCACATAACCTTCTTCGCGGGCCAGCTGCATGTAAATAGGGAGTGCCTGTTGAGTTTGCCCCAATTCTTCCCACAACCTTGCGCCCCACCACCGTCCCGCTTGTTCTGGAGAAGTACTAAAAGCTTCCGCTGCATCCGCTTTATTATCTCTAGCATTATAGATTATTCCCTTACGGTAGCTGCCTTCCCGGCCAATTTCTTCATACAAGGAAAGTGCCTTTGCAGTTTCCCCTACCGCTTCCAGAGTGCGAGCATAATACCATTCGATACTGCGCCTATCTGCTTCATTGTCTGTCTCCAGAAACAATGCATCTGCCTGCATTAAATCTTCTAATAGGGGGAGCGCTTTTGCATATTCTCCTGTATTGACAAGAGCAGCTGCAAGCAAATAACGCAGTTCTTCAATCTCAAAATCGTCCAGATAAGGCTCCAAAAAGCTTGCCAGTTCCCTAAAATGCGCACCATCATATAGTGAGTAGCTAATATCTAAAGGAGTAACGCCAAGTTTAAGCAGATTGTCCTTAGCATCACTATCAGGCAGCAGTTGATAATATTTTGCCCTGGCCTCTTCCTCATAACCCATTTCTTTAAGATAGGCAGCCAATTCTTTTTCTACATTGGTAGTCTTGTACAGATTAAGGGCTTTTAGGAAAAGTGGCCTGGCATCCCGCCCGTCCTCAGCATAAAAACGGGCCAACGCCAGTGCTGCAGTGTAACCGATAGCATCTTCCCGATCTGCAAAAGCAAGCAGGCTTTCTTCGTTTTCGGGAATAGGTTTTTCGAGAAGTTTTTCCAGCTTAAATAGCTCCTGCACTATTTCAGAGGACTCGGGGTAACGCCTTTTATCAATATCCTCTTCGGTGTATGTTTGCGGCTGTCCTTCAAAAAAAGTTTTTTTCAAAAACTCAGGAGAGAAAAGTAATAAGCAAAAAACTGCCAACGCAATTATAAAAACCAGTAATAAAAAGATAATTTTGAAATATTTAGGCACCAGTTATTCCCTTCTTTACAAAGTTCGCTTTGCTAGATTTGTGCATAAGTTAACACAGCCCCTGTTTACTGTCAATGAAAAGATAAGTTTTGGCATGAGACAATACGCCACTTTTTCGGGTACTTTTTAATTATAAGGCAACGAAGTAATTTCGAGTACTTTTTTTCTGAGGCAATTAGGCCTATTGATTAACAAAATAAACTCTGTTACAATGGGTATCCAATGGTTAATCAAGTTGGTTATAAAATCAGGGTGGGAGGTCATCATGGATACTGAAAATGAAAATAATGGCATAACCGATAATGAAGATAGCGACAAACCAAGTGAGGAGAAAAAGGAAAACTCATCGAATAAAAAAGCAATCATTATCGCTGCTATTGCTCTAGCGGTAGGATTAGCATTTGGCGCATATTTCATTAACTATACGCCTGATATATTCGGAATGGCAGGAAATGGTGAAGAAGAAATTGTAGTAAACGATGAAGAAGAAATTGCCTTGAACGGCGAGGAAGAGGTAGATGGTTTTGAAGAAGCCAGGCCTTACCTGGAGGAACAGTTAACACAGCAGAAAGAACAAGAACTACTGCTGCAGCACCTGGAAGAGCTTAAAGCAGAGAGTGAAATTGAAAAATTCCTGGAAGTAATCGGCCAGGGTGATGAAGAAGCCGCTATAGCAACAGTTAACGGCGAAGAGATCAAAAAAGAGGAATTGTTGGAAATAGAACAAGAACAAATACAGCAGATGGAAATGCAAGGAATGGATACTGAAAGCGATGAAATCTCTGCTATGATAGAACAGCAAAGAGAACAAATTCTGGAAAACCTTATTACCCAGGTTGTATTAAAGCAAAGAGTAGAAAAAGAGGATATCACTGTAAGTGATGCAGACATTGAGGAACAGTATCAGCAAATTGCCCAACAATTCGGTGGAGAAGAGATGCTGGAGCACCAGATGGAAGCAAGAGGTATAACCAGGGAGGAATTGGAAGAAGAGATTGTCAAACATCTGCCTACCCAGACCTACCTGGAAAATTATTTAGATGAAAATCTTGATCCCGAAGAACTGATTTTTTCCGAAGAAGAGTTACGAGAGATGTACGAATTACAACAAATGCAGCAGCAGATGCAAATGCCAGTGCAATAAGACCAATTTGCTTATGGGGATTCGTTTTTTGTAAAAACATAACCGGGGCTAACTACCAAGCCTGTAAATATTTACAGGCTTGGTATATTTCTGTATGCCAAGGAGAAAAATAAAATGGAAACCAACCAGCCCAATACTGACCTTTTCAAGCATGATCTATTTACCGAATTAGCCAGCACAGCGGAAAGAAACAGCTATATTAACCCGCAATTATACGAAAAATATAATACCAAGCGGGGCTTAAGAAACAGTGACGGCACCGGAGTTTTAATAGGTCTCACAGAAATCGGAGAAGTACGCGCCTACATTCTGGACGAAGGGGAAATAGTACCCCAGGAAGGAAAGCTGTACTACCGTGGTGTTGAGATTAAGGACATGGTAAGAGGTTTCCAGGAAGAGCAGAGGCACGGCTTTGATGATATTTGCTTTCTGCTGTTATTTGGTAAATTGCCGAATGCCACAGAGCTCAAACATTTTAGAGAATTACTGGGAGAAAGCAGAACTCTTCCCGCCGGTTTCAACGAAGATATGATTTTAAAAGCGCCCAGCAAAGATATCATGAACAAGCTTGCCAGAAGTGTATTGGTCGCCTATTCCTATGACGAAGAAGCGGAAGAAACCAGTGTTGCAAACGTTCTCAGGCAGTCCATTGAACTTATTGCGCGTTTCCCGACAATGGCTGCTTACGGGTACCAAGCCAGGGCACACTTCTTTGGTGACAAGAGCTTATATATTCATAAACCTCAAAAAGACTTGAGTCCCTCTGAAAATTTTTTGCACATGATCAGACCTGACAACCAATATAGCAAACTGGAAGCAGAAATACTTGACCTCACCCTGATTCTACATGCCGAGCACGGCGGGGGAAACAACTCGGCTTTTACAACCCATGTAATTTCCTCGACAGATACGGACACATACTCGGTAATTGCGGCAGCTATAGGAGCTCTAAAAGGTTCCAAACACGGCGGAGCAAATATTAAGGTAATCAATATGATTGAAGATATTAAAAAGCATGTCCATAGCTGGAACAATGAAAAAGAGATTGAAGATTACCTGGTTAAAATTATTCGGAAAAAGGCTTTTGATGGAAAAGGGTTAATATACGGTATAGGACATGCTGTTTATACCCTCTCCGATCCGCGGGCACTTCTATTAAAAGAAAAAGCCAGGGAACTTTCGCATGAAAAAGGTATGGACGAGGAATACATGTTATACAGTGTTATCGAGAAAATAGCTCCCCGGGTAATTGCTGAAGAACTGAACATTGATAAACCTATTCCTGTAAATGTAGACTTTTTTTCCGGATTTGTTTATCAAATGTTAAACATCCCCGTGGAGTTATTTACGCCAATTTTTGCCATGTCCAGAATTCCCGGATGGTCGGCCCACAGGATAGAAGAAATAGTAAGTGGCGGAAAAATCATCCGCCCCGCCTATAAAAACGTTATGCCCAAGAGCAGCTATATCCCTTTAGAGCAGCGCTGATCTTTCCCCTCAGCAAAAAGCTGATAAGGATGCTACTGTTTTTCTTCTAAAAAGTGGATGATATGCTTATTAACAATCTCCGGCTGTTCCAGCATAACCTGGTGAGCTGCATTGTCAATTATACGCAATTCAGCACCGTTTATCTTATCCGCCAGTTGCTCAGAAAGTATTGGCGGGGTATTAATATCTTCAGCACCACAGATGATAAGTGTTTTAACAACAATATTTTGAAGATCTTCCACCTGAAAGCGGTCGCAGGCCAAAAAATCCAGATAGCGCGCCCAGGGATCACTCTGCCGGGCGTCTTGAAATATTTTCTGCACAAGGTGTGTTGGTGAAGATGAGGCAAAACTGGCACGTACCTGTTCCATGGTATATTCTCCCCTTCTATAAGCTTCCAGCTGGGTTTGGCCAATTTCAAAGTGGGTTCCGGAACCGATAATAATTAGCCCTGCAGCAAACTGAGGGTATTTCAAGGCAAAGTCCAGCGCAACAGCTCCGCCCATAGAATGTCCCACAACTACTATCCTGCCCATTCCCACAGCCTCAGCAATTTCCTTTATCCATTCCCGGTAAAGAAAAATCTGCCCGCAAGCCTCCCCGCCAGACTGACCATGACCGGGTAGATCTGGTGCAATAGCATAATATCGTTCAGGGTGCTGTTTCCCAAGTTGTTCAATTTGGTTTATCCAGCGCCCCGAATTTCCCCCGGCTCCGTGGATAAAAATGAGGTTTTTAAGCGAACTTGACTTCTGGCCAACTTCCAGATAGCTTATTTCTACTCCTTTTACCTGGCAACTAGGCATTTTATCCAAACCTCCCAATTAAATTTTATAGTAATATAAGTCCTGGAAACAAATAACCCTGTCTTATTCACCTTCCGTTTCCTCCTCCTCGGAACGTGCATGAATAAACCTTTCAAACCTTTTAGCATCTAAAACCCACATTTGTTTAGTATGTGCAGCTTCCAGCCCTTTTACAAGCGAAATGGTCATAACAACCAGTATAATAGAGAGAGGAAGTCCTGCACTTATTACCGCGGTTTGCAAAGCTTCCAGGGCCTGTTCCCCGCCGATTATAAGCAGCACTGCGGCAATCAATCCTTCCAGGGAACACCAGAAAACCCGCTGTTTGGCCGGGGTATTGATCTTCCCGCCAGAAGTCATCTTATCTACCACCAGAGAACCTGAATCGGAAGAGGTTATAAAATAGACGATTACAAGAACTGTAGCCAGAATAAACATGGCCATCCTCGCCAGATCCGCCAACACCGGCACACTTAAAAAGCTAATCATCTCAAAGAGCGCCACGGGAAGATCATCCCGGACCACCTCAAAAAGGGAGCCACCCATAGCCTGATCTATTGATATAGCCGTTCCTCCAAACACAGAGAGCCAAAAAAAGGAGAGCAATGAAGGAACAATTAGGACCCCCAGAATTAACTCCCGCACTGTTCTCCCTTTGGAGATCCGGGCAATAAACATCCCCACAAAAGGTGACCAGGAAATCCACCAGGCCAAATAAAAAATTGACCAACTACCCTGCCACGAACCATCACCCACAGCTATATAAAACGAGTCTGCCACAATATTGCCAATGTATAAGCCCAGAGAATTGGAAAAAAGACGCAGTATATAACCTGTCGGACCCAAAAGGAAAATAATTACCATAAAAACAAGGGCAATTTTCATATTAAGGGTAGCCAAAAACTTAATACCTTTATCAATACCTGCCAAAACAGAAATAATAGCAATCAAAGTTATTAAAGCTATTAAAATTATCTGTATGCTTACCGAGAAGCCGACTCCAGTCATGTAATCCAGTCCACTGTTGATCTGCTGAATGCCAAGTCCCAAGGAGGTAGCCAGCCCAAACAGTACCGACAACACCGCAAAAGTATCAATTAAGTCCCCCAGAGGGCCGCAAATTTTATCTTTCAGCAAAGGATAAAAAACAGACCGCAAAGATAAGGGTAACTGTTTATTAAAGGCAAAAAATGCCAGTCCCAGAGACATTAAAGCATATATCCCCCAGGGATGTAATCCCCAGTGGAAAAAAGTGGTCGCCAAAGAGGTGTGGGCTGCCTCAGGGCTGCCAAAGATAGGAGGAGTATTAGCAAAATGATGCAGGGGTTCACCCACTGCCCAAAACATCAAGCCTATGCCCATACCGGCAGAAAGCAGCATCGAATACCAGGCAAAATTGGTAAACTCTACCTGGGCATGAACACCTCCAATTCTAACCGTGCCCAACCTGGATAAGGCCAGGAACAGGCAAACTATGATAAAAAAATTACTGGATAAAATGAAAACCCAGTCAAAATTCGTTACAATGGCTTCATTCATGGCTTCAAACAACCTGCTTGCCAGATCTAAATTTAAAAGTGCAAACAAGGAAAAGACTACTACAAAAAAGCCACTTGCAAAAGACACAATAGGGTTCACATCTAAACCAAACCTGGTAAAGTTTCGCGGAAATATTTTTTCTTCACATAACTGCCTGCCTTCTTCAGCTTTCATTGTTATCATTAACCAATCCCCCTTTCTTTGCTTTATCTATTTTTCTGCACCTGTCGACCCCATTCCTCTTATCTTTGATTTTTTTTGTAGCAGACCGTTAATTATTGATAAACCTTTTTGAAGTGCAGCTGGCAGGGAAAGCATTATTTATGGCGAATATACAAAGAGGAAGTTGAAATATTCATTGAATAGCTGTTTATCGGATACCGGCATCACTTTTTCCAATCATGCACAAAAAGGAGGTGTACAATCCATAGCGGGGACAACATGCGCGGATAAGCTGTATCATTTTTTGTTTGTATGAGGTTAGATATTTTTGCGGTTGCATAATTTGGGGCTGCTTAAGCAGCAAATCAAACTACCACCGACTAAATTCGGGAGTAGTTGAATTATTATCAAGGAGGTTTCATTCAATGTATGAAAAAGCGTTTATTCCATTCCGTGGCTACTTCAGCTCACCATTCGCACGCTGGCAGGGCAGCCTGCAAAATGACAATGCTATCGAGCTGGGGGCAGTCACTGCCAAGCGGTGGCTTGACTCAAAGAGTTTTGATCCGGCAATGATCGATTACGTTGTTTTTGGAAAAACAATAGGGCAGCTGCACACATTTTATGCATCCACCTGGGCCGGCGGCATGCTGGGGGCAGAACAGGTTCCTGCTTTGCATATTTCTCAAGCTTGCTCCACATCTACCACATGTCTCAATTATGCAGCCATGAACGTGGAAACAGGAAACCTTAACCTGGCTTTCTGTCTTATGACAGACCGTTGCTCCAACGGACCTCATACGGTTTGGCCTAACCCGTTGGGCCCGGGTGGCGAAGTAATCTCTGAAAACTGGATGATGGATAACTTCAATGCCGACCCCTGGGTAGGACTCCCCATGATCAAAACAGCGGAGAATACTGCTTGCTCAATTGAAGGAATTACCAAGGAACTCTGTGATGAAGTTGCCCTTCGTCGTTACGAGCAGTACCAGGAATCTCTCGCTAACGACCGCGAATTCCAGAAACGTTATATGTTTCCCGTGGAATATAAGATCAGCAGGAAGAAAAGGGGCACCCTGGAAGCCGACGAAGGAGTCACGCCAAGAACTAAAGAAGGGCTTGCTTCCCTTAAAGCGTTCCTACCAGACGGCGTGCACAGTTCTGGAGTCCAAACCCATCCTGCCGATGGCAACTGTGGTTTTATCGTTACCACCAAAGAAAAAGCACAGGAATTAAGTGCGGACAAAAACGTAGAGATACAGGTTGTCTCCTATGGATTCACCAGGGTAGATAAAGGGTTTATGGCTGCTGCCCCTGTGCCGGCAGCGGAAAATGCACTGAAAAATGCTGGGCTTGCCCTGAAAGATATAAAAGTTATAAAAACACACAACCCTTTTGCTGCTAATGATGTATATATGTCCAAAAAAATGGGATTAGACCCCATGAGCTTCAATAACTATGGCAGCTCTATGATATTCGGGCACCCGCAGGGACCTACTGCCGGTCGATGTATTGCTGAAATGATCGAAGAATTAGTCATAGTGGGCGGTGGTTACGGGCTCTTTACCGGATGTGCCGCCGGCGACACAGGTGCCAGCCTCATTGTTAAGGTAACCGGTTAATCATTATGCAGTAAACAATCAATTTGTATTTAACCGGGTTTTCGAAAAATAACTCTTTTTAATAAAAGGATGCTTCCTTTCTTAGGAAGCATCCTTTTATTAATTTAGCTGCCAAGCAAAAAAGTTTAGCCATAAAAATGGTGCACCTGGGAGGGATCGAACCTCCGACACCCGGATTAGGAATCCGGTGCTCTATCCCCTGAGCTACAGGTGCTCACCTGTGTAAAGAAGCCTATCAACGCTGCAGGTATTATATTATTTTTTTGTAAAAAAATCAACCCTAACTCGCCCAAGGATGTAACTAACCCGACAAGGATCGTTTCAATTTTTGTGTCTAAAAATATTTGTTAACCTTGACATATTTTCCCTTATAAATATTTTCGCAAGGGAAGGAATTTTTATTACTTAAGAGAATCTTTATAAAAAAGACAAAATGTTTTGAGAAGATGCGGTTAACGAAAGGAGTTTTGGATGCCTTCTAATTGTTGGTATGGCCTGGAAAATAAAGTGTTTTTAGTAACCGGGGGAACCAGGGGTATTGGCCTGGAGATGGTAAAGACGCTGTTAGAACAAAAAGCAAAGGTGGCTTTCTGCGGCAGAAAGAAAGAAGGAATAGAGGCTGTCCTGGAAGGCCTTGACAATAAAGATAATGTACTGGCGATGACCGCACATATTGCCAGGGAAGAAGATGTAGCCAAACTTTTCAGGGCTACCCTGGAAAAGTTTGGACGTCTTGACGTCCTTGTCAATAATGTGGGTATGAATCTGGTTACTCCATCTACATTAGAAACTGACTATTCCCTGTGGCAAAAAATCGTAGAGACAAACCTGGGAGGAACGTTTCTCTGTTCAAAAAAAGCTGCCGAGATCATGAAAGAACAACAAAGCGGCAAAATTATTAATATCTCTTCCATAGCATCACGAAAAGCTTCTGCCGGAATGGGAATTTACGGTATAGCAAAAGCCGGTTTAGAAATGCTTACCAAAGTGCTGGCCTCAGAACTAGCTCCGTATAATATCCAGGTTAATGCTGTGGCGCCGGCCATGGTAAAAACCCATTTCAGCAAACCTTTCTGGTCCAACCAAGAAAACTACGATAATATAATCAACAATATTCCCCTGGGCAGAATTGCCGAACCGTCTGAAATCGTTCATCCGGTATTATTTTTATCCTCGGAGGCATCCAGTTATATTACAGGAGAAACTATTATGGTAGATGGAGGCTCAATGACGGTATAGGGGAGGAACCGGTGATGCTTTACGTACCGTTACTAATACTGGCAGCCTTGATTATTCTAATATTGTTTATTAAAGGAGTCATGCTCATCGTCAGGCTGGGGCTTACCCTTCTTCTAATTGGAATAATCCTTTTCCTGGTTTCTCGATACTTACTTTAAAGATCAAGCCACAGCTGGCAAGTATTAGGGATAGTTATATATTTGCAATATTTGTTATAAATAACTACAGTAGGCGAAATATTTTTTCGTATCCCACTTAATTTCCTGGAATTTTTCATTTGTCCATTTTTAGTACATGAAAAATGGCTTGATTCCATAAATTATTTGTGATAGAGTTAACATAGATTATTTTCAGAATGTTCCAAGGGATAGTTGACTGTAGTGATTTTCACTGTAACTATTTTAGTAACGTATTCATAAGAAAGGTGGTGATAAAAAGTCGGCGTCGGGTATTACAAGAGGGGTTGTTTATTTTTTTAAAACTTTGAAGGAGGGTCAATTGAATGAAAAGAAAGTTGTTTATTCTGTTATTAGCCATAGCGATGGTATCCATGTTTGCATTTGTGGGTTGTGCTCCTGATGAACCTGCACCCGCTCCGGATCCTGACGTAGATGAGCCGGATGAACCTGCCGAGCCTGCAGATCCTGATGCAGAAGGAGAACATTTTACCATGGAATTTGCTACTTTCTGGCCTGGTGAAGACTTTCAGGTTGCAGATGGACACCAAGTCTGGGCACAGGAGATAAAAGATCGCGTAGAATCGGAAACCAACCACACCATCGACTTCAACTGGCACCCCGCGGGCGCTTTGCTGGGAGCAACGGAAATATATGAAGGTGTAGCCGACGGAGCTGCCGATCTGGGCTCTACCTGCCCTTCTTACACTCCGGGGGTATTCCCTGTCACAGAAACCTTTGAGCTCCCTGGCTTCCCTAACGACAACGCCCTGGTTTCCTCCATGGTTATTCAGGATGCTTTTGAAACTTATGACCTGGTTACGCAGGAATATGAAGATGTAAAGGTCATGCATTTCTGGAGCACGGGACCCGGGGATATCATTTCGCAGTCTCCTGTCCACACGCTGGACGATTACCAGGGCATGGAAACAAGGGCAGCCGGCGGTTCGGTCCCCGTGATAGAGGCGCTGGGAGGAACCCCCACTACCATGCCCATGTCCGAATCATACCTGGCCCTGGACCAGGGAATCGTGGAGGCAATCCTTGCCCCTACCGATACCCTTCAAGGATTTATGCTGGCCGAGGTAACCAACTACATCACCAAGACACCTTTCCTCTACAACATTACGTTTATAAAAGTCATGAACCAGGACACATGGAACTCTTTCCCCGCCGAAGTACAACAGATTTTTGACGAAGTGAACGAAAAGTACGTCTATGAATATGGAGTGCTAAGAACCGAGCATACATTGTTTGGTCAGGAATTTGCCGTGGATGAATTCGGTCATGAAATAATCGAACTCGACGCTAATGAAGTAGAAAGAT
>Ga0207421_10007397_pt1 | contig 11694 bp, 10 predicted proteins | sample SodLakKL_010_SED_4_FD_187542 | JGI IMG/M metagenome (GOLD analysis project Ga0207421, IMG submission 187542) | Alkaline sediment microbial communities from Lake Tanatar, Kulunda Steppe, Russia - 8KL_010_SED (SPAdes) (version 2) | ecosystem: Environmental > Aquatic > Non-marine Saline and... | reverse complement strand
CAGTTTGCGCTGAAAGAAGGAGAGCGTGTAACGGCTGCGGTAAATATTGAAAGTCGCGAATTTAATGAGCGCTGGTATACGGATGTTAAAGCCTGGAAAATTACCAGGGACGCGGCAGATATTCCCGGTGATCAGGGCTCTGCACCTATGGGAGCTCCGCCACCATTCGATGCACCTCCGCCCACTGAGGAACCTCCTGGCATGGAGGAAGATGACCTGCCATTTTAAGAGCCTGTTTGGTGTTAATGAAAGGGGAGATAGTTTTATTGAACTGCGCAGTGTTATTGCTTTGCGTCAGTGTTATTGCTTTCTATCCATGAGTTGATGCTTTCCGGAAAATTATCAAACCCAATGGCTTCAGTAATATGATCGTATAAGAACTCGAGGTGTGGGAAGAAATAGCTCTTCTGGCTCATCTCTTCTGAGATAAGCCTGTTTCCGGGGTCAAAAAACTCCACCACCATCAAAATAACAGCCAGTATCAGAGCCCATTTCAGTATACCCATTGCGAAGCCCGCCAGACGGTTAATAAAGCCCAGCATTAAAGCCTTAAACAGATTTGTCAGCAACGTGCCAAGCATCCTGATAAACCATGCGACCACAATGAATACAATGATAAATGTTACTACCTTAACCACCTGAATGTTCCAGTCTACAAGGCGTTCAGCTACTCCTCCAATAAGATTGCTTGCCAGAATGGCTATAAAAACACCTGCAATTAGCCCTGCAAGTGTAGCCACTTCATGGAAAAACCCTTTCTGGTAACCACGGATGGCCCCCAGAAGCAGTATTACTATAATTACAATGTCTATGCTATGCATGATCAATCAATTATACGAATAATCACTCCGTTTTGTTTCCCAGCTCCACAATGACGTCAAATTCTTCGCGCTTCAGAGGCATAACTGACAATCGCGCTTGTTTGACCAGGGCAATGTTTTCAAAAGGATCACTTTTTACTAACCAATAGTTCATCTGTTTATATTTCGGTTTTACAGGTCAAAGCCCTGTAACTACGTTGGTTTTCCCGGAGAGGTTATCAGAGGATATCACCGGGACATGAATTGTTGTTTAATTCAATATCCTGTATGTAAGTTCTTTAATGAGCTCACCCTGGTCGGTGGTTTCATTATCCCAGCCTTTTGACCTCATGTCATAAGTTCTCAGCAGCGAAAAAATCCCGATGACCTTCGCTGGTGAATATTGCTTTGCAGCATGCGCGTAGTCTTTTGCAAAAAATGGCGGAATGCCCAGCTCCGCTGCCACGTTTTTCTGGCTCTTGTCGCGCAGACTATGATAAAGCAATACTTTAGAGAAATACTGATACAAGATTGCCGTGGTCATCACAAAAGGATTGCTTTTGGGGTTATCGGCAAAGTATTTCGCGATCTGGTAGGCTTTTTTGCTGTCGCGCGCACCCAGGGCATGCTGGAACTCAAAGATGTTAAAATCTTTACTGATGCCAATGTTTTTTTCGATGACCTCCGTGGTGATCTCAGAGCCTTTTTCCAGGTTAATGAATAGCTTTTTTGCTTCATTTACGATCTTGCCAAGATCAGTACCCAGGTGATCTGCCAGCATCTGCAATGCTCTTGGACCGATTTTGTAACCGTGACGCTTTACATAATCAGATATCCACCCGGGAACCTGGTTGTCATAAAGCTTTTTGCCTGTGAAAACCACTCCCCTTTTTGCTACTTCTTTATGAAACCTGGTTCTTTTGTCCAGCATTTTGTATTTGTAACAGATCACCAGGATGGTCGACTCAAGTGGTTTTTCTACGTATGGCAACAGGTCTTCAATGTTCTGGATGTTTTGCGCTTCCCTTACGATTACCACATTATTGCTGGCCATCATGGGATAGCGCTTTGCCGTGCTTATGATCGTAGGTACATCCGTATCCCTGCCATACAATATACTCATGTTAAACTCCTTCTCTGTATCGGAGAGTACCGTGTCTTCGATATAATCCGAAATCACATCAATATAAAAACCTTCCTCACCCATCAGGAAGTATACCGGGTAAAGCACCTTGTTGCGAATATCCCGGAGGATATTGTAGAAATTCTTCTCAGTCATTACATATCTTCTTTTGCGTAAACAAAAATAATGAAAGCTTTTAAAGACGATGCTATTTTTGGATTATATTTGTGTATGCAGGATTCATGGAAAAGCTACGATCGAATGCAACCGCTTAACTTGCCACAATACCCTATCAAAACAGAACAACGAGGTCCCAAGGCCTTTGTGTTTGATATTTTCAGACGGCGTTTTGTGGCTTTAACGCCCGAAGAGTGGGTCAGGCAGCATTTTCTCTGGTGGCTGCATAAAGACAAGGGTTATCCTGCCTCGCTGATAGCGGTGGAGGCTTCGCTCGAGTATAACAAGATGAAGCGTCGCGCCGACGCCATAATATATACCAACAAGGCAGCCCCTCTTATGATCGTGGAATGTAAATCAGCGACACAAAAAATCACCCGCGATGTGTTTGATCAGGTGGCCCGCTATAACTTTCCCTTCGGCGTCGATTACCTGGTGGTTACCAATGGACTAATGCATTATTGCTGTTTGCGTGATGAGGATGCCGGCAAATGGCTTTTTCTGGATGATATTCCGGCCTACGACAGCCTGGTTACTAAAGGGCGCTAAATCCTTGAAGACCACGCGAACTAACACGCAGGCTGATGATTTCAAATACAGTAAAAATGAAGCGAACCTATATTTTAGCTTTTACTCTGCTTTTGAGTTGCTTGTTCTCTGTTCATGCCGCTTACCCGGATGATTTTGATAAAGCGCTGGATGCTGGTGCCGTGTTGCCCGGCCATGTCATCTTTAAAATTACAGAGGCGGCAGCAGAAAAAACAGAAGACCCCATGTCTTTACCTGCACATCTCAGGGATTTGCTTTCTAACCATGGTGTAAGATCTACTCACAGGGTTTTTCCTTATCACAACGCACCTGTAGAGAAATACCATTCATCAGGTCTGGCATTGGTTGACCTGTCGCGCATTTTTGAAACGGTGGTTGATGACGCAGAAAGGATGAAGGGTGTCATGTATGCACTGGCATCAAGCGGCCTGACAGATTATGTGCAGGCCCGTCCTGTACCTCGCCTGCTTAATCCTGAATTTAAAACAGATACTTCCGCTTATCATCCTAATGATCCGCTTACCGACCAGCAATATTACCTTGATAATATCGCAGCTTACGAGGCATGGGCTGTTACCAGGGGAGATACAAACTATATGGTGGGAATCGTGGATACCGGGGTTGAACTGGATCATCCTGACCTGGTGGATGCTATTGCCTATAATTATGACGATCCCATCAACGGTGAAGACTCTGACAATGATGGATATGTTGATAACTTTTATGGATGGGATCTGGGTGAAGGAAACAACGACCCCAGTATCAACAATTCGGCTCACGGTATACATGTTTCAGGTATCGCGGCAGCCATGACCAATAACCATGAAGGGATTGCAGGTGTGGGATACCATACACGTTTTTTGCCCGTAAAAATCGATGATGAGCTTGGACGGCTCATCAAAGCATATGAAGGTATTGTATATGCTGCAGATCAGGGTGTTGATGTTGTCAACTGTTCCTGGGGCAGTCACTTTAATGCAGGCCCTTTCGGACAGGATATTATCAACTATGCTGTGCTGAACAACGATGTGCTCGTGATAGCCGCAGCAGGTAATGCGGATGATGATGTGCCTTTCTATCCTGCGTCTTTTGATCACGTGGTAAGTGTGGCCGCCACCGACAGCCTGGATCATAAGGCCGGATTCTCCAGCTATGGACCCTTTATTGACATTGCTGCCCCCGGACACCAGGTAATGTCAACATGGGTTAATGGGTCATACATGCGTGGCAATGGTACGTCTATGGCATCTCCGGTGGTTGCGGGAGCTGCCGCCCTTTTGCGTTCTTACTATCCTGATATCAGTGCCCTGCAAACAGCTGCCTTGCTGCGTATGACAGCCGATCCCATAGACCATCTTGAAGGCAATACCGACTATGCATCACAATTGGGCTATGGACGCCTGAACATGTACCGGTCGCTCACAGAAACAACGCACAGCTACATCAGGATAGCAGAGCACGTGACCGACCCTGCTGAGTTGGGAAATGCAGGCCCCGGAACGGAGTTTGAGCTGAAAATGCACATGCAGAACATGCTGGCGCCTGCAAATTCAGTACTTGCTTTGATGACAACAGCTTCGGAAAACCTCGAAGTTCTCACGGATACTGTCAGCTTTGGCAGTGTGGACAGCCTACTGGTGTTTGATAATTTTCTGCAACCTTTTCAAGTGTATGCCAGACCAGACCTTCCTGAAAACTATACAGCCCTCTTTGCTGTTCATTTTTTTGATGAAGAGGGGAACATAATTGGACGTGAGTTTTTCCAGCGTGTGCTGAACAGAGAATATATAAATATTGAAGCCGGACCGATAAAAACTACCATTTCAGCACTTGGCGCCGTAGGGTTCAACTACCCTGATTATAGCCAGGGATGGGGTCTGACGTACGATGGTGGTTATACCGTTCTGCGTAACGGAGGGATTGTTTTGGCTAACAGCCCCGCAGAAACGGTCGACAATGTTTATGGGCCAGAGAAGGGCACTTTCAGTGAAAAACTATTTGCTGAACAACATCCGGTAATTCATACAGATCATCTGCTGGCCCCAATCGTGGTAAGTGGCCGGCTGACGGAAAATATTGATCAGGTGAGCACTCCGCTTGATCTGGCCATTAGCTATGATTATTATTTCTGGGATTATGATGACCCTAAAGATTATTTCATTCTGCATTACCATGTAGTAAATCAATCCGAAGCCACTTATAGTCATCTATATGCCGGATTCTTTGCAGACTGGATACTACGCAATAATAAGCTGCATCGAGCTACCATCGACATACCTTCAAGGGTTGCTTATGCATATTCTGATGAGGGCGGACACTATACTGGCATTCAGCTGCTTTCAGATGGCGGCATGCGACACTATGCTTTCGATAACCAGGGTGCTAAAGGCAGCATGCGAATCGATAATGGTTTTAGTGACGTGCAGAAATATGCCGCCCTCACTACCAATCGCTTGCAAGCAGGATATTTTGCTGCAGATAACGACATTTCTTCAATGATAAGCCACGGACCACACACTTTGCATCCGGGTGATACGCTTTCTTTTGGTTTTGCACTTCATTTCGCCGATGAGCTGGACGATCTGCGTGACCACGCAACAGAAGCAAAAATATTCTATGATGCGCTTGAAGACCTGGAAACAAGCATATCCGAGCCTGCCTGTGAAATTGCCACGGATCCCATGCAGGTTTATCCCAATCCTTTTGCTGACAAAATGAATGTTCGTTTTGGCATTGAAATGGAAGGCACTTACACACTCTCTCTTTATGGCTCAGACGGCCGGCTGAAATTATCCAGAAAGATCAACCTGGTTCCCGGCCAGGTCAAAACCATTGAAAAGAATCTGTCAGACCTTGCTCCGGGCCTGTATCTTTTGAGTCTGCAAGGCCGGGATGTCAATCACTCACAGATTATCATCAGGGAGTAAACAGTCCAGGCGCTGAATTATTCCATTGACCTATTTATATCCTGCTATGCGAGAGAATAACATCACCTGGTCTATGTGTAAAAATCCTTACTTTTGTTAGCAAAAATCCTTCACTATATGGATATTCAATACGTTGGTGAACATCTTTTTTGGGGTTATGCGGGTCGCACTGCTCTTTTTGTTGGGTTCATTACAGCTGTTTTTGCTGTTTTTGCTTATTGGCGGGCTTCATCTGACGGACGCATAGACTATCGTCTCTGGCGCTGCTATGGCCAGAGGGCTTTCAGGGTGCATTCGTTAATGATCGCGATAGCATCTTTTGCCCTGCTTTACATCCTCCTAAACCAGTATTATGAATATCGTTATGTATGGGTTCATGTAGAAAATGATCTTTCGCTGGGGTACCAGATAGCCAGCTTTTGGGCAGGGCAGGAGGGAAGCCTGCTTTTTTGGGTCTTGTCTCAGGCTGTTTTTGGGCTGATCATCATGCGTGTCTCCCGAAAGTGGGAAACCCGGGTAATGACCATTTTTGCCGCTTCACAGGTGATCATGGTTAGCATGCTGCTGGGAATCAGGTCGGGAGACATCAGCATAGGCTTTGACCCCTTTATGCTCCTCAGAAATGCATCGGAAAATGCAGGTAACATCTTTTTTCAGAATCCTGAATACCTTCAGCAGATTGCAGATGGCAATGGCCTTAACCCCCTTCTTCGTAATTTTTGGATGATGTCTCATCCACCCGTGACATTCATTGGATATGCTGCGGTTCTGGTGCCTTTTTGCTTTGCCCTTGCCGGCTTTTGGAAAGGCAAGTTCCACGAATGGATCAGACCCGCAATCCCCTGGACTATACTGGGAGTGCTATTTCTTGGGGCGGGTATTCTTCTTGGCGGTGTCTGGGCGTATGAATCGCTGACATTTGGAGGTTTCTGGGCCTGGGACCCCATCGAAAATGCCTCACTTGTGCCCTGGCTCATCCTGGTGGCTGCCCTGCACCTGATGCTGGTGTCACAGAAAAAAAGACACAGCTATGCCCCAACCTTTCTCTTTACCATATTGGCTTTTATATTTGTCATCTATGCATCATATCTGACAAGAAGCGGCGTGTTATCGGATACCTCCGTGCATTCTTTCGGAAGTGATGGAATGGGACTGCACATTCTTATCTATCTTTTTGTATTTCTTACACTTGGACTGACACTCTTTTTTAGAAAATACCCTAAGCTCCCATCAAAAAAGGGCGAAAAGGTATTCAGCCGCGACTTCTGGCTCTTTATCGGTGCGCTCGTCATGGCCTTGTCTGCTTTTCAAATCATCTTCAGTACTTCCATTCCGGTGTTGAACAGGTTTATTGGCACCAACCTCGCCCCACCAACCGACATAATACATCATTATAATACCTGGCAGCTGCCTTTCGCCGCCGCAATTGCGCTGATGATTGGTTTTACACAATTTATCCGGTGGGGCAGTAACAAATTTCGGGTATTTATGAAGCGCATGGCCCTGTCTCTCGGTTTAGCCCTGGTTTTTACCCTGGTTATTGCCCTGGCTTACTCACTGAGCCGCACAGATTACCTCCTGATGCTGTTTGCTTCATTGTTTGCGTTTTTTTCTGCGCTGGATATGCTGCTGCGTTTTCCCAAACAATATATCAGCAAAGGTGGCGCAGTAACCCATCTGGCAATGGGGCTGTTCCTGCTGGCCGTAGTGATCACATTTTCCCAACAGGAGACTATCTCAAAAAATACCTCCGGTTATCACCTGGGAGAGAGTTTTTCAGAAACTGAAAATCTTCTGCTGATAAAGGATGAAGTATTGGCTATGGGAGACTATCATGTGACGTATGTGGGCCATGATTTTGACGGAGAAAGGATGCACTATCAATTGGATTTTCTCAGAGAAAACAAAGATGGTGAATATTACAAGGTATTCAGCTCTTATCCCTCCGTGCTTCTCAATGAGCGTATGGGAAATGTGTATGAACCTTATGCACAGGTTTTTCCACTAAGAGATATCTTTACGTATATTACCTATGCGGATCTTGACCAGGGGGAAATCCCAGAGCCACATCAGCACCTTCAGAGCCTGACGATCTCTGTGGGCGACAGCATTCCGCTGGATAATCACCTCCTGGTGTTCCATGACATCAGCACGGAGCCATTACATGACATGCATGGCGAAGATCAGCTCAGAGTGATAGCAGACATGGTCATATACAGTAATTTTGGAGAACATTATCACCTGCAACCGGCTTTTGTTTATTCCGATGGTGAAATTATCCATGAAGATGACACGGCTGAAGAACTGGAGCTACGGTTCAGACTTGCAAGAGCCGCTGATGAACCGTATACTGTGGAGTTGGAACTTTATGAAGAGCGCCTGGACTTTATCATCATTAAAACGGTTGTTTTTCCATTGATCAACTTGCTGTGGATCAGTATAGTACTTATGTTTATCGGATTATGGATGGCTTATCGAAGCAGAAAAAAACAGGCCCGTGGCAGGATGTAGACGGCTCTGCTATGGATTATGCAGCTAATGTAAAAAGGGAGCATACATGGCACAAATACGAAAAATAGTCATATTAGGTTCTGGTAATGTGGCCACCCACCTGGGCCATGCATTTCAGGAGGCCGGTCTTGAGGTGCTTCAGGTTTTTAGCAGGGAAGTGGAACATGCCAGAACACTTGCCGGCCAGCTGAACAGTGGCTTTACAGATCGTCTGGCTGCCCTGAATCAGGATGCTGACCTTTATGTTATGGCCATTACGGATGATGCCATAGAAAAGGTTGCTGAATGCTTTCCTTTTCAGGATAAGTTGCTTGTTCATACCTCAGGTACCACACATATGGATGCCCTCAAAGCCGGAAGCTCACGGTATGGTGTGTTCTATCCCCTGCAAACCTTTTCAAGGGATGTGCCCCTGGATTACAGGAAAGTGCCGTTATGTCTCGAAGCGCATAAAGAATCTGACAAGCCAGCCCTGGAACATCTCGCAGGCAGCATCAGTGATGCAGTGCAATGGACCGGCAGCGAGCAGCGGCGCATGCTTCATGTGGCTGCGGTCTTTGCCTGCAATTTTGTAAACCATATGTACACAGTGGCATCAGATATCCTGAAGCAGCACGACCTTCCATTTGATCTGCTGCGTCCTCTGATTGAAGAAACAGCCCGCAAAGCACAGGAGAAACCGCCCGGCCAAATCCAGACAGGCCCGGCCCGCCGTAATAACCTCAAGGTAATCGAAAGACACCTGGAAATGCTGAAAGAGCAACCGGATTACCATAAAATGTATAATTTTATCAGCGAGAGCATCAGAAGGAAATATGGATTTGAAGGTTAATAGTTGAGGTTTCGAGTTTTTGGATCATATGTTAACGAGCATGTTATAAATAAAAATTTTTGTTGCATGACAAATTACAAGCAATTATTATCGGATGTGGATACTTTTGTTTTTGATGTGGATGGGGTGATGACCAGCGGTCTTGTCTTGCTGACCCAGGAAGGGCAAATGCTGCGAAGCATGAACGTGAAGGATGGTTATGCCCTGCAGCTGGCAGTAAAAAAAGGTTATCGTATCATCATTATTACGGGTGGCAGCTGTGAAGCTGTCAAGCAGCGTTTTATGCTGCTTGGGATCAAGGAAGTATATCTTGGCGTAAGTAACAAGTTGGAGCTGTTCGAGAAGATCGTGAAGGAAGAAAACCTGGAAAAAAGGAAAATTCTTTACATGGGGGATGATCTTCCTGATTACCAAATCATGCGTGAAGTGGGTGTTCCGGCCTGCCCCGCGGATGCCGTGGAAGAGATCAAAACCATATCAAAATACATCTCAGGTCACGAAGGCGGAAAAGGCTGCGTTCGGGATGTGCTTGAACAAGTGATGCGCATGCAGGACAAGTGGTTCCATAATGACGGTTTTAATTGGTAGAATCTGTTATCTTGCTAATGATGTAATTTGTTAACTGTTATGGGTCCCTTAAGTTGTTTAAATCCTTATGATATCATTCTGGCTTCTCAATCGCCCCGCCGAAAAGCACTGATGGAAGCCACAGGAATACCCTTCCGGGTAATGGTACGCCCCACCCCGGAAACCTTTCATGACGGAATGTCTCCGCTGGAAGTGGTAACCCATATCTGCCGGGAAAAGGCCAATTGTTTTACTGATGAGCTGCAAAAGCAGGATACGGTAATTATTACAGCTGACACCATCGTAGTGCACCATGGAAGAATTATCAACAAACCCGATGATGCCGCCCATGCCTTTAAAATGATCTCCGCACTGTCAGACAGCACACATGAGGTCTATACGGGTGTCTGTATCCGGCATCAGGATAAGGAAAAGGTGCTTCATGATCACTCCCTTGTCACGTTTCGACCTCTCAGTGATGACGAGATCAGCTACTATATTTCTCAATATCAGCCATTTGATAAAGCCGGAGCTTATGGTATCCAGGAGTGGATCGGCTATATCGGCATTACAGGCATCCAGGGATCTTATCATAATGTTATGGGCTTGCCCGTGCATCTTGTGTATGCACAACTCATGGAGTGGTTTAGGCGCTAAATAGTTAATAAGGAATACTGAGGACATGCTTCGTTTCAGATCGTATTTACTGGTGGTGCTTGCGGCAGTCTATCCCGTGCAGGCACTTTATACACATAATGTGCAGGAGCTTGATTTGTCGCAGCTGCTTATGCCGGTAATTGCATCTCTTGCCATGGCTGCCCTGGTTTTTGCCGCATGGAGGGTTTTTGCGGCCAAAACCCGGCTTGCGGGCCTGCTTAGTGCCGTTTTTATGCTGTTCTTCTGGTATTATGGTGTTATAAAAGACGCTGTTGCCAGTGTCCTTCCTTTGGGCAACCTGGTGATCATGCTGTTTTTTATCTCAATCTATGCACTTATTGCTTTCGGTATGCTTAAGATCAGGAACCCGGTCGCACAGGAGAAGATGACCACCATTCTGATCGTTCCGTTAGGTCTGCTGGTATTGTTTAACCTGATTACACTTATACCCGCGGAAATGAAAAAACACCGCTTGTCGCAGAACCGGGAGGGTGCTGTTCATGTACATGAAGAAGCGCATGCTGGGGATTCAGGTTATCAGCCAGACATATATATCCTCGTCTTTGACGAGTTTGCCAGCATCCCCACCATGGAGGATCAATGGGACTATGACCATACATATTTTATGAACAGGCTGCAGGACATGGGGTTTTTCTTCGCCAAAGACAGTAAGACGCGCTATACGAATACCCTGAGGTCATTGCCCTCACTGATGAATCTTACCTATATGGATCCGGACCTATCTGCTGCCGAGCTCTACAGCAGGTATGATAACAACTTCCTTATGAATTTTCTGGACCGTGCAGGATATGAGATACATTTTATTGACGGATGGGGGAGTTTTGAATATTCCTTCGGAATAACAGACATTAATTTCTATTGTATGTATAATACTGACCCTGAAGATGAGGTAATCATGGATGCCTTTCTTTATCTCCTTTTGCATCGCTCCCTCCTGAGCCCTCTCTCATCTTTTTTCAGGGATGACACCTCAAACCTGTATTACCGCGTAAATAATTATTTTCTTAATCTTATTGAAGACTTTCCTGAAACAACTCGCCAAAATGAACACCCTACCTTTTTATATGCCCACCTGATGACCCCCCATCTGCCCTTTGTCTTCGACAGGCATGGGGATTTTATGGAGAATCCTACCAATCACTGGGAATACGAATCCATTGATAATGAAACCAAAAAGGAGCTATATCTTGAACAATACCTCTACATCAGCGACAGGATCCTGGATATCACCTATAACATTTTGAACAGCTCGGATGATCCCCCCGTGATCGTTTTGCTCTCAGATCATGGCGTTCGCGAGCAGAGTTCGGGTGCCACAGGAGCGGAACACAGTCATCGGGTGCTTAATGCCATATATTTCCCGGATGGCGATCACAGCAAGCTTTATGACAGCATCGCCCCTGTGAACACGATGCGCGTTATGATGAATCAGTTCTTTGATCAAGATTACTCTATGCTGGATGACACATGATTTTTTCTTTTGAATCGTCCGGTTGGGCAAAACAGTCGAAAGCCATCAACCCCAATCCT
>Ga0207421_10007396_pt1 | contig 11696 bp, 12 predicted proteins | sample SodLakKL_010_SED_4_FD_187542 | JGI IMG/M metagenome (GOLD analysis project Ga0207421, IMG submission 187542) | Alkaline sediment microbial communities from Lake Tanatar, Kulunda Steppe, Russia - 8KL_010_SED (SPAdes) (version 2) | ecosystem: Environmental > Aquatic > Non-marine Saline and... | reverse complement strand
CCGGCAACAACTTTTTTACGCATAAGTGAAAATTATTTGTTAAACATTAAACATAATTTTAATTAAATTTCTAAATTGAAATTTACTAAACAACAAAAAAATATCTGATTTTTGAAACTTGTAATTTCCAATAAATTATTTTAGAATTTTTTTGTAATAAAACAACAATAAATATTATTTTTTTACTGCAAAAATACTAAAACGGATTTTTATTTGTCTACGTAAAATTAACCAAACAAAATCAATTTGGAACTAATTTTTAAACATTTACATAAACAAAATCATACATTAACTAGTTGAAAGCTTTTAGTTTTTAATTTTTAGTTTTTAACTTTTAACTTTTAACTTTTAACTTTTAACTTTTAGTTTTCAGCTGTTAATCAATTTAATAACTATAAATTATTCAGATTTCAGATAAAAAGTAAAACATAATTTTCTCCGGGGATTAGTCAAAAAACTGTATTCAATCTGTCTCACCCTCCAATTCCATTTTTATAAGAGCAAAAACAGCATAGTTAATTATATCATAAAGATTTGCATCAATACCTTCTGAGGAAGTAGTCTTTCCTTTATTATTTTCTATTTGCTTTATTCGCAATAACTTCATCAATATTATATCCGTAAGTGATGATATTCGCATTTCCCTCCAGGCTTCCCCATAATCATGATTTTTATTTTGCATTAATTCAAAAGACTTATCATAATACTTTTCATAAATCTCCAGGGCTTCTTCAACAGTAAGATCCGGCTTCTCACTGCAACCTTTTTCTAGTTGTATAAGCGCCATTATACAATAATTTATAATACCAATAAACTCGGGCTTTATTCCTTCCTCAATTTTTTGTGTACCTTTGTCCTGCAGTGAGCGTATACGTTGAGCTTTTATGTAGATTTGATCTGTTAATGAAGGAGATCGCAAAATTCTCCATGCGCTGCCATAATCTTTCATTTTTGAAAGAAAAACATTGCTACAAAGCTCTTTTATTTGTTTAAACTGCTCACCCGTTTTTGTTTGTGAGTATTTATTCATTTTTTAAAATATTATAATTTTATAAAAAAATAAGATGGTGCAAGATAATTTTTTTAATCCAAAACAAACCATAAATTGCCGGGGTAAAATTATAAATTTATCTTCACCTGTCGTAATGGGGATCATTAATCTTACACCCGATTCTTTTTACGATGGGGATAAATACAAAAGCAATTGGGATATCATAAAGCAAGCTGAAAAACTTTTACATGAAGGTGCAACTATCTTGGATTTAGGAGCAGCTTCGACTCGCCCGGGCGCAAAAATAATTTCAAGTGAAGAAGAAACAAAAAGGCTGCTGCCTGCAATGGAAGCTATACTTAAAAACTTCCCTTCAGCTTTTATATCTGTTGACACATATAATTCAGCTACAGCTGTCAATGCCATTGAAAACGGGGCGCATATTATAAACGACATTTCTGCCGGGAACTTTGATCCCAATATGTTTGAAACTATTGCACAATATAATGTGCCATATATAATGATGCACATAAAAGGTACTCCGGAAAATATGCAGAAAAACCCTGTTTACATTGACTTGGTTGAAGAAATAGCTATCTATTTTAAAGACAAAACAGAAAAACTTCGACAAGCAGGAGTAAAGGATATTATCATTGATCCGGGATTTGGGTTTGGCAAAACAGTGGAGCATAATTATGAACTGCTCAACAAGTTGGAGTATTTCAAAATATTTGAACTACCAATTATGGTTGGATTATCCAGGAAATCAATGATAAACAAAGTACTTGATATTTCACCTAATGAAGCATTAAACGGTACTACAGCACTTAACACCATAGCCCTACAAAAAGGTGCAAATATACTAAGAGTGCATGATGTAAAGCAGGCTGTAGAAACAATAAAACTCATTAAAAAATACCGGGAAGTTTTGTAATTCTGTTATTTTTACATTTGTAAAAAAATTAGATTTATTGTATTGAAAATTTCAACACAAGATATACCATATAATTAATAAACAACAATGATTTTAACCTTATTACCTACTTTTATTGATATACGGTTTCTGGACATTTTGGACATATTGCTTGTTGCATTTTTACTTTATCGTCTATACGGGTTGATACGTGGTACAGGAGCTATGTATATTTTTCTTGGCATATTATCCATATATTTATTATGGTGGATGGTGCGCACTCTTGAAATGGAAATGCTCACAGAAATACTTGGCCAATTTATAAATGTAGGAGTTTTAGCCCTTATCATTGTATTTCAACCTGAGATACGAAAGTTTCTCTTAATGATAGGAACAAGGTCTATTATTAACAAAGGCTCTAAGAGCATTTTTAAAAAATTATGGAACTTTGGTGATCAATTCTCCCTTAACATAGCACCGATTGTAAATGCATGTGAAACATTTTCAAACAACAAAACCGGCGCACTAATTGTAATTACAAAAGAAAATAATCTAGAATATTACCTTGAAACAGGTGAAATATTAGATGCAAGAGTGTCTGAAGATCTATTAGAAAATATTTTTTTCAGGAACAGTCCTTTGCATGACGGGGCTGTAATTATCACAAACAACAAAATAGTAGCTGCCCGCTGTGTTTTACCCGTATCAGAAAATCCTTTATTTCCAACAAATTTAGGCCTTAGACACAGAGCTGCTTTAGGTATAACAGAACATTCAGATGCCGTTGTTATTGTTGTTAGTGAGCAAACCGGCAAAATATCATGGTTTAAAGACGGTGATATGAAAAGAAATATTAAACCTGTGCAACTTAAGGAATACTTAGCTAAAGAATTTATGGTATAGATAAAATTAAAACTAATGCATTTACTAGCTGATAGTGGAAGTACAAAAACTGACTGGGTTCTTATTGAAAATGATAAAGTAAAAAACCAATTTCAGACAACGGGTATCAATCCCTATTTTAAATCAAGTAATGAAATTGCATATGAGTTGTATCCTGCTTTTTTACGCCATTTTAAAATACAATCCATAAAAAAAATAAATTTTTATGGTGCCGGATGTTCCTCGCCAACAAAAATAGCTGTAGTAAAAAATGCTTTAGAACAAATTTTCCCTAACGCAGAAATTTTTGTAAATCATGACATGCTTGCAGCAGCAAGAGCGCTACTTGGAAATAAGCCCGGTATTGCATGTATATTAGGTACAGGCTCTAATTCATGCTTGTATGACGGTAATAGTATAGTAGAAAAACTGTTTTCCCTGGGTTACATGTTTGGAGACGAAGGCAGCGGAGCTCATATAGGTAAAACTTTTATTGCAAAACACCTTAAAAACAAAACCCCTGAAGAAATACAAGAAGCTTTTACAAAAAAATATAGTTTATCAAAGGAAGATATTCTTACCAATGTTTATCAAAAAGCAAATCCAAATAAATTTTTAGCTTCTTTTACTCCTTTTCTGAAAGAAAACATCCAACATCCATATGTAAAACAACTGGTAGAAAGTTGTTTTGATGACTTTATAATTGAACAGGTATCAAAATTCACAAATTTTAAAAATTATCCGGTTTGTTCTATAGGCTCAATAGCCTATCATTTTAAACCAAATTTTGAAAGTGTCCTGAAAAAACATGAATTAAGCCTGGGAAAGATAGTCAGCTCCCCTATAGACGAGCTGATAAACTATCATATTGCAGAATAAAATTGCTTGCAAACAATTAATATAAAAGTGAGATCTTACGCTAAACGTCTTTCTCTATAGTTTTTATAATTTTCTCTTTTTCGGTGGGATGCAACCAAATTGCATCATCATACTTTTTAAACCAGGTAAGTTGTCGTTTAGCATAACGCCTTGTATTGGTTTTAATTTTTTCTACAGCCAACGATAGAGGATATACATTACGAAAAAAGGCAAACAACTCTTTATAGCCAACAGTATTCAGGGCATTATAATGTCTGTATTTAAACATCCTCCATGCTTCTTCAACAAGCCCCATTTGAATCATCTCGCAAGCACGTTTATTTATGCGGTCAAAGAGTTCTTCTCTTGGCCTGTTGAGTATGAAGTTTATTATTTTGAAAGGTCGTTGCTTTGAAGTACTTTCAGCATGGTATTGCGATAATTTCCGGCCGGTTTCCATATATATCTCTATAGCTCTCATGATCCTTTTAGGATTAGCCAAATCTACTTTTACATAATAATCGGGATCAATCCGTTGCAAAATTTTTCTCAATTCAGCTAAACCACCCTCATGGTATATTTCTTTAACCTCACTCCTTGTTTTAGCACTTACATCAGGGATATAATCAATCCCTTTACATACTGCATCAATATATAAACCCGATCCCCCGGTTAATACAACATAATCCTTGGATGCAAACAAATCATCAATAACTTTCAAAGCTTCGTTTTCAAAAATATAAGCATTATAATATTGCTCAATAGACAGGCGTCCTATGAAATGATGTTTTATTTTATTCAGCTCTTCCTCTGATGGGGCTGCTGTTCCAATTTTAAGTTCCCTGTAAAACTGCCGCGCATCAGCCGAAATAATTTCCGTATTAAGTTCCTTTGCAACTTCAATGCTGATAGAAGTCTTGCCAACAGCCGTTGGACCGGTTATAACAATCAGGGTTTTATTAGTATTACTCATTATCCGGTTCCTCTTGGTCAGCAGAGTCGTGATCTGACTTAATATCCTCATCCCCAAATTTTATATTAAGATCTTGGATATCATCAGGCAATTGCTCTTCCTCACTATCATGATCCTCCATCACTTCATCATTTTCTTCATTAGTAGTTTTCTTATCTGCAGGAGCACGAAGTTCGCGTGGTATACCACCGTTCTTTTTTACAATTTTTGGATATCCTTCATTGGTGGATACAGATAATATTTTCAACAATTCAATATAAAAAGTCCATTGTTTAACATCATCATAAACATAAAGAAGTCTTTGGTGCGGATCATCAATCAAATCACTAAATCTATGGTTTTTCATTACCAATTTTTGCTCACTCTCCTCATCATTTTTTTCTTTTTCCTCCTCTTTGTTTTCTGTGCTATCACTTTTTTCATGTTGTGACTCAGCAAAAACTATTTCCTGTTGTTTCCTATAATAATGATTACACAAATAAAACGAGGCCGGTTTTGTTTTATCAAACTTCAAGTTTTCAACCATGAAATTATAAAAATCTTCAAAAGTTTGATCTGAAGCAAATTCGACTTCTCTTGAAAAATGATTATCGTCTTCGAATTTAATTTTAAACCTGAAAACAAACATTATACTCTAATCTTTTGTTTAAAATAGCATGTTTTTATTTAATACTTATCCTGGTTCTTTCACGGGTTTCAATCCTAATTTTTCACCTTCTTTAAGCATAAATTTTAAAGCCTCCTGCCTATCATTTGTAATCACCCCATCCAGGATTGCTTCCCTGATTGTAGCCTTTATAATACCAACTTCCTTACATGGCGAAAGGTTAAAAGTAGTCATTATATCATGTCCGGTTACAGGAGGTTGCCAATTACGCATCCTATCTTTTTCTTCTATTTCTTTAAGTTTTTCTTTAACCTTTTCAAAGTTTTTAAGGTAAGTTTTAACTTTCTTAGGGTTTTCGGAGGTTATATCGGCTTTACAAAGTATCATCAAATCATCAATATCATCACCTGCATCAAAAAGTAGCCTTCTTATAGCCGAGTCGGTAACCTGGTTAGTAACCAATGCTATAGGTCTGAGGTGAAGAAGCACAAGTTTTTGGACATACTTCATTTTTTCGTTTTGTGGAAGTTTTAATTTTTTAAAAATTTGTTTTACCATTTTTGAACCCACGTGTTCATGTCCATGAAAAGTCCAACCGGTTTTCTCATCCCATTTTTTAGTTTGTGGTTTTGCGATATCATGTAAAAGTACAGCCCAACGCAACCAAAGGTTATCAGTTTTATCAACTATATTATCAAGCACTTTAATTGTATGATAAAAGTTGTCTTTGTGTGCTTTACCCTCTTTTACCTCAACACCTCTCAAATCATCCAATTCCTTCAAAAAATGTTTCAGTAAACCGGTTTTTTGAAGTATTTCGATTCCTTTTCCCGGATTATCAGAAGCAAGGATTTTATTAAATTCTTCTGTAATACGTTCAATTGATACTATCTTTATTCTATGTGCCATTTGGGTGATAGCCTCAAGTGAGTCGCTATGTATGTCAAAATTCAATTGAGCTGCAAAACGTACAGCCCTCATCATTCTGAGTGGGTCGTCCGAATAAGTACTTTTAGGCTCAAGTGGAGTACGTATTATTTTTGACTTCAGGTCACTCATTCCATCAAAAGGATCAAGAAAACTGTCCTTTACTTTACCATTAAGACCAACAGCCATAGCGTTTATTGTAAAATCCCGTCTTTTTTGATCATCAAACAAAGAACCGTCTTCCACAATAGGTTTTCGTGAGTCTGATCTGTAAGACTCTTTACGTGCGCCAACAAATTCAATATCCCAACCATTCCAGTGTAAAAAAGCTGTTTGAAAATTTTTATATATTGTAAGCTTATTTTTACACCTAACCTTTTTAGAAAAATTTTCGGCCAAATCTACACCTTTACCAATAACAAGTATATCAATATCATGGGAAGTACGCCCCAGTATGTAATCACGAACATACCCCCCTATAACATAAGCATCTACATTTAACTCATCTGCGGCGTCTTCCACCATTTCAAATACGGGATTCTTTAATATTTTTTCCAAATATTCCAATGTTTTTTAAAAATTCAATTTTTAACATTTAACATTTTATATTACTATCTGCCATTTGATATAAGAGTTGTACAATGATTAATTCCTTATAATCTCTATTTCTCCATTATCAAGCACTTTTACAATTGTAGAAGGTCTTGGCCTTGAAACAACAAACCTATCGCTTTTCACAACATAGTCAACAGAATTCTTTATTTCTTCAGAGATTTTTCCAAAAGATATTGGCGCTTCATCACCAGAAATATTCGCTGAGGTTGAAGTTATTGGTTTACCAAATAATTTCAGTAATTTCTGACAAAACTGATTATTGGGTATCCTTATAGCAATAGATCCATCAGGAGCAATCACATCTTTGGCAACATTACGGCCTTTTTTATATATTACAGTCAATGGCTCATCAACACAATCTATAAGATCATATGCAAATTCAGGAACATTGGTAACATATTTTTGAAGTTCATTTTTATCTAAGACAAGTATTATTAAAGACTTATAAGGCACCCTTACCTTAAGCTTATAGATCTTATTTACTGCCTTGCTATTAGTAGCATCGCAACCAATACCCCAAACAGTGTCAGTAGGATAAAGTATTGTACCCCCTTTTTTTAACACCTCCGTTGCTTTCTTTATCTCTTCATCCATATACATAAATACTTAAAAATAATATTTTAAAACTACCCTGATTAATTTTATCTTCTAACAGCAAATTTATAAACAAATAATATAAGAATTGTGATTTAAAAAAATAAAATTTTTTCAATTCTGACAAAGATAACTCTGACAGACAATTCTTGCATTTCATGCAGAATTAATTAATTCTTGCAAAAACAAATTTATTACAGATATAAATACTTGATAACGAAAAATATAAATTATATGGTAATATTTTGCTTTATTTAAAAAAAGCTTATTCCATATTATTTCTATATTAAGTAGTGTATATTTGTAAAGCCATTTAATAATATATATACTAAATTTTCGCTAAAGCTTAACTTAATGTACTTTAATGATATAATAGGCCAGGAAAAATTAAAAAAACAATTGATTCAAAATATTTGTAGTAATCGTATTAGCCATGCTCAATTGTTTGCCGAGTCAGAAGGAAGTGGCGCACTCGGAATGGCCTTGGCTTATTCCCGCTATATAAATTGTAAGAACCCGACACAAAATGACAGTTGCGGAACATGTCCTCCATGCCTAAAATTTAACAAGATAGCACACCCCGATTTGCATATTTTCTATCCCACTGCCCCATCAACACCAGGAACTAAAAATGTAAGCAGTAAAACTTATATTAATCAATTCAGGGAGGCACTCCTCGAGACACATTATTTGTCACTTTCTAAATGGTACAATCATATAGGCATTGAAAAAAAGCATGCAATAATTAACAAAGATGATTGTAACGAAATAATTCACCTTGCAAATTTGAAAACCTATGAAAGTAAGTATAAAATTTTTATAGTTTGGATGGCAGAAAAACTTTACCACTCAGCTGCACCAAAGCTTTTAAAAATATTAGAAGAACCACCTGAAAACACAATTTTCATTTTTATCTCACACAACCCTTCTCAAATACCTGAAACAATATTGTCACGTTTGCAAATGATAAGCTTTCCTCCTTTACCCTCGTCTGAAATAAAAAAAGCATTAATTGAAAAACACAATTGTAGTGAAGAAATTGCTTCACAAATCAGCTTTCAGGCTTCCGGGAATTTCACTGAAGCATTGTCTCAAATCCACTTAGCTCAACCAGAAAATTCTTTTTATTTATTCAGAAATTGGATGCGCGCATGTTATAAACCATCTCCTTCAGAGATTTTTTCATATACAGACGAAATAGCTTCCTATGGACGCGAAGAACAGAAAGCTTTTTTACAATATGGACTTAAAACAATTAATGAGTGTTTGCTGATAAACTACAATGCTAATAAACCGTTAAAACTATTTGAGGAAGAATCGGATTTTTTATTAAAATTTTCAAAATTGGTAAACCACAACAATATTGTATCTGTTACAAATTGTTTTAATGACACTATAAAATATATAGGAAGAAATGCTAATAGTAAAATTGTAATAGCAGATGTTTCTTATAGAATGCATAAATTATTACGTTATGGATCAAATTGATTAAATTTGCAAAAAAAAGAGAATATTAATGACATCAAATAATAATAATTTCCTGTCAAGGGGCTGTATATGTAAGCCCAGCCCACAAAACAAGCAATGGAAGGTTCACTCCCATTCTTGTGCCAAACTTGACGCACAAAATTGGCTGGATAAAATAAAATCACCAACAGAAAAAGAAGATACAACAGAGATTGTAGAAGTAAGATTTAAAAACAGTCGTAAAGATTTTTTCAAAGCACCCACAGAGTTGAACCTTGTAAAGGGAGATATTGTTGCTATTGAAGCCTCACCGGGTCATGATATAGGTATAGTTACACTAAACGGGATAACTGTTAAGCTTCAAATGAAGAACAAGAAGTTCGATAATCAAAACAATGATCTAAAAAGGGTTTATCGCAGGGCTAAAGTTTCTGACATTGAAAAATGGATTCAAGCCGTTAACCTTGAAGATGAAACTATGTACAAATCAAGGGAAATAGCTTCTTCCCTTGAGCTTTCCATGAAAATAAGCGACATTGAATATCAGGGCGATATGACTAAAGCTATATTTTATTATACTGCTGATGAAAGAATCGATTTCAGGGACCTTATCAAAATATTGGCCGATACGTTCAATGTACGAATAGAAATGCGCCAAATTGGTATGCGCCAGGAAGCAGCGCGCCTTGGAGGTATTGGATCATGTGGACGGGAGATGTGTTGTTCCACTTGGTTGACTAACTTTAGATCAGTTTCAACTAATGCAGCAAGAACCCAGCAACTATCTCTAAACCCTCAAAAATTAGCCGGTCAATGCAGTAAATTAAAGTGCTGCATCAACTTTGAAAATGACTGCTACCTGGACTACGAAAAGTATCTACCTGATCCACAGATAAACCTGGAAACAGAAAAAGGAATAGCTATATTTAAAAAAGCTGATACACTGAATAATAACATATACTATGCCTACAAAGACACACCCGAACAAATGATATTAATATCTTCCAAAAGGGCTTGGAAAATAATTGAAATGAATCAAAAAGGTATAATACCGGGAGACCTTTATGAAGAAACAAAAGCAGCAGACGAGTCTGTCAATTTAGATATGATTAACCCACAAGAGGAAAGCTTAGAAAGATTTGACAAACCCGAAAAAACAAAAAAAAGACCGAGAAGAAAGAAAAAACATAACAAAAAGAAGTAAAAAAAGTTATATTAAAGGATATATAATAATAAAATAAATAAACTAATCACTAAACTTATATTACTCAATCTTACATGAACATCAAGTTAAACTTATTTAAATATATTTTGGCCCTCTCCTTTTTATCTATTTTGTTCAGTTGCGATCAAGACAAGGTTTTTGATGAAAACAAGCAGATTGAACAAATGAAATGGCATAAAGATGACAAAATTACATTTGAGGCAGAAATAAATGATACAACTAATTTACATAATATTCATGTAAACGTTCGCAACAGCGTTGACTACAAGTATGTGAACTTTTACATGTTTCTTGACACCGAACTTCCTGATGGAAGGGTCATTCGAGACACCTTGGAGTGTTTGATTGCCGACAGACGGGGTGAATGGACAGGCGACGGTTTTGGCAAAATACGTTCAAATCAATTTTTAATGCGGGAAAAAGCATGGTTTCCCCAAAAAGGCAAATATACTTTTCACTTTCAACAAGCTATGCGTGAAGACTCACTTGAAGGTATATCGGATATTGGCCTGCGGATAGAAAGACATTAAAAATATTCTCGAAACTATTACGTTTTTTAAACAATAAAATAATAAACATATCAATTAACAGTAATAAAATAAGCTAAGATATTATAATTAATAATCAAAATAAAAAATACAAGTTGGCAAATTTTTTGTTTACCAAAAGAACGTTGACAAAAACAAGAAGTTGAATTATTAAAATTTTAGACACATTTTTAGGCATGAATAAAAAAAGAAAAAACAATTCTTTAAAATCATATATAAAAAAATTCTGGATTATATTTTTTGTACCAATAATCTTTATAGTTTTATTATTCTTTTCAATAAATATAGGATTATTTGGTCCAATGCCTTCTTTTGAAGAGTTAGAAGACCCAAAGAGCAATCTGGCCAGTGAGGTCTATTCTGCTGACAGTGTATTATTAGGCACTTATTATATACAAAACCGTCAAAACATCAATTATGAAGATCTTTCCCCTGAAGTTGTCAGTGCTTTATTGTCAGCCGAAGATATTAGATTTCATCATCACTCCGGCGTAGATATTCGAAGTGTTTTCAGGGTACTTATTCGCAACATTATTGGAGGACAGCGTAGTGCAGGTGGGGGCAGCACAATAAGTCAGCAGCTTGCCAAAAATCTTTTTCCAAGGCAAGAAGATCCATCTATGTTACAAATAACTATAATAAAACTAAAAGAATGGGTAACGGCTATCAAGCTTGAACGCAACTATACCAAAGAGGAGTTGATAGCAATGTACCTCAACACTGTGGATTTCGGCAGCCATTCATACGGTATAAAAGCCGCAGCAAAAACCTATTTCAACACATCTCCGGGGTCACTAAAAGCAGAAGAAGCTGCATTACTTATAGGCATGCTACAAGCTCCGTCATGGTATCATCCGGTAAGAAATACCGAAAGAGCACTTACAAGGCGAAATGTGGTCTTACACCAAATGGCACGTTATGGATATATAGAACCTAATGAGTATGATTCTCTTAGAGTTACTCCTATTGACATGTCTGAGTTTCAGGTACAAGACCGTCATAGTGGTTTAGCCACATATTTGAGAGAACATTTAAGACAAGAACTCCTGCAATGGAGTCAAACAAGGCAAAAACCAGACGGCACAAATTATGACAT
>Ga0207421_10007395_pt1 | contig 11696 bp, 7 predicted proteins | sample SodLakKL_010_SED_4_FD_187542 | JGI IMG/M metagenome (GOLD analysis project Ga0207421, IMG submission 187542) | Alkaline sediment microbial communities from Lake Tanatar, Kulunda Steppe, Russia - 8KL_010_SED (SPAdes) (version 2) | ecosystem: Environmental > Aquatic > Non-marine Saline and... | reverse complement strand
AATACCCAGCTTATAAAGCAAATAACCGAGGAAAACAGTCCCGGGATTGATGTTCAAAACTTCTTTAATGCCGTACTGCGTGTAGTAGTATAAAAATTCTTCTACCCACATCAACGCATAATCATTAGGCTGACCGATGCCTGTAAAATAGCCGGTGATAGTCTCGCCACCTCCCAGGTGAACATTAGCCCCGTCTGTTCCTTTCGTGTCAAGACTTTCCACATAGCTGGCACCAACTATCTGCATAGCTGCCGCCACAGCCAGGATATCCCCCTGGTCACTTTCCTGTTCCTTCATTTTGCGGACCCTGATATAGCGGCCCGGCATGATGTCCTGATCCTTTATAGCCTGCTTCGCCTGACTGATTAGCCAGGGGAAATACTGCAGTGCACTGATTTCAAGAGTCACTGCATTGCTATCATTAAATGACTTTCCGGTAAAATCATAATCATCGCCCAACACGTTTCGATAAAACTCTGATATGGGCACAAAAGCCCCTTTATCCCTTTGCGTTATTAACCATTCGAGATCTTTCAAGTAAGGGGAATCCGTGTTTTCCAGGCGTTTCATAAGACCTGGCAGCTGCCTGGCTTCTACGGCCTGCTTATTGATTTCTTCAGCTGTTCCGTACTTGTTCACTATCTTCATCAAATCATTTACCAATTTATTGTTTGGATCAGCTAAAAAATCATTCAGCTCTTCAAACTTGGAAATACTCATCTTCATTTGGTTGTTCATAACTCTCCAGCCTCCATAGTAAATTTATTGATACTCATAAAAACGGGCAGCCCTATTTATAAAACCATTTTTTACGCTGGACTGCCATCTCAAGACGATGCTCCGCCAGGTTCTTTGCCGCTTCAATAGTGCTGATTTGGTCTCGTTCAGCTATTTTAAAAACTTTATCGATATTTTTGGAAATATTGGTATACACTTCTTGGTATGCCCTTTCACGAATATAACCGATGAATTGATGTGAGTTGGCAATCACCCCTCCTGCATTGAGAATGTAGTCTACCCCGTATGCAATCCCTTTATCGTTAAGCATTGCATAATGCTTTTCATCCTCGTCAAGCTGATTGTTGGCTGCCCCGGCAATTAATTTGCATTTGAGTCTGGGAATGCTCTGATCATTTAGTACCCCGCCCAGGGCACAGGGGGAAAAGATGTCTACCGGTTGATCATAGATCTGATCCGGGGTAACGATATCAATAGATAGTTCTTTTACCGCCCTGTTAATGCAATCTTCGTTGACATCAGCGCCAATAACTGTGGCTCCTTCCTCAATCAGATACCGCGCAAGCACAAAGCCGACATTACCCAAACCCTGAATAGCGATAGATTTATTTTTAAGGGAGGCAGTACCAAACACGATATCCGCAGCTGCCTTTATCCCATGGAAAACTCCGTAAGCGGTAACTGCGGAAGTGCTGCCTACCCCACCGTAAGATTCCGGCAAAGCCACACAACACTTCGTTTCTTTTGAAATGACGACCATATCTTCTTCGGTAGTCCCAATATCCACACCGGTTATATAGCGTCCGTTCAAAGTATTAATCATTTTTCCAAACGCCCTTAAGAGATCTTCATTTTTTTCCTTCCTGGCATCAGCAACAATTACAGCTTTTCCACCACCAAAGTCAATTCCCGCTGCTGAGTTCTTGTAGGTCATTGCCCTGGACAACCTCAACACATCAGTTAGTGCATCCTGGTCACTAGCATACTTCATGATGCGGGTCCCGCCAAATCCAGGGCCCAGCGCGGTATTATGCAAAGCAATAATGGCCTTTAATCCAGAAGCTCTGTCGTAACCATAAACCACCTGTTCATGCTCACCTTGCTCCAAAGCTTTGAACATTTCAATCCCCCCAATTAGTCAAGCGAGATAAATACACTTGTTGAACTAAAACGAAAGCCAGATCTATACAGGCCTGCTGCTTCACTATTATCTTAACCGTCTTTTCGCCATAAAGGCAGGTCCGTTTCCTGGTCATGCTCCCTGAACAGCTCAGGTCCGATTATTTCCTCGATCACAAACTCTCCGGCAAATACAACTGTCCCTTTTTGCAGATGTCCCCCTTTAAGGTTGCCCTGCCTGTCACCCAGGGTCACATGCAGGTGCGCAGCCGGTTCACCGTCCCGCAGGCTTAAATTACCCAGACAACTGAGGATTTCAAGATGCTCATTAAACTCAATTTCTTCATAAACTCTCTTATCCTGATTATAATAACCGATCACTGCTCTTTCTACAGCGCCAATCACTTCCACTCTGGCACACTTAATATTTTCTTTAGCTGCAAAGACCTGCACACTTTCCAACAGATCCGCCCGAAAAGGCGCTCTGCCAATCCAGACCCGCCCCTTTTCTCCCTTTTTACTCCACATTCCAACGCCTCCTTAGCGAAGTATTATTATATACCAACAGCCTGAAATACTTGAAACCTATAAAAACAAAAAGCTATGGCGCTAACTATAACTCCAAGCACTGTTAAAACCAGGCTGGCAAGAATTAATATGCCCTGGATTTTAAAATAAGTATTTAGATCACCTATAAACATATCGAAGCTGCCCGGGAATTTTTCCCCGCTATTTTCCTGAAGCATTGCATCTGCATATTGCTTTGCACAGCGCAGCTTTACTCCCAGTATAATGGTTATAATACCCGGGATTGCTCCGATTATAAAAGCAAAAAGTCCGGCAATAGCCGTAAATACCCCTCCAATAATTGTTATGATTCCTACAAACCCCATCCAGGAACTTAACTGCTGTAACTTTTCTCTGTCCATAAGCACCCTCCTTTCAGGAGTATTAGAAATTACTGCACATTACAATCTTATACTGAAATAACATCTCCGCCTAACAGTTCTGCTGTAGCGGGTTCGCAGGTTGCAATAATTAATTGTTTCTCACGGGCGAACTCTTCTATGGCCAGGGCAGCTGACTGCTTTCTTTCAGGATCCAGGTTAACCAGTGGATCATCCATGATCAAAAAGCCTTCTGCTTCCTTGAGAAGGTACTCTGCCATTGCCAACCGCAACGCAAGGGCTGCTCCGCTGGTCGTTCCGGCAGATAACAGATGCATGGGTAAAGTTTTTCCCTCTGCCGAGGTGATTTCCCCAGGCAGGGCGCCTTCCAGATCTGCAACGGTGTAGCGGTGGTCCGTTGCCAGGCTAAGGTAATAGGCAAAAGATTTAACCAGAGGCTGATAAGTGTCTGTGTCTAATTCGTTTTTAAGAGCATTAAATTCTTCTTTGACCAGCTTGATCGCCTGCCCCTTGCGCTTGAGCTGTTCAAGCTGCTGATCAGCCTGGTTGAGGGCTGTTTCCAGCTCTTCTGTTGACTGATCCGGCATCCGGTTTTGTACCTCGAGCAATTCTGCCTTTAGCTCGACAATGCGATCTTTATAACCTTCACTCTTTTTCCGCAGTTCTTTCAAAACTTCAAAGAAGTGATCCGCCGTCGAATACTGATCAGGTAGTGGAGCAAGCCGGCCTAGTTTCTGCTCAAATTCAACCGCCTGCTGCCTGAATGATAACTGGGTCTCCATTGCTTTATCGATACTTTCATACTCTTCTATCCATGCTTCAAGCTTAGCTTTTTCCTGATCGCTTTCATATTTTAAGGTGTTTGAGGACACCTTGATATCATCAATATCATGCTTAATTTTATCCGGTTCACGAACCGCCTTATCAGGGCTTAAATCAGCTACGGCTGCTTTTAGTTCGCTGATCGAACGTCCTCTTAGCTGCTCCTCCAACCTGATCCGGTTACTCTCCAGCGATTTTTCTAGTTGTTCACGATTGGCTATTACTGAGCGGGCTTCACTGAGATCGGCAAGGGAAGATTCTTCAAGTTTTGCTGTATATGCTTCCCGCACCTGGCCGGACTGTTCTATTAAGGACTCTACATCCTCATTGCCGGACTGAATATTTATAGTCCAATCAACGCTTTCCAGGATTAACCGCCCGGCTCCTTCAAGGGTAGCTTCGGTTTCCACAGAAAGTTTGCGGGGCTGTTCCAATCCTGAAGTTATGTTTAAATCTAAGGTTTTTTGGGTTTGAATAGAACCCTTCAACTTCATAGCCTCGGTTACTGCCTTCAGCCTGGCCTCTTCTTGTTTTTGCTGTTCAAGATATTTCAAATCATCTTTGGAAAGCGGGGGCAGATCTTTGAGGGCAGCTTCATTTTTTTCAATTTCTTCCTGCAGGGGCTCGACCCTCTGAAGAAGATCTCTTTGCTGACGGGCGTTTATCACTGCTTCGGCTTCCTGTAGTTCTTTTTGTAATTGCCCGCGCCGAACTTCCTGCTCTTGCTTCTTTGTTTCCAACCCCTGGACCCTTTCTTCAATCCTGGGCCATTCATTGATCACTTTTTTTAGGTTAGCTTCTTTGCCCCTGACAGACTCAAGGCTGGGTTCAAGTTTGCTGCGCTGTCTAACGTCATCTTCTAATTTTTCCATTTCCTTAAGCCGGGTCACCGTTTGTTCATAATCTTTACTGCACTCAGCTAGTTGTTTGTTTAAATCAGTGACTTGTTCTTCAGCAGCCCGGGTTTCTCTTAATTTCTTGTTTAGTTCTTCTCTATGGTAATAAGCTGCTAATATTATCCCTATTCCACGCTTATGAGGATTGCTTATGCCGCGCCCTCCGCGTGGTCCGTCTAACTGTAAATCCCAGTTTTGGAGCAATCGTTCGTATTCTTTATCTATCGCTGATTCAAGCTGTTCAAGGGAAACCCCACCGGCTTCAAAAAGAGCTGAACGAAGCAAACCGGAAATTGTCCTGGTCGCCTCGGGATTATTTTTAAGCCGTTCAAAAGTCTGATTCATCTCCTCCTGTCGGGCAAAAAGAATCCCCTGGTATGTCCCGCGCCCAAAACGAAGGCTTTTTTCTAAATACTGACGGATTTCCTCAGGTTTGTTGATCTCGATGCCGTTATCTATAACCAGGCACTCTTCTCTGCTCTCTCCCCAGCTACAGCTATAGGTTTGATAGCAACCTTCAGCGTTCTCGAATTCAATCTCAACCCGGGCTGTATCCCCGTGAGGGTGGGGGAGAAAATTTTGCAAAAAATTTTTCCAGTCGTCACTGTTCTTTCTAACATCAGGAGGGATAAACAGAGCAGCAAATATTGCGTTAATTAAAGTACTCTTCCCTGCTTCATTCGGTCCAAGGAGCACATTCAAGCCTTCCCTAAATGAATATTCCTGGTTAGCAACCCCTCCAAATGGGACAAGGCGCACTTTTTTAATGATCATTGTTTCACCCCTTCAACCAGGCGATAAGCAACTTGTAAAGCTTCCCGGTCATCTTTTTCAGCCAACCTTGTTAACAGGCGATGGGGGAAAGAACCTTCAGGAAAGTTTGAAGAAATTACTTCGGGGGTTATTTCTATTGCCAATGCGCTGTCGTCTATTTCCAAATAGAGCAAGGCATCTCTGATATGATTATAAAGAGATATCCGGGTTTCATAATCAGCTTCAGGCAAAGTTCCGCTCAGTTTTAGCTTGACCAGGCTGTTTTCGACCCCGGTTGTCGAAATCAATTCCTGGTGCACCCTTTCTAAATCTGTCCTGCTCTGAATCTGCCTCTGCAATTCACAAAAATAAAAGCGTCCGGTCTTTATAGAGCGGCTTACAGCATGCCCTTTATCATCGAGCTCAGTTACCCAGGCATTTCCACCATGCCGGCAATCAAAGCCGTCCGGTTCTGGGCTGCCGCTGTAAATGAAAGTCTCCCTTTCAACATGATCAAGATCAGGATAGCGAACATGGGTATGCCCCAGGCACCACTGATCCATCTTCAAAGAGACTAATTCTGCTTCATGCATAGGAAAATATTGTTTCTCAAAGTCAGGAGAAATGCCTCTTACCGTACCATGAGCTACACCAATGTGCCACCGGCCAACAGGTCTTTCATCCAAACCGGTTATCCAATCAAGGCGGTTTTCGGGTGAATGTTTACGGTCACACGGCGCCGGATAAAGGACCGCTTCGATCCCGTATTCATGCAGTGGATAAGGCTGCATATGGATCAGCAAAATCAATCCATCGAAAGCTTTTTCCCGGAGAACTCTCCAAATTGCCCCATACGGTTCATAATAATCATGATTGCCGGGTAGCAAAGCTACACAACCCTGAAATCTTTCTAAAATCTCTACCGCCCTTTCCACAACTCCGGGAGCAACATTTGCCCGGTGGAAAAGATCTCCGGCAATAATTAATAGTTGGCACTGCTCTGCTTGAGCCTTTTCTACCAATCCGGCCAGGACATCAAATCTTGCCTCCACCAACTGCTCCCTTACCTCATCAGGATAATGCCGGTTCTTAAAAGTCATTCCCAGGTGCAGATCAGCGGTATGCAAAAACTTAAGCGGCAATTTAAAACCTCCTCTTGTTATTCGTATCTATATTCTTATTATTCGATAAGATTTCAGTAATCCCTTTTATAATAAAAAAAACAAAGGCCCTCCAAAAAATAATGGAGAAGAATTTCCCCTTTGCATTATAATCAATTCAGATCCAGTTTTTCTTTACTGTTTCTTTTTCTTTCTACCTTTAGATGCTGAACCGGGCAGAGGCAGGTCCAGGGCTTCGCGTTTTTCAGCATAACCGGGGATCTGCTCATAATACTTACCAAGCAGTTTTTTGAGAGCGGCCCGCTGGCGGGGGGTAAGTGATTTTTTTGCCGCGTACTGGTTGCGCAGCGATTCGGCAAATTCGGCATCATCCCACGTTTTTTTACCCCGGGTGGTCGGTTCCTTGAAAGTTTTCACTCTATCTAACAACTCTAAGAGTGGTCCGCTTTCAAAGTCTTCCTCAATCTCGGAAGACAAGCCTGCTTCTTCTGCCCGTTTTTCAAAGTGTTTAATCTGAGCGGCATATTTGACAACCAGGCGATCTAAATATCTAACCTGATTATCACTGAGACGCCTGCCGTTTTCCACCTGTTCGCGCAGGCTTTGAGTAAAAGCAGCATCATCGTAAATCTTTTTGCCGACTTTTTTGGATGGTTCAAATTCAACTTCACCAAGCATAGCCAGTTTAAGCCAGGTCGTATCATCGGGCGGTTTGCTCGCTTCAGCTTCACTGGCAATCAGGTCGGTCAACTTCATTTCTTCCGCCTTTTGAGCGGTGAATGACTTGATCTGATCATGGTAACGGGCCACTATCTTACGCAGATGCTCTACCTGCCGCTCGGTAACTCCCTTATTCTGTTCTAAAGCTTCACGCATTTCGTACACAAAAGTTTGATCAGAGTAGTTTTTTTTGCCGCGCTTGACAGGTGGATTGAAGTTTTCGATTTCTGAGGCAAGCTCAAGCAGGCTTCTAAGCTCGTCACCGTCTATTTTCAATGACTTGGCTTCGGCAACCCACTGCTCAAAGCGTGCATAAAACTGCCCCATCATTTCCGTCCAGGATATGCTGCCTTCTTCAATTTTATCGAGTTCTTCCTCCATGCGGGCTGTAAATTTTACTTCAAATAGATCAGGAAGCCGCCCGACCAGAAAATCATTTACTTCCATACCTGAGTTTGTAGGCCGTAAACTGCGTTTTTCACGCTCTATATATTCCCGGTCGTAAAGGGTGGATATTGTTGAAGCATAGGTTGACGGACGCCCAACCCCGTTTTTCTCAAGTTCTTTAATTAAAGCCGCTTCACTAAATCTTTTCGGAGGCTGAGTTTCCTTTTCTTCACGCAGCCACTCCAGAACATCAAGTGATTCACCTATCTCAAGCGGGGGCAGGATAGATTCTGTTTCATCCTCTTCGTCCTCATCCAAACCACGCCCCCAGGCTGCCATATAACCGGGGAATTTTATCTTAGATGCATTAGCTCGAAAAAGATACTTATGCGCGGTGCTATCGGTGTCAATATCAACCATCGTCTGTTCAATGCAAGCCGGAGCCATTTGGCAGGCTACGGTTCTTTTCCAAATCAGGCTGTATAGTTTTAATTCCGCATCACCAAGAATCCCGCGCAGAGAGTCCGGAGTGTGGGCGGGATCAGTGGGCCGGATCGCCTCGTGCGCTTCCTGGGCAGAACCGCGGCTGCGATAAAAAACCGGCTTCTCAGGCAGATACTGCTCTCCATATGATTTACGTATACATTCACGGGTCTCATCTATCGCATCTTTAGCAAGGTAGACCGAGTCAGTCCGCATGTAGGTGATCAATCCGGTCGGGCCTTCTCCACCGCCCATCTCAATCCCTTCATATAGTTTCTGAGCCAGGGACATGGTTCGGTTCGGCTGAAATCCGAATGCGTTTGAGGCCGCCTGCTGGAGAGTGGAAGTTATGAAAGGAGGCTGCGGGTTCTTCTTGACTTCTTTAGTCTTGATAGAATTTACGGTAAGCTGCCGACCCTCTAAATCCTTCTGCAATTCTTCAGCGAGCTCCTTATCGTAAATCTCCCCTTTCTTGCCATCAACTTTATGGAGACTAACTTTAAAAGGATCTCTGGGGTCGACTTTTTTAATCACTTGTGCCCCAAAAATCCAGTAAGTCTGAGGGGTAAACTTTTGAATTTCCTTTTCTCGTTCGCAAACCAGGCGCAGGGCTACAGTCTGCACCCGACCGGCACTGGTTCCTCCCCGGATCCGCCGCCAGAGTAAAGGACTGACCTGGTATCCCACCAGGCGGTCAAGCACCCGCCTTGCCTGCTGAGCATTCACTTTGTCCATATCCAAACTGCCCGGTTCTGCAAAAGCTTTTTTAATGGCCGGCTTTGTAATCTGGTTGTAAGTGACCCGGGTAAAACGATCCTCATCCTGGATTTCTTTTTTCAGCAATTCACGAAGATGCCAGGCGATCGCTTCCCCTTCACGGTCGGGGTCAAGAGCCAGAATCACATCATCACTCTTCTTTGCAGCTTCTTTGAGTTCTTTGATCACTTTTGATTTGTCACGGGAATAAACATAGTGGGGTTGAAAGTTATTCTCCAGATCAACCCCCAGTTTACTCTTAACCAGGTCGCGGACATGACCCATCGAGGCTTTAACTGTATAGTCTTTACCGAGATATTTATTAATCGTTTTCGCCTTGGCCGGTGATTCCACAATCACAAGATGTTTGGGCATTAGATCTCCTTTTAATTTAAAGTATCAGAACATAGAAATAATTACACTTTCCATTAAAAATGTTTAACTGTTTTCATCATTCATTTTACTAGATCAGTCAACAAGTTTCTAACTCATTATACATGCGAACTCAAATGTTGCAAGTGACATCCTCACGGGGTCGATAGACCCCGAGGATTCCCGCCGGAGATTCTAAAAATCCCTTTTTTCTAAAGCCATCGCTTTTAATTCCTCAATGCTCTTTTGATCAAATGCCCATGTTAAAAGAAAATAAGTTAACGCCCCGACTGCAATAGATCCGCCTAAGAGGAAGACCGGGCTCAGCAATGAAGTTACACCGTATATAAATCCACCCACCGCTGCCGCCATAAACAAGGATAAGCCGGCCGGTCCCTTTATATTCAAGAAATACTGATGCAGCTGAAAAGAGAGGTGTCGATGAGCAGCGATCTGCATGGCCATAAACTTAATGAGCTGATAAATAGTATAGAGGATAATGACCGTATTTATTCCCCAGGGAGCAAATATCATTAGAGCAAATATATATACCAGATCTGTGGCCACATCAATCCCGAAAACAGTCCCCGGGCGGTTTATCGAGTAGAGCAGGTTGCCGGCCAAAATTCCGGTAAACATTTTAAAAACAAGGGTAACAGAAAACACCTGAAAAATTAATACGCTGTCCGTCCACTGTTCACCAAATATAACCGGAACGAATAAATGAGCAGTCAATGCAACACCAATAAAGACCGGAAAAGCAACCAGGGCTACGTAACGGTTCATCTTATAATAAGCTTCGGAAAGCCTGAGCTGATCATGCTTCATCCTTGATAACAGGGGGAAGACCAGCCTATAAAAAGACATATTCAATAATTGCCTTAATCGTTCCAACATATTCTTACCGAAAAAATAGACTCCCATGATTTCCGGGCCTAGAAAATGATGGATAATTAATTCGTCAAGCTGCCTGGTTATTATGCTCAAAGTTTGTCTTCCGGTTACAAAAATACCAAACTTGATAAAGGGGCGCAAATCGTTCAGCCGGAAGTGCGGTTTGAGGATGGCCACCCGGTTATTTAATCCGCCTCCAACAAACAGGCCGGCTGAAATAATTGTGGCCAGAACATGCCCCAGGACAAAGCCCAGCACGCCCCAACCCAGCACTATTAGAATCGCGGCCAGAACGACAAATAAAAACTGACGGATTATCTGGATCGTGGCTATAACTTTAAAATAGAAATGTTTTTCCAGAAAAACAACAAAAAAATGGGTCAGCCCCTGAAAAAAAACAGCCAGGCTAATAATTCTTAAATAAATATCCAGACGGGGAAGCTCAAAAAATGCGGCTACAGGTGCACCTGAATAGTAGACTATTACTGAAGCGGAAAAAGAAAGGATTACATTTAGGATCAAAAGAGAAGAAGCTTCTTCAACTGTGACCAGGTCTCTTTGAATTACCCCCCGGTTAAAACCGGCAGCTTCTAAATTTCTACTTAGTCCAATCACAATCATCAGAATTGCAAGGTAGGCAAATTCTTCAGGGACCAAAAACCTGGCTTTGATAAGCTGGAAAAGTAGAGCAGTTACAGCAGCAAAGGTTGCACTGGCTGCGGTCCACTTAACTCCTGCTGCCGCCGTACCCCTTAATGAAGTCAATATATAATGCTCCAGTAATCAAGATTTAGAGTGCTGCTGGCAACTCTAAGAAGAGTATTCTTCGCAAAACAGAAAATTACTTATTAAATCTCTTTAAAAATTGAGCCCCCGCAATACCGGGTCTGGTCATATCTTTAACTTGGAAAATTGAACATAATTCTTCTTCTGTAAAGATATTTTTCTCTAATAAAAGCTGACGAACCTGCTTGTTCTGTTCCAAAGCTTCTTTGGCAATGGCAGAAGCAGTTTCATAACCTACATGAGGATTGATGGCTGTAATTAAACCGATACTGTTTTCTACATCATTTTCACATTTTTCCCGGTTAGCTGTAACTCCTCTTACACACTTTTCTTCAAATACATCGATTACGTTAGTTAAGATCTGAAAGCTCTGCAGAAGATTATAGACAAGGACGGGCTCCATCACGTTTAGCTCAAGTTGTCCGGCTTCAACAGCCAGACTGATCGTGGTGTCATTTCCCACCACCTGAAAAGCGACCTGGTTCACCACTTCAGCCATCACCGGATTAACTTTACCCGGCATGATAGAAGAACCGGCCTGAACAGGAGGCAGGTTAATCTCTGCAAACCCTGCCCGGGGACCTGAAGATAACAGCCTAAAATCATTGGCTATTTTAGAGAGATTTAAAGCCAAAATTTTTAGAGCGCCGGATACTTCTGATAGTGCATCCACATTTTGAGTTGCGTCAACTAAATCACTGGCCCCGATAATATCAAGCGCTGAATAATCCCTTAATTTACGGACCACTTCTAATGTATATTTTTGTTCTGTATTAAGACCTGTGCCTGCTGCTGTTGCTCCCATGTTGATAAATCTTAATTCTTTGATCGAACGCCTCAGTCGATCTAAGTCTCGATTAAGGACGCGTCCATAAGCTGAAAACTCCTGGCTTAACCTGATCGGCACGGCATCTTGAAGATGAGTGCGTCCCACTTTAATA
>Ga0207421_10007393_pt1 | contig 11696 bp, 9 predicted proteins | sample SodLakKL_010_SED_4_FD_187542 | JGI IMG/M metagenome (GOLD analysis project Ga0207421, IMG submission 187542) | Alkaline sediment microbial communities from Lake Tanatar, Kulunda Steppe, Russia - 8KL_010_SED (SPAdes) (version 2) | ecosystem: Environmental > Aquatic > Non-marine Saline and... | reverse complement strand
GCGGTGGGCTGATTACACCGTCCCCGGTGGTCACCCCCGCATATCGGCGTTTTCGGTGTATAAGGGCACGCCGAACGCCCCGGTTAGACCTAGCAAGGATTAGTTACAAGGATGTAATATATAAATTCAATCCTCATAGGTTGCTGGAAGTAGAAAAAGGTAAGGATCAGCTATGAACTGTTTCGAAAAAGTAATTCGGGTGGGTAAGTTTTTAATAGGGGAGATATTATGAACTGAATCACTATGAAGAAACCCCGTAAGATCAAAGATTACTGTCCGTCCTGTGATACACATACAGAGATGGAACTAACCCGAGGTAAGAACAGACCAGGTAGTGAACTCAGAAAAGGTCAGCGAAGATTTAGAAGGGTAACGTCAGGATATGGTGGATTCCCTTGGTCGAAACCATCTGGAGCAGGAAAGCCCGTAAAGAGAGTTTACTTAAAATATACCTGTACAGAATGTGGTAAGACTTGGCAAAAGAAATGTCAGAGAGCAGGTAAATTTGAATTTAAAGAGTGAACAGAGTTGGTATTATGACGGAAAAAAAGAAATTTGTCAAAATCAAGTGCTCGGATTGCGAAAATGAACAGGTTACTTTTAAGAAAGTATCTTCGGAAGTCGAGTGCATGGTCTGTGGAGCTCCTTTGGCCAAATCAACAGGTGGCTACTCTAAATTTAATGGAGACATAGTTGAAGAATTAGGAGTATCGGAAGAGGGTGAATGATGGCAGAAAGTGGAGAATACGAGTGGCCAGGTGAAGGAGAACTTGTCATATGTAATGTAAAGACCGTCAAAGATTTTGGAGCGTTTCTTGAACTTGAGGAATACGGTGGGAAAGAAGGTTTCGTACATATTTCTGAAATTTCTTCAGGGTGGGTAAAGAGGATTCAAGATCATATCCAAGAAGGGGAAAAAAGAGTTTGCAAAGTCTTGAGGGTGGATAAAGGAAAAGGTCATATCGATCTTTCTCTTAAACAGGTTAATGACCATCAGAAAAGAGAGAAACTCCAGGCTTGGAAAAATCAGAAAAAGGCAGATAATCTACTTCAGATCGTATCAGAAAGATATGGAAAGAATCTTGATGAATGCTATGAAGAATTCGGTTTTGAACTGAGTGATAAATTTGGAAGTTTGTATAAAGCTTTCGAAGAAGCCTCATTGAATCCAAATATTTTGGAGGAGAAGGGCTTTAAAGGTGAATGGATCGAGCACTTCATAGAAGTAGCGGAAGAAAATATATCGCCACCTTATGTTAGTATCACTGGCTTTGTAGAACTTTCCTCAACGAATCCCGAAGGAGTAGATGATATAAAGGAATCTTTATCTGCTTTTCAGAATACTGAGGATTCTAATATAGATATAAGTTATGATGCAGCTCCAAAATACCGAGTCGAGATACAATCTGAAGATTATAAAAGAGCTGAGGAAATATTCGAAGAACAGGCTAAAGAGGCTGTATATAAAATCGAAGAATTCGGCGGAAAAGGAAAATATTATAGAAAAGAATAATAAGAAAAACCTATTTATTCTGATAAGTCCTTTTGATATCTCTCTTTTTCACTGAATATACATCCACAATATCCTTGTTTATATAGCTCCATCTCATTTGCCAATTTATGATGTTCTGAGAAACCGTCTCTCATATCTTTATAGATGAATTTAACTCCTTTTTTTTCGCCTATTTTTTTCCCTACATCTTTTATTAATTCGTGATCCTGATAGGGAGATATAGTCAGAGTCGTAGAGAAAAAATCGTAACCTCTTTTTTCAGCCACATCAGCTGTTTTTCCTAATCTCAGCTCATAACAAAACTTGCATCTAGATTCTGATTTCTCCGCTCCCTTAAAAAATGATTTTAATCTATAATCATCCAAGTAAATGATATCCATATCTGTTTTATCTTCATATTTTTTTAGAGCTTTGTAGCGTTTCTCGTATTCTTTGAAAGGATGTATATTCGGATTGAACCAAAGAGCTGTTACGTTTTCAAATTTCTTTTTGAACAATTTGGCCGAATAAGTTAGACAGGGAGCGCAGCAAGTATGCAATAATAATCTCAATGTAAATCACCTTTTATATATCTAAAGAAACTCGTTTTCTAGTTTTTCTCTTTTTCTCCTCTTCAGTTTTAAGTCTAGTCCCGCAATTTGGACATTTTTCTATTTCTTTTCCACACGATATTTCATAATTTTTTCCACAACTGCATTGGATGATCTTTTCTTTCTTTTTTATTTTATCTCCACAGTAATCGCAAGTTTCTTCTTTATCCAGCTTTTTTATCGTAGACCCTCTGCTTATGGACAGATCTTTTTCATCTTCAAAAACTTCATCATCAAATATACGAAGTACCCTAGCTATCATCTGGGCATTCTCTTTTTTAGGATTAATCTCAACTTCGATTTCCTTTTCTTCACCCGCTTTTAAATTCTCTCCTAAATCAAAATTTCTTAGCTCACCACCTCTGACTTCTATTTGGAGATTTTTTCCTAATGCTTCACCTTCATTCACTATATTAATCGTAGTAGAGTTCCATTCATCGATGGACAGGGTCTCTGAGATTTTTAATTTGAGTTTAGGGCTATAATCTTTTAAGATTTCTTCAACCATGTTGTAAGCTTGTTTAATTTTATTATAGGCTCCATCGATGTCTTTTTTATTTTTTTGATCTTTTGCTTCCTGAACTTTATTTTCTATGTTTTCTACGGAAGCACCAAATTTTTTTGCATTTTTCATTGATTCTCGGACGTGCTCCATCAAAGTTTCATATCTTTTCTTCTTTTTTAATCCTGATAACTCCTTTGCTTTGTCTATGTTTTTCAGAGCCTTAATAGGATTTTTCATCTCTATCAAATACTTTGCTTTGTTCAATTGTTCTATTGATTTCTCAATATTTTTTCCATCTTCTTTTTTAACTTCCCTTTCAATATCAGAAACGATATTTTTCAAGCATTCTCCATTTTGGTTTAATGTCTCTTCTACTTCCTCTAAATGTTCATTAGCTTGCCAATATTTTCCATTCTTGAAATCTTCTTCTATTTTCTCTTTTTCTTTTACAAGTTCTGATAGGTCTTCAGTTTCCTTTCTTAAATAGTCTAATATGGAATTGACATTTTCTAAAAATGATTCTAAATCATCATGAATTTGTATGAGCTCACTTAGTTTTTCGGTGGATTTCAGACAAATTTCGACAGTTTTGGGATAGAATCCATTTTCATAAGCCTGTTCACACTCTTTAAAAGTCTCTGTAGCTTCATCTATGAATATACCTCTATCTTGTATTTCTTCTAACATTTTTTTTGCTCTAGAGATAATATTACCCGCTATTATCTTTTGATTATTAATCTTTTCAAGTTCGCCTTCGCTCTGCATAGAGAACTTTATGGCTTCAATGTAGTCACCTTTATCTTTAGCCTCCCTAGCCTTTTGGATCTTGTCCTCGGCAAAAGAAGTATCGACTCCTCTGGCCTTTAACTTCTCTATTTTTTGGTTAAAATTTTCCAAAATACTCCCCACTCTATCCTCTTGAGCTTTTAATATTTTATTCTCTGCGGCTTCAGCCTTTTTAAGGCTTTCTTTGTAATTATCATCTTCCAATTCTTGCTTTGCATCTTCTAAAAGTTCATCCACTTCACCCGTAGAGGTTCCGATAACTTCTGCTTTTTTTGAAAGGATCATTGTCTCTTCAATTTTCTTACTAGCAATTTCAACCTTCCCACCTATATCTTTCAATTCCTCTTCAACCTCTTCTATGAATATCAAAGCGTCTAGTATTTTCCCTTCTTTTTTTAAGGAATTTATTCTAGCAAGTTGTTCTTTGTAATCCTCTATATCAAACCCACTAGCTTCGGAACTTTCTATAAACTCTTTAATTTCCTCTCTTTTTTCTTCTAAAAATTCTCCTAGGAGTGCATTGAATTCCTCGCGTTTATTTTCTAATTTATCTCTAGCCCCGGACATTCCAATCTCTTCGCTCATGTTTATTATTTTTTCAATTTCTGGATCAAAGTTATCTATTCTTTCATCGACTATATTCATATCTTTTGCTTTTAAAAATTCCTCTTTTAATTCTTTAATTCTATCAGAGAATTTTTCTTCAAGTTCAATATCTTTCAAAGAGTCCAACGCCTTTTCAGCCTCCTTTATCGCTTTTGAATAATTTTCCTGTTTAAATTCATTCTTAGCATTCTCTAAAATTTCTTTGATCGATTCTTCTTCTTCAAGGAGCCCTTTTTCCTTCAATTCTGAGACCTTAGAACTCCCATCGTAGATTTTTTCATAAGCTTCTTTTCTAATCGTTCGTTTTTCTTCAGCTTTTTCCATTACTTCGATTGATGATTGAATAGAATCTGTATAATCACCCTCTTCAATTTTCTCCTTAGATTTTTTCAATTCATTTTCTAGGTCTTCTACTACAGCACCTGTTTCCTCTGCTTTTTGTACCTCCTTTTTAGATTCTTTATGAATCTTATCGGAAAATTCTTCGAGAAATCCTTTAAGCGTATTCAATGACTCAGAATACATTTCTTCCCTAAGAGAACTCTTAGCATCTTCAATTTTTTCTTTGTAAGTGTCTAAATCTATGGAATCTTTATCCATCTTTTCAATTTTCGATAATAATTGCGAATTTTTTTCTATAGAGTTCTCTGTAATGTCTTTTTTAGTTTCTTCAAACAAATCTGCCGCTTTCTCAAACTTTTTCACGCTTTCTAGATAAGAACCTTCAGTCATATTTTCTCGGCTTTCGTTGATGAGCTCTTTGATATCGTCCTCGATTTCATTACTAAGTTCTTTAAATTCATCCAATCTATTTTGTATTTTTTGTATCTCGTCATCCAATTTATTTTCGATTTCTTGCTTGACAGCATTCTTCCCTTTCTGCCCGATATCGGCAGATTTTACATATTGGGACGAATCGAACTTCGTCTTACATTCTTCTTTTTGCTTAGAAAATTCTCTTATGTCGATTTCTAGTTTATCAGCAGTCTGGATCAATATTTCAAATTCTTCAATTAGGTTTGAAACTTTATTATGAACTTCATTTTTTATTTTTTCATCTAATTTTTCTAATGAAGATATAGCTTCACCTGTCTTTTTTTCTTCCAATTTTTTCTCGGCATCGTCTAGCAAATTTGTAAGTTCTGAAAAATCATCTCCTAATGTTTCTCTTAACCCGTTCAACTTCTCTTGCTTTTCAATTATCTCCTCTTTGGTCTTTTCCAATTTTTTTGTCAATTCCTGGACCTCTTCTCTACCCTCTCTAGCCCAATCGAGAGCTTCTTTGTAATTATCATCTTTCAATGAATTTCTAGCCTTTTTCAGCAGTTCCATCGGCTTTTCTATGTCAGCTCCCATCTCTTTTGCCTTTATGAAATCCTCTCTAGATTCTGCAATTGTGTTCAGAACCTTGTCGAACTTTGCTTCTTCAAGTTCTTTGAAGGCGTCTTTCAATCTACTTTCTGCTTTTTCTACTTGGTTCTTCTCTAGAAAATTCTCGGCTTCTTTCTGGATCTTTTTAACGGGATCTACAATCGCATCTATCTTTTTTGCTTCTTTGAGTTCATAGGTTAATTTATTGAATTTGTCTCTTAGAATCTCTTCCCCATAAAGCGGATTTATTTCTTTCCCAATTTTTTTAATTAAATTCAAAGCTTCGATATACTCTTCTTCACTTGTTTTTGAGCGAGCATTCTCTAGCAATTCTTCTGATTTTTGGACATCAACTCCTTTTTCCTCCAATAAGTTTTTTCTTTCTTTTAAGGTTTCTACTCTCTCGATTAAACCCTTTTTCACCCCTTGTCCAAAAGTTTCTTTAGCCTCCTTTAAAAGCGAACATGTTCTACTAAAATCCTCAGCTTCTAAGGAATAATCAGCCTTCGAGATCAACTCCTGAGCTCTTTCCTTTTCATCATCTGCATCTGTTATCAATTCGGCAATCGACTTAAGTTTTTCTAGTTCTTTGTTCAATTTTTCATTAATCAAGTTATTAGATTCATCCTCGATTTCAAATGCTTTTTCAAAAGCATCTTCAAATTTTCCATCCTGGAGAAGATTTTTACTCTTTTCTATTTTTTCTTGAAGTGATTCTAATTCTATAACTTCATCAGCCTTTTGCATAAGTTCCTCAATTGGAGCTAAGATATCATCATGTTTTTCTACACTTTTTGAATTGATTTCCTCTATGATCTCTTCAAAGATGTCGTGTGACTTTTCAAAATTTTTATTTTTCAATTTTTCCTTTCCTTCTTCTAATTTTTCCTCTAAATCACCCAAACCCATATCTATGTTTAGGGAATTGACGATTTCGAGATATTCTTCAGCCTCCTCCTTCTTTTTATTAGCTTCTTTTTTCTTTTCCGCAGTTTTCTTTGCCTTTTCCTCCATCTCCTTCGCTAGTTGCCTAGCTTTTAGATATTTACCGGACATCTTTTTCACCTCGGAGATTGGAGAATTTCTGGTTGATTGGGATATTCATATCTATCATAGGTCTTGACTTCATTTATACTATAGGAACGAGGTTTATTGTTTTTTCTATTTTTAATCAAAGATACAGATTTATGAAGAAGTTTATCATAAATAAAATATTTCAATAAATACTATAAGGGTTGGGGTTGATGATTTTTGTGTTTTTATAACAATTTAAAACTACGAAGTGTGAAGAAAAATACTCTTTCGGAGAGACTCCAAAATCTTTTTATCTCTCATATATTTCTCGATATAGAGATTGGTGGATAATATGAAACTTATTGAATGTGTACCTAACTTCTCAGAAGGGCGGGATGAGAGCGTTATAGAGGAGATAACCGATGAGATAGAAGTCTTTGAAGATGTAGAAGTAAAAGATATAGACATGGGTGAAGATACAAACAGAACGGTCGTGACTTTCGTAGGACCTCCGGAAAATGTGAAAAACGCTGCTTTCAACGCGATAAAGAAAGCTGCGGAACTCATCGATATGAGTAAACACGAAGGAAGTCATCCAAGGATGGGAGCGACAGATGTATGTCCCCTCGTTCCCGTGAAAGGAACGACGATGGAAGACTGCGTGAATATAGCTAAAGAGTTGGGGGAGAAGGTAGGAGAAGAACTGAACATCCCTGTTTATCTTTATGAAGAAGCAGCCACCGAACCCAAAAGAGAAAATCTTGCGACCATAAGAAGCGGACAGTACGAAGGGTTGGATGAAAAACTAGTCGATCCTGAATGGAAGCCCGATTATGGACCAGCGGAATGGAACGATAGAGTTAAAAAGACCGGATCAACGGTCATCGGTGCTAGAGAATTTTTGATAGCTTACAATATCAATCTCAATACCAAAAACAAGAAGATAGCTTGGGACATAGCACTCGAGATGAGGAGAAGAGGGAGAGCCAAGAGGAAGAACAGTCCCGATCAACACTACTGGAAAGGGAAGATAGTTAGATATGGTGAAAACGAATTCCCCTGCGGCGAGTGCCACTTCGTGGGAGAGAGTTTTCAGGAGGTCAAAGAACACACTGAGGAAGAACATGGTTACGATCTTCAGGAATTTTTGGAAAAAGAATACGACTATGACATAAACGACTTAGAAGGAAAAGCCGTTAAACAGAGAGGAAATTTCGATCACTGTAAAGCTATCGGCTGGTATGTTGACGAGTACGAGCGAGCACAGGTCTCCGTCAACTTGACGAACTTTAAGAAAACTAGCTTACACGATGTTTACGAGTTCGCTAGAGACCGAGCTAGGAAGATGGGAGCAAGAGTGACCGGCAGCGAGATCGTGGGTCTAGCTCCATATGAAGCTCTTCTACAAACCGGTAAATACTATCTTGAAAAGATGAACCAGCCTAAGGGTATCCCTGAGGAAGATATAATAGAGACCGCGATACAATCACTAGGTCTAAGAGATGTAGCTGAATTCGATCCCAAAGAGAAATTGATAGGAGGACCGATGAAACCGGAGAACTCTCTGGTAGAGATGAAGGTGGAAGATTTCATCAATGAAGTATCTAGAGACTCATCTACGCCTGGCGGTGGAAGCATAGCCGCGCTTTCAGGCTCTATAGGTGCTGCTCTTTCCTCCATGGTCTCCAATTTGAGTACGGGAGGAAGAGGTACAGCAGATGTAGACCCAAAACTTATGCCTGTGGCAGAAGAGTCGCAGGAATTGAAAGACGAACTCTTGAAGGCTGTGGATGAAGACACCAACGCATTCGATAAGTACATGGAAGCAAAGAGGATGTCTAAATCTACAGAGGAAGAAAGAAAGAAGAGAAAAAAGGCGATGCAAGAAGGCTTGAAACACGCTGTCGAAGTCCCGATGGATACCGCTAGAACTTCTGCAAAAGTGATAGATCTTGCTGAAAAGGCAGCGAAATACGGAAAAAGAGATGCGGTGAGCGATGCTTTAGTCGCGGCACAGATGGCATATTCCGGCATCGTCGGAGGGATAGCGAACGTCAAGATCAATCTTGAGGATATAGAAGACGAGGAATTCATCGAAGAGATGTTGAAAGAGTGTGAGAGATTGAAGGAAGAATATAGTAAGAAAAAATACGAAGTCATAGAGATAGCTGAAAATAAATTGTGAAAAAACTTCAAAACCCTTTCTATCACTTTTCTGAAAAACCTTTTAATCTTTGGTAACTCTATATCCAAGTGATGTTAGAAGGAGAACTTGAGAGGATAAATTCAAAAAATGTCGCGGAAGTTATATGCTGTCCTGGGGGTCTTGAAGTCAAACACAAAGGTTTCAGATGTGATATATCTCCTGTTTTGAAATGGAGGAAAGAGATGCTTAGATCCGGGATGGACGGTTTCATCCTACATCAAGAGGGAAAACCTACTGGTTTTATAGAGTACATGCCCGTAGAAAATGCGCCTTATCCTATCGAAGGTGAAAACTTAGCGGTCATCATGTGCTTTCACTGGGCATCTCGAGGAGATGATGATGATGGACATCACACTGTAGAAAAAGAATTGTTGAGGGCCGCTGTAAAAGAGATGAAAAGTGAATTTGAAGGCGCCGCCACCTTAGCATGGTACCATCCCGTTCACTTTCCTGTTAAGGTGTTCGAAGATGTAGGATTTTCCGAAGTGAGTTCTCAGGACTACATCTCGTTGGTGTGGATGTCTTTCGACTCAAAAGGAAAAAAACCTGAGTTGTTGGGACCGAACTTCGAGTCTGACAATCTCTCAGAAGAGGGAAAATTAGCGGTAGAACTCGGCTACAGCAACAGGTGCCCCTACAGTATCAACGATCACGAAAAGGTGAAAGACGCAGTCAGAGAATTAGACGACGACAGGATTGTATTTAGACCGCAGAGGATAGACACTAAAGAAGAGGCGGTAGAGTTTTCAAAATACGCATGGAGTTGGAACTGGCTCTTCCTGAATGGAGAGGAGATAGAGCACATGAGGAAGAGTAAGGAAGAACTTAAGGATATCATAGAGAAAAAACTTGAAGAATTGGATTGAAACGACCGACAACATACAAATAAGGATCTTTACATTATTTATTGACGATGAACATGATCGACAGGATACTAGACCAGGGGATCGACAAGATATCTGAAGAGGAGTATCTTGCTCTGATCAACAAGGCAAAAAACACTTTGGAAAATAAAAACCTTGTCGAAAAGGATGAAGGCGAATTCTTAGTGGTTGGAGACACTCACGGGGATCTAAAATCTGCTAGAACACCGGCGGAACAAGCTTTTAAAAAAGACATACCGATAGTTTACCTAGGAGATTACGTCGATAGAGGAAAAAAACAGTTGGAGAATCTAGCCTACGTGTTATCTCTGAAGATACAGGAACCGAAAAAAGTGATCCTGTTGAGAGGGAACCACGAGACAGATAGTATGAATAAAAGGTATGGTTTCCTCAAAGTTGTGAACAGCACATATTCCAACTCCCTTTACAGGAAGATAGTGAAGCTTTACGAAATGATGCCTATAGCCGCGGTCTATGATGAAAGATTCTTTTTAACTCACGGCGGCATCCCAAAAGGAGTGACATCTTTAGAGGGTATAGCCAAACTAAATCATGATGAAGAAGCCTACAAAGAGATATTTTGGAACGATCCCAGCGAAAATATAAACGGATTCGAACCAAATCTTCAAAGAGGAGCATTTCATATTTACGGTGAAAAAGCAGTGGATCACTTTTTAAAAGAAAACGGTCTAGAAATGATCATCAGAGCTCACGAAGTTCATCCATCTGGTTACAGGTATTATTTCGATAAAAAACTTCTATCCATATTTTCAGTTTCTAATTACAGTGGAGGAAACCAGGGTAAATATGCACACGTGAAAGGCCCCGATATCGAGTTGATAGACAATCCCTAGTCACAGCTTATCCAAAAGTTCTCTTAGATCTTTGATGCCGTAATCGTATCTATCTTCTCTATCCAAAAGATATGATCTTATACCAGCTTCTTCAGCCGGTATCTTATCGTTCTCCAGATCATCTCCAACGTGCACCACCCTTTTGGGTTCCACTCCGATATCATCACACACTTTGCGGTAAATTGCGGGAGTTTTACTGTTTGTTTCGAAGTCGGAAACCGAAGAATACAGTTTAGAAAAATTATCTTTAAGTTCTCCAAGACCGACCTCGATGAACATCCTGATACCGTTGGAGATGATTATCAGTTCGTACTCACTGTATAAACTCTCAACGACTTCCACCGCATCCTCGTACAGTTCATAATCTTTTCTATATTCTTTGAGGACCTTTCTAGGTTCTTCGGTAAATCCATACTTGGCAAACCAATATTCGGGCTGATACCATCTGATGTCTTCACTGCCCATCTCGTTGTACTCTTCCAACAATTCTTCCTCAGCTTTTTCTCTACTCAAGCCAGATCTTTCAGCGTACATCTCGGGGATCAATTTCAACCAGAAATCGTCGGCAAAACTCTTCGGTATCAAAGTCCCGTCCATGTCGAAGGAAACCACGGTGATCTCATCGTCTTTGTTCATTTTATCAGCTAATACGTGTTACGAAAAGTTATATCTTCTTTACTCTTCAGTTTCTTTTCACTAGCTTCTTCATCAGGATATCCTATAGGCATTAGAAAAAAACACTTGTAATTTTCAGGCAGGTTTAAAATCTTTGAAGCTCGCTCTATATCCAGATAACCGACCCAACAAGCGCCAAGCCCTAGATCGACAGCCTTCAGAAAAATATGTTCACCTGGCAGAAGAGTATTACAATTTTCAAATAATAAAGATACTTTCCTTTGATCTGAAAATTCTCGGAGATGTTCTATTAGCTCTTCCCCGAATCTTTCCTTATCAACTCGTAGTTCGAGATCTTCCTCCGACAATTCAGTCAAATCTTTTTTCAATTCAGTACAGTGTGCTATCACCAAAGGTGCTTGAGATATCCATTCTTGGCCACCAGCGGCCTTCGAGAGTTCGTCGATCTTTTCTTTATCGGTCACGATCCCAAATAGCCAGTTCTGAGAGTCACCCCCAGAGGGTGCTCTCCGACAGGCTTCGATCAACAGATCGATGTGCTCTTCAGGAACTGATTTATCTTTGAATTTTCTTATCGATCTTCTTTTCCTTATGACCTCATCTAGCTCCATGATTCTCCTTTTGCCTATTTCAGCATCGGCATGTTTATCTTGTGTTCTCTCGCGAAGTCCTTAGCTTTTTCATATCCTGCGTCTGCATGTCTTACCACACCTATTCCAGGATCGGTCTTG
>Ga0207421_10007392_pt1 | contig 11696 bp, 12 predicted proteins | sample SodLakKL_010_SED_4_FD_187542 | JGI IMG/M metagenome (GOLD analysis project Ga0207421, IMG submission 187542) | Alkaline sediment microbial communities from Lake Tanatar, Kulunda Steppe, Russia - 8KL_010_SED (SPAdes) (version 2) | ecosystem: Environmental > Aquatic > Non-marine Saline and... | reverse complement strand
CCGGCCCCGCCGACGCGCTCGCCGCAGCCGGCCCGTCACTCGGCGTCGCCGCCGGCGCCGCCGGAATCGCTCCCGCTACGGGGAGTCGCTCCTGCTCCGAGAGAAATCGAGCGCCGCGCGTATGTCTTCGGCGATCATCTCGCGCTTGCTTTCCTCGATGAAATACGCGTGCCCCGCCTGGAGGTAGGACGGGAACAGCCGCAGCGAACCCAAGAAGTACTTACTTCCCCGCAACCGGTAGGTGGAACCGGCAGGAATCGCCCGAGCGCCCGTCCGCCGGCGCGCGATGTGGTTCACTGTCTCGATCGCTGTGTCACCCATCAGGAGCAAGGCTCGGAGGCGCGGAAACTGATCGAGCTCTTTCTCCAGAAGCTCCGAGCAGGCCCGCGTAGTCCCGGCGCTCAACCTATACCGCGTCTTCCGGCATTTCACCGCCGGCGTCAGGTACACCCCGAGCCCAAGGATATCGTCGATCGTTTCCACGTCAAACCCGGCATCGCGAAACGCCAAAACCGTCGTGCGGTCAAAAAGCGACTCGCCTCCCGCATAGTAGTTGTCGTCGGGGTCGGCCGCCGTGGTCTCCGAGATCAGAACCGTATGCACGGTCAAAGGATCCAGCTCGATCCGCGCAAGCTCCGGTCCGCCGTTACTCAAAATGTCCGTGCAATCCCGCCGGTAGCACGAGACTCCGTTGTTAATCCGCACCGATTGCGCCTCCGTTCCCGTCGCGCTCAATGACCGGACCCGGCCGGGCCGACCCGGCCCGTATGGAGTATACCACAAACGTAGCGGGCGTCGAGCATTCGGGACGCCACTGCTTCGGGCATGCTAAGCGGGGTTATTCAGCGATCGAAATTCAGCGTCCGCGGTCTCTGGAGTACTCCCCGGCGGGAACTTGTACCGGAAGGGGCCGGCGCTTGTCGAACGTCAGCAACGTCTCCACCCCGAGTTCGGCCAGAACTCGCCGGACTTCCTCCCAACCATAAGCCACCTCGTCGAGGTGGTGGCAGTCCGAGCCATAGGTCAGCGAAACACCCATCGAATGGAGCATGTTCACCAGGGAGGCGGATGGAAACGCCTCGCCACACTTACGGATACCGGAAGTGTTAATCTCTACCGCAATGTCGGCCCGGGCGACGGCGTCCATAGCTTCCTCGATATAGGGTAAGATATCGCAGTCGGTGTCAGGCCCCATCGCCCGGATAGCGTCGAAATGAGCGATTACGTCAAAGAGCCCGGATTCAGCCGCGCGTCTGACCGTTGAGTAGTAATCGTAGTACACCGCCACGGGGTCACGCACCTTTCGCCACGTGGAGGGCTTGAACACGTGGTATCCGTTGAACTCGTGAACCGACCCCAGCACGTAGTCCAGTCTTTCGTCGGCAAGCGCCTGCCGGTAGACCTCCTCCGTCCCCGGTAGGTAATCGCACTCCACACCGATGAGGACCTGGATCCGATCGGAGTAGACAGCTTTGAGCTGTGCCGCCTCACTCAAATACCCCTCGAACTCGTGCTTGGCCATTTGAATGTCCGGCGCGGGATGATCTTCCTCGTGAGCGAATAGCGGTGCGTGGTCGCTCAGCCCGATCGTGGACAACCCCTTCCCAATTGCCGCCTCGATGTAGTCGCGCAGTGTACCCTCTGCGTGGCCGCACCGAGCGTTATGGGTGTGAAGGTCGATTATTCCGCACATATCTGCTCCATGAATAACACGTCAGTAATTCTCACCAGCTGCGATGCCTTTCCGTCAGAGAGCCGGCACCGCCCGTTCTTTCAATGACTTCCGTTCAACCAGCGCGCCTTGTAGATGCGCGAGCCGAGCAGCGTCCAACGGTTTGGACCGGCGATCTCCTCCACCGTATCGGTCCACCACTGTTCGGCCGCTCTAACAACGACGGTCCGCCCATCGGCGACACGTCGACTTATGGACTTGACGTTGGCCACTCGCCGGCGGAGGGGACACGGCTCGAACTCCCGCTCCTCACTGTCCAGAAGCCACATACAGTCCACATCGCTAACGTAGTACCAGGCCGGCGTAGTGCCGGCAGGCGCCAAGTCGTGGCCACCGGGATACTCGCGCGTCCGAGTCCCAATCCTGCAAGGCAAGGGTAACTCCCCGTCGGCCGCAAGCCTGGTCCCAGAAGCCGCCCGCTCGTTCCAGGTGAAGAACTGGACCTTCTCACCGCCAAGGGCAACGACCCGCCGGCGCGCCCGATCAAAGCATACCCCGTGGGCGTCGGGCAGGCGCACGATCTGCTCGGGTCCGGTGCCTTCGCCGGTTTTGATCACTGCCAGCGCATTGCCCTCGCTGGCAACGCAGAAGACCGTTCCGTCGTTCGCAATCGCCGCCGAATGGGGATTCCCCCCGGCGTAGGCGTACCACGTCACCGCGCAGCGCCAGATGTCCACAATCGCTACGGCCCCGCCGGACGCGGTCACCAGTAACTTCGTCGATCCTACAATCGGTTTAACTTCATCGAGCAAAGTGAACCAGTCTTTGTGCGACGCTCGTACCGCCGGGTCGTTGCCCGGCGCCCATGACCACAGGTGTGCTTCCGGTCGCGACCAGTCCTTCTCAGTGTCGAGCGCAATAATACGGTTCGTCTTCTGCTCCGTTACCAAGAGCACGTTGGGGTTGCGCTCCCACCCCCCGGCAGGCTTGCCCTGCTTCACTTGTTGGCCCCTAACGTTAAACCCTCGATGAAGTACCGCTGGAGAAATACGAACACCATGAGGGTCGGGATGGTCCCTACAAGCGAACCAGCCATAATGACCGTCCAGTCCGTGACGAACTCTCCTTGCAACGAAGCGAGTCCCGTGGTCACCGGCATCTTGTCACCGGTCCGCACCAGAATCAGTGCCCACAGGTAGTCGTTGAAGATCCAGGTGAACAAGAGCGTGGCAAGAGCGGCAAAAGCAGGAAGAGTCAGCGGCAACATGATCTGCCACCAAATCCGTAGCTCTGAGCAGCCGTCGATATGGGCGGAGTCGAAGATCTGCGGCGGCACTGTGCTCATGTAGTTCTTGAGCACGAAGGTATTGAAGCCTAAGAAGAAGGCAGTGTGTATGGCAATGAGTCCGATATACGTGTCGTAAAGACCCATCGCGTTCGACAGACCGAAGACCGGGATCATGAGAATCTGTAGTGGCAACATCATGCCGAAAATGAACATGTAGTAGATAGGCCGCCTGCCGGGAAACCGGAACCGACTGATAGCATACGCGGAAAGCGAGGAGAGAAGGAGCGTTGCACCTAGAGCTGGGAGCGTGATGAGAAAGCTGTTCGGTAGATACTGTCTCATTCGCCCCTGACGCCACGCCGCGAAGTAGCTATCGAACGACACTTCCTCCGGGAGCGCAAAGAATCCACGGAGTATGATGTCGTCGTAGTCGCGCACGGACGTGAACAGCGCAACCAGTATCGGTGTTAGCCACACCGTCGTCACAAGCAGCACGGTGAAAAATACAATCCAAGACACTATTTTCTTGCGAACTTTTCTGCGAGAACGGTAGTCAGGCATGGTCTTCTTCTCTAGCGATACGACTCAGGTAGAACACGATGAACACAAAGGCGAGCAGGAACAGCACCACTGCGATTGCTGCTGCATATCCCATCTGATACCACTGGAATCCAGTGAGGTAGATGTAGTTAGCAAGGACGTTGGACGCGTTGTGCGGCCCGCCGTCGGTCATCACCGCCACGAGAGCGAAAACTCGAAGTGAATCGATGATGCTGATCACAATAACGACAGTGGTGATCGGGGCAAGCTGGGGCAACACGACGTGCCGAAAGCTCTTCCATGAGCCTGCGCCGTCTACTCTGGACGCGTCGACAAGGTCCTTGTTCACACTCTGAAGGCCGGCAAGGTAGAAGACCATCACGTAGCCCACCTGCCGCCACACGCCTACTGCTATGATCGATTCCATAACGGTGCTTGCGTTTGCAAGCCATCCCCTGGCCAGCTGAGGCAGTCCGATACCTCGCAGTACCGTGTTGATGAGCCCGTGCGCCGGATTGTACAACCAGGACCACACCAGCCCCGCCACCACGAGCGAGAGCACCATCGGCATAAAAAACGAGGCTTTGAAGAACGTCGAGCCCCTCACCTTTCGGTTGAGCACCATCGCCAGGCTTAGCCCCGCGGCGATAGGTACGGTGATGAACACCACCATCCACTTCAGGTTGTTCAGCAACGAACGGTGAAACACCGGGTCTGCCGCTAGCCTTCGGAAGTTGGCTAACCCCACGAACGTTGGCGAGGTAAACATGTCCCATTCAGTAAGACTCAGGTAGAACGTATAGAGCATGGGACCAATAATCCAGATCAGATAGACGGTCACTGGGAGCAGAAGAAAGGCGAACGCAGTTCGAGTCTCCTTTCTTCTGCTTCTGTTAACGAGTCGCTGCGATTTCACTCCCAATATCCTCCCCCAAGGGAAGAGCACGCGTGCCGCCTGCGGGCATCAGACGGCGCGGACCATGGGGTCCGGAGCCGGACCCCATGGCATCCTCCGCACCCTACTGGAATATCCGTACCCGATCCTCTTCGAGCCGGTCCAGAATACGCTGGGCGTCACCGGTGTTTTCCCAGAACTCAACAAAGGCGTCATAACCTCGATCCTGCATCTCGTCGTGCGTATCGCGCCCATAGAACTGAGCAACAACGTCCGCACTCTCTACCAACTCAATGCCTTGGATCTGACTTTCCGTAAGGATTGAGCGGTCGATCTTGGAGTGAGTTCCCAACCGTCCCAGCTCCTGGGCCATGTACTCCTGTGCCTCCAATGATCCCATGAACGCGACGAAGTCTTTCGCCAACTCGGGGTTTCGCGTATTAGCGGGGATCATGAATCCGTCGGTTGGAGCGTCGATGCCCACGGGGATGTTCGGATCGATGATAGGGAACTGGAAAAAGCCCAGGTCATCTTCGTACTCCGCGGGATACGCGTCCCGGATGAAGTCTCCCATCAGGAACATCGCCGCTTCGCCGCTAGTCATGAACGGAATCGCTTCCGACCACGAGTACGCCGCCGCATCGTCGATGAAGTAACCGTTGTCGATGAGTGGTCTCCAGTAGTTCTCGAAGACGTCGAGAACACGCGGGTCGTTATAGGATTCGTTTCCATCCATAAGACTCATGTGGAACTCCGGACCGTTTACACGCATGTTCAGGATGTCGAACCACCCGCCGGCAGTCCACCGCCCTCTAGTGCCGATGGTGAACGGAGTCACGCCGTTTGCCTTGAGCGTCTCGCACACTTCCAGAAACTCGTCCCATGTCTCCGGCGGCTCTAGGCCATGCTCCTCGAACACAGACTTCTGGTAATAGACCGCCCACCAGTAGTAGTTCGTTGGGACGAAATACGGAACTCCCTCATAGGAGCTCAACTCGCGAAACCCCTCGGTGTAGTCCTCGTCCCAACTTTCGTCAGCCCAGAGATCGGTCAGATCGAGCAGCAGATCGCGCTCGGCGTAGAATCGCATCGTCTCCCCGGCCATCCACGTCAGAACGTCAGGCGGATTCTCGGCCCGGAGATACGCCGGTAGCGCATCCTTGTAGGTTTCGTGGGCTACGATAGAATGCACTACGGTGACATGGGGATTCCGGTCTTGGTACATTTCGACGAGCGCTTCGTCTACGACCCGCGCGTCAGGGTCACTCAGGAAGGAGTTGTAGACAATAACGTTCTTCTCGTCCTCCACCTCCTGCTGTCCGCCCGCAAACAGAAACGGCGCTGCCGGCAACAGAAGCAGTGTAAGCGCGGCCATAACCAGCTTTCTATTCCTCTTCATCAATCTATCTCCCTTGTTTTCCTTGCGTTACTCGTGGAACGCCGCTCCGCCCCTGAAGCAAGCTCCGCCTACGTAAGCAGTTGCAAGATAGACCGTAGCTTGCTCAGTGCGCGAGGCAGCAGAGCCACCCAATGGTTCAGGCGTACCGATACCAAGTATCTCCTGGCTTCTTCCTCCTTTGGGCTCAGGTGTCAGGCAAAGAAACGCCATCCCTCCGGCTTGGCTCCCGCCGGAGCCGCGAGCCGCCGGCTCCGCTCGCGCTTCCGGACGTGTACAACCTGCGCTCAGCCGGGGAAGAGCGTCTGCCTTAGGGCACACGACAAGGCCGTCCGCCCAGCAATGACAAGCACTATAGCACCGGGATTGACAGAATGCAAGTCCTATTCTATCGTATTGCCCGTCGATGACAGAAAATTTTTATCATACATAGCTTAGGAGGAGCCCATGGGCGAAACCAATCAAGAGAATACCGCTGACGTCTTCTCGCAGATCAGAACCGCATACCAGGGGATGAGCACCGCCGAGACGAAGATCGCGGACTTCCTCCTCGAAAACGCTCGCACACTCGACTATTTCTCGATCACGGACCTTGCCGCCCAAGTCGGTACCAGCGAGTCCACGATCGTTCGGTTTGCGCGGCGGTTGGGCTACTCCGGCTTCCCCGCCTTCAAGAAGGCGTTGTTCTCCGGTGTATTCGCCGAAACCTCGCAGACTCAGCCGCTCTCGTACGAGCGCCTTGTTGCCGGCGACACCCTGGGCGAAGTGAGGAAGAAGCTATTCGGCCTGATGCGGACGACGCTGGACGACACTATCAACAACATCTCTCCGGAGGGGTTCGACAGCGCCACCCATCGTTTGGCTGCAGCCCGGCGCGTCAAGGTCTTCGCCAACAATCAGTCGGGCCACATCGCACAGACCGCTACGCACAAGTTTCTTCTGCTCGGCATGGACATCAGCGTCCACACCGAGCGCGTTCTTCACAAGCTCCAGGCCGAGCGGCTCGGGAGCAAAGACCTGTGCATTGTCCTGTCGCACTCCGGTGAAGCCGATGATCTCTTGGAGGCCATGGAAGCTGCGCGGGCTCGGGGCGCTGCGGCTATCGCCATTACCAGCAACGCGTCATCACGTATCGCCAGAAGCGCCGATATCCACTTCCTCACCGCGCTTCCTATCTCCGGCATCGGCGACGAAGCCGGACTCGTGCGTCTCAACCAGATCGCCGTACTCGACTGTCTTGCTTTAGCCGTCGCCCACTACCGATCCCAGCTTATGAACGATCGTGCCTGACCACTTCCGCCGGAGAAACCCCGCAGCGATAACCGTGGCCGAGGAGTACGGACAGCTCGGGAGACTCAACCAAGGCAAGCATCCGGCACTCAGAGCAAATTCGCCGCACCTACGGAGGATCGTTCGATCGTCCGGAATGCGATAGCACGATGCGCGCAATATGGACGCACCCGCCACACCGCCTCACACAAACTGAACTACCGCCGAATCCACCGTCACCAGCGCAAAGAAGGCCACGATCATCCGGTTGGTCGTGCGAAACCGGACGTCCATGTCGGTCCGCATCTCTTGGAAGCGCTTGTCCATCGCTGCGAACCCCCGGCTCATCAGCTCGCGCTGACGGCTCAGCGACTCCTCCACCCGCACAATCCGCTCCGAGGGCGCGGGATCAGTAATCGTCAGCGGGCGGCGGTCCGGCGCCATCTCCGCCAACCACTCAGGAAGGTGAGACTTCACGTACGAACCGATCTCCTCGAGTTGCCGGTCACTCAATGCCATACCTCCTTGCACTATACCGCCGCCGCACAACCGGTCTGGGCCAAGTGCGTTTGCCCTGGCCCCCGGTACGCTCCAGCCGGGATGTCGCTCCGTCCCGGACACTAAAGGCGGCCTCACCTAGAATTACCGCCCCAAATGCATAAACCCTTGGGTTTTTCCGGGAAGATTACTCTGCCGGGAGAAAGGATAGAAAAAGCTATCAGGAGAGTGCGCGATCGATTTCGTCACGGAAGCGCAGGACATCATCCAGCCGAGTCGTAATGACTGAATAGAGCAGTTTTGGATCGACTGTCTCGTATTCGTGTACGATGAGGTTACGGAGTCGCACGATCGACCGATACGGCTCTACGCTCGCAATCACGCCGAGCGTTTGGAGCTTCTCGATCGCCTCGGCCGCGGTGGCCACCGGCCCTGCTCCTTCCAAGGCGATAATCCGCTCGGCGATATCGATCATAATCTCCCCGGCTACCTGAACCGCCCGCTCCGCCATCAGGCGCGCCGGCCAATCGCTTTCGAACGCTTCAAACGACAGCCCGCGAGTGTGGTGCTTCAGTTTCCAGACATGATCGTCGAGCAGCGCCAGCTTTCGTTGAATGACTCCGTTCCGATTCATCGCAAGCGCTCCAAACGGTAGCGACGCTGCTTCTCGTAGTGAAGAAGCCAATGCTCGTACTCCCGGCACGCGCGCGAGTAGAAGCGCGCCCAGCTTTCACGGTCCCGGCAAAACAGAAGCTTCCCCTTCAACGCCTCAAAACAGTAGACGGGCTCGGCTCGATTCAGCACTCCCAGGTCACACCGAACCGGCCCCACAACGCTCTCACACGCCTCGACAACCCGGGAATAGAACGAAAGCTCGGGGCGGCGCTCGCCGGCCAGAAAGAACGCGATATCCAGATCGCTGTGAGGAGGGACCACTCCCTGCGAGGATGCCGATCCCAACACGTACGCAAACAGTGCCTCGGGAACCGCATCTTCCAGCGCCCGGCGGAGCGCGTCGAAATCCACGGAGTATCTGCGCTCTTGTGTGTCGATATACCGTTTCGAAAGCCCCATGGGTCCGTCACCCGCGGTCAAAATACTGCAACCTCCGCCAAAGGCACGGAAGAAGACCGGAACGGAAACAGCGGGAGGGAAGCCCCGGCCGGCACCCTCGCACAAACTGAACCACCGCCGAGACCACCGTCACCAGCGCGGCGCTCCCGCGCTATCTCCGCCAACCACTGCGGAAGGTGAGGCTTCACGTACGAACCGATCGCTCCGGGTTGCTGGTCACTCAATGCCATACCTCCTTGCACTATACCACCGCCCGCCTGCTACGTCATTCGGTGCGCCGCCCCCGTAGGCACCGGCTGACGCCGCTTCCCACATCGCTTATCATGGGCCTATGCTTCCGCTTATGCGCTATCATGGGCCTATGCTTCCGCTCATGCTCTCGCTCCGCGCGTGCTCCGTTCGAAGGGCATTCACGCGCGCGCGGCCCCCCCTCGCCGGGCCCGCCTCGCTCGCCGGTCCCGCCCCCCTCGCCGGCCTCCTGGCCTTCGTCCTGCTCGCCGGCTGCGCCACGCTCACCGAGCCGCCGATCTACCATGACCAGGCGCTTCGCGACGACGAGGTCATCTACGCCGGCGATCCCGCGCGGGGCACGCCGATCGAGGTCGACGACGACTTTCGCCACCACCTCGTCATCGTCTTCGACGGACTCCGCTCGGACTATATCGAGCCGGATCTCATGCCCAACCTCTCCCGGTTGGCCGAACGCGGCGTTGTCAACGAGAACCACCACGTCGTCTATCCCACCGTCACCCGGCTCAACGCCGCCTCACTCGCCGCGGGCGCCTACCCCGGCACGCACGGGATCGTGCACAACCATCTCTATCTGCCCCAGGTGGACGACGACTTCATGAGCGCAGGCGGCGCCCGTACGCTCCAACGGATCCAAGAGCACGGCCCCCTCTTGACCTCGCCCACCCTCGGCGAGCAACTCCAGGCGTACGGCCGCCAGTACTTCGTGACCGGCTCAGCTTCCACCGGCACCAACTATCTGCTCAACCACACCGGGGCAGGCGCAGGCGTGTGGAACGCCCGCGGGTTCGTCATGCCCGAGGACAAGCGCTCCGCCGCCATCGAAGCCGTCCGCCCCTTCAGCGGCCGCTGGGGCTATCCCAACGTCGCGCAGAACCGCTGGGCGACCGACGCGTATCTCGGCGTCGGCCTCGACGACTATCTCCCGGACGTCGCCGTCATTTGGTACAACGATCCCGACTACACCGCCCACCGCTTCGGCCCCGGAGCGCCGGAGACCGATCTCGCCCTTCGCCACGTGGACGCCGAGCTCGGGCGAATCCTCGACGGGCTCGAGTCGCGCCAGCTCCTCGAGCAGACCAACATCATCGTCACCAGCGACCACGGCTTCTCCCAGCGCGAAGGCGGCTTCCGCGTGAACGAGATCATCGCCGAGCACGAGGGCGGCATAACTCGCTCCGGAAACTTCGCGCGCCAGATCTATGTCGAGGACGAGGAAGAGATCGAGCCGATCGCCCGCACCCTCCTCGGCGACGAGAGCGTCGGCGCAGTCTTCACGCGCCCACCCGCCGCGCCGGACGCCGCGGACAGCTCAGACCCGGCCGACCCCACCGGCCGGGTCCCCGGCACGCTCTCGATGGACCTTATCCACTACAACCACGAGCGTGCCCCCGACATCCTCGCTTCAGCCGCGTGGTCCCACCGGGAGAACGAGCACGGCTACCCCGGCTACAACCGGCAGCACGTCTCTTCGAGCATCGCCGGCCACGGCACCGCAAGCCCCTACGAGCTCCAAGTCACCGCCGTCGCCGCCGGGCCGGACTTCAAGCGCAGCACCACGAACCCCGTGCCCACCGGTAACGTGGACATCGCCCCCACCCTTCTGCACCTTGCCGGTGCCTCCGTCCCCGAGGAGATGGACGGCCGCGTAATGAGCGAAATCCTCCGCGGCGGCCCCGATCCGGCCTCCATCCAGCACTCCATCCGCCGCTACGAGAGCACTCCGCTCGGCCACGTCGATGCCGCAGAGGCTTCGGAAGACGCCGCAGCCGCCACGGACGAGGCCGCATCGCCAACCGGCGACGCCCCCGCCGGCCCGCGCACGGTGCTCTACCGGGCGCACGTCGGCGACCACGCCTACATGCGGAAAGCGCTGATCGAGCGGTAGTGCTCGCCCCGTGCCCGGGCCGCCCGCTCTCTCGGCAAGCCCCGGCGGGCTCACCCACCGAGTCGTGCCGCCGCAGCAGCGCGCCCGACCCTCTCTCACCTCCACCACGGTTCGTGTTAGAATACGGAGCGAAACGAGAGGCCACGCAACTGCCATGAGCGAGAAGGACACCATCTACGGCGACAGCAACCTCGGCAAGCGCCTCGGCAAGCTCCGGAAATCCGAGGCACTTTATCTGCACTACGGCGACCAGAAGACCCGCATCGTCGACCGCATCGTCATCGGCCGGGCCAAGGAGTGTGACATCGTCCTCGCAGACACCATGGCCTCCCGCCGCCACGCCGCCGTCCAGAAGATCAAGGACGCCTACTTCATCACCGACCTCGCAAGCACCAACGGCGTCCTCCTCAACGGAAAGCCGGTCCAGCCAAACACCTACGTCCGCCTCCGCCCCCGCGACGTCGTCACCATCGGCCGCACCGACCTTCAGCTGCTCGTTGGGTGAACGCCGGCCGTTCCGTGGCGCAGGGCAAGGGAACCAACCCACACGAGCGGGTCTTCCACCGCGTCTTCAGCCGCCGCCGCTCCGTCGCCGACTCCGTTTCCGGGCGCATCCCCGGCCGCCTCCGCGGCCGCGGACCGCGCTACTCCGGGCTCCGGCTCACGCCTCCGGTCCCGCGCGGCACTCCGCGGGGCGCCCCCGGCCGGCGGATCCGGCACCGGAGTCCCCCACGGACCGCCGCGCGGGACGCGCTTCGCGCCCCTGCGTATCGCTTGCGCAAGAAGGGCCCGTCCACATACGCAAGCCCCTCACACAAACTGAACCACCGTCGTAATTACCGTAACAAGCGCAAAGAACGCCATGATCATCCGGTTCGTCGTACGGAACCGGGCGTCCATATCCGTTCTCATCTCCTCAAAGCGCTT
>Ga0207421_10007390_pt1 | contig 11698 bp, 8 predicted proteins | sample SodLakKL_010_SED_4_FD_187542 | JGI IMG/M metagenome (GOLD analysis project Ga0207421, IMG submission 187542) | Alkaline sediment microbial communities from Lake Tanatar, Kulunda Steppe, Russia - 8KL_010_SED (SPAdes) (version 2) | ecosystem: Environmental > Aquatic > Non-marine Saline and... | reverse complement strand
AACCCCTTCGATTGTGGCCTTTACGGAAAACGGAGAAAGAAAAATAGGTGATCCTGCCAAGCGGCAGGCCATCATAAACCCGGAAAAAACGGTTTACTCGATCAAACGCTTTATGGGGGAAACATATGATACCTCAGTAAAGGAAAGAGAGCGGGTAACCTACAAGGTAGAAAAGGGAGACAACAACACCCCCCGGGTTAAAGTGGACGACCGGAGCTACACGCCACAGGAACTTTCCGCAATGATTCTTCAAAAGATGAAGAAAACAGCGGAGGACTACCTGGGGCAGGAAGTATCTGAGGCCGTGATTACCGTTCCAGCCTATTTCAATGACCAGCAGCGTCAGGCCACCAAAGAGGCCGGAGAGATTTCCGGGCTGAAGGTGCGCCGCATTATTAACGAACCCACAGCTGCCTCTCTTGCTTACGGGCTCGACAAAAAAGACAGGGACATCCGTGTGGCTGTATTTGACCTCGGTGGCGGAACCTTTGACATCTCCATTCTGGAATTGGGCGACGGCGTATTCGAGGTGAAATCCACCAACGGTGACACCCACCTGGGTGGTGACGACTTCGACGATGTCATCATCAACTGGCTGGCCGACGAGTTTAAAAAAGATGAAGGTATTGACCTGAGAAAAGACTCCATGGCCCTGCAAAGACTGAAAGAAGCGGCAGAAAAAGCCAAGGTGGAGCTCTCCAGTGCCACCTCCACAGAGATCAACCTGCCGTATATCATGCCGGTTGATGGCATACCAAAACACCTGGTGCGTACACTGACGCGCAGTCATTTTGAAAAACTGAGCGATAAACTGATACAGGCCACCCTGGAGCCTTGCAAAATTGCCCTGAAGGAAGCAGGATTCCAGAGCTCCGACATCGATGAGGTGATTCTGGTGGGCGGTTCCACGCGCATACCGGCCATCCAGCAGGTGGTAGAGAAGTTCTTCGGAAGAAAACCCTCCAAGGGGGTGAACCCCGATGAGGTGGTTGCCATTGGTGCTGCCATTCAGGGCGGTGTACTCACCGGAGAGATCAAGGATGTGCTGTTGCTTGACGTAACCCCTCTATCACTGGGTATTGAAACCCTTGGTGGAGTTATGACCAAACTGATCGAAGCCAACACCACCATCCCCACCAAGAAAATGGAAACATTCTCCACGGCAGCCGACAACCAGACATCAGTGGAGATTCATATATTGCAGGGAGAACGCCCCATGGCCAAAGATAACCGTACCATCGGGCGCTTCCACCTTGACGGCATTCCACCATCACCAAGGGGAGTACCCCAGATTGAGGTAACTTTTGACATCGATGCCAATGGAATTCTGAATGTGTCTGCCAAGGACAAAGCTTCAGGCAAATCACAGAATATCCGCATCGAGGCTTCCTCCGGGCTGAGTGAAGAAGAAATCAAAAAAATGAAGGCCGAAGCAGAAGCACATGCTGAAAGCGATAAGAAGCAAAAAGAAGAGATCGACAAGCTGAATCAGGCCGACAGCCTTATCTTCCAGACTGAGAAACAACTCAAGGAGTTCGGCGAAAAACTGCCGGCCGACAAGAAAGAGCCCATTGAAAAATCTCTGGAAGAATTGAAGGAGGCCCATAAGAACAAGGATATGGAAGCCATAGATGCAGCCATGGGCACCCTGAACAACGCCTGGCAGGCCGCCAGCTCCGAAATGTATCAGAACACCCAGGAACATGGGCAACAGGCCGGAGAGGCAGGAGAGCAGCAGTCACAGCAGCAGGAAAGTGGCAAGAAAGACGACGACGACGATGTACAGGATGTAGATTTTGAGGAAGTGAAATAATTCCGGCTGCTGCCAAAGAAAAAGGGGTGGATCTTTTATGATCCGCCCCTTTTTTTTAATCCAGGCTCGCCGTCTGTCGCCGGGAGTCTCCCTGTTCGCAGAAGCCCTCCCTGCTCGCCTCAAAAACACCCCGGCTTTTTCTCCTGCAACTTGCCTATTTCTTTTTCTTGCGATCGAAAAAGGGGTTTTTCGATGTGGCACTCATGGGAATTCCATAAATTACCTTGTAATCTTTCCCCAAAAGCCCCATTTCCCTGGCAGCCACACCGATGGTGTACATAATACGGTTGTCGATCCGCGCATCCATGGCTGTACTGACCGCAGAACCCAGTGCAATACCCAGATCGCCTGTATTAAAGACACAAGGCACTTCGGGATGTTCATCCTTGGCACTGCAGTCCGGGAACCCGCACAAACCACAGGTTTTCAAACCAAGTGATCCGATTTTTGTCCCTATCAGCAAAACCACTGCAGTATCATTCTGCACATTTCCGGCGTCACGGGTAAAAATGGGGTTGTCTTCTTCTTTCCCGATTTTTTCCATGGTTCTGGCCAGTGCAGATACATCACTTCCCGTAACAATAGACATTCCAATGTTGTCAACACCTCTGGCTTTGGGTGCCGTCCGGGCGGCCACGATCATTTTTTTGGCGATATTCACCAATGCATCATGCCCCAGTTCATTTTCATTGATAATGGCCATAGCACTAAGAAAAATCTGCAAATTTTGCAATACTTTCAATAAATGTCATCGGATAAACCGCTTCCTGTGCTCCTCCGTCTGCACTTTTGGTCTTTACAACCAGCTCAACGGCATTTTTTCCCTCACTGTTTCCAGGTATGGGGAAAGCATCATTCCGGTGCAGCAATATTAGTACATCTGAGTCTTGCTGAATGTAGTCAGGCAGATCCGAAATGGCCGGTCTGGGGCTTTTCCCGCTTACCGGTACCGCGGCCTGGGAAAACAACAATACCGGCAAATCCAGTTCTGCGGCAAGTCGCTTAATGGATTGAACCATTTTTGCGAAATGAGACAACTGGTCACCCCCGTTCAAATCTTCTGCTTTAAGCAACTCCAGGTAGTCTACGATGATCAGATCAAGCTGCTGCTGTTGCTTAAGGTATCTTGCCTTTTTTGCCAGCAGATCTGTGGACAAAGCCGGTGTATCATCCAGATAAATCTTGGCCTTTGCAATGTTACTGAGCAGAGACAACATGTGATCCTTTTCACTGTCCTTAAATTTACCGGACTGCAGTTTATCCAGAGACATTCCTGTTTCGCTCTCAATCAAACGGTTGGTCATTTTGATATTGGAGCGCTCGGAAGAGAAGATGGCCACAGCATAATCATCCTTAACGGCCATATTGTTGGCCAGGGACAATAAAAATGCGGTCTTCCCCATGCCGGGACGAACCGCAATCGTGTATAACTGTCCTTTTTGTAATCCACCTGTCGCTTTATCAAGTGCTGCAAAACCGGTGGAAGCTCCCTCAGGAGTAAGCTTGTCGCCAAAGTTTTTTTTCAGGGTTTGGTTTACCAGCTCTCTGATACTGGTAAACCCCAAACCCTCTGGCTGCTCTGTGATTTCTAGCGTGTTTGTTTCCATATAAATATTTTTTTAAGAAAGGATATTCCGAATTGCAATATAAGTATTTTTTCTCAGAATTCCCATTGAACTTTTTTCAATGATTGTCGTTAAAAGGTTGTAATTATGTAAAAAACTTCATGATCAAAGGTTTCATGACTTCAACAAAATTTCTTAATTATTCTTAACCCATGAGCTGCTACTCCATCAAAGATCTGGAAAAGCTTTCAGGCATTAAAGCCCATACCATCAGGATGTGGGAGAAGCGCTTCAATATCGTTACCCCTGACCGGACTAAAACCAATATCCGTTGCTACAAGGACGAGGATCTGAAGAAGCTGCTGAACATTAGCACGCTTTACAGCCACGGGTTCAGAATATCGAAAATTGCGGCGATGAACCACCGTGAAATAAATGACAAAGTCTCGGAAATAACCCAGGACGGGGGCAGCCATGAGGATCACATCAATAATCTGACGGTCTCAATGATTGACATGGATGAGGCCACTTTTGAACAGGTTCTGAACAATGCCATCCTGAGGCTGGGTTTTGAGAAAACCGTCACGGATATCCTTTACCCTTTTCTCGAAAAGGTAGGAATACTCTGGCTGGCCGGCACAATCCACCCTGCACAGGAACACTATGTCACCAACCTGATCCGGCAGAAACTGATCATTGCCATCGACAGCCAGGTTCGCCCCGGCGAAGAAACATCTGAAACTTTTTTGTTGTATTTACCGGAACAGGAGCTCCACGAACTTGGCCTGCTTTTCTACAACTACCTCCTCAGAAAAAGCGGCTTTCAAGTGATCTACCTGGGGCAGTCGGTACCCTTCAATGACCTGCAGGAGGTGGCAAAGATCAAAAAGGTAGATTTCCTCTTCACTTATTTTATCGCAGCCCTCTCAACCCGGGAAGTAACCGAATACCTGGACAAATTATCCAAAAGCTTTCCGGACAAGACCATCTACATCACAGGAAGCCAGATCCGGAACCACCAGTCTGCACTGCCCCCCAACGTAATACCGGTAAAGGATGTGCAGCACTTCAAGGAACTCATGCAAATCAGTTAACTTTTCTTCTCAACCACCCTGATACTTTTATTGGGTTCAACAGCAGCTGTTGTTCCTTTCACCACTTTGACTGATAGCACAGCAAACCCTTCCCTGATTTCCCAATTTAACCTTCCATTCGTGATTCCGCCTGACATCCCGGTGATCTGTCATGGCAGAACAATGTTTCATGCAGCGATATAATATATAAAATCAAATGTCCATTTAACAAATATTATATTCAAAAATTTCTTTTTAAGTATTTTGTTACTTAATTTTACTTAGCTAAACGACATCATAGGTAAACAAACAACCCTATTTGTCCTATAAGTTTTGTTAAAAAAATAAAAAACGCTTGCAGATTAATTTTTTCTGTTTAACTTTGAAATAAAATTATTAAACAATCCAAAAGCTATTGCCATGACAACACTCGAATTCAATTATAAGCTGATGGGATTACAAAACAACCTAAAATATTTTGCCTACACACTGACATCCAACTATGAAGATGCCCAGGATCTGGTGCAGGAAACTTATCTGAAGGCATTGACCAACCGGGAGAAGTTTACGGCGAATACCAATTTGAAAGCCTGGACATTCACCATCATGAAAAATACCTTTATCAACAACTACCGTCAGAGTGTAAGGAAAAACACCATCCTGGACAAAACTGACGATCTGTACTACCTGAACCTGTCAAAGGAAAGCAGCATCGGGTTACCTGACTCAGAGTACACCACCAAAGAGATCAGAAACACCATCAAAACCATTAGTCCCGAGCAGCGTACGCCTTTTGAAATGTACAACCAGGGTTATAAATACAAAGAGATCGCTGACAAACTGGGGCTGTCGATCGGCACAGTGAAAAGCCGGATCTTTTTTACCCGTAAAAAACTGATGGAAGCACTGAAAGAGCAATAACACAAGGCCATTATCAATCTCTATATTTTCCCTTTGTTTTCAATCCCCGGTACTGACTGTCAGGCCGGGGATTCTTCTTAATGCATGAAAGTATTTTCTTAACTTTGCGTGGATCACCTTACTGAACAAAGTTTCAATGCGTGTATTCAAGTTTGGCGGGGCTTCGGTAAAAGACCCCGATTCAGTAAAAAATGTGGCAAAGATCATCAGGGATCACCATGGCACGGATCCGCTGGTGGTTGTATTATCAGCCATGGGCAAAACCACCAATGCCCTGGAGCGGCTTTGCGCACACTTCATGGAAGGCAACAGGAAAGCCATGATGGAGGAGTTCACACTGATCAAGAACCGCCACATGGAAATTGCCGCGGGATTGTTTCCCGACCGCACCCATCCGGTTTTCAACACCCTGGAGCAGTTGTTTTACCACCTTTATTATTACATCAGTGAAAAACCGGGAAACAACTACAACTACGAATACGACCGCATTGTTTCTACCGGGGAAATGGTCTCCACACAGATTCTCAGTACCTACTTAACTGAAACCGGGCTGTCGAACCGTTTATTCCCTGCCCAGAAACTGATCATTACTGATGCCACTTTCAGGGATGCACGGGTTGACTGGATCATGAGTGTCCAAACCATACAGGAGCAACTTTCTCCGTTCCTGAAACCGGAAACCGGGCATGACAAACCCTCCCTGGTAATCACCCAGGGGTTTCTCGGGGGAACTCCCCAGGGATTTACCACCACACTCGGAAGAGAAGGATCCGACTACACGGCTGCCATTATTGCTTACGCCCTTCAGGCCAGCGAAGTGGTTATCTGGAAAGATGTGCCCGGCTTGCTGAATGCAGACCCCAAACTACTGAAAAACGCTGTTCTCTTAAAAAACATCAGCTACCAGGAAGCCCTTGAGTTATCCTATTACGGAGCGACGGTGATTCACCCAAAAACCATCAAACCACTGCTCAGCAAAGGCATTCCACTAAAGGTGAGATCTTTTGAAAAACCTGAATTAAGCGGATCAGTCATTGATGACAATACCTCCAGTGACGGGAACTGCCCCTCCTATATTTTCAAGTTCAGCCAGGTGCTGGTTTCCATTTTCCCAAAAGACTTCAGTTTTATTGCCGAGGATAACCTTTCGCGTATTTTCGCAGATTTTGCACGAAACGGTGTCAGAATCAACCTAATGCAAAATTCCGCCATCAGTTTTTCAGTCTGTTTCGATTTTGATAAAACCAAAACCCCTGCGTTGCTCAATGACCTGAAGCAGAATTTCAACATTCGTTATAACAACGGACTGCAGCTGATCACTGTCAGGCATTACGACAATGTCCGGCTGAATGATCTGGTTGAAGGGAAAGAGGTCGTCATGGAACAAAGAAGCAGAACAACTCTTCAGTTGCTTGTCAATCAATGCATTCGGGGCATCAATCAATCAGCTTCCTGATTTTGTCCGCCAAAACCCCGGATAGTTTTAGGTGAGATTCATGCGTCCAGCCTGCCACATGAGGGGTAAGCACCACCCTGGGGTGGCCGGCCAGAAACCGGAAAGGTTCAGGAAGATCCCAAAGATCCAGGTCTTCAAAAGAAAGATGCTCATATTCCAGAACATCAAGGGCAGCCCCCCTTACCTTGCCCGAGCGCAGCGCCCGGCAAAGATCCGCCGTATTCAATACCGGACCACGTGAAGTGTTGATCAGGAAAATTTCTTTTTTAAAACGGTTGAAATAATCAAAATCTGCAAGATACCGGGTTTCATCAGTCAATGGAACATGCAAACTTAAAAAATCGGCACTGCAAAAAATCTCTTCCATATTGCTTTCCCCAACCCATCGTGAACCATAACCTTTCTTGTACTTATCATAAGCCAGAACCTTCATTCCAAAGCCGGCAAGGCAGCGCGCAAAAGCACTTCCTGTATGGCCATAACCAATAATGGCCATGGTCTTACCCCTTAGTTCCGTGCCCCTGTTCTCCTCACGCTTCCATGAAGCATTGCAAACCTCGTTGTGAGCCTTACAAATACAGTTTACAAGCGACAAAAGCATTCCTGTGGCATGTTCACCCACAGCATCACAGTTCCCCTCCGGGGAATTCAGGCATACAATTCCTCTGCGTTGGGCATATTTCACATCAATATTTTCGAGACCACTTCCCACACGACCAATAAAATGCAATTTATCTGCATACCTGAGTTCTTCCTTTCCCAGAAAGAATTTACTCCGGACAATAATACCGGTCAATCGGGGCATCAGATCAAGCAGCTTATCACGGGTAATTTCCGGATCATGAATGCAGTTGTACCCCAGCCCCTCCAGCTCAGCAGAAAGCAAGGGGTGAGCGGTATCCAAAAACAATACATCTCCGGATGCAGGCATAACGTTTGGTTATTGGGTATCGATCAGCTCCTGAAAACTATCAAGCAATTCCTGCCCGGCATTTTCACAGGAAGAACCAACCACCTCCTCGGAAAACTCGGTATAATAGTTCGGGTTCAGTTCAGGATCACCTGAATACCGGACCGGTATCTGCAAACGGGTATCGGCAATAAGGGAACCACCCCCCCCAAAACGCCCGGTGTTCGGAGGGTGGTTAATGACAAACCACGAACAGACTCCAAACTGGGTATAGATCCTCCCCCAGGTATCTCCACCGCGAACGGTATAGGGGATATCTTCAGGCAGGGCACGGGGCTCATCCAGGGCGAGCGAAAGGGTATCATCAGGCGACTCAACATCTGCCTCCGCTTCATCCGCTACAATCGGAATATTCACTGCCGGCTTCGGATCATAAAGAAACAGGTCATACACCATGTAGCCCACCAGCAGTAAACCTGCCAGGTAAGCAATATATTTGATCTTCTGCAATCTATTCTTATCCTTTGGTTGCTTGCTGCTTGTCTTTTTCGGCATATCTTCTTTTAAAACTGATGACTTTGGCCGGCGAGCAACCTGCCCCCTGCCTTCCACAAAACTCCGCTGTCGGTTTTCCAGGTTATAAAAACGCAGCATCTGCAAGGCCATGGCCTCCTTTTCATCTTTTCCATCAAACAGGCGTGCCATACGGGCCACTTTTGTCTGCAACGGCATTGAATCCTGCAGAATCTTTCTTGTTTGCTTCAGGCAGAACAATTCACAGCTCCTGCCCGAACCAGCAAGGAGTAAATCCTGATTTACCGGAATAAAGGGTGCTGACGGAAACTGCGGAGAAACAACAGGTTGTTCGCCCATGAAAGCTGAGCCCCTGTCATCCGCCTCCTGACGTTCCATCACCGGCCACGACAAGGGGATCACTCTTTTTCCTGTAAACACATACAGACAGACATCGCCGACCCAGGCGTAAAAAACCTTCCCCTCCTGAAAAATGACGCACAAACAGCTCAATGGAGGAAGGTCCTCCCTGGCATCTTTCCGGTAAGTGTGGTACAGATACCCACTTGTGTACATCAGTGCATTCCTGGAAACCTCCTCCAAATCATCATCCGTCTCATTTTCCAGGTAGTACCTGATTCGCTGCAGAGCTGTAGCCGTACGCACGGCTTCCTCTTCCCCCGTTCCCTGACTTGCTGCAATCACAAAGGCGAACCCACCAGGCGTCTCAAACATTTCTTCCCTGTGCAGACCACCGGGATCCGGACCTGTTGCCCGGCCAATGTATTCGAATGTATTAAACTTTTTGGTTGTCATAAGCAACGACTTCCCTTACCAGACAAAAATACATCTTTTAACCGAAAATAAAACAAGGCCTCAGCCTGTATGCCGGGCAATCTCCACAAATTCACTGACTGTAAGCTGTTCCGGGCGCTCTCCCCTGATGCGGGGGTTCAACTCCGCCCAATCAACATGCAATCCTTTCAGGGAGTTCCTGAGTGTTTTTCTTCTTTGATTAAAAGCGGTTTTTACCACGGCAAAAAATAAAGCCTCATCACAGTCGAGCGACATGTTTGGCCTGGAAGTAAGACGCAACACAGCAGAGTCTACTTTGGGCGGGGGAACAAACACATGGGGCGGAACGTCAAACAAAAGTTCCACTTTGTAAAAAGCCTGCATCAACACACTGAGAATCCCATAGGTTTTACTTCCGGGAGGCGCAGCGATCCGTTTGGCCACCTCTTTCTGAAACATCCCAACCACCTCCGGGATCCGGTACCTGTGGTGCAGCACACGAAACAGGATTTGTGAGGAAATATTGTAAGGAAAATTACCGATGACAGCTACAGGCTCCTTGTCGGCAATTTTTGATATATCCCAACTCAGGAAATCCCCTTCGATAATTCGTTCTTTCAGCTCAGGATACCTGGCATGCAGGTACCGGACTGATTCAGCATCCACCTCCAACCCGTACCAACGAATCTTTTCCCGGCTGATCAGGTGGCGTGAAAGCATTCCAGTGCCAGGGCCTACTTCAAGAACAGTGGTATATCTTCCGTGACCGGTCAAACTGCCGGCAATTTGACGGGCAATATTGGCATCAGCCAAAAAATGCTGGCCCAGTGCCTTTTTGGGGCTTACATGATGTGTCACAATTATTCGATTCAGTTTACCATATCGCCACGAAGGTTACGAAAACGACTCCTGGCTGTCTGTGCATAAATACTACCCGGGTAGTCACTCATAATATGCTGGTACAACTCCATGGCTTTGTCATGGTTCTCAAAATAATGATGTTGCAGCTCAGCCCTTTTGAATAATGCCTCATCGGCCAGCAGCCCATCTGAATACTCTTCAGTGATCGTGGCAAGCAAACTATCCATAGCGTCATAGTTTCCCCTGCTTTCCATGATCTCCGCACGGGCATAAAGCACATCATCGTTGATCTGGTGGGCTGGAAAACGCTCCCGGATCGAATCCAGCACCTGCTCCGCCTCATTGTAGCGATGCATAAAAATATGCTGTTCGGCCCGGGCAAACATCTTAAGGGGTTCGGTATTTCCGTCTCCGGTTACATTATCCTGTATCCGTAAAGAAAGTTTGATTGCGTCATTGGCAATCAGTCTGGATGTTCCGGCCTTCAGCACATCAAGCTGTGCCTTCGCCCAGTCAAATTCGCCGATAAAATAGGATAGCCGTGCATTTTTGAATTTGGCCTCATGAGCCAGGGGGTCATCCCGAAACATCCGGTCTACCTGAGAGTACAGCAAGGTGGCATCCCAAACCTCACCCGTTAGAAGCAAAATATCGGCCAGTTCCACCCGGCACTCCCCCTTCACCCGGTCAGAAACGCCTGAGAGATCCAGGATTTGCTCCAGCAGCACGATGGCCTCTTCACTGCGATCAAGGTAAAACGCTTTCAGCCTGGCCAGGTTCCTGACCAGCTGAACAGTGGTTCCCCGTATCCCCATCCGGTCAATGGCCTCAATGTATTCCTGTTCCACTTCCTCCAGGGTTTCCCTTTCATAATCGTAGCCACTGGTTACGGCCAGAAAACGAACATTCAAAAACCCAACCAGGGCTTCCAGGTAAAAAGGAGCTTCCTCACCCTGGTCAAGCAAGTATTGGTAAGCCTCAGCGGCCACTTCAAAGAATTCGTTGCGTGTACTGAGCTCAGCCACCTCCAGCACCAGTTCACCTTCCTGACCCAGACGGCGGTCAAGGGCCCTTGCCTGACGAAAAGCCATCCGGAAGTCCTGTTGCTGCATCGACAACCATAACAGCATTTCGGCATACATAATATTATCAGGATGGCGCTGGGTGCGCGCCAGCAACACACTTCGCAAAGCTTCATTACGGGAAAACTCCGGATCGTTGGCAATGGCGTCCTGGATCATTCCCCTGACCCTGTCCATATCTTCCCTGAATTCATTCAAGTAATCCAGGTACTCTTCCATCATGGACTTATAATCTCCTTTTTTTTCATAAAGTTCAGCCATATGCAGATGCAGCGGATGGTCTTCGCCGAGCAATTTTCTTCCCTGCCTGAAAGTCTCCATTGCCCTGTCGGTATATCCCCGCGCCTCAAAAGCCGTTGCAAGATCAACCACACTGGCATAACGCGCCTCCAGGTCATCTATGAGTGCGTCAAAATGCCGACGCGCACGTCTGGAATTCCCCGCGCGTTGTTCCACCCAGCCCTGGTCCACGGCATAACGGACTTCTCCGGGATGACTTTCCTGCTGTGCTTCCGTAAGTCGCCGGGCACTCCTGTATTCTTCAAGCTCAAGCAGGCTTACAAGGTAATTATTGTAAATCAGGGGAGATGGGTTTTCATCGTAAAGCCCTTCATAGATTGCCACGGCACGCTCATAGTCACCTTCCCTGAAATACTGAGCTGCCAGCCGTTCATCTGTTGATGAGTCAGACGCAACAAGACCGGCGGGC
>Ga0207421_10007389_pt1 | contig 11699 bp, 9 predicted proteins | sample SodLakKL_010_SED_4_FD_187542 | JGI IMG/M metagenome (GOLD analysis project Ga0207421, IMG submission 187542) | Alkaline sediment microbial communities from Lake Tanatar, Kulunda Steppe, Russia - 8KL_010_SED (SPAdes) (version 2) | ecosystem: Environmental > Aquatic > Non-marine Saline and... | reverse complement strand
GACGGGAACCCCGAGTTCGAGCCGTTCGTCGAGGAGGTCCGCGAGGCCGTCGCGGCCGCCAGAGACGGCTCGTCGGCGGACGATCTGTAAGCCGTAGTACCGGGGGCGTCCGTGCGATTTTAGCCCGTGGCCCCAGGGACGCCCGTGCGGTTTTTACCCCGTGGGCCGGAGAACGCCCATGGAACTGATCTCGGTCGCCGCGGTGGCGGCAAACGGCGTCATCGGCCGTGACGGCGAGCTCCCCTGGCCGAGCCTCCCGGCGGACAAAGCCCAGTACCGAAGCCGGATCGCCGACGACCCGGTCGTTCTGGGCCGGCTGACCTTCGAGTCGATGCTCGAGGACCTCCCCGGGAGCGCCCAGATCGTCCTGAGCCGTACCGACGGCGAGTACGACGTCGCGACGGCCCACCACGCCGCGGACGTCGAGGACGCGGTGGCGGTCGCCGACTCGCTCGGGGCCGAGCGTGCGTACGTCATCGGCGGCGGGGCGATCTACGAGCTGTTCCAGCCCCACCTCGACCGGATGTTCCTGAGCCGGATCCCGCGGGCCTACGAGGGCGACGTCCGGTACCCCGACTGGGACCGCGAGGAGTGGCGACTCGCCGCCGAGACCGACTACGAGGGGTTCACCCTCGAGGAGTGGGTGCGGACGGGGCGGTGACAGGTCGAGGGCGACGCATGGGCGGTCGAGGGCGCCGTGGAGACGGCCGAGCCTCCCGTCACCCCTTTAGGGTGGGTAGCCGACCACCCGAACGTTTTCCACCGAGGGGGTCCCAGTTCGGCTCATGTACGCGGTCGTCGGCTGTGGGGAGTGTTCACACCTCTGGATCATCGAGGGCCGCTCGGAGACCGTCCAGTGTCCCCGCTGTGGCTCCCGGCGATCATACGAGCGCCGCCGGAAGTTCGTCGAAACCGAGGACGGAGACCACGCCCGGGAGGTCCGCGCCTCGATGCTCGCGAACCGCCAGGACGAGGGCGAGGCGTTCGCCGAGCTCGACAGCTTCGCCGAACTCGAGGAGACGGTCGAAGACGGCGTCCTCGAGGAGACGGCGTACCTCGAGGCCTCGGGGATCGACCCCGACGCGGTCGCTGCCGCGGGGGAGCGGGGGCGGGGGTCGGCCGGCTCTGCGAGCCGCAAGGAGGTCGTCGAGCGGGCGATAGCGGAGCTCGACCGGCCGACGGCCGATGAGGTGATCGAGTACGCCGGCGAGCACGGCGTTCCCCGGGAGTACGTCGAACGCGCCCTCGAGAAGCTCGTCCGCGGCGGGGAGCTAACGGAGAGCCGCGGGCGATACCGGTCGCTGTGACCCTCGACACCGATGGATGAGACGGACGAGCGGACCCGATCCGACCGATCTGCGGGCGCCGACCGCCGACGACGGGCCGTCCTCGCTGCCGTGGTGGCGGCCGGGGTCGGCGGCCTCTCGCTTTCGGGCGCCCGCGGGCTCCTCGAGACGTTCGCGCCGCTGTCCGGGCGGGCCTGGGACGCGGCGGGCCGGGAGCCCGCCGGCGAGGTCGACTCCCCCTACGGCGACGCGACGGTCCGGTACGACGGGCTGGGCGTCCCCCACGTCGAGGCCGACGGCGAGGCCGCCGCTGCGTTCGCCGTCGGCTACGTCCAGGGGTTCGACCGGCTCTTCCAGCTCGACCTCGGGCGCCGGCTCGTCGCCGGTCGGCTCTCGGAGCTCGCCGGCGAGGCGACCGTCGAGGACGACGAGTTCCACCGCCGGATGGGGTTTCGGGACGCCGCGGAGGCGAGCTGGGAGCCCCTCGCGGACGCCCCCGTCGGCGGGCTCCTCGAGGCGTACGCCGACGGCGTCAACGCCGCGATCGACGACGAACCCCTCCCCCTCGAGTTCGAACTGCTCGACTACGAGCCCGAGCCGTGGACCCCCGTCGACACGCTGTCGGCCGAAACGCAGATCGGCTGGGCGCTGACGGGCGAGTTCGGCGAGCTCCGACGGGCGCTCGTCGCCGACCGCCTCGGCGAGGAGTTCCTGGCGCTTTACCCCGACCGGATGGACCACGACGCCCCGATCCTCCGGGGGACGGCCACGGACGGGGACACCGCTGGCGTGGCGGCCGCCGACCGACCCGGCGAACCGGTCGGCGCCGCCCTCACCGACTGGCTCTCGGCGTTCGAGTCGCCCCGCGGAACCGGCTCGAACAGCTGGGTCGTCTCCGGCGAGCACACCGAGAGCGGGCGACCGATCGTCGCCAACGACCCCCACCTCGAGCTGACGGTTCCGCCGCTGTGGTACGAACAGCACGTCCGGACCCCGGAGGCCGACGTCCGCGGGGTGACCTTCCCCGGCGTCCCGTTCGTGATCATCGGCGCCAACGCCGACGGCACGTGGGGCTTTACGAACGTCGGCGCGGACGTCCTCGACTGTTATCGCTACGAGATCGACGCTGACGACCCGAACCGGTACCGGTACCGCGGGGAGTGGCGGGAGTTCGACCGCGAGCGCCAGTCGATCGCCGTCGCCGACGGAGAAGACCGGACGATAACGGTCAGACGCTCGGTCCACGGTCCGGTGCTCGAGCGGGAGGGACGGACCGTCGGCGTCGCCTGGACGGGGCTCGCCGCCACCCGGACGACCGAGGCGATCTACGGGATCAGTCGGTCCGGAGGGCTCGAGGACGTCCGCGAGGCGGCCCGACGCTTCGACCTGCCGACCCAGAACCTCGTCTACGCGGACGCCGACGGCCGGACGCTCTACCAGCTGGTCGGGAAGCTGCCGATCCGGCGGATCGACGGCGAGGCCGTCCCCGGAGACCGGATCTTCGACGGCTCCGCCGGCGAGGGCGAGTGGGACGGATTCACCCCCTACGGCGAGTCGAGCTGGGAGGGGTTCGTCCCGTTCGAGGAGCTGCCCGCGGCGGTCGATCCCGACCACGTGGCGACGGCCAACCAGCGCGTCGCCGACGATCCGGACCACTACATCGGGGTCGCCTACGCGACGCCCTACCGCGGCCGACGCCTCTACGACGTCCTCGACGGGGCGGCCCCGACCGAGCCCGCCGACCACCGGGCCCTCCAGACGGACCTCCGCGACGAGCGGGCCGTCGAGCTGGTGCCGGCGCTGCTCTCGGCGCTCGAGGACGTCGACTGGGACGGGATCGAGCGTGTCGACGAGACGGGAGACGACGGGACTGCCGGCGATTCCGAGGGCGGCGGCGATCCGGGGGACGCTGACGATCCGGGAGGTGACGGATCGGCTGGCGGTCCGGGGGCCGTCGACGCGGCGGCGATCGCGGACGCCGCCGACGTCCTCGCCGACTGGGAGTACCGGATGGACCGGGACTCGCGGGGCGCGCTCGTCTTCGCGCGCTGGTTCGAGGCGTTCCGCGAGCGCGTCTTCGAGCCGTCGTTCGGCGAGCTCGGGGAGTCGTACTACCCGAACGACTGGGTGCTCGCGACGCTCCCGGACGGGAGCCCACCGCTCGACGGACGCTCCCGGGAGACGGTGATGGTCGAGGCCCTGGCGACGGCCGTCGCGGAGATCGACGAGGCGGGCTGGGAGCGGTACGGCGACGTGAACACCACGGCACCGATCGACCACCCGTTCGGCGGGGAGGCACCGTTTCTCGGCTACGCCGACCGGCCCGCCGACGGCTCGCGGGCGACGGTGAAAAACTACCGGGCGTCGTCGGCCGTCGGCGCGAGCTGGCGGATGGTCGCCGAGGCCGGCGGCGACGCGTGGGCGATCCTCCCCGGGGGGAACTCGGGGGACTACTTCTCGGCACACTACGGCGACCAGTTCCAGGCGTGGGTCGACGGCGAGTACCGGCCGATGGCGCTCGAACCCGACGGCGAGGTGTCGATCACCTTCGGTGGTGATCGGTCGTGACGCCCGGAGCCGTCGTCGTGACTGGAGCCGACCGCGTGGGTGGTCCGTCGAAGCCCGGATCCGGCGTCGTGGGTGGTCCGCGGTGACGCCCGGAGCCGACGGTCCGGCGACGACCGCGGACGGCCGACTCGACCGGCTGCGGACCGAGCCGCGAGCCCACGCGGCCGGCCTGGTCGTGGCGACGGGTCTCGGAGTGCTCGCCGCGTGGCTCGATCCGCTCGGGCTGGTCGTCGGCGGCGCGCTCGTGGGGCTCGTCGCCGCGAGCCTCCGACGGGCGATACTCTACGGGCTGGCGTTCGGCGTCCTCGTCCTGGTCGTCTTCGCGCTCTCGCTCGGAACCACCCTCGGGCCGGCCGTCGGGATGGTGCCGGCCGTCTACCTCACCCTCGGCGCCGGCGTCGGCATGCCCGTCCTCGGCTCGCTGGTCCGGGGGCTGGTCTAGACCACGCCCGCCGCGCTCGTCCGGGGACCCCTCTGGGGCGACCTCGCCGCATCACGCAGGCTTTTGGCCCCCTCGGGCGTAGCCGGCCCATGGAGTATACGACACTCGGTGACACGGGAACGACCGTCAGCCGGATCTGTCTGGGCTGTATGAGCTTCGGCTCGAGCGACTGGCGCGAGTGGGTCCTAGACGAGTCGGAGGGGAAAGCGCTCGTCGAGCGGGCGATCGATCTCGGGATCAACTTCTTCGACACGGCGAACATGTACTCCACGGGGGAGTCCGAACGCATCCTCGGGGAGGCTCTGGAGGGCCACCGCGAGGAGGCGGTCGTCGCGACGAAGGCGTACTTCCGGATGGACGAGGACGACCCCAACTCCGGGGGGCTCTCGAGGAAGGCGATCGAACGGGCGCTCGCCGACTCCCTCGATCGGCTGGGGATGGAGACGGTCGACCTCTACCAGATCCACCGCTGGGACTACGACACGCCGATCGCGGAGACCCTCCGTACCCTCGACGACGCGGTCCGACGCGGACAGGTCCGGTATCTGGGCGCCTCCTCGATGTGGGCCCACCAGCTCGCCGACGCCCTCCACACGAGCGACCGGCTCGGCCTGGAGCGGTTTCTCACGATGCAAAACCACTACAACCTCGTCTACCGCGAGGAGGAACGGGAGGTCCTCCCGCTCTGTGACCGGGAGGGGATCGGGGTGATCCCCTGGTCGCCGCTGGCCCGCGGGTATCTCACCCGTCCCCACGAGGAGATCGACGCGACCGCCCGCGGGGCGAGCGAGGAGCACCTGTACGAACACTCCTACCGCGATGGCGGGGGCCCGGAGATAAACGAGCGGGTGGCCGAACTCGCCGCCGACCGCGGGGTGACGATGGCCCAGATCGCGCTGGCCTGGCTGCTCTCGAAGGACGTCGTCGACGCGCCGATCGTCGGCACCACGAGCGTCGAACACCTGGAACAGGCCGTCGAGGCCCTCGAACTCTCGCTTTCGAGCTCCGAGATCGCCTACCTCGAGGAACCATACGAGCCGGTCCCCGTCTCCGGACACGAGTGACCGCGTCGGGCCGTCTCCGGGCACGGGTGCGCGCGGGACTGCGTCGGGCCGTCTCCGGGCACGGGTGCGCGCGGGACTGCGTCGGGCCGTCTCCGGACACGGGTGATCGCGTCGGGTCGGTCCCCGCGTCGGATTTATACCGTCCTCGCCCCTACGACCCTCCGTGAGCACGCGAACGAGTGCCCTCGACGCGGTCGTCTTCGGGGTCGACGTCCAGAGCGGCGACGTGCGCGGGGACTCGCCGTCCTACGCGCTGGTCGTCTACGACGGCGACGGGCTCGAGCGCGACGTCGTCTCCGGCCGGAAGCTCCGCCGGCTGATCGACAGCGAGGAGCCCGCGATCGTCGCCACCGACAACACCTACGAGCTCGCCGCCGACAAGGACGCCCTCGTCCACTTTCTGGGCTCGTTGCCCGCCGGGACGAAGCTGGTGCAGGTCACCGGGGCCGAACGGCCCGAACCCCTCTCGCGGGTCGCGAAACGCCACGGGATCCCGTACGGCAAAGAGCCCATGCGCGAGGCCGAGGCCGCCGCCCGGCTGGCCGCCCACAACGTCGGCTACGAGGTCTCGGCGTTTACCGACACGACGGAGCTGAAAGTCGCCCGAGGGCGCTCGACGGGCAAAGGTGGCTGGAGCGAGGACCGGTACACCCGCCGGATCCACGGCGCGGTCAAACGCCGGGCCAGGGAGGTCGAGTCCGCCCTCGAGGAGGCGAACCTCGAGTACGACCGCGAGATCCGGGAGGCCTACGGCGGCTACGCGAACGCGGTGTTCACCGTCGAGGCCCGACCCACAGAGATCCCCGTCTCCCGGGAGCGGTCGGGGGACGTCCGGATCGAGATCGAACGGCTCCGCCGGGACGGCATCGAGTTCCGGCCGCTGGTCAAACGCCGGGATCACGTGATCGTCGGCGTCGACCCCGGAACGACGACGGCCGTGGCGATCGTCGACCTCGACGGGGAGCCACTCGACGTCTGGAGCTCGCGGCTGAGCGACACGGCGGACGTGATCGAGTGGATCGTCGAGCGCGGCCGGCCGGTGATCGTCGCCGCGGACGTCCGGCCGATGCCCGAGACCGTAGAGAAGTTCCGTCGGAGCTTCGACGCCGCCGGCTTCACCCCCGACCGGGATCTCGCCGTCGACGAGAAACAACACCGCACCCGCGAGTTCCCCTACGACGACGACCACCAGCGCGACGCCCTCGCCGCGGCGCTGTCGGCGTTCGACGCCCACGAGGACCAGTTCGAGCGGATCGGCCGGAAGCTCCCGCCCGGGATCGACCGCGGCGAGGTGATCGCCCGCGTCGTCGCCGACGGGGAGAGCGTCGAGGCCGTCCTCGCGGAGCTTCGAGGCGAGGACGGCACCGACGAGGAGGAGTCGAGCCACGAACCCCGCGAGCTCTCGCCGGAGGAAAAACGGATCCGGGACCTCGAGCGACAGGTCGACCGGCTCGAGGGCCACGTCGAGACCCTCGAGGATCGGCTCACAGAGCGCGACGAGCGGATCGCGGAGCTCGAGGCCGACCTCGAGGCCGCCAGAAGCGAACAGCGACGGAAGGTCAGACACAGCCGCGAGGTGAACCGGCTCGAACGCCGCATCGACGGGCTAGAGCGCGAACGCGACGCGGCCCGCGAGGAGGTCACGGCCCTCGAGGACAAAGTCGAGCGGATGAAAGCCCTCTGGAAGCTCGATCACTCGAACTTCAGCGACGTCTCGGCGAAAAAGGAGGGGCTGGTCCCCGTGAAGGTGGTAGAGAAGTTCACCAGGACGGCGATCCGGGAGGCCGACGAACAGTACGGCATCGCGACCGGGGACGTGGTCTACCTCCGCGACGCGAGCGGGGCCGGCCGGTCGACGGCCGACATGCTCGCGGAGTTCGAGCCACGGCTCGTCCTCCGGGAGGGTGGTCTCTCGGAGATCGCCGACGCGATCCTCTTCGACCGGGAGATCCCAGTCGCGCCGGCCGACGACGTCGCCTTCCAGGAGGTCGACGAACTCGCGGTCGCCCGCGAGGCGGACGTCGAGGACGCCATCGACGACTGGCGCGAACGCGCCGCCGAACGCGAACGCCGCCGGAAGACCGCCATGGTCGACCGGCTGATCAGCGAACACCGGGCCGGCGACAACGAGGCCTAGTCGTTCCGCAGGGATGGAGCGTCCCCGGCGTCGGAGGGCATCCCGGCGTCGGCTGAGGGCGTTCCCGACGTCGGAGCCGACCGCTCCCGACGTCGGCGGCCGGGAAGACAAGAGTAACCAGCCTCGACCCCTTCGGGTCGGCCATGGACGACCAGTTCCGGATCGAGACCCGATCGATCCACGCCGGCCAGCAGCCCGACCCGGAGACGGGTGCGCTGATGACCCCGATCCACGCGAACTCGACGTACGAACAGGACGCTCCGGGCGAGCACCGCGGCTACGAGTACTCCCGGACGGGGAACCCGACCCGGACCGACCTGGAGGCGAACCTCGCGAGCCTCGAGGGGGCGGCCCACGGCCGCGCGTTCGCCAGCGGGATGGCCTCGATCAACACCGTCCTCAACCTGCTGTCCGCGGGCGATCACGTCGTCACCGGCGACGACGTCTACGGGGGCACCCACCGCATCTTCACGCAGGTCTACGAGCGCTACGACCTCGAGTTCAGCTTCGTCGACACGACCGACCTCGAGGCCGTCGAGGCGGCGTTTCGCCCGGAGACGGCGCTGCTCTGGCTGGAGACGCCGACGAACCCGCTGCTGTCGGTCGTCGACGTCGAGGCCGCCGCGGCGATCGCCGACGACCACGACGCCCTCTGTGCGGTCGACAACACGTTCGCGACGCCGTACCTCCAGCGGCCGCTCGAACTCGGCGCCGACATCGTCAGCCACTCGCTGACGAAGTACCTCGGGGGCCACTCGGACGTGATCGGCGGGGCGCTCGTGACCGACGACCCCGACCTCGACGAGCGGATCGGCTTCCACCAGAACGCCGTCGGCGCGACGCCGGGGCCCTTCGAGTGTTTCCTGGTCCTCCGGGGGACGAAGACCCTCCCCGTCAGGATGGATCGCCACTGTGAGAACGCCCGGCGGATCGCAGACTGGCTCGCCGACCACCCCGACGTCTCGCGGGTGTACTACCCCGGCCTCGAGAGCCATCCGGGCCACGGGATCGCCGCCGAGCAGATGGACGACTTCGGAGGGATGTTGAGCTTCGAACTCGACGCGAGCCTCGAGGAGGCGAGTGCGGTCGTCTCGAACACGGAGGTGTTCACGCTCGCGGAGAGCCTCGGCGGCGTCGAGAGCCTGATCGAACAGCCGGCGCCGATGACCCACGCCGCCATCCCCCGCGAGGAGCGCGTGGAGGCGGGACTCGCCGACGGGCTGATCCGGGTCAGCGTCGGCATCGAGCACGTCGAGGACCTGATCGCCGACCTCGAGGGGGCGATCGAGGCTGCCCTGAACTGATCCGCCGGCGGTCGGGGTGTCCCTCGGAAGCGGCCGCGGGTCGATCCCCTTCGGAGGCGGTATCGGAGCGATCCTCGCCGACGGTCGGGACGGCCTCATCCCTCCCCGGCGGACTCGAGGAAGCCGACGAGGAGGTCGTTCACCGTCCGGGAGCGCTCGACGAAACAGAGGTGGCCGGCGCCGTCGAGCGGTTCGAACCGTCCGCGGGGGAGGGCCTCGGCGAGCTCTCGGCCGGCGTCGACGGGGACCAGTTCGTCGGCGGTCCCGTGGACGACCAGCGCCGGCTGCTCGAGTTCGTACCCCCAGTCGGTGGCGTCGAACCCCTCCAGGGCGGCGACCTGGCTCTCCCACCCTTCCCGGTCGGCGTCCCCCTCCGCCCGCCAGTCGACGATCCCCTCGACGACTTCGGGCTGGCGCTCCCTGAACGAAGCCGAGAGGCCGGCCTCGAGGGACCGCCGGAGCGCCGCCGGCTCTCCGGGGGGTGCGAACAGCGCCTCGAGGTCGGCGGCCTCGCCGCGGGCGGGGGTTCCGAACAGCGTCAGCGTCCGGATCCGGCCCGAGCGCCGGGCGGCGGCGAGCGCGATCGCGCCGCCCAGACCCGCACCGACGGCGTGACACCGCCGGACGCCGCAGTCGACGAGGACGGCCTCGAGGTCCGCGACGAGCGTTCCGAGGTCGTACGGTCCCGGGGGCCGATCCGAGCGCCCGGTCCCCCGGAGGTCGGCGACGATGGCCTGGTACGGGCCGGCGACGGCGGCGTGTTGCCACCCCCACGACCACGCGCCGAGGCCGGCCTCCGGGAGGAACGCGACCGCCTCACCCTCGCCGTCGGCTCCGTAGTACAGCGAGGCGCCCTCCCTGGTGACCGTCGGCATGGACGACCGTTCGCCGTCCGCGGGCAAACGGTTTCGGGTTCGGTCGGCGTCTCCCAGCGTGGTCCCGACCGCGGGTCCGGAGCCGACCGGCCCGTCCGTCCGACGCCGGATGGCCCCCGACGCGTTGGGAGGTGCCGCGTTATCCGATCCGTATCAGGCGGCCCGCCGGCGTCCCGCGGCCTCGATCTCAGGCGGCCCGCCGGCGTCCCGCGGCCTCGATCGCGTCGAGGAAGATCGAGACGCCGAGTTCGATCTCGCGTCCGGTCGAGTCGAGCGGCGGTAACAGCCGGATCGTCTTTTTCCCACAGCCGAGTGTGAGGAGGCCACGCTGTAACGACTGCTCGACGACGGCGTTTCGCCGGTCGGTGTCGTCGAACTCGACGGCGAGCATCAGTCCCTTCCCCCGGACGTCGACGACGTGGTCCGGAGCGCCGTCTCGAAGCAGCTCCTTCGCCTGTCGTCCACGGGCGGTCGCGTTATCCAGGAGGTCGTGTTCCTCGATCGCTTCCAGCGTGAACACACCCATCATCGACGAGAGGAGGTCGCCACCGCCGAACGTGGAGCCGAGCCGGTTCTTTTCGGAGGGGAAGAGCTCGGCGCTCGATATCGTCGCTCCGACCCGGAGTGCCTTCGCGCTGGCGATCACGTCCGGCTCGATCGGGTAGTGATCGGCCGCCCACGTCTCGCCGGTCCGGCCGATCCCGGACTGGACCTCGTCGACGACCAGCGGGATGTCGTAGCTGTCGGCGACCGCACCGACCTCGCGCATGAACGCGTCGCTCGGGAACCGGTAGCCGCCGACGCCCTGGATCGGCTCGAGGACGACGAAGGCAATCTCGGCCGGATCGACGTGACCCCCCTCCGGAGAGAGCATGGTCCGGAATGCCGACGACGGGGTGGCTCCCGTGTTCTCCCCGGGAAAGAACCCGCAGCCGCAGCTCTCCGGCGTACAGGTTCGGTCCGCACAGAAGGGAACGGTCTCGATGCCCGAAAGCTGTGGATACCGGCGGGTGTACACGTCCTTCGATTTCGTGATCGAGAGCGTACCCAGGGTGCGTCCGTGGAAACTCCCCGAAAAGGCGACGCCGTACTTCGCGACCGGGCGGTTGTCGTGGGCGAGTTTCATCGCGTTCTCGATCGCTTCGGCGCCGGAGTTCGAGAGGAACACGGTGTCCATTCCGTACCCATCGGACACCTCGACGAGCTTCTCCATCAGATGGCTCGAGCCGGGAACCGACGACTCCTCGGGTGTCGGTCCCGCACCGAAGTACAGATCCTGGCCCGCGATCTTCATCGGCTCGACGAGGTCGAACTCCCGGAGTTTCCCGAGTATCTTCTCGTTGTTGTACCCGAGCGGTGCCGCGCCGATGTGACACGTGAAATCCAATAGCACGTTGCCATCGACGTCGGTGACGAACGGACCGTCCGCCTCCCGGGTGACGTCCCAGACGAACTCGTGGGAGTACTCGCTGGGAGCGGCGTGTTCGCCGTGGTACGCGACCCACTCGCGGGCGTTCGGACCGGGGAACTCCGTGAGCTCCGGCTGGGCCGTATCCCTGTCCATACTCGGTCAATGTTTATAAGCCAGTTTAAAAGTTATTATAAAGGCGCGACGGGGCGAAAACACAGACAGACACCGCCGAACCGCCGGAGACGGGCGTATGCGCTGGGCCAGTCGGTCCTCCGCCAGGTTCGACAGTCGAGGATTCGTCCCCGGGACCGGAGCCGAACAGCCGGGGAGAGACGGCTACTTTTCCTAGGTCAGTACGGAACCCGAGAGAGCCAGGGCAGGGATTTGAACCCCGGAAGTCTCGATTACAAGTCGAGTGCATGAACCACCCATGCTCCCCTGGCGCGGGCCGTAGATTGCGGCTCCTCCTTTGTGTGCCTATCGTTTTCCCCGCCAACGACGGTTCCCTCACCGTCTGCGTCGATGATCGCTCTCTCACCGCTTTCCGCTGGCGATCGCTCTCTCCGTTTTCCGCTGGCGATCGCTCTCTCCGTTTTCCGCTGGCGATCGCTC
>Ga0207421_10007388_pt1 | contig 11699 bp, 9 predicted proteins | sample SodLakKL_010_SED_4_FD_187542 | JGI IMG/M metagenome (GOLD analysis project Ga0207421, IMG submission 187542) | Alkaline sediment microbial communities from Lake Tanatar, Kulunda Steppe, Russia - 8KL_010_SED (SPAdes) (version 2) | ecosystem: Environmental > Aquatic > Non-marine Saline and... | reverse complement strand
ACCATCTCTTTTTAAGACTCTTGCTGCTTCCATTATAGTTGCACCAGTGGTAAAAACATCATCAACTATCATAACTCTGTCAATTGATATCGACTTATTCAAAGATATTGCTCCGTCTACATTTTTGAATTTTTCATCAAATGAGAGATCTTTTTGAGATTCGGTTTCCCTATTAAAAAATAAAACATCCATAAAATCGCCATTACATACTTGTTCAAGTGACTTTCCAATTTTATTTGGACTGTGAAACATTCTTATAGAGTTTTTCCTACGAGGTATAGGAATTATTGCTTCTGTTGAAGTAAATCTAGGATAATATTTTTTGATGACTTTTTTAATTAAATCCAAAAGAATACCTTTATCCTGTCCCTCTTTAAAATATACTAATCTCATGGATAATTTGTCTTCTCTATAATTATCCCTTCTATATTCGAAAGCAAAACCACCCCTATCAATATCTCTACATTTTCCTTTTTTTCCACAATGATAGCAAGTCTCATAAGGAGAACCATCATACGTTTCACCAATGTTTTTATAGTCCCCACATTTTATACACTTATCCTTTTGTTGATATTCTTCGATTTTCTTTACTGGGTCGATTGACAACCTCAATCCATCATCCCCTAATATCCAAATAGATTAAAAGAAACATAGGTTATAAATATTTAGTAAGGAGGGATAAGTGAAAGTGGTAAAACATCGACTGAAGATCAGGCGAAAAAAGGACCTTGACCACCCACCATTCTACCTGGATCATAATTCATACGTTTAATCAGTTTTTCGAAAGCCTCATCAACACGCTCATCTCCATCTACATCGTCTAACCACATATAGATGCCTGATATTACATCGTTCATGAATTTTTCAATACTCACATAAAAATATGTACCCAAATTAGTTTTTGATACACTATTGTGAATCTCTACTCCACCAATAGAAAATACAGCCCTTGGTGTAAATTTCCCCTCGACCTCTCTTTCGATCTCCGATCTTCCTTCGTGTAATAGCTTACATCTAAATTTGTAACATCTATCAGCAGTAAGTCTTAGCGATGCATCACTATCGTACTGTTCAGAATATTCTGGTAAATACTTTTTGTACCATTCTGTAAAGCGTTCTCTATTATTTGTTGCGTTGGGATTATCTATACTTGAACATATGTCTATTATACAAACAGTACCAATCAGCGCCTCTGTTAACCTATACAGATCAAACACTATCGTATCGATTTTTGGATTATGATGTGCGGTTGTTTTCATTATCAAATGCGATGGTTATCAGGAGAAAAACAACCGGATTTGATAATGATTCAAGGTGGGAGTGTGGAGTTGATGATTTAGGATCTAGAAGGGTATTATGAACTGACGGATTTCATCCTTCGTTCTCTTGATCGAAGACGCTCGATACCCACTGCAGTTATTATTATGGGATACTGTTTGTGGAAATAAAGAAGATGAATAAGAGGGTGAGAATAGTGTAAAGTGTCTGGTAAATCCACCAATAGTCGTTATATCCAGAAAAAATTGATTCACAGGATGTGCGTTAGGATGACCCAACAATTAAATACGATAATAGATTAATTTAAATAGTGATGAAAAAAAAGATACTTCTGGTGATACCGCATCTAAAATTAGGAGGAGGTGCAGAAAGGGTCGCGGCTGAAGTTGGGACTCAGTTAAATAAAAGAGGGTATGATATCACCTTCTTAACAATCTATGATGAAAAAAACAGATATGAGTTTGAGGGGGATTTAATATGCTTAAATAAAAAATACAAATCTGGTTTTCCTAAAAAATTTTTCAAGGGCATAAGTATATCAAGAAGTATTGCCAAAACATGTAATCAGAGAAAAATTGACACGGTCATATCATTCCTCTCTAATGCAAATTTCTCAACTATTCGGAGTAAAGTTTTTTTTGGGAACAAATCAAAAGTTATTATTTCAGCACGTAATAATCCATTGAAATTCAGTGAAAAAAATCAAAATAATATCAAAAAATTATACCCACGTGCAGACTATGTAGTTGCACTGTCAGAAGGGGTTAAACAAATATTAACTTCGAAATTTGGATTGAATAATGTAAAAGTAATACATAACATACAAAATCTAGATTATTTCGATGAACTCGCAAATAAAAAGATTAAAAAAAAGTACGAAGGAATTTTTGATGAGGGTTTCGTATACATAACTGTGGGAAGGTTAAGACATCAAAAAGGCCAATGGCACTTGATTCGTAGTTTCAAATCACTATCTGAGAAACATAAAGATGCAAAATTAATCGTGATTGGGGATGGAAGATTGCGAAAACCTTTGTATAAATTAATCAAAAAAATGAATCTCGAGGATAAAGTTTTTCTGATAGGAAATGTAAACAATGTTTTTCCATACCTGAAAAAGGGTGATTGTTTTGTTTTTTCATCTTTATACGAAGGTTTTGGTAATGTAATCACAGAAGCTCTTTCTCAAAATATTCCCGTCATCTCAACAGACTGTCCATCTGGTCCAAGAGAGATTTTGTGTCCGGAGAAAAAAATCGATGAGAAAATCGATTATCCCTATATGGGAAAATACGGTATCCTGATAAAAAATTTCGATCATGAGATGGATTTCAAAACAATAGAAGAAAAACCTCTTTCAAAAGAAGAAAAAATGTTAACAGAGATGATGATGAAAATTAAAGATGATGCTATACTTAGACAAAAATATTCTAAGGGTCTTGACAGATCTAAAGATTTTGATGTTGACAAAATAATTCAGAAATGGGAAAAATTACTTTGATTACAATTAAGTTTAGACATCTATATTTTTACAGATAAAATAGTGAAATGTGATAAATAGGTCATCGTATTAAATAGAAGTTCTTTTGTATCTAAGTATATTAGGGAAACATATGGATAACGTATCTAAAACAAGGAGTTCGGGACTTTGTGTCTCTTGCGAAGCATGCACCGTCATTTGCCCAACCAATGCGATAGATATGGAACTCAATGGTGGACAATTTGTCCCCACCGTCAATGAATCAAAGTGTATTGACTGCGGAAAGTGTTTAGAAGTATGTTATGGAATCAATATTGAAACAGAAAAAGTTGAAGCTGGTGAATATATTGAAGTATACGATGCTTATGTTCCTGACGATAAAATAAGGATTCTTTCAACTAGTGGTGGCGTTATATCTAGATTATTGTACGCATTATTGAAAGATGAAATAGTAGATGGGGCTTTCGTACTTGATTTTGATAAATTTACTAGAGAACCTGCTAGGTTAAAGCTTATAAAAAATCCGACAGAGGTATATAATGCATCTGGATCAAAATATATCCCTGCCTCTGTCCGTGATGTTTTAACTTCTATTAAAGAAAATAAGTCCTATGTTATGGTTGGGACTCCTTGTATGATTTATGCTGTTCGACAATTTTTGAAGGAAAAAAATTTGAACGTCAACATGATATACTTTGGTCTCTTCTGTGATAGAACATTAAATTTTAATTTTATCAGATATATGGAAGATAAGTATTCGATTAAGAAAGAAAAATTACAAAAGATAAAATATAAAAACAAAGAAAAAAGAGGTTGGCCCGGAGATGTCAAATTAATATTTAATACGCAGAGAGAGGTATATATTGATGGGAAAAAGAGAAGAGAAGTTAAAGATTTATTTATGCTTGAAAGATGTTTATGCTGTGTCGACAAATTAAATAAATCTGCAGATATATCTTTTGGAGACTGTTTTATTCATGGTAAAACCAGTCCTGAAAGGACAAGTGTAGTAGTTAGGACAGAAACTGGAAAAAAAATTTTCGATAAATACTTGTCCATATTTAAGGTTAATAAGAGTAGCATGGAAGGTGTAAAAAATGCACAAAGTATTGAAAAAAGAATTGAGCGTCTTAATTACGCAAAACTTATAAATTGTAATCAGGTAAACAAAAAGATTATAGAAAAAAAGAAAAAAATTAACGTTGGTCGTAATTACTCTTTATTAAAAATAAGATTTCATCTAACCATTTCGAAAATAAAACGTTATTTTGGCTATCTAAAAGATTATGCGAGAATAATTAAATCAATAATAATCGGAGCCAATGTAATACCAATATCTACTGAGGAAAGTCAAAACTCCAAACATACTAGACGTAATATTTTGATTAGAGGAGGAAATCTGAATAATAAAGGGGCACAAGCGATGACATTCACAGTAGTTCACAATATTTCACGATATAAACCCTATCACGATGTTTATCTTTTGAGCACGAAAGATTTCAAACGTGATGCAATGGAAAAAGAAATGTATAATTTTAAAATTATTCCATGGGATAGGAGAATAAGGATGGGAGTTTTAGAAAATGAAAATCACCCTTATCGTCAAATAATCGAAAATACTGATCTGATATTTGATATAAGCGGATTTGGAATTTCATCACAACATGGTCCACCATACTATTGGATCTACAACTATTTTCATTTCATATATATGGCAAAAAAATTTGACATCCCCCTTTATTTTCTACCTCAATCAATCGGACCATTCGATTATAGGTCAATAGGTTTACCTTTATTTTGGGCATTGCAAAAAAAATATTTTTCCTATCCTGAGCGAATATATTGTAGGGAAGAAGCAGGTATAAATTCAATAAAGATCTTCGCCCAAGATAATATCAGAAGACGACATGACATAGTACTAACGGATGATTATGACATATCTTCTGTTTACACAGGAGACGTTAAAAACATCAAAGTAAAAGGACCAGCAGTAGGGATTGTACCAAACACTAGAATCTCTGATAGAGTTGAATACGAAGACATGATAAATTTTTATAAAATATCTATAAAACAACTAAAAAAACGTGGATTTAATATTTATCTCATTCGCCATTCCAATGAAGATGTATCGATAATTAATGATCTAAAATCGTTATTTATCAACGATCCCGATGTTATTCCAATAACCGAAGAACTATATGCCTTTGAACTGGAGAAATTGATTGCTCAGTTAGAGTTCATGATCGCTTCTAGGTACCATTCTATAGTCCATGCATACAGACATGCGGTGCCATGTATGGTATTGGGATGGGCTGTGAAATATCAGGAATTACTAAAAGATTTCGAACAAGAAGACTACGTGTTCGACGTTAGAAGAGGTTTAGATATCCGATCTATGATTAGAAGCTTAAAGCAATTGATACATAGATACAAAAAGGATAGTAATAAAATAAAAAATAAATTAAATAAAATAAGGAAAAACGAAGGAAGAATATTTGAAGAGATCTTTATCGAATAAAAATCAATAAGATGCTTTTACAAATACAGTGAATATTTTGCCACCGGGAAAAATTATGATCCGATTAATCTTTTCATATAATTAAATTCCCTTTTCGAAATACCTCTAATTCCGAGCAACACTCCAAAATATATCAACACACCGAATGGAACAAGATATAAAAAATGAATGTGGGTTTTTATCATGAATAACAAAAAGAACATTACTAAAGATGAACCTACAATCTTTAAAGTGTTTTCTATATCTATCGCAAATGGGATATGAGTCCTTGTCAGTAAGAATTGGCTGGCTGTTATTAGAAGATATGCTACTAAAGTGGTTATTGCAGCACCAATAATGCCAATAATCGGTATGAGTATAATATTACCCAATATATTTACAAGAGCACCTATTGTCTTTATACTCCCTATGAATTTAGTCTTTTTTAGCAATACAAGTGTCAAAGTAGTAAATCGGTAAAAAACATAAACCAAACCAGTAAAAGCTGTAAAAATGGCTATTATAGAACCGTTACGTGCTATTTCACTAGTGCTTAAAAGTGCAGTTATCTCATAGTGAAAAAGGATAATACCGAATATGAAGGGGATTACCAGTAATAGAGTATATTTTAAAAGTAAACTACTGGTTTTTTTCACCTCTTCGATTTTTCCTTCGTCATAAATAACAGATAAAGATGGCTTTAAAACGAAGAAAATAATACCACCCAACATAAATGGAAGAAATTTTCCGATTGTGTAGCCGGGACTATAATATCCAACATAAGTTACGCCCATGAAAAATGAGATTAGGTAGCGATCGCTAGCTGAAATTACCCAATACGCTAAGGATGATGGGATTATTGGTATTCCGTAATGAAAATATTCTTTAATGTTTTTTATTCCTTTGAGCGAGGTGGTACTTATCCCTAAATTTTTCGAAAAATAAGATAATAAAATGATTAGCAATAATGATCGAACTAACAATACTGAAGCTAAAGCACCAAATAGACCATATCCTCTTATTACTAAAATAACAGCCAAACCTATTTCAGAATATTTGGCAACAACCTTTACCAGAGCATATTTTTTCATCTCCCTGAACGCTTGGAAAGTACTTAAAAATATGTTATCTAGGCACCAAACAAACAATATAATAGCTAAAAATCTAACTACAAAAATTTCTCCATCAAAAAATAAACCTGCAAGAAAACCTGGAAAAATATACAACAAAATTGAGAAAATAACAGTAATTGATGATACGATTAAAAGAATCATGGATAGATCATTTCTTCTATCTTGCTCAGTCTTAGAAGGAAAAATTCGTACTACCGCACTATTAAGTCCTAGAAGAAGTGCTGGTAAAATTAAACCGATTGTTACGTTTACATTAGCCCAAAGACCATAACCAAATGCTCCTATATATTTTGTTAATACAGGTAAAAGTATTAGCCCCCCAATAGACAATAATATTTTAGATATACCAATAACCCCGATATCTTTTACTATTTTTACCAACCCAGCATTATCATCTTTGTGTTTAGTTTTATTGAAATCCAAATTTTTTTCATTTTTCTTGCTTTGCACGATTTTGAAAGACATTTTGATGATTTAAATATTATTGTTAAAGACATTGAATAAACTGAGTTTTCCTTCAGATTTTCCTTATAACTAGAATATTGCATTAATCTTTATTAATCTCAGAACTTATATTACTACCAAAGCATGCTAAATATCATTGTTAATGGTAAACTCACCCTAATTAATAAATAGGCAAATCACTGTTGATTCTGTTAGATGGATATAAAAAGACACTTCCTGAGAAGATCAAAGTATTACTTCTTATTCTTCTTCCTACTCTTCATCATGTGGATGATGATATATCCATGGAGCCCATATTCTGGAGGGGCAGATACTAAAGATTATCAATACCTTTCAAACACCATCACACATTACGGTAGTCTCATACATGTGATGCATCCTCTATCTTTATGGGGACAATATCCTTTTTCCATCCCCGCTGGAGCACCAGTATTTTTGAGTGCAGCTACTCAACTAACAGGAATCCATGTTATACAGAATGTGATTATTTTAGATTACATATTAGGGATGTTTCTTCTTCTAACGTCTATCTGTCTATTTATGAAAATTAAAAAAAACTTTCTTTTCGTTTTTGGAGGAGCTCTTGTTATTACTTTATCACCTAGATTCATTGCATACCTTACTGGATTATTTGAAGCAAGGGGTTTCATAGCATTGATGTTTCCGTTTTGGTTGTTGTTGTTGATTTTTGCATACAAAAATAACTTCCAAAAAAAATATTTAACACTTGTCATTTTCACATTTATAATCATCTCAACCATACACCTAAATTTCTTATTTTTTACTCCAGTCATAATATCGATCATTTTCATCAAGTTAAAAGAAAGTAAGTTCAGTTTACCAAAGCTTAGAAACTTTATCAACAAAATTCGTTCAAAAAACAGAACCATATATAGGATATCAAGCCACCGAATGTCTAAATGGTTCTTCTGGTTATTCCTAATATTGTTATTTTCTGTACTATTGATCTACATCGGTGAAAGAGGCTGGGTTGAAACTATACGATATGATCCTTCTCGGTTTGAAGAAGGAGGCTTCATATCAGGATATGGGATTTTAGGTACGATCATAAGCATCGCAATCTCCATGTCTGGAGGTGCGGGGTTTGGTTTCTTTATTCTTGGAGTTATTGGATTCTTTGTTGCTTTATCTATACCTAGAAAATCATCTATAGAAATTCTCTTTTTATATTCGTTTATATTAAGTATACCATTCATGGCTACTGGGCCATATTTTAGACCATTCTTTGTAATATTCGCAGCCTTCTTCTCAGGATATGGTTTATACTGGTTAGGTAAAAAAAGAGTCTTCACAAAAAAAAGCATAATGAGTATATTCGTGATATTCTTGATCGTAAGTACTTGCTTATTTTCGTCATTCATGGTTTCAAGGTGGGCTAGAAATATATCTACCACTATTATTCAACGCCGCGTACCTGAAGCCGAAGTAACAAAAATGGATTACTATACTGGAGAACACGTTTTTCAAACCGGTGTTTATCTGAGATATAATCATGATATAAATGAACGATTTGCAGACTACAGGAAACCTCTTGATCAAGAAAGATTGGAGATAATCTCAGGTGCACCTAGGTATGGAAATCCATACTCAATAGATGAAATAGAAAATATTATCCAAAAAGATTTATGGGCTATAAAAGAAACTGGTCAATTTCATGACCCCTATGGAATAGATCCTCCTATTTGGAGAATATATCCAAGATTCTTTGCTGGAAATTTTGACAGGGTAAACGAATTATCTATTGAACGAAATGTGACTGTTGTGTATACTCCTCCATTAGATGATGCCATGGATTATTATTTTGAGTATCTTGTAAATAATAAATATACAATATACCACAACGAGAGAGACCTATTATGGCATTTTTGAAAATTATGGAAACTGATTACTATTTCTCCTAATAAAAAGTCGGGTGGAGATTATTGAATATGGATATTAATTTTCCCAATAAGTTCGCTTAAGTTTCGTTCTGCATCAATTTCATACACATCAACACCTTTTGATTTGAGATAGTGTAGGGCTACGTTCAAACAATCAAACTCTTTCTTTAACCTTCTTATCTTATCATAATTATTGAGTTTCTTATAGGCTAAATCAAGCCCTCTTTTTCTATTTTTCATCCTAATTATACATGTTGAGGGGTCTGCTTTAAGAAAAATAATTTTATCTGGTTTTGGGATACTTTCAACATATTCAATTATGTCCTCATCAGTGAAGTCCATCTTTGGAAATGGTGGTACAAATATTGCTGGAGTTAAATGTATAAAACCTTCTTCAGCAAGAATGAATTTGTTTTCCAAATATTTGTTAACTAATGTATAAATCTCAATTCTTCTTATAATATAATCTAGGATTAATGAGATATGTCCTTCATCGTTGGTATAGGACCGTAAATATTTTGCACTGTTCGATATGTGGTTAGGATAATTACAAACATTGTCAGCTATAATTCTATTGGAAATTCCGGTTACCCTAGAAAAAATGATAGGTAAATATTTTTCATACGACTTTGGTGTTATCTTTATAAATAGTGAAAAAAGGTTTCTAAATATTCTAGTAGCGATAGTTTTAATATTGTCTTCCGAAAGAGGTATAAATTCTTCCTGATTATCAAGAGCTTTTTGTACGGCTAAAACATAAGCATGATTTAGGCTGATAAACTTATTATTTTCTTTAAGAACAGCCTGTGTAATTGTGGATTTCCCTACACCCGGTGGACCTATGATTTCAATGATGATTTTACACCTCTTATTTAAACATATAAAGATACAATTCAATTTAAACATATTCATTCAAAAGCATAATTTTCGGATAGTCCTATAAATGAGAAATGTATACTTTTTCATAAAGATTTATTCCATTATCTCTCCTTTGATTAATTTCGTAAAACCATCTGGATTCTTTCCCCATCCTCTTTAAATCATCTCTATGGATGGAAAAATTCAAGGGAGAATATAGATTATACAGTTCGTCTATATTAAATAAGACCCATTGACACCATCCTTAACTAACTCCGGTACAACACCTACTCTTGTAGCCAAGACAGGAAGTACAAAACTAATTGCTTCGATTATGGATAATGGGAAATTTCCATATGTGAAGATAATAAGAAGCCATCAGCCAGTGAATAAAACTGATAAAGCCTTCTTGATTCTGCACTGATTTCACCAATATAGATAATATTTTTTTTATTTTTCAGACAAGTTTTTCATAATACCTTCTTTGTATTTAACAATTAAACATGGAAATTTTATGTAATGTTAACACATCTTAAATATCTGAAGGTCGTTTCACAATAAATCAAAATACACTTGTTCATACTTACTCACAACCACCTCAGGAGAATGGTATTTTAAATATCGTTCTCTTGACTTTTTGCCCATACGTTCCAAATCATATTTCTCGACAAAGTTTCCGATTATTCTGTTTACTTTCTTTAAATCTGACAGTTGAATCAATTTACCGTTCTCACCATCTTTTACTAATTCGGGTATTCCACCGACATCTGTAGCCAATATTGGTAGCCCAAAACACATAGCTTCGATCAATGTTAACGGGCAATTTTCCCAATATGATGGAAGAAAGAATACATCTGATAAGTTATACCATTCGTAAAGCTCTTTAGAAAAACTCTTTAATCTTCCTGTATGGATAATGTTCTTTTTTTGATTTTCGGGTATATTTTTTAGGATGCCTTCCTTATCCATACCTACGACAACATATGTAATATGTTCACTTTTTTGGCTTGCCCTAATAAGATCCAAAAAACCTTTGTTTTTAGTCAATCGTCCTACATACAATACAACCGTATCGTTTTCACCAATGTTGTATCTATTTTTAATAACATCTGGTTTAGTGTAATTAAACTTCAACTTCCAGTCTTTAGTAAAGTTAGGAATAACTTCGCTATCCGGTAGGACATCACCAAAATAATCATTAAAATAATTAAAGTATGCTAAACTGGGAAAAATCAGTTTATCTATAAACCGTATGTAATCTCTTTTAAAATTAAGTGGTATCTTTATAGGATTTTCAGGGCATAAAAAGCAATTAGAATCACAATGAAAAGTATCAGTTTTTAAAAATGGGCATAAAAACCAGTTATCATGTATAGTCATGACAACAGGACGATCAAAATTTGTTTTCAATTTTTTCAAAAAGTTAATTCCAAATGAAGATATGTTATGAAGATGAATTACATCAGGGTTTAGAGAATCTATTTTATTTAACTCATCCCTATTGTCTGTGATATAACCTGCATTATTCATTATCAGTTTAAAAAGATTATTTTTTATCGGAAAAACATCTAAATTACCAAGTTTATAATCTTCAGTCTTAATAGGTTTTTTTCCAGTCACAATATAATATGAATACGGATTAGATAAGATACTAATGTCCCATCCATTTTGGTCAAGACTCTCAGATAAGTATCTACAAAACAAGTCCGCACCTCCTAAGAAATCTGGAGGGAATTGGTTATTGACCATACAAATCCGCTTGTTTCTTTTCATATCAATTCTGCCTTTTATCGATCAACTCTTCAAAGAGCTGGGGTATCTCCTTGGTCTTCGCTTCCCAGGAATACTCTCTTTTTACCTTATTATACGCTCTTTGGGTTAAATGTTTTGCGAGTTTATCGTCCTCCAAACAATCTTGATGTACTTCTGCATGCCCTCTACATCGTCGGGTTCGAAAAGAAGGCGGTTGAACCAGTGGGGGAAATTACCTCCAAAGGCAGACAAGGCGGTCAGGATACATGGTGTCTAGGCGGTACTATGACTTCGGCGTATTGAAAACCCCATTCAACGGTATCCACATTAATGTA
>Ga0207421_10007386_pt1 | contig 11702 bp, 9 predicted proteins | sample SodLakKL_010_SED_4_FD_187542 | JGI IMG/M metagenome (GOLD analysis project Ga0207421, IMG submission 187542) | Alkaline sediment microbial communities from Lake Tanatar, Kulunda Steppe, Russia - 8KL_010_SED (SPAdes) (version 2) | ecosystem: Environmental > Aquatic > Non-marine Saline and... | reverse complement strand
CTGATACGCATATTGAAAAGATATGGCAACCAAATTTTCGACTTCTATGGCAAACCTCTGCGTCGCGGGCGGCCATCAAAAAACCGGATTAATGACCCTGTGATCATAGCACAAAAAGAAGTACTCCGTGCCATGCTCTCCGACACCCTGGTGAGAGAGTACCTGGGGGTTAACCGGCATGAAGGCATATGGTATTACAGCAAGGAGGCATTTGAACAGCTGTGCAGCTGGCTCTATACTGCCTCCTACTTTTCCTTTTTCCGGAAGAAAAAGGGCATAAAATACGACCCCAGCAAGATGAAAGGTGCCATCAGGCGCTCCATAATAATGCTCACGGAGGCCTTCGCCTTGTCAGACCAGGCCGGATACCAGCTGGAAAAGCTTTCAGAAAGCCTGAAAGAAGAGTAAAAGGTATAGCACAAAAGGGCTGAAAGGTCGTTGGGTTTTTCGTTCAGCGTTCTGTGTTTACAAGGGATCAGTCAGGTCAAAATCAGCCTGAAACACCACCTCACCGTCATAAAGCAAGCGATATGAGTAGGTGGTCATCTCCTCGTCCATAACTACTCGCCACTCCCGTCCGTGATAATCTTCCAGGAGTTCACGTGAGTAGTCGTCTTTAGGAAAATGTTGTGCATAGGCAGTGCCTGTGCCGTCGGCATAACCGCCATAGAGGGTTTTCTCTTCGGGGGTGCCGTCGGGATACCGGTGATCGTGGCGAAACCGCAGGCGACCATCTTCCACAAGGAACATCCATGTGCGGGAAGTATCGTCTCCAACATGGAAGGGGATGTGTACTTCGCCTTCTTCACATTTGGTCACATGCATCACAAAAGGATCGTCAGCCCAGCTCTCCCGGCCATCAGCGAGGTAAGCCTCCTCCCCGGGAAATGATTTGCCGCAAAGGCTGGCAAGATTATCCATGAACGCCCGTTCCTCGGGAGTTAGTCCGCCCTGGGCAAACCTTTCGCCCTCGCGTGCTTCCATTTCGACCTGACCTTCATGTTCTCCGCGTTGCTCTGGAGCCTGTCCGCAAGCAAAAAATACCACGGCCATCAATGCAATTAAAAAATGTTTGTTCATCACTGTTAGGTTTTGTTTAAGAACTGTATTACGGTACAAAAATGGAAAAAAATATCCGTTCCCGGCAATAAAAAACACAAAATCATGAAAACAGGTGTAACATTTCATGGTTTTGGGCCGTCATACCATCGAAAGCAAGCATATCAAACAAAACCCTTTGCAACCAATAAAACAAGAACCATTAAATTTTACAATCATGAAAACAACAACATTTTTTTCCATCATCATCGCATTCTTACTAACATTACCAGCGTCATACTCGGCGGAAGTAATTACAGAGCAAAGAGAGGCCACTGACTTTAACGGTGTTGAAGTCACGGGCGTTTTTGAGGTAGAGCTTTTTCTGGGCGACAGCTACTCCCTCGAAGTAAAGGCACCTGCCGAACACCTGGAGCACATAGAAACCCTGGTTGAAGACAACATTCTTTATATTAATTACACAAGGCGCGCCCGCAACCTCAGGGATCTGACCGTGCGGGTCACTGCACCTGATTTCAATTACCTGAGTGCCAGCGGGGCGTCAAGCGTGAGCAGCGAAGAAACACTTTCCGCATCTGCTATGCGCCTCAGTGTATCCGGGGCTTCCAACATGGATGTAAATGTAGCGACAGATCATCTGACCACAAATATCAGCGGGGCCAGCAGCATTAACCTGGCAGGTGAGGCTACAAGGCATGACCTCAGCGCAAGCGGTGTTTCCAGGGTACGCGCTTATGACCTGGAGACCTTATTAACTGACGCAACTTCATCCGGCACGTCCAATGTCCGCATCACGGTCACGGAAAAGCTGGAGGCCCGTGCCAGCGGCACCTCTTCCGTCATCGTACGCGGCAACCCGCCGGTAGCAAACTACAGCACATCAGGCACCGCAAGCGTAAGAGGGGTAAATAATGCTGAAAGAGTCAATGCCGAAGCTCCTGATAAGGACACGGTGGTGGTAAGGGTAGGCGATCGTGAGGTGATGTTTGCCGAAGGAGAACGTCCCAGTTTCAGAAGAAAACCTTATACCCAATGGCGCAATAATTGGAGCGGTTTGTATCTGGGACTGAACGGCTACTTTGGTGACAACAACAGCATAAACCTGCCTCCGGAAACCCAGTTTATGGATCTTGACTATAACAAGTCATTGCAGGTAAACCTGAACATGCTTCATCAAAACTATGTCCTTGCCCGTGGCCACAATAGTCTGTTTGGCCTTGTAAGCGGTCTTGGCATACAGTGGACAAACTATCACCTGTCTAACGATGTCATCCTGAAGCACGGCACTGAAGGGCTTTTGCATAAGCCTTCAGATTACAGCCTGAGCACTAACAGGTTAAGGGTATTTCAGTTAAACGTACCCTTGATGATGGAGCTTCAGTTGCAGGATGCCAATACATGGAACCGCTTTCATTTTTCTGCGGGTATCCAGGCAGGTTTCCGTCTCAGGAGTCATACCAAGGTAGAATATCGTGATGGGGATGGAAGCCGCCAGACCGATCGCGAGCGTGAAGACTTTCACCTGGTGCCCATCCGGATGGATGCCATCGGCCAGATAGGCTGGGGGCGTCTGAATTTCTTCGGCACCTATTCACTTAACTCCATGTTTAAGGATGACCGGGGTCCAGAGCTGAGCCCTTTCAGCATCGGCATCCGCCTGCTTGGCTGGTAAGTGATTTTTCATATTTCCCGTGTTGTTGGTTTTAAGCAGCCTGCCATGTGCCGGCTGCTTTTTTATATTGGCAAAAAAGAAAATGTGTATTTTTGTGAAAAAGGCTACAGATATGTCAGGACACAGCAAATGGTCAACCATAAAGCGCAAGAAGGGTGCGCTGGACGCTAAGCGCTCCAAAATTTTTTCACGGGTCATCAAGGAGATCAATGTGGCTGTGAGAGAAGGGGGAAACGACCCTGAAGCTAACCCCAGGCTGCGGCTGGCCATAGCCAACGCCAAAGGGGTGAACATGCCCAAAGACAATGTCCAGCGGGCCATCTCCAGGGCCGGTGATAAAAATGCAGCAGACTTTCAGGAAGTTACTTACGAAGCCTATGGCAATCATGGTGTGGCCATCTATGTTGAATGTCTTACCGACAACCTGCAGCGCACGGTAGCCAATGTCCGGGCCATCCTCAACAAGCATGAAGGCAAGCTTGAAACAAAAGGCGCACTAAATTTTCTTTTCGACAGGAAAGGCGTATTTACCATCCCTGAAAAGGCAGTGGAAGAGAAAGGGATGGAAGAAGATGAATTCCTTATGGAAGTAATCGATGCCGGCGCCGAAGAGGCAGAAAATGAAGAGGGCTTTTATACTATCTACACCGCCATGGAAGATTTTGGCAGCATGGTTAAGAAACTGGAGGAAATGGGGGTGGAAGCCGAGAACGCTGAACTCCAGAGAATCCCAAAGACTACTGTAAAACTCGACAAAGAATCAGCCCTCAAGATCATGAAGCTCATTGATGCCCTGGAGGAAAACGACGATGTTCAGAATGTATTTCACAACATGGAGCTCACAGAAGAGATCATGGCTGAAATGTAGCACATACTGCCTTACTGATTATCTTCAGCATGCCATTCAGCATAGGATGTGGTCGTTTCATGCAGTCGCAGGGAGTGCAGAGAAACCCCGGAAGGCATGGCGGCTTTGAGCTTATGCGCAAAGTCGTGGATCATATTCTCGCAGGTAGGCTGGTAAGGCACAGCCACCACTTTTCCAAGCAACTCCGTTTTTTCAAGCATTTCTCCGTGAGGCGTATCGCCGTTCACCAAAAGCGCGTGGTCTAAAGGATCAACGATCAGCTCATGCACAATCTTTTTTAACACGCCAAAGTCGATAACCATCCCATGCTTCGGATTATTGATATCCTCCACAGGCTCTCCTTTTACCGTAACAAAAAGCAGATAGCTGTGTCCGTGAATATTTTTACACGGGCCATCATAGTTGTATAAGGCATGGGCAGCTTCAAAACGAAACTGCCTGGTAAGGCGTACCACAGGTGTTTTGTTCATATTTTTATTTGTTTAGTTTGACAGGTCAAGTGCTGTCACGATTTCCCGCGCCGTCATGATTCCCTGTGCCGTCATGATTCCCTGCGCCGTCATGTGGACAGCCCAAGTGCTGTCCCTGCAGAAACCTCAACCTCAAAACCTTTCAGTATTTGATGGTATACGTATATACAGCCGGCTTTTTCTTTTGCCTGGAAGGGTCTTTAACTCCCTGGTCCTTTTCCCCGGTTTTCTTTTCAGGATCTGCGGCTTTATAGGTCATGGAAATATTTTGTTTCTTTTGCTGTGTTTTGAGCCGGAACGGGATTTTGATCTTATTGTTGGTCGTTACGCGAACGCCCCGGTTTTTCACAGACTGGTAATGCAACATCTTCACCAGCCTGATGGCTTCTTCATCACATCCATATCCAAGCCCTTTGTGGATATCCGGCTGGATCACCTCTCCTTTGCCGGTCACCTTATACCGCACTATTACATCTCCCTCTATGCCCTTCTCAAGAGCCTCTTCAGGATACCGGAGGTTTTCCCTGATGAATTCCTTTAATAATTCTTTTCCCCCATCCAGGTGGGGTAGTTTCAGGAATTTCTTTTCTTTTTTACTCATAACACAAAAAATCCGGGTAATACGTGTAAGCCAACGGATGATGATATCCGGGAAGCATTAAAGGGGGTTGGTCAGGTCAAAATCCACCCGCAGGCGCTTCTCCCCGTCACGTTCCAGGCGGTAGGTAAAGGTAGTCATGTCTTCATCCAGACGTACGGTCCAAACGTTACCGCCACCATCTTCTATAACCTCAGCGGTATAGGCATCTGCGGGGAAGTGTTGCTCAAATTCCGTACCGGTATCATCGGCATATCCACCATAGAGGCTGTCCTCTTCAGGTGTCCCGTCAGGATAGCGGTGATCATGGCGAAAGCGCAACTGACCTTCTTCCACCAGGAACATCCAGGTGCGCGACTCATCATCTCCCACATGGAAAGGAATCAGGATCCGGTCTTCTTCACACACCTCCACATGCATCACCAACTCATAATCTTCCCAACCTGAAGCATGATGACTGCGATATATCTGCTCTCCCTCGAATGATTGTCCGCATAGGCTTTGCAGGTTATGGAAAAAGGTCCTGTGTGTTTCAGATATAAGCATGACTGGTACGGGGTCAGTGGGAACATCTTCTACCAACACATCGGTGGGTTCTTCTACTTCGTGGACACGTTCTTCACGGGGACCACATGATGCCAGGATAAATACCGTGGCTGCAAGAAAAATGAATGTAAGATTCTTCATAATGACAATTTGTTGGGTGTTTTACGTTCGGCTCTATGCAAAGATAATGTTTCCCGCCGTACTTTGCCACAGATATCGTTATCTTTGTGACGATGACGCCCGGGAAGCCCATATTGGCCGTTCAGAACCTTTCTGTGGATTTTTCCACGGAGGAAGGCCTTGTTCATGCAGTAAGGCATGTTGACCTGGAGTTGTTTCCGGGCAAGACCCATGGCCTGGTAGGTGAGTCGGGCTCGGGTAAGTCTGTTACGGCTCTGGCGGTAATGCGACTGCTAAGCCGCTCCGTTTCTATGATTCGTTCCGGGAGCGTGATGTTCAATCATCCGGAGTGGGGTGATACGGACCTGCTGGCTATCTCCGATAAAAAAATGCAGCACATAAGGGGTAATCATATCTCCATGGTGTTTCAGGAGCCGATGACTTCACTTAATCCCGTACAACGTTGTGGCCGGCAGCTGACAGAGAGCCTGGTTATACATGGCAAGGCCACCCGGCATGATGCACGCAAGCGGGCTGTTGAGCTTTTTGGCGAGGTGCGTTTGCCGGCGCCGGAAAGCATAATGCATGCCTGGCCTCATGAACTTAGTGGGGGGCAAAAACAGCGTGTGATGATCGCCATGGCAATGGCTTGCAGCCCTGCCGTGCTAATTGCTGACGAGCCTACTACCGCCCTGGATGTCACCGTGCAGAAGAGCATCCTGGAGCTCATGCAGCACCTGCAGGGGCAACACAACATGGCCGTGCTTTTTATCTCTCACGACCTGGGCATCATTCATGAGGTGGCCGATACGGCATCGGTGATGCGCTATGGCAGTGTTGTTGAGACAGGAAGCGTAAGGGACCTCTTTAACAACCCCGGTCATCCGTATACAAAAGCCCTGGTAGCATGCCGCCCCCGTCTTGATGAGCGTCCGGAAAAGCTTGCCACCGTCGGAGATTTTCTTACCGAAAAAAAGGAAACAGACGCCCCCGCCACAAATGCGAACACTGTCAGGGGACCCCACCCGTGGCAGCTGAGCAGCAAAACGGAAAAGCCCCTCCTGGAAGTGAGAGGCCTGCACACCCACTTTATCACAAAAAGAAATTTCTGGGGCCGCCCTGTAGAATATCACAAGGCTGTGAACGACATCAGCTTTGAAGTTTACCCGGGCGAAACCCTCGGCCTGGTGGGAGAGTCGGGGTGCGGCAAAACGACCCTGGGCCGCAGCATCATGCGGCTGATACAAAGCCGCTCCGGACAAGTCATCTACAACGGAAGGGATCTGGCCACTTTGTCCGAAAGGGAGCTCCGTAAATTCCGCCCAAAGTTTCAGATCATCTTTCAGGATCCATACGCTTCGCTCACACCCGGCATAAGCATTGGTAATGCCATCCTGGAGCCGATGCAGGTGCACGGCATCCTGCAGAACACACAAGCAAGAAAGCGGCGCATCTCAGAACTCCTGGAAAGGGTTGGACTGGAAGCAGCACACTATTACCGCTACCCCCATGAGTTTTCTGGCGGGCAACGGCAACGTATCTGTATTGCCCGGGCACTGATCCTCGACCCGGATTTCATCGTATGCGACGAGTCGGTGTCCGCCCTGGATGTATCTGTCCAGGCACAGGTGCTCAACCTCCTCAACGAGTTAAAGACCGATTTTGGCCTTACCTATGTTTTCATTTCCCATGACCTGTCGGTAGTAAAGTATATGTCGGACCGCGTCATGGTGATGCAACATGGCAGGATGGTGGAACTGGCAGATGCCGACACGATATATGCGAATCCGCAAAATGTCCACACCAGAGAACTTATTCAGGCCATCCCTGGATCCATAGACAAAGTAAAATGAATCATGCTGCAGAGAACCGGGAGCGATTCATTAAAACATGAAGCCATAACTTAGACGAAGCGTATAATTGTCTTTGAAATCGGGAAAGGCATAAGGGCCGTAACGCACGGTAAACTCCGCCCCAAAACTCGAAAACCCCGAGCCAATGATGTCCACCAAGGCTATTCCTGACTCAAAAAACCCTTTTTCCATGGTATTCCAGGGTGCATTCAGGTGGTCGCCCCTGTCGCGCAGATCGCCCACACCGATGTTTGTCAGCAGCACCAGTTTGGGGTTGAAGTTTTCGCTTCTGTAAAGCAGGTTTTCAAAGTGATGATACCAGAACAGGGCAACATACCTGTCGGAAACAAATTCATCTACCCGCATGGTTGAAAAGGCGTTGAGGGTGGTCACAGAAAACCGGCGATATGAGGCCGGGGCGGTGAAACGCTTTTGCCACGGGGCATCGCCACTGAAATAACCAGCCCTTACAGTCCATTGCTGCCGGCCCAGCATGCGTATCCGAAAACTACGCTGGTATCTGCCTTCGATGCGCCAATAGTCATGCTCACCGTCCATGACACCATCAAAGCCCCTGGAAATGTTAAGGTTGATCACCGGATGGTTCCCTCCAAGGACCATGATGCGTTGTGGCGAATAGAGTAACCGTTCGCCATATGCAAGGCGGAGCTGCAAGCCCGCTTCAAAGAAACGTGTGTTCTGAGGTTTACTTATATCAGTATTGTTGGCTCCATACCTGTACATGTCGGAGAAGGCCACATCCTCCAGGGAGGCATAAGGCTTAAGGGTCAAAAAGTTGCGAAAGGTACGGAACTGCAGCCAGGCACTGTGTTGTTCGGTCATGTCCATGGTTTCCACGAAAAAAAGTCTGAGGAAGGAAGGTGCCAGGAGGCCTTTTTGCTCCAGAAACTCCGACCCTCCCCTTTCGGCTGTGTCATAACTGTATGCATACCCCAGGCGCAGATCGGTGGGTCTGTCGAGAAGCACACTGGCACCACCTCCATACTTTAGCGTGTTATCGCCAAAACCATAGCCTATTTTTCCATGTACACCAAACCACCGGCTAAGCCTGTCGTTAGTATGGAGGGCCAGCCCCGGCCTGAAGCCCTCATGCTGATTATAGGCTATCAGGCTGTATATGTCCACGTCGAAATAGCCTGCACGCCAGTGGCCGCCAAACAATGTTTCCAGCCATTCAACCCTTCTGTTCAGGTTATGTTCGTCAGCCACGCTGTCGAGGTAGTGATAGGTGTTCCTTTCCCGGAATGTGAGAGTATCCGGCCTGAAATCATCCCAGAAAGCATCATCTTCCACTATTGTTTCAGGTGAAAATTCCACATGAAAGGCCGAAAAGTCCTTTCGGGTAAGTGGTGGTTCTATTTTTATATCCTGCAGGTAAGTGCGCCCCGTTCCCACAATGGTGACCTCAGGAAGCGACATCATCTCAAAGTCGGTATTGAGCTGTACGGGAAACCATTTCCTGTTTTCGATAAACTCATAATTTTGCTGGATCCTTATCCGGGTGTCTTCCTGAGCATGGGCGGGCTCCGCAATGACTGACTGAAGTGCCCATTCATTGGTGTTGATGTACATCACCCCCTTCATGCCTTCAAAGTTACGGCCATAGCCGGGCTGGTAGGATATCACAAACACGGTGTCGCGGTCTGTATAGGTGGTGTCTTCCAGCTGATATGCATAACGGTTGATGCTTCCCCGGGCCAGTGGGCTGAGATAACGTTCGCCGAGGATAGCAATGTAATCATCATAAAAAGAGAATGATTGCATTTGCGACATAAAAAGGGCAAACATCGGGTGTTGTATGCCTGATATACGCGAAGCCAGCACATGTTCGTTACTCCGGTCAGGGGAAAGGAATTTCCGCTCCGTGACAGTTTCCATCAGGAAAAAATGCCGTTGCTCCAGGAAATCAACGATGTCTCGTGTCACTGTATCGGGGGCAAGGGTGTCAGAACCTGTTTTCTGATTATCCATCTCACCTGTGAAAATGAATTTGTTATAGGCCTTATAGGAAAATGATGAAAGGTTATCGGGGTTATTCCGGCTCCGGTTATCTATGGCGTTGGCGACAATACGATGCGCCGGATTCTCTCCCGGAAAAACTACAACCTCCTGAAGATCAATGGCCCTCTGGTGCATCTTGATCACATGATGTTCCTTCTCCCTGGCAGGATGATATATTTTGCTGTGATAGCCCACATAGCTGAGCTTTACATATTCGATGTGATCGTGGTGGGTAAGATGAAAAAATCCATCGATATCGGTAAGTCCTCCCTTTTGCGTTTCTTCAATCACCAGGTGTACAAAGGCAAGAGGCTCTCCGCTGGAGGCATCCACCACCCGGCCGGTCAGTTCGTCCTGCGCAGCCATCAGCCTGGCAGAACCCATCAGAAAAAGTAAAAACAGGATGCTTAAACGTCGTGCTAACATATGTCAAAAATAGCATTTTGAGGTATAAGAACGTGTCACATCATTGCATTAGTTTTATTTTCCGGTCAAATTTGTATAATTTTGCAGTAAATTAAGAAAGCAAGCAACCTTGGAAGATTCACCCGACGCCTTTTCGTCTTTTCTTACACTGCTTTACACCGGATTTCCTGCCGTATCGGCAGAAACAATTTTTGGTCTTGGTGCCATGCTGGTGCTGTTGTTCTTTTCGGCTATGATATCGGGCTCAGAGATTGCCTTTTTTTCGCTGACGCACAATCACCTGGAACATTTCAAGAAACAGCAGAGCCATAGCGACAAAAGGATTCTTGCGCTCCTTGAGCGGCCGAACCACTTGCTGGCCACCATACTGATCGCCAACAATGTGATCAACATTGCCATCATTGTGCTTTCTACCCTCGTGTTCCGGAGTTTTTATGAAATGGCGCTACATCCGGTGGTGGCCTTTTTATTGCAGGTTGCACTGGTAACCTTTCTTATCCTGCTCTTTGCTGAGGTATTGCCAAAAGTCTATGCCTCACGCTATCCCGAGCGTTTCGCCGCCACCATGTCAGGGCCGCTCCTTGTTTTAAGAAAGATCTTCCAGCCTTTAAGCGCATTGCTTGTGAAAACCACACGCATCATCGACAGGCGGATGGATAAAAAACGGCCTAACCTGAGCATGGATGAACTGTCGCACGCCCTGGAGATTACCGTGGACGATTCCACCGACGAAGAAGACAAAAAATTGCTGCGCGGCATCGTGCGTTTTGGCAACACCTATGTGCGCGAGATCATGAAATCGCGTGTTGACGTGGTTGCTGTTGAATACAAAACGTCTTTCCAGGAACTGATTCGTGTCATACAAAATGCAGGATACAGTCGCATCCCCGTCTACCGCGACAGCTTCGATAACGTGGCAGGCATCCTTTATATTAAAGACCTCCTGCCCCATCTTGAAAATGAAAAGGATTTTGAATGGCAATCCCTGCTGAGAGATGCCTTTTTTGTCCCGGAAAGCAAACGTATCAACGACCTGCTTAAAGAATTCCAGGAAAAGAAAATCCATCTTGCCATCGTAGTGGATGAATACGGCGGTACATCAGGACTGGTCAGTCTTGAAGATATCCTGGAAGAGATCGTGGGGGAAATTAATGATGAGTTTGACATGGAGGAGGCGATTTATTCCAAAATAGACCAAAACACCTTTGTCTTTGAAGGAAAAACCTTGCTGAAAGACTTCTGCAAGATCGTTGGTACGGACGATGATGTTTTTAATGAGGTCAAGGGCGAAGCCGATACACTTGCCGGACTCATTCTGGAAATTAAACAGGAACTTCCTTACCAGGGTGCCAAAATAAGATTCAAAGACTTTGAATTTGTGATAGAGGGTGTGGACAAGCGGCGCATAAAACGGATAAAAGTGATAGTTTACCGGTAGGCCTGGATCATATAACACGCTAAATACGTTTATCTGGCGTTATTATGGTTGAATATTATGACGTATATGTATCGCATATTACTATTTATGGCTATGCTGTTTATGTTGCCGGCCTGCCATGAGCCGGGTACTCCCGGGCCCAGGGCATACCCCAGAATTGCGCTTCCGGAGAAATCATACCAGCTTTTTGACTCTGTTTACCCTTATCGCATGGAGTATCCAGTGTATGCAAGCTTTGCTCCTGATGAGCGCAACACGGCCGAACCATATTGGGCCGACATCGTATTCCCGGAATTTAGCGGCAGGATTCATCTCAGCTATAAGGAAATTCACAATGAGGAGGAACTGACCGGGTATCTTGAGGATGCCAGAACCTTTGTTCACCGCCATATTCCCAAGGCTACTGCTATCGATCAGGAGCGCATGATGCATGTCGAAAATGACGTATACGGGATGCTATACAAGATTCGTGGCAGGGAGGCTGCCTCGCCGCTGCAGTTTTTTGCTACCGACAGCGTAGATCACTTCCTGCGGGGAGCCCTTTATTTCGATGTCGCTCCCAATAACGACTCCCTGGCTCCTGTCATTCATTTTATTGAAGAAGATATCAGGCACTTTTTTTCCACCCTG
>Ga0207421_10007385_pt1 | contig 11703 bp, 6 predicted proteins | sample SodLakKL_010_SED_4_FD_187542 | JGI IMG/M metagenome (GOLD analysis project Ga0207421, IMG submission 187542) | Alkaline sediment microbial communities from Lake Tanatar, Kulunda Steppe, Russia - 8KL_010_SED (SPAdes) (version 2) | ecosystem: Environmental > Aquatic > Non-marine Saline and... | reverse complement strand
CTCTGATCTCAAGTTCCTCACGGTCCCGGTCTTCCCCGGAAATTATTTCCTCAGGCATCCCCTCATCTTCTTGCTTTTGTCCTGTCTGATTTACATCTTCCTGGTCCTCTCCTGCTCGGCTCACATCTTTTTGATCTCCAGCTGTTCCGCTCATAAATTCTTGATTTTCACCCTCTTGACTGACTGCTTCCTGGCTTCCAGCTGTTCTTCTCACATCTTCCTGACCTCCAGCTGCCCGGCTAACTGCTATTTCGCTTCCACCAGCCCTGCTCAGGTCCTCGGCCAGTCCCGGCACTCCCCTGTCAGCCAGATCCACTAGCCCCCGGCCAGTCTCCCGGTTCACCACACCACCGGGAAAATCCACCGGCTGCCACTCATCCGGGGCATAATCCAGAGCAAACAGATTATAGCCGGAGCTGTCATAACCCACATAAACAAGCTTCTCTTTATCCTCAATCACCAGGGGATCAAAGGCCCCTCCCAAAACATTTGTTACCTGATAAAATTCCCCTTCCGCCAGATCATAGGCATAAAGGTTGTGTATCCCATCTTTATCAGCATGGAAAAGAACCCTGTCACCTTCAGGAGTCCAGGTCGGTGAGAAAACAGCCTCCCGGTTTTCGGTGATCCTGAGCAATCTCTCCTCTCTAAGATCATAAAGATATAAATCCCGGTAACCACCCGGCTTCCAGATCACCAGAGCCAGCAGATTCTCCCCGGGATTCACCGCCGGAGAAAAATACTGCCGCTTCTCTCCGGGACCCAGCAGAACTTCAGCTTCACCAACGGTCCCGTTATCAATCATCTTCTTCCTGACTTCAGTCATCCCGGCCTGCTGGCTGACATAAATTAGCTCACCTGATTCCAGCAGCACCGGATCCCGGGCCCGTTTTCCTTCGGTCAGCCTCTCCTCGGCCCCGCTCTCCGGATCAAAACGGAATATATCAAAGTAATCCTCCTCTGCTGAAGCATAAATAATCTTACCCTCAGCCGTGATTTCCAGCCCGGTCGGCACCAGATAACCTGACTTGAGATGCCGATCCTGCCCGGTCTCCAGGTCGATACCCCGCAGTCCGGGATAATAATTGCCCAGATGATAATAAACAACTTCTTCCCGGATCGGATCCCAGCCCGGCCGGTAGCTGTAATAGCCGGCCTCGCTCAGCCGCTCCCCGGTCACTTCACCTTCAGCCCGAATGGCAGCCGCCTGGCTTTCATACTCCTCCAGCCTGTCCCGTTTCCAGTCCTGAAACAGCTCATTTGCTCCCCGTCCCAAAGCTTCTTCAAAGGACTCATCAATACCTTTGGAGGGGTTACCGGCATACACTTTACTGACCTCAATCAAATCTTCCCGGGAATGTTCCCGGGCTAGATAATCGAAAAAATTTGCTCCGTAGAGGTAGACTGACATTCCTCCCGGGGGCCAGCTCTCCAGGTTATACTGCCCGTGAATCTGATCAAAGTGATATAACTCATCCTCGAGAAAGGCCATCCTCAAATACATATCATAAACAGCATCCTGAGCCCGGCCCCCGCCGGAAAGCACCGACTCCTCCAGAATTGGATAACCTTCAATCATCCACCAGGTCTGGAAGAAGTTGGGATACATCAGGCTCGGGACATCCCCCAGAAGACCCCGCAGAGCCTCCAGGGTCTCTGACCTCATGTTGAGATGCAAAATGTGAGTATACTCATGAGCAATCAGCAGCTTGAGCCAGCTCTCATGCCGACCCCCAAACTCCCGCATTACCGGATGGCTGGGGTTAATGATAATCTGATCCAGCAACGCGGGATCGGCCAGCCCGGAAGCCATATCACTGTCATCAACCACAATCAGATGAGTCTTCTCTTCCCGGCCCGGCTGATAATCATCGGCAATAGCTTCGTGAATCTCCTCGGCAAATTCAGCACTTTTAACCGCCAGAGTCTCCAGGTTAGCCTGAAAATGCACTTCAAAATTCTCGGTCATCAGTGTTCTCCACTGACCACTCTGTCCCGCCCGATCCATCTCCGATCCAGAAACCGCCGACATCCAGTCCTTTATCTTAGAAATACCAGTCATTCCGCTCTCCGGGCCAAATGCAACTGGCATACCACTCTCCAGTCCAAACACTCCTGGCATGCCAATCTCCAGACCAAATACTCCTGGCATTCCACTCTCCGGGCTAAATGCTCCCGGCCTGCCACTCTCCAGACCAAATACTCCTGGCATGCCACTCTCCAGGCTAAATGCTCCTGGCATGCCACTCTCCACTCCAAACACTCCTGACTTACTGTTATCCAGTCCAAATACTCCTGATTTAGTGCCATCCAGCCCAAATACACCCGACATACCGCTCTCCGGGCCAAAACTAACTGCCAGATCGCTCTCCGGACCATATCCAGCAGTAAAACCGCTGTCACCAATCAATCCAAAGTCAGCGTTAAGCTTGCGTCCACCATAAACCGCCAATCCATATCCAGCTGTCGGACCCCTGTCACCAATAAATCCAAATCCAGCTGTCGGTCCCCTATCTCCAAGCAGACTAAAATCAGCAGCCAGCAGCCCACTGTGATCAACCAGCCCGAAGTCAGCGGCAAGTACACCATCATCAATTAGTCCAAAGTTAGCAACCAGCCCATTACCGCCCAGCAGTCCTGAATCAGCTCCTGGCACCGACCCTGCTATCGACACCAGCAGCAAAAGTACGGTCAGCAGCACAGCAAGTCCCGGAATCCCTACATACCCAGACAGATAAGATAATCCGGTCAGAAAATTCTTCAGAAATCTATAGAATCCATAGTTAGTTTCTCCTGGCTTACTTAATTTATTAGTTTGATTTTCACTCTCTGGTTTATTAATAACATGCACCGGTTCATCAACAACTTGATCTGCCATATTATCTCCTGTATTATCGCCTGAATTATCTCCTGTATTATATCCTGAATTATCTCCTGTATTATATCCTGAATTATCTCCTGTATTATATCCTGAATTATCTCCTGTATTATATCCTGAATTATCTGCTGTATTATATCCTGTATTATATCCTGAATTATCTGCTGAATTATCGCCTGTATTATCTGCCATATTATCTGCTGTATTATTTGTTATATCAGTTATATTTATATCTTGATCATTAAAATCAACAACCTGCCCGGCAATTTTAATAGTTCGATTTGAAATATTTATCGTTTGCTCCCTGTTATTAACAGCTATCTCTTTCTTCTCTCTCACATTGAGAGCATTATCCCGCTTATCACTAAATTCATCTTTAGAACGGCTGCCGTATCCAGGATATCCGGCCTGAATTTTAAACCGCTGCTCCAGATCCCTTCTGGAATTATCTCTGAAACTATCTCTTAAATTGTCTTCTAGCTGCTTCATAATTTATCTCACCCTCTGCTATTATGCTTCTGCTGCTGATAAATTTCTCCAGCTCCCTGGCTAAATAACCCGCAATATCAAATAACCTACCGCATAAAATAAACCATCATCTCAAATAACTCACCAGATCAAAAAACCTGCCATATCAAATATACTGCCGTATCTTCAAGCAATACCGGCCAAATTTTTCAGCCATAATACTGAAAAATCATAAAAATTCTTTACAGTAAAATTAGCAAATAGCAAACTCCTCCGGCTCTTAAATCTCCCGCAGCAGCCGTCTGATATACTGCTCAATCTCCGGTGTCCGCTCCCGGAACGCCAGAGTAGCCGGCTCCCAGAAAAAATCAAAACTCCCGATGCATCCAGAAATATTCTTCTCCACAATCAGCTCAACCGGCTCCGGAATCTTATTGAAATTGACATTAAACTCATTCTCCCAGTCCCTTTCTCCTGCTGGATTATCAATTCGATGCAGCAGAATAATTTTATCAGTCTCATTCCGCAGCAGCCTGGAAAAAGGCAGCAGATCAGCAGCCGTCGGCTGCCCGGCATAATTCTTCAGCTGACTTATCAGCACCACCGCCGCCTCTGACTTCCGGGCAATTTTCTTCAGCTCCCTCAGCTGAATCTCAATCAAACTCCGGGAAGCATATTCCTTGCCATGAGAAGACTTCAAAGCCTGAAGATAATCAACAAAAATCAGATCAAAATCAGTAAAATGATCCAGGCAGAGCGAACTGATATCAGCAATCGTCAGCAGATTATCATCGATAATTTTCAGTTTTTTTTCATCGATAAAATGCTGAAATTTACCAGCACTGCCCGAAATCGCTTCCTGGATCTCCTTTTCGTCCAGATTCAAAAAGTTCAGGTTGTAGGGGGAAATCCCGGAATCCAGAAAGATAAATCTCTCCGCCAGCCGCTGAGCCGGCATCCCCGGAGTAATATATAAAATCCTGGTTTCATTCTCAACTTCCAGCAAATTATGCATTATATTAATTGCCAGCGCACTCTTTCCGGCCCCGGGAAGGCCCGCCAGCAGCGAAAGCTGACCCCGGGAAAATATTTCGATTTTTTGATCCAGATTTTCATAGCCGGTTAACATAAAACCGCCTCCAGTAGAAGCAAATTATTAAGCACCGATGAGCAGATTATCAAGCGCCAATTATCAAGCGCAAATTATCAGGTAATCGCAGATAAAAAATGCAAATTATCAGACTCAGAATATTTTTTCGGCCTAATTGCCCTCGGATAATATCATTTAGAAAATTTAGAACAGATTATAACAGATAAATATTCATGTTATAACAAATAAAAATTTACCTAATAACAGATAAAAATTCACCTTGAAAAATTGCTGCAATCCAGGCCTAGCTTGAAGCCATTAGCCCAGATAAAAGTTTGCTTTTGTGATAGAATATCCAGCATCGAGAACCTGACCTGAATTCATTATACCAGACCTGAATCCATTATACCTGACCTGAATTCATTATACCAGATAAACCCCGGATTTGAAAAACTAAGTTAAGTACAACCAGCTTTTTTACTCCTGCATCATTTTGCAGGATTTATCTCAGGACAAAATTTATGGCAGATTTATTCCAGCCTACCCTGAACCGATACCGCCCCCTCATCATTATCACACCCCAATCATCATCACTCCTTCATCATTACCGCACCCTCATCATATTCTCGTCTTAACCATCATCGCTCCTTCTTTATTATTACAGTTTCATCATTACCGCAGTTTCGTCATTGCCGTAGTTTCATCATTACCACAGTTTCATCATTATTGCACTTCAACCATAATAGCTCCTTTATCATTACAGCACCTTGATCATTATTGCACCTGCAGCTTAAATTATCACACCTGTAAAAACAAAAAACCTGGAGCTTCCCCCAGGCGATTTAGTCAGTTGATTTTTTCATCATGGCATTTATCACGGCAGTAAAATTATCATAACAGGTTTACAGGCCTAAACAAACCAAAACCTCAAGCAGCAACCCCGTCTCCAATCACTTTATAATTATAATGTAAACCCGCATGCCCCTAAAAGGGCCCAACAAGATATGGAAATTAAGCGGCATATTTCCAAGGAAAACCCGCATGCCCATTCGGAACACATCAATAGATGAAAATATTACGACATATTTTCAAGGTAATCACTTTATAATTACATGTCTCAAATCACTTTCAAGTCACCTGATAATTACCATCCAGTCACTCATCAATAACCTCAACTTCCCGGCAGTCTCCATAACAGCCTTCACCGCATTCCGGACAGATTAGTTCTTCATTATCTTCCACCTTCTCCACTACTATAAAATCTTCACCACAGCACTGACATAGATATTTAACCTTTTTCACTGCTTAAACCCCCTTAAGTCAGATAAATTCCAAAACTCAATCTAAAGCTCAATCTCTAAAACAGTCTGTAAAACAGAAAACACCTGATGTTTATCCAGTTAATCATCATCTATCTTAATTATCTCAAAAAACCAGTAAAAATGAAGTTTACCAGTTTACATTCTCAACTCGTTTAACAAAAATAATCTGTTCTAGAGCGAAATTTCCTCTACTCTCAACATCCTTTACCAGTTCTACCATCCTTCATACCCCACATACCTCGCCTACCTGCCAGCATTCACAAAACTTCAACCAGATAACCAGAAACACCTCCAGACTTCTCCTTCCATATCCAAACATTACCAGCAGTAATCAAAATGCGCTCCATAATACCCCTTCTCCGGCAGGTTCCAGCAGCTATACCACCGCGCTTTCAGAGGTCTTCATCTCCTGGCTCTCCCTGAAGCCTACTATACCACAATTCCCGAGCTCCAAAAAACAACCAGTCGCTCCTAACACCTCCCAACCATCCCACCAGCTCCTAAACATCCCAACACCTCCCGACCAGAAAAAACTCCAGACGTTAGACGCCCAGAAAATCAGGGACAGCGCACAATATTCTGAGCCCAGAGACAGTCCGCACAGGAAGGGTCATTACCCCAACAATCCTGATTCTCCTCGGGATAGGTGCAGTTATCGCTCAGCTCACAGTCCACACAGGAGGGAAAATCAAAATACCTCACCCGGTTCCTGAATTTCAGATACCGCGGCGAATTCCAGATTTCCCTCAGCGGCCTCTCCGCCACATTCCCGAAGGAATGAGCCTCAACCTGCTTCTCCCGCCCAAAAACAAAGTACCTATTGGAATGCATCAGGGCATAGCAGGAAGAAACCTCACCCTGCCATGTCACGGTACAGGCTCGGCCAGAAACAAAATCGCAGCTCCGCTCCGCCCCCCAGTTCGGCGAGGGTAGGTTCATGGTACACATGGTTGCCGACCCCGGCACCGGACTGGTCCAGAGCTTCAGCGCCAGCTGCTGCTCCCGCTCTCCCTTACCATAGAGAATTTCATCCACCATATCCTCCTGGTAGGGCAAAAGATGGGTCACCAGAATGGAAAAGGCCCCCAGATCCCGGGCCCGCCGGCTCAAATTCTCAAGCTCCTCCTGATTCCTCTTCATCAGCACAAACTCCAGCCCCAGCCGGGGAAAGATAGTCTCCCTCTCATCCTTAACCCGCTTTAATTCAGCTAGATTCTCCAGCAGCCTGCCCAGCTCACCCCGCCGAATATCGGCAAAACGCTCCTCCTTAAAGCTGTCAATCGAAACAATAACTTCATCCACCCTCTGCTCAACCAGCTGCTCCAGCAGTTCACCCTGCAGCATCATCCCATTGGTGGTAATCCTGACCTTATATCCCTTCTCCTTCAGTCCGGCAACAATCTCTTCAATCCCGGGATGCATCAGCGGCTCACCAAAACCACCCAGCACAACTTCCCGGCAGTCCGGCAGCTCCTCCAGATCCGCCAGAATCTTCTCAAAAAGCCCCATCTTCATATCACCGGGACACTGCTCCCAGCTGTGCCGGACACAGATAATACAGTCCAAATTACACCGGGCCGTAATCTCCAGATAAATCTTCTTTAGATCCGGCCGCCTCTCATGCAAAATATAACCGTTATCAGCTTGCTGCACCAGAAAATCCCCTTCAAACACCTGCAACCGCCCATTTTCATCGTATACTTCCACTCTATTTTTCGCCATATATAATCCTATCCCTCCACCTGAATAAATCAACCTTTATATAAAGCCAACTATATAAAGCCAACTCTAAAAACCCGACTCTAAAACCAGCTCAGCCAGCCAGCTCAGCCAAAAAATTAACCATCAGTTTAAAAAGCACAGCCTAAAACCTTTCCCAAACAACCAGCCAGGCCCAGCCTTCAAATAAAAAACCAAATCGGTTAAACTCCAGCCTAAACAAAACCAGTTAAACAGATAACCCCCCAGATAATCCACCCACCAACCTGGAGAGCACCAGACCATAACAACCAGTTAAATAATCCCACTTAACTCAATTAACTGCCCAAAAAAACTCACTCACAAGATTATTTCCCCAAAAACATATTCACAAATTTGACTCCCCAAAAACATATTCACAAAATCAATTCCCAAAAACTCAATCACAAAACCGATTAATCCTCTGATATCTCTCTACCACAAAAATCGATAAACCATCCCATATCTCTAAATCTCAAAGGCCCTGCCTTTAAACCAACTAAAAACTCCAGCACCTCAGCTTATCCCCCAGCAATCGGCGGAAAGACAGCCACCCTGTCACCATCCTGCAGCTCATAATCCTTTTTCTTCTTCAAATTATTAACAAAATTCATCTTAACATGATCCTCAGGAATCTCCAGTTCCCGGTACAAATCCTCAATTGTCGAGCCCTCAGCAATCTCATACTCAACAGCCTCTTTGCCGCCCGGCTCCTCAGGATTATACTCCCGGAGATTGGCAAACAGCTTAATCTCAATATTAATCACGGAATCATTAATCACGGTATCACCCCTTTTCGAGACTCCAACTTCCAGAAACACCTCTCCTAACTCCCTAAACTCAGAACTTTGAAAGCATACCTTTTTGCAAATTTAACTTTTATAAGCTTGCCATAATATCAGCATTTCATAAAAATAGTAAATCAAATTATAAGATGTTTCTTTTGTACAGTTTTTAAATTAGAGAAATATATAAAGCTTGATATGCTAGGCTTTATCATCTACAAATAGTAGTTAATCATTGTATTTTGCTCAAAAAGAAAATGATAAACTTTAAGAGCTCTAAAAATACTAAGACAAATTATCCTTCAAAACATAACTAATACTTCAAAACAAAATTAATACTTCAAAACAATACTAATTCCTAAAAAAGATATTTTCGCCCGGACTCCAGATTATTATATCACTACTTATTACTCCAAATAAACTCCGGGTCAAAAAACCCTGTTCAGCTGCCTAAATCAGCCCGCCAGAAATGTCAGCCAGCCGAAAATATTAGAAAAAAGGCTGCCCTCGATAAAAGAGCAGCCCTTAATCCAGCCAGACTTACCAAACTTACAGCAGCTTTTCCTCAATTAATCCTAAACTATAAACTATATTTCCTTAAAACAAAAATTACGGCAACATCCTCACCAAAAAAACATCAACTTGTAAACACTTTAATCTCAAAGTCCTCATGATGAGCATACTACATGAGTATACTACCAAAGCTTACTACATGATCATGCTACCAAAGCATACACCAGAGCTCATCTGCTTTAAGAACCATCCTGCCGCAAACAGTCCTTCCTCCAGCAGCCCGGAACTTCAGCAGCCAGACACCTCATCGACAGAGTTTCAGACTAAAAATCCCAGACACTGTCGAGCTGCTCATCGGTCACATCAAAGATATCGTTATGCGGAGGCAGCTTTTCTTCCCGCATAAACTCTGGCGGACGGTCATCGGACTTGGTAAAGCCGGCCTTCATATTAAACTCTCTTTCCTTCTTCAAAATCTCCTTACCGGCTTCAACCACTTCATCCACAGAAAAGTCAGTTCCCAGCACACCGTTAACCGTCTCCACCATGCCCTCCATCGCCGTCTCATCATCCAGCAGGGCAAAGGTGGTAAAGAGACAGTAACCGCTGCTGTCCACAAAGGCTGTGGTAGCCTGATAGGCCCGGGAAAGTTCGGCCTTGCCTTCCGGTGTCAGGGGATCAACCTCACCACCGACCGAAAGAATCTCCGGCGCAATAGTATAACCGGCAGTATGATCGGCACCCATCGGGGTGGTCATGTAGGTAATGCCAATCCCCTTGACAGCCCGTGGTTCATAGGCCGGCATGCCCTGACTTTTAACCGTAGGCACCCGGGTCACACCGTAGGCCTTACCGGTAAAGCTGGCACCGTTTCCCAACACCCGGCCCAGCGGCGAATTCTTGCCGACCTCTTCCAGCAGTTCAATCGCCTTATCGCCCTCACCAAACTCAGCCAGGCCAGCCTCCATGGCCACACCCAGCACAACACCTGCTTCAATGGTATCTATACCAACCTCATTGCAGATATCAATCATCCTGGCAATCTGATCCAGGTCATCAATACCCAGATTGGCTCCCAGCGACCAGTCCGACTCATATTCCAGACAGGAAACTAACTCCTCCCCATCTTCATCAGGGAAAACATTGGAGCACTGAATCACGCAGCCGGGATGACAGGAATGACCCATCATACCCTTGCCACCGCGCTTCTCTACAGTTTCAGCAATAGCCTCCCCTGAGGTTGCTTCAGCCCCTTCAAAAACACCGGAACTGAAATTCTCAGTAGGCAGTCCACCGGCCTGACTCAGCACGTTGATCAAAGCCGCAGTACCATAGGAATTCAAGGTACCACCGGGCTTGGTAACATCATGCTTGCGCAGACCTTCAACCAGCTTCCGCTGACCTCTCTTGAAAAGATCTTCATCGGCCAGTTCAACCCTGCCCATCCGTTTCTCAACCGCAATAGCCTTAAGCCCCTTGGAGCCCATTACCGCACCCAGACCCCCGCGTCCGGAATAACGGCTGGCCCGGTACTCGGGATCATTATAGCAGATACCGGCCATCGCCATCTTCCACTCACCGGCCGGCCCTACCAGGGCAAAATCATGATTATCATACTTCTCCTTCAGCGCCTCCACGCTGGCACCCGTTTTCTTCTCCTTAAGCTCGCTCACCTCTTCCAGCCGGGCTCCCTCACTGTCAATTACCAGCAGCCAGCGCTTCTCACTATCCTCCGGTAAACCTTCAATCACAACAGCCTTATACCCGGAGCGGCCCAGATCCTGGGCAAAGGGCGTACCGGCATTGGACTCCTTAATCCCCCCGGTCAGCGGCGACTTACCACCAACCGAAATCCGCCCCGAGGAAGGAGCCGAAGTCCCGGTCACCATACCCGGCGCAAAAACCAGCTTGTTATTTTTACCCAGCGGATGACAGTCCGGCTTAACCTCATCCAGCACAAAACCCGAAGTCAAACCTCTGCCACCCATATTCCGGTATTTCTCGGGCAGCTTCTCCTCATTTACCTCCAGCGTACTCATATTAACCCGCAATAACTTAGCCATACTAATTTCCCCCCTTATAAAGATTTAGTATTCAAAAATCAATTCTCAAGCCAGAACACTGCTCATGTCATCAATTAAAAATCCACGAACCCCAGCAGAACCTAAACCAATATTACTCACAGCATTATTAACTTCCTACAAATCAATCTTATTCTTACCATCCCTATCATTTAATTTATACATTTACAGCAAGATTCCTGCTAAATTGACCAATTTAATCTAACCTCAAAACTCCATCCTCATTTAACAACAGCCTCCATAATTTAATATTCGAACGATTCCCCTTATAAATCACATTTTCTTTCCAGTCACAGATCTCTTCAAAATTTAATCAAATTATTATATTCTTTTAAAACCTCACTAAACAAAAAACGGCCCTCACTCGGCCGACAAAAATTACAACTATCCTTAATAAATTAGAATAAAACCCGAAATTAAAATATCATTTGCTATATATTAAAATTAAAAACTTCAAATACTTCCCGAATGTAAACATAAAATGCTTCCCAAAAAATTAAATGAATGTTTTCACAATTTAAGTAAAAAAGAAATTCGAACCCTGAAAGAAGCATATAGGAGTAGATTAAGCGTTCAACCTATTAGTACCGGTCAGCTTAATGTGTTGCCACACTTACACCTCCGGCCTATCAACCTGGTCTTCTTCCAGGGGTTTTATCTCCAGTAATGGAGCCGGATACCTTATCTTGAGGAAGGGTTCACGCTTAGATGCTTTCAGCGTTTATCCCCGCCGCACTTTGCTACCCAGCTATGCTCCTGGCGGAACAACTGGTGCACAAGCGGTGCGTCCACCCCGGTCCTCTCGTACTGAGGGAAGCTCCTCTCAAGT
>Ga0207421_10007384_pt1 | contig 11705 bp, 10 predicted proteins | sample SodLakKL_010_SED_4_FD_187542 | JGI IMG/M metagenome (GOLD analysis project Ga0207421, IMG submission 187542) | Alkaline sediment microbial communities from Lake Tanatar, Kulunda Steppe, Russia - 8KL_010_SED (SPAdes) (version 2) | ecosystem: Environmental > Aquatic > Non-marine Saline and... | reverse complement strand
TTTTTCAAGTGGAAAAAAACAACTATTTTGAGCTTGTAAAATGTCGGGTTATAGCGGAGATTGATGAGAAGGGAAGAGTAACACACGAAGCAGTAGTGAAGTTAAAAGCAAAAGAGAAGGTAATTCACACTGCTTGCGAAGGAGATTGCGCTTTTCCAACGCTTTATAACGCTTTTCAGAAAGCTCTGGAAGTGTTTTATCCAAAGGTGTCTGAGGCGAATATGTTGGGGTACAAAGAGGATCACGAAAAAGAAAACACTAAGACTGCTCTTTTGAGTGTTGATGAAAATGAGGTTTGGACTGTTTTGGGAAAATCAGAGAAAGATACACAAGCAAAAATTGAAGCAATAGCAGCATCTTTTTTGCACATCTTAGAGAAAGAAAATCTTAGAGCAAAATCTGAAAAACATTAATCCTTTAGTAGGCAAATCTTTTAAGCAACGCCCGTTTTAATACGGGCTTTTTTCTATTAAAATTTTTGTGTTAGTATGGAAAGTATGAAAAAAAATCTAGCAAAACTTGTTTCTTTTAAGACCGTTTCAAAAGACAAGAAAGAAAACAAAAAAGCATTAGAGTGGGTAAAGTCGCAAATTCCTGTTGGTTTTAAAAAAAAGTTAGTTTGTTATGGCGGACACTACTCTTTGATTGTTGGTAATAACAATCCCCTTTTGTGTTTGCAAGCCCATATTGACGTTGTTCCGGCAAATGAAGAAGAGTTTAAACTTCAAGAAAAAGGAGACCGTTTTTACGGAAGAGGAGTTTTTGATATGAAGTTTGCTATTGCATGTTACTTGGAGATTTTAAAAAAAATAGATCCTAAAAAAGAAAGTGTTGGTCTTTTGATTACTTCCGATGAAGAGTTTGGTGGGTTTAATGGAGTAAAAAAAATTTTGGAAAACGGGTACTCTCCAAAATTTTGTTTTTTGCCTGACGGCGGAGATAACTGGAACTTTAATGAAAAATCAAAAGGAGTTTGGCACTTAAAAATTAAAGCGGAAGGAAGCCCCGGGCACGCTTCTAGGCCGTGGGAAGGGGTTTCTGCTAACAGTATTTTAATTGATTTTCTTGCTGATCTTAAAAAAACATTTCCAAAGATAGAGAAAGAGGCGTTTTTACCAACTCTTAATATAGGGAAAATAGACGGCGGAGAAGCAACAAACCAGATTGCAGAAAACGCAAAGGCAAGAATTGATATTAGATTTACAGAGGTTAAAGAAAAAAAGAAAATTGAAAAAGAGATAAACACTTTGCAGAAAAGATATAAGAAAGTAAAGGTAGAAGAGTTGGTTTACGCTTCTCCGTTTTCTTGTGATGTAAACGAAGAAAACTTTAAACTTTTTAAGAAAATAGCAAAAAAACACGGTAAAAAAGTTTCTTCGCAGTTTACTCACGGAGCATCTGATGCCCGCTTTTTTGGAGAAAAAAATATTCCAACTATACTAATAAGACCAAAAGGAGGAGGTGCACACGCAAAGAAGGAGTGGACTCATAAAAAAGATCTGGCTGTTTTTTGTAGTGTTTTGGAAAAGTTTGTGAAAGAGGTTGGCGTAAAAAACTAAGAGATTTCTCCTTTTTTTAAGATCCAATTTTCTACAGATTTTTTGTAACTACTTGTTCCTCCAAAAGAGTCCAAGAAAAAACCTCGGCTGGTGACCGAGGGGTAGTTTCTTTTTCCGATATAATCAAGGAGGCTGGAGTATTTATAAGAGTAGAGATTTTTTAAAGTTTTCTTGTAGTTTTTTACCCTTCCCTCTCTCCACTCCGGCTCCCAAAGCTCTATGGGGTTAGTATGAACATAGTTAAGAGTTGAAATAAGACCATCATCTCCCTCTACTAAAGATGAGTGATAACGTGACTGAAAAAGAGCTCCTGTTCTTTTGTACTGCTTGTTAAAATAAACAGAGTAACCGCCCATTTTTCTCATAAAAGATATTATTCCTCCCTCTTCTATTTCTCTTAAAACAAGGTGGAAGTGATTAGGCATTAGAGAAAATGCAAGAAAATGAACAATTTTTTCCCTTTTACCGTTCTGCATCCTTTCTTTGTTAATCTTCACTCTTAACTTTTCGGGAAAAACCTCTTCATTGAGAGACTTCTTTTTCTTTTGCTTTTTTACGCTGTGAAAAAACATATCCCACAAGCTTATTTCTTCCTTAGAGTTGTAAAACTCAAGAGCCAAAATGAACCGCGAGTAGTCTTTTGGCGTTAGAAAAATTTTTCTTCCGTCTACTCCCCTGCTTGTAATGTGATAAATTAAACCCTTTTGAAAGTTTCTGGGTTTTCTTGGCATTTTTTTTGCACTACGGATTTTCTTGCCCGCAACGCTGTTACTGCTTGAAGCACTAATTCAGAGGAGTGTAAAAAAAGAAGGGCAAAATTTCAAGCCCTTCTTTAAGGTTTTTAGCTTTGTAGGGTTGTTTACCGCAAAAAAAATAAAACTAGCTATTCGTGTTTATCGCAAGGAGTGTCCCTCTAATAAACCTTTCCCCTCCACTCTATTTTTTTAATATTTACTACTTTTCCGTCAAAATCAAACTGAACAATTATTCTAATTTTTCCTTTTTTAATTCTGTAAAAACCAAGCCAATTTCCTTTGAGTTTTTTTATATCTATATTTATATCCTCCCCTTTAAAAAAACAAATCGAGCTCTTGATAAGCTCGTTTATATCTTTTTCTGCTAAATTGTTCTTTTTTAAAAAATTTTCAGTACTTTTTGTTATTTTTATTTTCCAACTCATACTTCCAGAAAATACTCTTTTCCACTTTCTTCTTTTTTGGGCGACTTTCCGTGCTTTTCTTCAATTTCTTCTTGCTCCTTATCAGAAACACTAGGAACAGAAAAGGCACGAACCTTCATTGCCTCGCTTTGTAAGACCTCTTTTACGCCTTCTTTGACGATATTTTTTAATTCTTCGTTAGAAATAGACATAATTCTACTTTTATTCTTTGTTTAATTATTTCAAATTTAATGAAATTGTCAATGTTGTTTACAGTAAAATTCAAAAAAACAACTCTTTTTCTAAAAAAAAGAAGAGGCAAGCCTCTTCTTTAGGTATTTTTACCTTTCTAGTGTTTTATACAGCCAATCTATTAGCTCTAATATAAAAATTCTCACTTCTTCGCTCTGTTTTACTTCTTCATCTAATTCCGGGTAAGGAACAGGAATGGGCTCTGGATCTTTTACTGGACGCTCGGGTTCGTCTCCCGAGTCGTAAGCAATAAAAGTTTCAAATCCATCTTCCTTGAGAAGCTCTTTCATTTCCTCAAGATTTTCTCTTTCTTTATCTTGAGAAACAACTACCCTCCAGTAAAGCTCTCCCTCAATAGGATAGCCCATTAGCTTGGAGTAATACCTGTGCATATACAGCTCCTCTTGCCTTTCTAAGGCATTTTCTTTCTCTAGATAGCTTCCTGCTACCAAGTAGAACATTGGAGTGGCCTCGCAAGAGTCTATAGCAATTACGCTCCCCGCTACCAAAAAAATTAAAAAGAACAAAACAAATACTACTAAAACCTTTTTCATTTCTTCTTCCTCCTTTTTCTCCCTGATTGGAATATGTCTATATTATACAACAAAAATGGAGAAATTGAAAGGTATTGTGTGGAAAAACTTAGTTGTGAGAAAAAACTACACAAACCACGCCCAATCTTGTTTCATATAGCCAAATAATGTTCTCACTAGCTAAGTGGGGTCAGAGCACCCGACTAAAGTCGATGCGCTCCGACCCCGTATCGCACGCTCCGACCCTGCGAAGCACGGGGTCTGACCCTAGCAACGCTAGTTGGAGGGTCTGACCCCACTGGGCTAGCGAGAAGCAGATGTGTTATATGGAAAAACTTGGACGTGAGAAGAGTATCGCACGCTCCGACCCTGCGAAGCTTTTTTTTGGAAATTTTACGTGAAGGTCTTTCTTGAGGGAGGTTTTGTATTTTGGAGATTTTTTGGGGTTGTGGAAGTTGGGTTTGGTTGTTAGTTTGTCAAAATTTATTTTTTAAATCCCCCATGCAAAGTGTTTGCAGAAGGGAGAACACTATATGAAACAAAAGAAAATTATTTTGGGAAGCGTTGCTTTATTTTTCTTATTTTTTCTCTTTTTAGTTATTTCTTTTTCTGGCAAAGAACCTTTAAAAAGAGAGGTTTCTATGGAGAGGGATTATGTTTTAGGCGACCTTTCCGGTTACAACGCAAAAGAAGAAAAAGATGGCTTGCTAGTTTCTAAAGAAGGAATGCCTTTTTCTTTTTCCCTTTCAAAAGAGTGGAGTGTGAGTGAAGAAAATAAAAACACACTTCTTTTTTCTAAAAACTGTGATGTTTATCTAACGGCAACCAAGGAAGAGCTTTTTGCCAAAGATCTTTACGAAACAGCATCTCTTATCTTTGAAGAAGAAATAGAAAGAGAAGATATTACCACCGTTAAAATCGGTGATTTTTTTGTTTTAGACTACGAGTATCTTGCTCGTATTCCTCAAAAAAACACTGTTTATGAAATAGGTGCAGTAAATAATCAAAAAACAGAGTGTCTTGTAGATTATAAAGAAGCTCTAAACTCAATAACATTTAATGATGAGTAACAAAAAAACCACTTTTTTTTGTTTTCTTGCTCTATTTTTACTTTTTCCTCTCTTTGGAGAAACGGCCTCACTTTCTCTTACTAAAACAAACAGGGTTTTTCACTCCCTAAACAACGAAATCGTAAATATACACACCACTTTTCCCGTTCATCAAGGAAGATATCTTCCTAAGGAAGAAGCGGTAATAGTTCTCTCTAAAAGAGCAACGCTTAGTCGTCTTCTCTCTCTTAATTTAAGAGAAATACCGCTTGATTTTCTAAAGCAAGCCGTGGCAAAAGGAGGAAAAATGATTATAGGAGGGGTTCCTGACCCTTACAGTCTTTTAAAGGCAGAGCTTTTAGAGATGGGAAGAGATAGAGTTGTTAGCTTTTTAAGAGATGAGGGCATGGAGGTTGCGTCAGGAGAAATTCCTGTTTCTTACGAAAATATAAACAGGGAAAGAGAAAACATTACTCTCTCTTACTCTGCTGTTAAAAAAGAAGACGGACAAGTGTCGGTTACTATTTACTCGCCTCAAGAAATAGTGGCTCCTCGTTCTAAACCCTCTTACTCGGTAAAAAGCATGGAGTGGAATCAAAGAGATTTTCAAGGGAAAGTGCTTAGCCCTTTTAGCATTACTTTTTCCGGAGAAATTAGGGAAAGCTCTACCGGGTCATACTTTTTTAAAAACTCTCCTGATATAGATATATCTTTTAATGAAGATATAACACCACTTGAGAAAAGCTCTACAGGTTTTACAGAAAGAGTAAGCGACTTTTTCTCCGGTGTTGGTGATTTTGTGCAAGGATCTTTAGCTTCTTTGGGAGAAGTGTCTTTTTTTGGCAAAAAAGACGAGGGAATAACTTTTGTTGATGTTGGGGGTGATAGTGATTTTTCTTTAGCTGAGGAAGAAGACAGTGGTGAGAGTGAAGAAAAAAGCAAAGAAGAACCCTCAAAAATAGAGATAAATTCGGCAAGTAAAAGCGAGCTTGAAACCCTCCCCGGAATAGGAAGTGTTTATGCCAGCCGAATTATAGAAGAGAGGCCGTTTTGTAATATGGGAAATCTTCTAAGTGTTAGAGGAATTGGCGAAGTTACTCTAGAAAATATTGTATCTGAAGGAGCCTACGTAGAACCGGCCGATTCTTGCACAAAAGAAGAAGAAACAATTTCTTTAGTTAAAGAAACAGCATCTTCTCCTAAAAAAGAAAAAGCAAATGAGATTGTTATTCAAAAAGAAGAAACAAAGGGAAAAGCAGAAGACGAAAAACTTTTAGAAATAGTAAAAGAAGCAAGAGAGAGGCTAGAAAAATTAAGAGAAAGAGTTGATGAAAGCGAGAATAGTAAAAAAGAGAGTGAAGATGAAGATAAAACAGACGAAAAAGAAGAGGAAGAAGAACCAAATGAAGTAGAGATAAACTCGGCAAATAAAGAAGAATTGCAAGTTCTTACGGGAATTGGAGAAACTTATGCTAAGCGTATTGTAGAAGAAAGACCTTTTTGTACCTTAGACGAACTTTTGAAAGTAAGCGGGATTGGCGAGGCAACACTGGAAAGCATTTTAGAGCAGTCCATTGCTTACGTTGACCCTCCATCAGCTTGCAAAGAAGAAGAAAAAGATGGTGAGGAGAAAGAGGAAGAAGAAAATGGCGAAGACGAAGAAAAAGAGGATGAAGAAGAAGAAGATGAGGAAGAGGAAAAAATTAAAGTAGAGATAAACTCGGCAAATAAAGAAGATTTAGAGCTTTTAACCGGCGTTGGTCCTTCTCTTGCACAAAACATTGTAGAAAAAAGACCGTTTTGTAGCATGGGTGATCTTTTAGAGGTAAGTGGCATTGGCGAAGTTACTCTAGAAAATATCTTAGAGCAGTCTATTGCTTACGTTAATCCCCCTTCAACTTGCTTTAAGGAACCTTCTCCGGAGATAACTGTTTACAACGAAGACTACTACTTTAGTTTTCAGACACAAAATCCACCAGATTTTTCTCTGAGTGGAGAAAAACAAGATTTCTCGGAAACATTGACCGACTACGAAGACAAAAAAACATCTTTAAGCTTACAAAAACCGCCCTTTCTAGATTAAAAAATAACTATTTTAATTATGAAGCAACTAATTTTTCTAAAATTAATACTAATTTTACTGCCGACACTTCTTTTTGCGGAAGAATCGCCCCGTTTTCCAAAAGAAGAGGCGGGAATATCGGCTTATGGAAAAATAAGTGAAGTGAATGAATCCAATAACATAGAAACTCTTAACACTGCTTTGGGATTTATAGAAAGTATTGACGGAGGAAGAGTTTTGGAGAATAAAGATTCTCATATTATTGGACAAGTCCCAGTTAAAAACAGTGTTAAACACGACGGAGAAGAACATCCTGTGGTCTTGCTTCGTCCTCGCATCTACATTGATATAGACGGGTGGATGGTGGCTTATTTTGAAAAGAATGAAGAAACTTCCAGAATGTTTCAGTGGGGAGATTACGCCCAAAACATCTTCTCTCCAAATATTCTCAAGGAAGCTTTAAAAAAAATTCTGGAAGAGCTTGAAATGAGTATAGAAGAAGTAAATTACTACCACTTTCAATACCCCGAGGCGAGCAGAATATCGGTTGTTATTGATAAGCTTCCCTCTCTTACTTCACCCAGATCTGAAGAGAAAAACAATTTTTCGGTAACAGTTCCTGAAAATATAAAAGAAGCATCTTACACTGTTTTTTACAAAAAACGTATTGGAGGAAGTTGTCTTTATACTGTTAAGGCAGGAGAAAATTTTGAGCTTGATGAGTCGGGAAGATGTCAGGGTGAACCTTTTAAATACGGATTTTACCCACAAGAAACTTTCAAGAAAAAATCCCCTCAATCGGTAGTGATTGAAGGGATCGGCGCTGCTCCTTTGGGAATGGGAACAGTTCTTATATACTAGCGCTGAAAGTTCCGGTAGCGGAAAGATACTCCATAAAATAAACGTAAACGTAAAAAAGGAGAACCAAAGAAACAACAATGAAAACTCCTGTGTATTTGTTCATTTTTTTGTTTTAGCTATTTGCTCCTACTTTTTCTTTGCTCTGTTTTGTTTTTGAAGAAACCCCTTCAAAAGCAACACCATCTCCTTTTGTTTTTACGCTAATCCTTTCTCCTTCTTCCAGTTTTCCGGAGATAATCTGTAGTGCAAGCGGATTTAGAACTTTCTTTTGAATAAGTCTTTTCATAGGACGCGCTCCCATATCTTTGTCAAAACCCTCTCTGGCAAGCATATCTTTTACCGATTTCTGGAAAGTTACCGTTACGCCATTGTTTTCGGTCATTCTCTTTTTAACCTTTTCAAGCTCAAGCTCAACAATATGGTTAATATCTTCTCTTGTAAGATGATTAAAGATTATTGTGTCGTCAATTCTGTTAAGAAACTCCGGTCTAAAGGTGGTTTTTAAAGCTTCCATTACCCTATCTTTGAGCGATTCTTTTTCGCACTGGTCTTCGTCGGCATCAAATCCAATAGCTCCCATTTGAGCAATGTGAGAAGAGCCAACATTGGATGTCATTATAATAATAGTGTTTTTGAAAGACACTTTTCTTCCTTTTCCATCGGTTAGTCTTCCGTCTTCAAGAACTTGCAGGAGAACATTGAATACTTCCGGATGAGCTTTTTCAATTTCATCTATCAGAATAACACTGTAAGGTCTTCTTCTTACAGACTCACTTAGTTGCCCGGAGTCTTCGTGCCCAACGTATCCGGGAGGAGCTCCAATCATTTTTGATACGGCGTGCTTTTCCATATACTCAGACATATCCACCCTGATAAGAGCATCTTCGCTACTAAAAAGAAACTCTGCCAAAGCTCTTGCCGTTTCGGTTTTACCAACACCGGTAGGTCCTAAGAAAAGGAAAGAACCTAGTGGTTTTTCTTCATCAGAAACTCCTGCTCTTGAACGACGAATAGCGTTTGATACTGCTGAAATTGCTTCTTCTTGTCCGATTACTCTACGCGAAATGATATTTTCCATCTTTTTAAGTTTTTTCGCCTCTTCTTGAAGAAGTCTTGTAGCGGGAATTCCTGTCCACCTAGACACAACACCGGCAACATCTTCTCTTGTAACCGCCTCTTTTAATACGGGTTTGTTTCTTTGTAAGTTTTTTAACTTTTTCTCCTCTGATTTAAGCTCTTTACTGAGCTCGGGTATTTTCCCGTATTTTATTTCGGCAACTCTTTGAAGGTCTGCTTCTTGTCCGGCTCTCTCCGCCTCGTATTTTAAACTATCTATTTCGTTTTTAAGTTTTTTAATGCGTGAAATAGAATCTCTCTCTGAGCTCCATCTTGCGTCAAGTTCTTTTGATTTTTCTTTAAGGTCGGCAATCTGTCTTTGAATAACCCTTTTTCTTTTTTCCGCATCCTTGCTACTACTTCCTTTTAAAGACTCAAGTTCAATTTCCAAATCTTGAATCTCTCTTTTCTGGTCTTCCAGTTTTGCCGGTTGAGACTCAACTTCAAGTCTGAGCGAGCTCATCGCCTCATCCATAAGGTCAACTGCTTTGTCGGGAAGAAAACGGTCGGTAATATAGCGGGCAGAAAGTTCGGCAGCAGCTTTTATTGCCGAATCTTCTATTTTTACGCCGTGGTGCATCTCGTACTTTTCTTTAATACCTCTCAAAATAAGAACTGTTTCATCTTCTGTTGGTTCTGCTACGGTAATTGGCTGAAACCTTCTTTCCAAAGCAGCGTCTTTTTCAATGTATTTTTGATACTCTTTCAGTGTTGTTGCACCGATTGCGCGAAGTTCACCCCTAGCAAGGTCGGGTTTTAAAAGATTGGAAGCATCTATTGACCCTTCGGCTGCTCCGGCGCCAATAATAGTGTGAAGCTCATCAATAAAGAGAATAAACTTATCTTCTTGTGATTTTATCTCTTTTAAGAGAGCTTTTATTCTGTTTTCAAACTCTCCCCTATATCTTGTTCCGGCTACCAAAGAGCCGATGTCAAGACTGATTACTTCTTTGTTTTTAAGGCTCTCGGGAACATCTTTTTTAGCAATTCTTTGTGCTAAACCTTCAATAACTGCTGTTTTTCCCGTTCCCGCTTCACCAATTAAAACCGGATTATTTTTTGTTCTTCTTGAAAGAACCTGCATAAGCCTTCTCATCTCTTTTTTTCTACCAATAACAGGATCTATCTTTCCTTGACGAGCCATCTCGGTAAGGTTACGAGTGTACTTTTCAATAACCTGCATCTTTGATTCGGGGTGTGGGTCGGTAATTTGCTGATTTCCTCTTATTTCTTTTAAAACCTCTTTTACCGTTTCGTAACTAATGTTTTCGGCATCCATTGGGTCGGGCCCTCCTTTTCCGGGAGAAAGAAATGTCGCCGTTTCCAAAATATCTCTTGCCCTTGTGTCTGTAAGCAAAATTGCCAAGAAAAGGTGCTCTACAGAGATAAACTTATCTTTCATTTTATCAGCTTCTTCGCCGGCAATTTTTAAAACTTTGGCAATATCTTGGGATAAATAAAACTGTCCTTGTGCAGGATACTCCTCATCTCCCTCCACAGAACGTGGAATCATTTTAATAGCTCTCTCTGACCTTTTCTTTAACATCTCAATATTCACGCCCATTCTCTCTAAAACATTAAGTACAATGCTTTCGTTTTGTACAATTAGAGCATACAAAAGATGCAGAGGGTCTATCTGCCTATTATTTTTCTTGTAAGCAAGCTTTTGCGCATTAATAATTGCTTGCTGTGCTTTGTGTGTAAAATTTGCTCCCGGTACTGTAGACATAAAATTATAATATCAACTTTTACTTCTTAAATCAATTGTTACTCTTGTGGATTTTACCCTTCTATTTCGCCTAAAACCGCTTCAACATTGAATCTTTCGCCATCTCGTAAAACCTTCATCTCTACGCTATCTCCAGGGTTGTAACGAGTAATAATTCTTGCTAAAGAGTTTTCTGTTGTTATTTTTTCTCCATCAAACTCTAAAATAACATCTCCATCTCTGAGTCCCGCTCTCTCGGCGGCTGATTCAGGTTCAACTCCGCTTTCTCCCGGAGCTCCCGGGACAATTAACGCTCCGTAATTTTCTTCCAAGCCCTCTTCTTCTTTTATGCTTTCATCAACAATAAGGTAACGAACTCCCAAGAAAGGGTAAACAATTCTTCCGTCCGACTTTGCTCCTTCTATTGCTCTTTGCGCTTTGTTTATGGGAATAGAAAATCCAATTCCTTCAGCGTGAACAGCTGTAGCGGTGTTAACTCCTATAACTTCTCCGTTCAAATTAAGAAGCGGTCCTCCGGAGTTTCCAAAATTAATAGCGGCGTCGGTTTGAATAACATCATCAAGTATCTCCACCGTTCTTCTATCACCCGCCGTAACTCTTCTGCCAAGCCCGGAAATAACTCCCACCGAAACAGTGTTTTGAAACTCTCCTAAAGCATTTCCTATGGCAATAGCAGTTTGTCCGGGACGAACCGTGTCGGAGTTTCCTATTTTAACAACGGGAAAATCTTCTCCTTCAATTTTTAAAACGGCTAAGTCCTGCATTGGATCTCTTGCTAAAACCTCGGCGGAAAATTCTCTGCCGTCATCAAGAAAAACCGTATAATCAGCATCTTCGTCACGCACAACGTGTTTGTTGGTTAAAATAAGTCCGTCCTCTGAAATTATAAAACCCGATCCTTCCCCTGTTTCCAGCCTCTCCTCGGTTTCAGGTCCATTTCCTCTTCTCGGGAAAAAGAAAAAATCATCAAAAGAAAAAACCTCTCTCTCAACATACTTGGAAGAAACAACTCTCACTACCGCCGGAGAAGTATCTTCTACAACCTGTATTACTGCTTTTTCATGATCTAAAATAGGTTCATAACCTCCCCTATCATTTCCATTAACTTTTTCTATTGCCTCTCTTCCCGCTTCCTGTAAAAAAGCGAGCTCACTCTCTAAAAACATTCCGGCAAAAAGCGCGCCTCCAAGAATTAAAAATGTTGTTATTCCTGCTAAAATTCCTTTTTTCATAATAATTTATTTTATAAACTCAAAAACAGCAGACCTTTTTGCCTGCAAATTTTGTTTATTTACACCCTTATTATTGCAAATTAAGATGATTTTTACAAGCCCCCTAAAATATAAGGTAGCAAAATAATTAAACCAACAACTACCGAGCCAATG
>Ga0207421_10007382_pt1 | contig 11707 bp, 13 predicted proteins | sample SodLakKL_010_SED_4_FD_187542 | JGI IMG/M metagenome (GOLD analysis project Ga0207421, IMG submission 187542) | Alkaline sediment microbial communities from Lake Tanatar, Kulunda Steppe, Russia - 8KL_010_SED (SPAdes) (version 2) | ecosystem: Environmental > Aquatic > Non-marine Saline and... | reverse complement strand
TGCCGCTCAGGAATGGTTCGGCTACATATAGAACTTCCAGATCGTTTAATCTTTGTCCTTCTAAATCCACTGACGCTCGGGCCAGGTGGGTTGTCGTTTCTCCGGCTTCATTTGCGGCAGAATAAGTAAGATAGACTAAGCTATCATCATCGAAGTCGGGCGACACCTCCAGGTCAAGCAAACCGCCCTGCCCGCCTGCTGCGACTTCTGGAGCGCCGGCAATCTCATCGACTTCGAGCGTTTCAGTGTCGATTAGAAACATCGAGCCTGCATTTTCGTTGGCCAAGAGTTTTGACGTGCCGGGCAAAAAATCAATCCCCCAGATCTGGCCTAAGTCTTCAGCAACTGTTTCTAGAACAGGTTCAACTTCTTCTACAGGTTCCTCTTCTGGTTCTGGATCTACATCTATTTCTGGTTCTGCATCAATATCTGGATCTGGTTCATCGACAGGCTCATCGATTCCGACATTTTCATCATCCATTGTGCCTTGCATCATATATGCTGTTAAACCCACTAAAAAGAGGACAGCTATGGAAGCAAGAATGATCATACTCCGTTTCATTAGTATACCACCTTCATGTAAATCAATATTTGATATTATAGGTATTGTAACATTTATACTATACTATGTCGATAACAATACTGGTGATAGTTGTAAGTACGTTAATTTATAGAATAACCTGCTGGCCTTGAAATAAACAGGGACAGGAATACCCGGGGGTGATGAAGCTTTATTAGCAGGTACAACCTCGTTAATGTTATTCTCATCAATAGCAGACAAAACTACTTTGTCCAGTTTTCAATTTCCAAACCGCCAATCCTACTAAATTCATTTTCATTATTGGAAATCAAGGTGCCATTATTAGCAAGGACTGTTGCGGCAATTATTAAATCATTAGGTCCAATGGGGATACCTTTACTGGCCGTATCTGATCTTATGTGTGCATATATCTCGGCCGCTTTATCATCAAAAGATATAATTTCAAAAGGAAGCAGAAATTTTTTTACCTTACTCATGTTATCTTTTTTTCTTTTGCTTTTTGTCGCTCCGTACAGCAGTTCAGCTTTGACAATTGAAGCAATCTTAATTTCACTTACAATGTGTATTAGCATCCTATCAAGAAGTGCTGGATATAAGCCTTTAAGGTAATAGATGCAGATATTGGTGTCCAGGAAATAATGCATATTTCACAGTTCCTCTCTTTCTGTATCGCCTGAAAAATCCTTAATAGTCTCAGCACAAAAGCTATTATCATCAATTGAACCGTATAAGCTTCTATAGTTTTCGGGCCAGTTTTTTTCAAGGTGCTCGGCAATTTTGCTTGTAACCCATTTGGAGATAGAAGTTTGTTCAAGCTCTGCTGCCTTTTCAATTTTTCTCAGGGTTTCAGCGTCTACATATAAGGACAGTTGAGGCATGCTCATTACCTCCTTCTGAACAAGTATAATATATATTATACTTGCTGACCATGGTTGGATCAAGGGCGGAGGTTGGCTTCTTGTTAAAAAGGATTGACAATCTCAATACCTTCGATCAACTGGTTATGATTTAAGTCTTCAGTCCAAATAGCCTTACAGCCTGCACTGGAAGCTGCTGCAACTATCAGGGCATCCCAGAAAGATAGTTTATCTTTTTGGCAAATGTCCATAGCCTGTTCTATTAATAAAAAATCCACGGTAACTGTAGTGAAGTTAGCCATGGACCGGGTAATTTTTTTGGCCAGGGAGGGCTCTACTTTAAGTTTGCCTGTGGCGACAACATAAAACTCCTGTAATACCTGTGTTGAAAGTACACCGGTCCGACTGGTTTGGGCAGTTTTTAACAGGGTCCTCGCCTTCATTTGCTTTTGCGGATCGGCCTGGTCAAGGGAGTATACCAGAATGTTAGTATCGATAAAGATTTTAGACATCGTAAAGTTCATCACGCTTCCATTTAACGCCGCCGGAGTTGATCGCAGCCTGATCCATCAGCTCAAAGCTGTCTTCAAGCCATTTTTCGGCATCATCGGCAGAATAATTTGTATAGGTTTCCCTGACGGCATCATTGATCAATGTAGATACAGGTTTTTCAGTTTCGATAGCCTTTAATTTCAAAGTTTTGTGTAGATCATCATCAAGGTAAACAGTTACTCTTTTAGTTTTTCTGGACATAATACCACCTTCCCCAAAATCATGATAGCATAATAACGTTATAACGTCAAACTGTTATTTCTGCTCAAAAAGAAGTCAGTCATTGTATAATAGCCTGGAAAGATAAAAACAGGAATCATAATCAGAGGGGCAAATCTTTATAGTGATGGTATAATGATTTCAAGCTTGCTGCGAAATCTTTTCAACAAGAAAGGAGCCAGATCATGCCCAAGATAACGGTAGAAGAGAAAAATCATGTTTTGTTGATAGGCTTAAACCGCCCGGAAAAAATGAACGCCTTTGACCTCGATATGTACATGGAACTTGCAGCAGCACTGGGTAAGCTTCATCACGAAAACAACTTACGCTGCGGCCTATTATTTGCCCATGGTGATCATTTTACTTCCGGCCTGGATATGGTTAAATGGGTCGAGGTCTTTAGCAGCGGTTCTTTCCCCTCCCTTCCAGAAAGCTCCCGCGACCCTTTCGGCCTTGATCAGCAAAGAATTTTAAGTAAACCGCTGGTTATAGCAGTCCAGGGTATTTGCTACACCGTTGGGCTGGAACTGATGCTTGCAACCGATATCCGGGTAGCCTCTTCAAACACTCGTTTCGGACAGATTGAAGTTAAAAGGGGGATCTACCCGGTAGGCGGCGCCACGATTCGGCTGCAGCAGGAAGTGGGCTGGAGTAATGCCATGCGCTACCTCTTAACTGGCGATGAAATATCAGCCGAAGATGCATACCGGATCGGTTTAATCCAGGAAGTAACGGCACCGGGCGAGCAATTTAAGCGAGCCCTCTCAATTGCCGAAACCATCTGCGAACAGGCTCCACTTGGTGTGCAGGCCACCTTACGGTCGGCGCATATTACCCGCCGGGAAGGAACTGAAAAGGCTATATCCAGGCTTCTTCCAGACCTGCAGCCAATTATGAAAAGTGAAGACGCTATGGAAGGAGTCCAGTCCTTCATTGAAAAACGCAAGGCTAACTTCAAGGGCCGGTAAATATGGTGGATATATAGATGTTTTCTGGGTTGCTGGCAGTAACACCAACCTGGTATTTAAAGGGTGCATAAAATGGAACTGAAGCGTAAAGCTGCAATGCCCGAGCTGAACCTTTCTTACTGGAGCCGCTTGTTACTGGGATTGTTACTTTCTATACCCGGCGGCATTGCCTTCGTGCTGGCCTTTCCACCTTTTGAGATCTGGCCTCTGGCCCTGGTCGGCTTTGTGCCCATCCTGGTGGCTCAACACAGAATTATGCCGGCCAAGATCTCATCCCTGGCCCCTGCGGCGGGAGTTGCCATCTGGCTGCAGGGATACCTGGGGCCTGTTTTTGCCCCGGTTGGCACCTACATGGTCTGGCTGCCGTTAATTGTTTTCTTTATCAGCCTGGCCATAGATCGCGGCGACAGGACCTTCCACGCTAAAACTGGTTACCGCTGGTTCGTAATCAGTGGTGTCCTGACCTGGGGCGCTATCGAAATGATCAGGCTTTTTATCCCCATTGCCGGGACCTGGGCTTTTATTGCCTACCCCTTCTACCGCCAGCTGTGGTTGATTCAACCGGCAAGCATCTTCGGCATTATTGGTACCGGGATGCTGGTAATGATGATCAATTATGTTTTGGCGATGCTTGTGATCAGCAGGATGGATCAAAAGTGGCCCCCGCAGGATAGCGGTGATGAACCTGACCTGCCGCTTAAGTCCGGCCTGAGCAGGCGCTGGGCCGTAATCGGCAGCTCCATACTGGCCGGGTGGATTATCCTCAGTCTGGCACTCTGGAACAGTTCCCTTGAGACTCCTGAAGTTAAAGTTGCCGCCATTCAACCCGAGGTTTCACCGATAGTTAGTATTAACCGGGGAGAAGATATGGATGCTCTTTATGAGCAAATGATCGCACAAACCCTTGAAGCTAGCTCAAAGGGCGCAGAGTTTATTGTCTGGCCGGAAGCTTCCTTTAACTGGGACCCCCAGGAGGATGACCGGCTCGATTTAGTTGGACTTGCTCATGAAACTAACGCGCATCTTGCTGTTGGTTACGTAGTTTCGGCAGGTGAGGAAGGGTTCTATAACGAAGCCACGGTCATAAATCCGGAAGGGCAATTCCTGGGCCGGTTCGGCAAGGACCACCCCGTCATTTTCGGTGGTGAGACCAGCCTTAGCCGCGGCACCTATCCTGTATATGACACACCAGTTGGCAAGCTGGCCACCATAATTTGTTACGATCTCGATTATACCGATACTACAAGGAAAATGGTTGACCGGGGCGCGCAGTTAATTGGCGTTCCTTCAAACGATTGGAGCAGCATTGCCGACAAGCATTATACGCATGTTGTTTTCAGGGCCATCGAAAACCGTGCGGCTATGGTCAAGGCTGACGGTAGTTATAACTCGGCCATAGTCGACCCTTACGGGAGGATTGTGGAGCTGGCTGTCTACCCTGAAGGGGGCGAAGCTACATTAGTAGCAGATGTGCAAATTGGAGACGGAAAAGGCACAGTTAATACCCGTCTCGGTGACTGGGCCGGATGGCTGGCCCTGGCCGGCCTGGCTTTCTTTACCTTTGGCGGCAAATGGCTGGAAAGAAAAGCAGCGCTTTCTGCACCCGGTTTTTTTTAAATTAACTTTGCCGCTCAAGGCTTACTGCTGACAGGCCTTTTTATGTCTTATTTACAAATCATCTGGAAGGCAAGGTTGTCATCCTTGATCTGGCCTTCTTTAGGGCTAAAGCAGGATTTCTTGAGTGTTTTAAGAAATTACTTAGTTATATACTGTTTCTGTAAAGGGATAGCTATAGTGGAGGGCTGCTTTGATGATAATAGAGAATAAACAAGGCCTCTATGCTGTGCTCACAGGCGATATTGTAGAGTCAGTTAAACTTAATCCAATTAACCTAAAAATGGTTACTCAGAGCATAAAAGAGGGACAGGCAAGTTTTAACAAAGTGTATCCCGGTGCTATGATTGGACTACTAGACATTTTTAGTGGTGATAGTTGGCAGGTGTTGATGGGAAATGAGTATTTGTCTATTAGAGCGCAACTTTATTTTAGAGCCCTGGTAAAAGCAGTTAAAGATTTGAGTGCCGACACCCGTATTGCTTTAGCCTGGGGTAAAATAGATGAAAGTACTATTAATCCGGAACGCATATCTGAATCAACAGGAGAAGCTTTTACTCTCTCAGGCAGGGCTTTAGCTGAAATGGATAAATCAAGTCGACTGACTATGAAACTGTCGGATACCTTAACCCAAGATAAAGAATATGCTTATTCCTTATTGCCACATACTATGTTATTGCTTGACGAGATTTCCAAGCGTTGGACTGAAAAGCAGGCAGAAGCAATTGCTTTGGCTTTGCTTGGAGTCAAGCAGAAAACAATAGCAGCTGAACTAAGTATAGCTCAGTCAACAGTAAATAAAAGGTTAAATGGAGCGGGTTGGGACAACCTTAGTCAATATCTTAAATGCATAGAATATCGCCTTTAAGAGCGATAATTACCCATATTCGCCCTGTAAGGCGATATAGTTAGGTGATTTTAAATGGAGAAATATATAGCGGTACTATTTGCAGTCCATTTTATCGCTGACTTCCTGCTTCAGCCTGATAGTTTGGTAAATAAAAAGAGCAATCCTTTCTATTTAATTATTCATGCCGTCATTCATGCTTTGTTAGTCTATGTATTGCTTCAGAACTGGACAGTATGGCTGGTTCCTGTGCTGGTGTTTGTTTTTCACATCGTAATTGATTATATTAAGCAGGTTAAAACAGGCGGCTTAGATTCTGCAAAGATCATGTTGGTAGATCAGGTAGCGCATCTAGCCAGCCTGCTGTTAATTGTTTTGTTTGTAGAGCTTACTCTGCCGGTTATTGCTTTTACGGGAATTGGCTACGAGGTAATAATTATGCTGGCTGCTTATAGTATAGTTGTGCCTGGGTCCGGTTTTTTTATAGGCCGATACATGAAAGAGGTTTTTAAAGAAAATGATATACCAGCCGAGGGTTTAAAAAATGGAGGCAAATTGATTGGCCAGCTCGAAAGGTTGTTGATCTTAATCCTGATTATAATCGGGCAACCTTTGGGAATAGGTTTTTTAGTGGCAGCAAAATCTATTTTACGCTTTAAAGAATCTAAAATTCAATTAGTTGCTGAATACGTTATTATCGGGACTTTGTTAAGTTTTACTCTGGCGATTGCCTTTTCCAGCCTGGCCGTCTGGGCGATGAACTTCTAAAAGGACAATCGTTAGGCTGGTTAGGCAAATAGCACACCGTCATTTTAGGGAATAAGATTAGTTTCAGTCTCGGCGCTTATCCTGTATATGGCACACCTCTAAACAAGCTGGCTAATATAACTTGTCATGATTCCGACTAAACCGATGCTACGATGAAAATGGTTGCCCAGGCGCGATTAAGGTGTCAGGGCTTTTTCTACTGATTTGAGGAAAGCTTTGCTCGAAACTGTTGCTCCTGCGGTTATATCTACATCTAAAGACTGGTTGGCAATAACCTGTTCTGATAATTCCTGTTCCAACGCCTCGCCGTTTTCTATCTGAATATCTACAATTATTCCATCCTGGATTGTAACTTCTACCCTGTTTGACCACCGGTAGCGGTTGAACTCGCCTGCATATATTCCATCTGGTATTTCATCTGGATTCACATCGTTGATCACGATTTCCTGCATCTCTGATAGTCCTCTGGTAACGGCAAATAAACCTCCTCCAAGGACAAGTAAAAGTACAACAAAAATAATGCCAATTACTCTTAGTGTCTTATTTTTTCGCCCTTTCATTTCTTATGCTCCTTATTAAATTGTTTTCTTTACCTATTATTATAGGCAATTTCATTATGTTGTATAGTATACAAAAAAACCCCAATCATTGATACATCAATATTTGACTCAAGTCGCAGGAAGTGCGGTGGTTTAAGGATGCTCAACTATAACTGATAATTCGGCAGGAGATTGCAGGATGGTTCTGGTATTAAACAGATAAAAAGTTATAACTATACTCATATAAAAAGTACAGGAGGAAGCTATGGCTAAGTTCAAAGATGATATCCGGGTTACTGAGAAAAACCCGCGGGTTTTTGAGGGGACAGTTACCAATAATTGGTCGGTGAACGGCAACCCCAACGGCGGCTATCTGATGGCAATAGTTGCCGGCGCTATGATGAAACATTCCGACAGAAAGTCCACGCCGATCATAACGGCAAATTATTTAACCAGGTGTGCTCCCGGAAAAGCTGAAGTAGTAGTAGAAGAGATTTCTCAGTCGACCCAGTTTAATCGTTATGAAGCCCGGCTTATACAGGAGGGTAAGGAAAAAATACGCGCCCTGGGTACATTTATGCTCGATAAAAAAGCCTGCGAAGTAGAGCGTTATGAGTCCAGTGCTCCTGAACTGGCTCCTGTCGAATCCTGCATTGCGATACCGGAAATGCCCCAGTATACCCTATTTGAAAACCTGGATATGCGTATAGATCCGGCAAGCGCGGCTTGGTTGCAGGGTGAAACTACGGATAAATCCGAACAGAAGGGGTGGGTAAAATTTAAAGCAGGCGGCAGTTACGACATCCTGTCGCTTTTTCTGATTGCAGATTCAATTCCACCGGCAATTTTTGTGAGCCAGGGGCCGGTTGCCTGGGTGCCCACTATCGAGTTATCTACAAATATAAGAAATATGCCGCAAACGGAATGGCTTAAATTTGTTTTGCGGACTCGTTTTGTCACCTGCGGGCTCCTCGAGGCTGATGGTGAAGTTTGGGATGAGGCGGGAAATCTAGTCTCTATTTCCCGGCAAATAGCCCAGGTCCGGATGAGTTAAAAATATTTCATGGCCTCACCCCTGCTTCTAGTCTGCTCTTGCAGGCCTTGAAAGGTGGATATTATGGATAAAAAATTTTTCATCAGAAAAGCAGTTCCAGATGATTATGCTTTCTTAAAAGAGATGCTGTATGAGTCAATCCATGTTCCGCCGGAATATGATCAGCCGCCTCTATCTATTATTGAACTACCGGAGCTGAACTATTATATCAGGGATTGGATGAAAGAATCAGATACCGGGGTCATAGCGGAGTATGATGGTTATAAAGTCGGCGCTGCCTGGGCCCGGGTGGCTGAAAACAAAAACTGCACCGGATACGGATTCATTGATCTTGCTACACCGGAGCTGTGCTTTGCTGTAAAACAGGAGTACAGGAATCGCGGTTTTGGCACAGCATTAATGGAATCATTGTTTGGTGAGCTAAAAGAAAAAGGTTACAAAAAAATATCTTTAAGCGTCAGTAAAACAAACCGGGCAGTCAGTTTGTACAGGAGGCTCGGGTTTGAGCTGTTTAAAGAGCAAGATAATGATTTTTTGATGGTTAAAACAATAAAAAAAGTCTAAAGGCGGCCTGGCAATAAAGGCTGTAGCCAGAATGCAATGTATGCACCGTGCTGATCTGTTTGTCCGGGCAACTCTGATAACTGGCGTTTACTGAAATATTTTTGCTAATTTTTCGGCGTCCTCCTGCCACTGCTGGGTAATCTGCAGGTTCTTCTCCAGCTCAACGGGATCTTTCACATAACCCCGGGCCAGCTGTTGCAGATTTTGATAAAAAGCGGCCAGCTTATTCAGGGGCGCCTGTAAAGCTACCGCTTTTCCTAAGTCTCTCTCTGTTAAGGCCTTCTCCATCTTATCCAGGGTCTCCAGCCATTGTTCTGCGGGCATCCCGGCCACTTTTTTAAAATTGCGCAGCATCCACTGGCGCTCAAACATAGGCCGTTTCAGCCAGCCCTGGTGCTGCTCATAAAGTGTTTTACGGACCTTACGGCACAACGCTATAATTTCTGTTAAACTGTTTTCTCCAAGATCTACTTCTCCAGTGGTTTTCTCTCCGGGCAAACTGATCCCTGCTGCTGTCAAAGCGCTGCGGGAGTCGATTTCCATGCCCCGAAATTTTTCATACAAAGCTACAGCAGCGGCAAACCCCGCCCCAGCCCCTTCGGCGGAGATAACCTGCTCTTTGCTCATAGCAATGAATTCTTCTGCTGTCCTGTTGTATAGGGGAGCCAGTTTTTCGATGCCTGCTAAAGCACCGGGGGTATGCACCAGGCCCGGGCCGATGGTAAAAGCGACGACTCCTGTCCCTTCCAACTCGGCATCAAGGGTAGATCCCAGATGTATCTGAGCTGCTTTCAGAGACTCATAGGCCCCCATATAAGCTTCTCCTACTGATGAGACACAGACGATTACGCCGCAGTTCCTTTCAAGCATGCCGGGCAAAAAAGCTTTGGCCAACATCACGGGACCCTTCAGGTTTACCCGGTAGCTTAAGTCCCACTCTTCAATACTTACATCCTGCACCGCCCCCAGAGGAGTGACGGTAGCGTTATTGATTACTATATCTACCCTGCCTTTTTCCTCTAATACATGGCTGGCCATCTTCTCTATGCTGTTGATATCGCCCACATCCGTCTTGATAAACCAGGCTGCATCTTCACCCATTTCCCGGTTAATCTCTTCCGCGGCCCGACTGCCCGTATCATGATCAATCTCGGCAATGACCACATGGGCACCTAACCAGGCCAAAGCCCGGGCCGTCTCGAAGCCAATACCCCGGCCCGCCCCTGTCACTACAGCCACCTGCCCTTTTAATAAGTTCGGGTTCAGATCTCCTCTTGATATCAACGGTTTGCTTTTAGGCATAACTATTCACGACCTTTTAAAGATTATCAACTGAACATGCCCTGGGTTTTTTTGTTGCCTGTTTGGCATAACGAAACAAGGGATAACATAGTACCGGCACAGCTAAAACAGCGTTGGCAAATATTGCATAAGCGCTCATTATTATTGTCACGGAAGCTTAAGGTAAAACAGCCTTACTGCTGCTCAGGTGAGAACCTTTCACTTCATGGCCTACCTGTGAGCTGTTTAATCTTTACTCCCTGGTTCTATCATATACAGGTTTATTTTGTATTATACCCGATATAAGTAAGGCAAAGTGTTAAAGGGGTCAGGTCTTGAATTGCAACATTTTATCCAGGACCACGACAGATAAATTAAAAGAAAAAGTTATATTTCAAGACCGGACCCCCGCTGGCACTTCTATGTGCAGCCTACAGGAGACTTTTAATGAAAGCGGAAGCCTCTTTTGCGATGAGTTCCGCCTGATAATGATGCAGGTAGTGGCCGCAGTTAAGGAGTTTGTATTTTCCGGTTTTGCTGTGCAGGACATAGTCAATCAGTATTTCCCGCCAGCCCGGGGCATCAACATCGCTGCCCTCTGAAATGAAGAAGTACATAGGGGTGTCCGGGGGGATTCCTTCTGCCTGCACTTTTTGGGCATTCTTATGCAGGCAGTCAAGTTCGTACAGCATGTTTCTGGTATAAGCGCTTTTGTAAACCATGGACATATATTGCTTTTTATCTTCAGTACTGAGCTGGTCTGATTGCAGCAGGGGAAACATCTTTTCTGCATCAGCATCAGGCATTAACCGGGACAACCCCAACCTTGAGATCAAATACATAAAGAGCAGTCTTGTTTTAGGTGGAAGCTTAAGCGAATGCTCCACCACTTCCGGGACCAATGGGTCAAGCCCGACAATCGCCCGCACTTCCTGGGGGTACTTCTGGGCCCAGCGCAGCGCTTCCAGGCCCGACATGGAGTGAGGGAAAATTACATATGGTGAGCTCTCGCCGGCAAGATGCAGGGCTTTCCTGGTTTCCTCAAGCATTGTGTCTACATCCCTGGGGCTCTTTGATCCTTCGCTCCAACCATACCCCGGCCTTTCGACTACTGCGATCCGGTAATTATTTAACAGCCTGTGCCATAGAGGCTTAAAATCTAGAACCGGGCTGCTGGTGCCGTGTCCGGACATGAACACCAGGGTTGCCGCCCCTTTTCCTTCCCTGTATATGTGCAGTTTATGGCCGTTTACTTTAACCATTTTACCAGGCGGGGGGAACTGCTTTTTTTCTTTATGGAGCCGGTAATTATGGTTGATGGTGGCAAAAATTAAACAAAGAAGAAGCAGCCCGGCGATTATTCCCAAAACTATGAGCACCAATGGTTCCACCTTTCTGGTTGTGTTTCTTTATTATTACCACCTTGATTACAGGTTAAATTTATATGCAGGTTATCTTTGTGTCAACTAGATTATAAACCGGGCTGCAGAAAGCAGGAGTTTTCTACTTAGTTTAAGAATTATTTTACTACGCATGTTTAAAGAAGCTGGCTTTGTTCGGGAGGTTCTTGATGAACAGGTTTAAATCTGGTGAGCATGAAGGTGTTACCTGGGTGCGGGTTCTGGCCGGTTGGGGCAATTTCAGCATCAAGGTTTTTCTTTACCTGGTAAATGGGGTTTTGATCGATACCGGGCCAGTTAAACTTTCTTCAATTCTCGTGCCTTTTTTAGAGAAACAGAAAATCGAAACAGTCCTGTTAACCCACTACCACGAAGACCATAGCGGAAATGCCCCCTATTTGGCTGGCCGGGGAATTCCTGTTTATATTAATCCTTCTTCATTAGAGCGCTGTCGTGATAAGACCAGGCTGCCTTTATACCGGAGAATATTTTGGGGAAACCGG
>Ga0207421_10007381_pt1 | contig 11708 bp, 8 predicted proteins | sample SodLakKL_010_SED_4_FD_187542 | JGI IMG/M metagenome (GOLD analysis project Ga0207421, IMG submission 187542) | Alkaline sediment microbial communities from Lake Tanatar, Kulunda Steppe, Russia - 8KL_010_SED (SPAdes) (version 2) | ecosystem: Environmental > Aquatic > Non-marine Saline and... | reverse complement strand
TGTTGCATGTAGTACGGTTGTCCTATGGCATCAAAAGCTGCAGCGTGAAACTTCGCCACCTCCAGCGTCAGGTCATCCGTGCGTTGGGGCGTGCGGGGGTTGACCCGGGACGGCTCGCCAGGCTGAAAGAAAAAGGTGTTGTTGGATCCAAACTCGTGGTGATCGGTGTTGATATTGGGTCTCCACTGGTGAAAGGCCTTTACCCTGCCACGGCTTTCGGGGTGCACCACAGGCAGCCAGTCGCGATTCAGGTCAAACCAGTAATGGTTGGTCCGCGAGCCAGGCCAGACATCCCGAAACTCCCGGTTGCTGGGATCCGGGTTCAAGGTCTTGCTGCGGTGCCTGTTTACCCAGCTGGCAAACCGATCCTGGCCATCGGGGTTAAGCGATGGGTCAATGATGATCACCATGTTGTCCAGCACCTCTTCGATGTAATCGTCCTGGCCGGCAACCAGGTGATAGGCGACCAGCGGTGCGGCATTGTGCGCCGAAGGCTCATTGCCATGCACACCGTAACCCAGCAACACCACCAGGGGCATCTCGCTGATATCCAGATCGCCAGAGACTGCCGGATCGGTTAGCTGTAAATGACGTTCACGGATTTCTTCCAGGCGCTGCTGGTTTTCTTCCGAGGTGATCACCAGGTGCTGCAATGGCCTGTGCTCATGCGAACGGCCATACTCATAAATGCTTGCCCTGGGCGAACTTTCCGCCAGCAGGTCCATATATTGTGCGAGCAATGCGTGATGAAGATGCCATTCGCCAATCTGAAACCCCAGGAATTCTTCTGGTGAAGGCACCTCATCCGCATAAGGGATGTCGTCTAAAAAGTAATCAAGGGGCTTGGCATTGCCAGCAGCCAGGGCATTCATCCCGGCAACCCAAAAAAACAGGAAGGAGAAAAGAAACAGTTTACGCATAGTGGAAATTTTTAAGCCACATGAGTCCAAGCCATAAGATGCACGATGGACCAATAGTTCATGCTAAGTCAGGTTGTTCCGTGATGATCTGATGATCATGGGCAGCCTAAAATACTTCACATACTTCGTCCTTGTGACGGTCTGGCAAAGCTTATGCATCATGCAGTGTATTAATGAAATAAAGTTGTTGGTTATTATTGAGCCCTTTTCTGATAGTAACGGGCTTTTTCTTCATCCTGAAAACGCGCATAGATGTTTGCGAGGTAGCTGGCATACTCACTGCTGGGTTCCTGTTCATATAGTCGCTTGAAATAATCCAGGGCAATGCGCAGATCGGTGTTGACGATCTCCAGTGCATCCAGCAATTGCGCATACTGACGATGGGTACGGTTCTCCTCATAGGCCTGCATTTCCCGATTGTATAGGGACTCAGCCTGGCGAAAATGTTTTTTTGCAAGCCAGTCGAGGGCTTCCATGTTGTCGTCGTTCAACTTCAGCAAGTCCTCCGCAGTCCCGGTAGCCTCCTTACCCTTTTCGAGGGCTTGCAACACCCGTAAGTACACCGTCATCATCTTTTCGTCTTCCCTTGGCTCACCATCAAGCTCCTCCCAAAGGGCATAGGCCTGTTCATAATTTCTGCTCTCCTCCAGGGTTTCAAACAACCGGTACTGCATTGCCTGGTAGGCATCCGCACCGGCGTAGTTATCCACATAATGTTCGAGCATGGTGATTTCCCGCGAAAGGTTGTCAATCTCCCGGTATGCTTTTGCCAGCTTTTCATAGGTTTCAGCATTGGCAGCACGCGTATGGCGGGCCTGCTCCAGGTAATCAATGCTTTTACTGGTATCATCCAGCGCAAAGGCAAGCAGTCCGGCCTGTTGGTAGACCTCACCGGGCGCCCGCTCATCGTCCTCCTCATATGCTGCAATAAGGGCGTCATAATGTGTCAGGGCCTGGACCTTGTCGCCAGCTTCCAGGGCGGCCTCCGCATCAGAGGCGAGTTCATCATAGGGTCTTAGCAAAGCACATGCAGAAAAGAAAAGCAGTAAAAGTGCGGTAATAACGTGTATTGTTCTCATGCGGACAAAAATACAGAGAATTTTCGCAGCCATGAAGCGGCGCCGCAGCTTTTAGATGAACATAGGGCATTATTCGACCACTCCAACAAAAAGGCCAGCTCACCTTTTGTCTTTCAGGGAATATCCCAGGCGCAAGAGGCGCTCTGGGGCGATCAGATCCTTAAGTTCTGCGAAGTCAACAAGGCCAAGTGCCTCGTTTGCCTCCCAAATGCTGCAAGCGTGTTGCTGCATATAGGCGGCCAATTGCTCTGCATCACGATAACCGAGGTAAGGCATCAGGGCAGTGGTGATGGCCGGGCTGCGCAAGACCTTCTCCAGCGAGAGCGAGCCGTGCACTTCCAGTTCTTCGAGCAGCAAGCTCCCCATGCTGTTGCATGCAGCCGTAAGCATTTCGAGACTGTCAAGCATTGCGTGGCCGATGAGCGGGACATAGGCATTCAGGTCCAGGCATCCCTGTCCGCATAGCGAGGTGATCAGCTGATCATTGCTGTATACCTTATGTGCAATGCTGATGACGTATTCAGGGATCACCGGGTTTACCTTGCCGGGCATCATGCTGCTGCCAGGCTGCCTTTTCGGGAGGCTGACCTCGGGTGCACCGGTGAGGTCTGAGGCCATCAGGCGAAGGTCTGATGCGATCTTTTCGAGGTTTACCGCGTGCGCTTTCATAATGCCGTGAACCTCCACCAGGGCATCCAGGTTTTGTGTGGTGTCGGTGTGATTGTCGCTGCGGGTGACGGGCACATTGGTCAGCTGCTGCAGCTGATGCACCACTTCCATCACATAGTAACGCGGTACGGCCAGGCCGCTGCCCGTAGCCCCTCCACCAAGGTTAACCACCTTGATGCGTTCAAAGCATTTGGATATCCGCCACCAGTCACGAGCCAGGGCTTCATTGTACGCACTGAAAAGCATGCCATACGAAGAGGGCAGGGCTTGTTGCATCTGGGTATAAGCCATGCGCATGCTGTCACGATAATTTCCTTCCAGCTTTTCCATACGGGCACGCAGGCTGTTGATGCCCTCTTCAAGTAAATGCAGCTGCTGCATCACCGCAAGCTTCAAGGCGGTGGGTACCACATCATTGGTGCTCTGAAAGAGGTTGGCGTGCCGGTAGGGATCGATCACGTCGTACTCCCCGGGAGCACGTCCCATATGAATCAGGGCTGCATTGGCGAGGATCTCATTGACATTCATGTTGATGGAAGTCCCGGCACCCCCCTGCACGGCCGGTACGATGATATGGTCATAGTATTTGCCGGAAGCCATCTCCGCTGCCGCCTGCTCCAGGTGGTCGAACACCTCCATACGCTCCATGCCGGCAGGAAGCTTGTCGTCAGGAAACTTACCATCAGCAGCCCTTTTAAACGACAAGATGCACCGGTATGCAGCCTGCTTAACCAGGCCCATGGCCCGGTACCAGGCGGGATGAAATGGGTCACGCCCGGGGAAATTGCCGGCTGAACGGATGGCATGTATCCCATATAATGCATTCTCCGGTACCGGTAGTTTACCCAAAAAGTCTTTTTCTTCCCTCATAAGTGTATTTTTGTGAAATAAAGATACGCATTTTGATTCTACATATGAACAAATCATAACCGCAGAAGGCGCCAACCCAATATTTTTTAACGGAAGAATTTATTCATGAAGCAATGAACACGACAAAAAAAGCGGCATGTTGATATTTTCACCTCGCATCACAACTTACTAAACTTTTTTACCAAATCATTGTTTCTTTAAACAAACAACCATTTAGCTACTAATAAATCAAGAAAAGGTTCTATGGACAATTTTTACCTTTATCTCATTCCCGTGATCGGCATCATTGCCATATTCTTTACTTATACCCGCGTGCTGTGGATTCGTAAACAGCCCAAGGGAACGGACAAAATGAAGCGCATCGCTGGCTACATTGCCGACGGTGCCATGGCGTTCATCAAGGCAGAGTATAAGATCCTGTCGATTTTTGTGCTCTCCATTGCCATCCTGCTGGCCCTCACCACGGGCACGGAAACAACCCATCCACTGGTGGCCCTTTCCTTTGTGATCGGTGCCCTGAGCAGTGGACTTGCTGGTTTTATCGGCTTACGCATCGCCACCAAAGCCAATGTGCGTACCACGCATGCCGCCCGGACCGGCCTTAACCCGGCTCTGCGCATCGCATTTGCCGGTGGCAGTGTGATGGGACTTTCGGTGGTTGGTCTCGGCATTTTGGGACTCAGCCTGCTGTTTATCATCTATGCCCACGCGTTCGGTGTTGAAACCGTGGCCAGTGTAGACCGGGTCCTGACCATCGTGACGGGCTACTCATTTGGCGCCTCGTCCATCGCCCTCTTCGCCCGTGTGGGAGGCGGCATTTTCACCAAGGCTGCCGATGTGGGTGGCGACCTGGTGGGCAAGGTAGAGTCGGGCATCCCAGAGGATCACCCGCTCAATCCAGCTGCTGTCGCGGATAACGTAGGCGACAATGTAGGTGACGTCGCCGGAATGGGTGCCGACCTTTTCGAGTCCTATGTCGGAAGCATGATCGCTGCCATGGTACTGGGTGCTACTTTTATGACAGCCACTTACACGGATGCCTTCAACGGACTCTCTCCCGTCGTCCTGCCACTCTTCCTGGCAGGCGCTGGAATCATCGCGTCCATCATCGGCACCTTCTTTGTCCGCGTGAAAGAAGGCGGCAACCCGCAAAATGCATTGAATGCAGGACAGCTCATTTCTTCGGTGATCATGGTAGTTTTCGCCTACCTGCTGATCACCAACATTTTGCCCACAAGCCTGACCTATACGGACATGCTATACGGCGGTGTAGAAAGAACCATCACCGCCAATAACATATTTTTCTCTTCCATGATCGGCCTGGCTGCCGGGCTGATCATTGGCTATTCAACGGAGTTTTTTACCGGCACCAATTACCTGCCGGTAAAGATCATCGCACACCAGTCTACCTCCGGATCCGCTACCAATATCATTTCCGGACTCGGAATCGGCATGCTTTCCACCATCGTTCCCATCTTTACCATAGCCATCGCCATCATGGCCGTTTTCCACCTTGGTGGACTGTATGGCATTGCCATCGCTGCGGTGGGCATGTTGTCCAACCTGGGGATTCAGCTTTCTGTTGATGCCTACGGGCCTGTTTCTGATAATGCAGGTGGGATCGCAGAAATGTCGGAGCTGGATCCTGAAGTTCGTGAGCGCACAGACAAACTCGATGCTGTTGGAAATACCACGGCAGCCATTGGCAAAGGTTTTGCGATTGGGTCGGCCGCCTTGACCGCCCTGGCGCTTTTCGGTGCCTACATGACAGCTGCCAATATCACAAGTATCGATGTCTCGCAGCCCTTCGTGATCGCATCGGTTTTTGTTGGGGCACTCCTCCCGTATGTGTTTTCTGCCCTCACGATCCGCGCGGTGAGTGAGGCAGCCCAGGACATGATCGAAGAAGTGCGCGATCAGTTCAACCGGATCGAGCCACTGAAAAAAGCCCTGGAAGTGATGCGAAAGAACCAGGACAAGCCTACCAAAGAATGGAGCAAGGAGGATCACGACATCATGGATGCCGCGGATGGGACCCCGGATTATGCCAGCTGTGTCACGATATCCACACGTGCCGCCCTCAGGCAGATGATACTGCCGGGCATCATTGCCGTAGCCGTGCCTGTGCTGACTGGCTGGCTGCTCGGCCCAGAAGCACTTGGTGGCCTGTTGGCCGGTGTAACCGTATCCGGCGTGCTGCTTGCCATCCTGCAGTCAAACGCAGGAGGCTCCTGGGACAATGCCAAGAAGCTCATCGAGAAGGGCATCACCCACAACGGCAAAGAATATGGCAAAGGCACCGAAGCACACAACGCCTCCATCGTAGGCGATACCGTGGGTGACCCGCTCAAGGACACCAGCGGCCCTTCGCTCAACATCCTGCTTAAGCTGGTTGCAATTGTGGCCCTTGTGCTGGCAGGAGCAATATTCTAATTGGATATTCAATTGATTTCAACAAGGGTATGAGGTTTGAGGTTAGCCGAGGCAATTTCAAACCTCATACTTTTTTGTATTATCTTTAACGCATGGCCCACAACCTATCCCTGGCCCCATTCAGGGGGATCACCAACAAGCATTACCGCCATGCACTGCATACACACATTGGTGGATACGATTGCCTTTACGCACCTTTTATCACCGGTTGCGGACACCAACAAATTCACCCGGCCAAACTGGATGACCTTTTGCCTGCAGACGACATGCAGGCCATCACCATTCCACAGATCATCAGCAACGACGCCAGGGAGATCATTGCCCTGGCTAACGCATTGCACGAAGCAGGCTATCGGCAACTGAACTGGAACCTTGGTTGTCCTTTCAGGCGCATCACCCACAAAAAGCGGGGAAGCGGTCTCCTTCCCTATCCCGATGACATCGCGCGCATCCTGGAAGAAATTTTTCAAGCGGATATTTTTGCCTCAGGGGCGGTCAAGCTATCCATCAAAACCCGGACAGGCTACCATGATCCGAAAGAGCTCAGGGATTGCCTTCCCATATTCAATGCCTTCCCCATTGATCACCTCATCCTGCACCCCCGTACTGGCAAGCAACTGTATAGTGGCCGGGCGGATGCCCTGCATTTTGCCCATATCCTTGCACATGCAAATCACCCGGCAGTTTATAATGGCGACATCCACAACAAGTTTTCTTTCAGAAAAATCCTCGACCGCTACCCTCGGCAGCGAAGCTGGATGCTCGGACGCGGGGCACTGATCAATCCCTTCCTGGCTCATGAGTTACGGGGAGTGCATCTCCCGGAAGAAGAAAAACGGAACAGGCTTGCCGCCTTCCATCAAGGCCTCTGGCAACACGCGCAGGAGAATATCCCCGGTGAGTCGAGGCAAACCGGCTGGATGAAGGCGGTCTGGTATTATCTTTCAGGGATTTTTACCGAAAGCCAGCACGTTTTCTCTGCGATCAAAAGGGCACAAACCAAAGCACAGTATGCCGCAGCTGCAGCGCAAGCCTTTCAGCAGCCATTTGCCACTGAAGCGGAAATCTCCGTTCATTTTCATCGCTTGTGCCAGTAAATATAAAATGTGTTAATGTATTAATGTGTTAATGTGTCAATTTGCTAATGTGTCAATGTGCTAATTAAGAGCCCTTTGGGCGGTCATCTTGAATCCGAAACCCTTCATTAGCACATTGGCAAATTAGCACATCAGCACATTAGGGACTTACCTTGAATCTGAGACCCTTCATTAGCACATTGGCAAAATAGCACATCAGCACATTAAATAGGTTTGCTCATGTAAAAAAAATCTGCTTATTTTACACCTGCATTATTTTATGCTTTTAATTCAGGGTACAATCTAATCCAAAACAACTTGTCACTCCATGTCGAAACCCCATAGGCGTCCCAGGCTCTTCGAGGCACTGATCCCGGTTATTTTTCTTACCGCCCTGATATCCATCAATGTGTTTATCTTCGGTGATGATGCCCTGGCAGGATCCAACCAGATTGTGCTCATCCTGTCGGCCGCGGTGGCAGCCATCGTGGCCATCCGCACCGGACACCGCTGGGAAACCTTACACAAGGGGATTGTGAAGGCTATTGGCTCGGCCATGGCGGCCATCCTGATCCTATTCCTGATCGGGTCACTGGCAGGTACGTGGTTGCTTAGCGGCATTGTACCATCAATGATCTATTACGGCCTGCAGATATTGAATCCCACCATCTTCCTGGTGGCTGCCTGTATCGTGAGTGCAATCGTGTCACTTGCCACCGGGAGTTCCTGGAGTACCGTGGCCACGCTGGGTGTTGCGCTGCTGGGTATTGGCAGAACGCTGGGCATTCCCGAAGGCATCATTGGAGGAGCGATCATCTCCGGGGCCTATTTCGGGGACAAGATGTCTCCCCTTTCCGATACCACCAACCTGGCCCCCGCGATGGTCGGCACCGACCTCTTTACGCACATCCGTTACATGGCCTGGACTACCGTGCCGTCTATCTCCATTGCACTCATCATCTTCATGATTATCGGTCTTACACGCTCCCAGGATGGTGCGATCAACGACATTGAACCCGTGCTTAGCGCCATTGACGGTTCATTCCGCATCACGCCCGTGCTGTTCCTGGTGCCTGCGCTGGTCATCACCCTCATCGTGCGAAAAGTGCCCGCCTTGCCAGCCCTGCTGGCCGGCACCCTGGCCGGAGGGCTCTTTGCCCTGGTCTTTCAGCCGCACATTATTTATGAGGTGAGCGGCGTGGAGGATCACTTTGCACGTGCAGCCTATGTGGCCGTGATGCAAGCCATGTATACCGACATCGCCGTGGTGACCGACCACGAGATGGTCAACAGCCTGCTGACGACCGGCGGCATGAGCGGCATGCTCAATACCGTATGGCTGATCATTTGTGCCATGATCTTTGGTGGAATCATGGAATCGAGCGGCCTCCTGCAGCGCATCACCCAATCCGTGATCAAACTGGCACACAATACCGGTTCGCTCGTGGCCTCCACAGCAGGCACCTGCATGTTCTTCAACGTCACCGCCAGCGACCAGTACCTCGCCATCGTAGTGCCCGGAAGGATGTTTGCAGACACCTTCAAAAAGCGGGGGCTCACACCCCAGAACCTGAGCCGCACCCTTGAAGACAGTGGGACGGTCACCTCCGTACTGGTGCCCTGGAACACCTGCGGTGCTACCCAGTCAGCGGTACTGGGCGTTCCTACCGTGGCCTTCCTGCCCTATGCCTTCTTTAACCTGATCAGTCCCTTCATGACCATCCTCTTTGCATACCTGAACATCAAAATCTCACGTTTTACCAAAAAAGAACTGGCCATTGCACAGTCTGAAGAGGAAGCGGAATCCTGATTATAAGCAGAGGTTGGGGGGCGTTGTAGATACCAGGATTGGTTTGAGGTTTGAGGTTAAGATATCCACAAATTAACACAAATAGTTTTCACAGATGTACACAAATGCCTCTGGCAACCTCAAACTTCAAACCGCTTCGCCCAGGCACAATACGCTGTATACCCGGACATTTGGACCTTTTGACCTTTCGACTTTTAGACATTTTGTCCTTTCGTCCTTTTGTCTTTTTGTCCTTTTATCACATCCGAAAACATGAAAAAAGTACACTTATCCGTCACCAACGACCTGTACACGGATCAGCGTGTCCTGAAGATGGCCCGCACGCTGCATCAGATGGGTTTCGCGGTTTACTTGTGCGGTGTAAGGCGGAAGGACAGCAAGCCATTTTCCCCAGATTATGCACACATCAGGCGTATCCCACTGATTTTTCACAAAAAATTCCTGTTTTACGCCGAATTCAATCTCAAACTCTTTTTTCAACTGCTGTTCCGGAAATACGACGTGCTGGTAAGCAACGACCTGGATACCTTGCTGCCCAATCACCTGGTATCACAAATAAAAAGAAAGCCACTGGTATATGATGCCCACGAATATTTTACCGGCACCCCGGAGGTGGTGTCGCGTCCTTTCGTGTGGAAGGTCTGGAAAAGACTTGAGCGGTGGCTGTTCCCGCGCCAGCGAAAAATCATTACAGTGAACGATTCCATCGCACGGCTGTATAAAGAGGAATACGGCAACACCCTGCATGTTGTAAGAAACCTTCCAAGGTATCGCAAGCCGGAAGCCGCGATTCCACCAGAAGAACTGAGCCTAACACCGCACAGGCGGTTCATCCTGCTGCAAGGCACCGGCATCAATATCGACCGGGGTGCTGAGGAGCTCGTGATGGCCATGCGGCCCGAACATGGCTTGAAGGACGTATTGCTGCTCATCATCGGATCGGGGGATGTCATTCCCAAATTGCAGGAGATGGTGGCGCACCATCAGTTGAAAGACCGGGTGTGGTTCCTGGGAAAGATGGCGCCCGAAGATTTGCGGGAATACACTAAACACGCAAAGATAGGGGTATCCCTGGACAAGGATACCAATGTCAACTACCGCTACAGTCTGCCTAACAAAATATTTGACTATATGATGGCCGGCGTGCCCCAGCTGGTATCCCGGCTGCCGGAGCTTGAAAAGATTGTCAGCACATACCAAACCGGTATGATTGCTGACAATCATGATCCACAGCATATTGCGGATTGCATCCAGGAGATGCTCTCCGACAAGGAACGCATGAAAAGCTGGCAGCAAAACGCCTTGGAAGCCGCGAAAGAACTTTGCTGGGAAAAAGAAGAGCAGACAATAATAGAAATCTATCAGGAATTCTTGTCTGATTCCACTGCATAGGGTTCTTCCGCAAGCTTCCCTCCCTGGCATTTCAAAATCCTTGCAGGAAACTTGCCAAACAAGGAATAGTCATGGGTAGCCATCAATACCGCCCGCCCAGTCGTGCTAATCTCATGCATCAGCTCTATGATGCCTTCGCTTGTCTCAGGATCCAGGTTTCCGGTTGGCTCATCGGCCAGGATGACGTCTGGGTCGTTGATCAGGGACCTGGCGATGACTACGCGCTGCTGCTCACCGCCTGAGAGCTCGTGTGGCATCTTAAAGGCCTTGGTGCCAAGCCCGACCTTTTCAAGCACGTCGACCATACGCTCTTCCATGGCGATCTTGTCGCGCCACCCGGTGGCACGCATCACAAAAAAGAGGTTTTCACGCACCGAACGATCGCTGAGCAGCTGGAAATCCTGGAACACGATGCCGATCTTACGCCGCAGGTAAGGAATCTCCTTGTCGCGGATGCCATACAGCTCCGTTCCCGCAACCCGGCCATACCCATCCACCATCGGAAGGTCTGCGTAAAGGATCTTCAGGAGACTGCTTTTACCGGACCCCGTGCGACCGATCAGGTAGCAAAACTGACCGCGGTCAACCGAAAAAGTCACGTTGGACAGCACCAGGATGTCTTTCTGAAATACGGACGCCTCTTTGAGCTCTATGATGGTATCGAAAGCCATGAGTGATGTTTAATCTGATAATGTGCGAATGTGCTGATGTGCGAATGTGATAATGTGCTGATGTGCTGATGTGCTGATGTGCGAATGTGTTAATGAAGGGTTTCGGATTAGGATAAGAACCCTTATAATCGCGCACAAAGGACCCTTCAATTAGCACATTGGCACATCAGCACATTAGCAAATTCACCTACTTCAAGCCGATGCGGCGCAGGAAAGGATCAATGTCCGGCTCCTGTCCGCGGAATTCGACATAAGCATCCATCCCGTCCCTGAGTGCATTCTCCGCGAGTATGTACTTACGGAAGCGCTCGGCCAGCTCCTGGTTGAACAGGTCGCCGGAATCAAGGAAGGCCTGGTAAGCATCCGCGTCGAGTACGCCGGCCCAGCGATACACATAATAGCCAGCTGCGTAGCCTGTGCCAAAGATATGGCCGAAATAGGTCGTCCGGTAGCGTGGCTTAATCTCCGGGATGAGTCCCATGTTGTTCAGCGACTCCTCCTCAAAGGCGCGTACGTCAATCTCATCTCCATGCTCGGCAGTATGCCAATCCATATCCAGAATGGCGGCGGCAATATACTCGGTGTTGATGAAGCCCTGGTTGAAAAACTCCGCATTGCGCATACGCTGCTGCAGTTCTTCCGGCATTGGTTCACCTGTTTCATAATGCAGGGCGTATTCTTTCATGAAGTCGGGGTGACCAGCGAAATTTTCAAGCATTTGAGAGGGCAGCTCCACAAAGTCCCTGGGCACGCTGCGGCTTGTGCGGCGATAACGACCATCCGCGAAG
>Ga0207421_10007380_pt1 | contig 11708 bp, 12 predicted proteins | sample SodLakKL_010_SED_4_FD_187542 | JGI IMG/M metagenome (GOLD analysis project Ga0207421, IMG submission 187542) | Alkaline sediment microbial communities from Lake Tanatar, Kulunda Steppe, Russia - 8KL_010_SED (SPAdes) (version 2) | ecosystem: Environmental > Aquatic > Non-marine Saline and... | reverse complement strand
GAGACAGTGGACCGAAAGATAAGGTGCTCATGGTTTCGGAGGGAATCCTCAGTAGTGCTGTAAGGTGCTCACTACGGCTATTTAATACTCTGGCTGTAATTCTCAGATTTCATAACGTGGCTGCAAGCGAGGAGTCGACAGATGGAAGGGTTGATGTGGGAACCATCCATTGACCCACCAACGACCATGCCGGAGTGTACGAAGTGTGGCTCGCCCGTCGAGGAGTCGGACAACTTCTGTTCGAACTGCGGGAAGCCACAGACCGAAGCGGCTCAAAACCGGCTCGATCAGCTAATCGAAAAAAAGGCCAACCAACAGTCCGGCTCCTCGGGGTCGAAAAGCCAGCGTGACGAACTCATCTCGCGGGTGGGGTATGCACTCGGCTTCGTGTTCGTGCTCTCGGGGGTTTCGGTACTGCCGAGCATTGCTGGCGTTCTGTTCCTGCTCGGCGGGCTGCTGTTGTTCCCGCCGGTTCGACTGCTGACCGCGCGTATTTTCGGCTCGCCGCTGAAGTTCGAGGCGATGGCCGTGCTGGCGGGCGTGTTCGTTCTTCTCGGCACGCTCCTGTTTTTCCTTTTGTAAAGCGGCTCTTTCTTTTATAAGTGGTTCTTTCATTTATAAATCGATATCTCGAATTGCCCCCAGTTTTGGCTTATAAACCGCCTCCAAGAACGCTGTTTTGGGTATACAGTTCGCCGGCAGCGTCGACTGCGTACAGCGTCGACCGAGTCTCTCGCCAACAACTCTACCGTCGACGCCTCCTACAGCAGTCGACTCCAGAGGATGAACCCTGCTGCCGACAGCAGCGTCATCACGAGGCCGATCAGTGCCTGTGGGAACAGAACCCCGATAACCGTCCCCAGTAGGCTGGTTTCGCCGTCCGCGTCGGCGTCATCCGCCGACTCGTCGTCATCCGCACCTGGATCACCGACCATCACCGTGCCGTCGACTTCATCGCCCGCGGTGCTGATCCGGTAGTCGGTCTCTCCGTCCGTCGACGGGGCAGTAAGCGTACTCGATACCGTCGTCGAGTCGCCGCCATCAAGTGTCACCTCGACGGTCGATGTCGAATCGCCCAACTCGAAGACGACGTCTTCCGTTTCGGTTGTCGACCAGTCGTTTTCGACGGTGACAGCCAGCTCGACCGACTCGCCGGGTTCGACGTCTTCGTCAACGCTCAGTGCGGTAAACGAGAACGCTCCGGCTCCGTTCTCGGACGGGAGGGAGGCGGTCTGGCTGACACCGGTGTCTGTCACCTCAACGGTGAACACTTCGGGGAACGACTCGACTTCGCTGAAATCGGTCGACAGCGAGCCGTCGCTAAAGCCCCGCAGCACGATCACGTCCTCGTCTTCGTGGGCGTCATACATCCCGTGTCGCTGTTCGAACGGCCGGCGGTCGCCGAACGGTTCGTTGTCAGCCCGCAGGCTTCGGTCGCCCATGAAAATCGCCTCCAGCTCCGCGAACTCCAACTCGGGGCTTGAGACGTTGATGTTGTACCGCGAACGGTCCGACTGGATGTCGATGGCTCGGTCAGCCGCTGTGGTTCCGGCTTGGCCAGGCTCCCACTGAACCTCAAGGGACTGTTCGAGGAACTCGAAGGCCGAGGCGTCGGCCACATCGACGGTGCCGTTGACAGTGCCGTCGTCGACGACGATGGCACTCTCACGGCTATCGGTCGGGACGAGCACGTAGGTGCCCTCGAGATCGTCCGTATCGAGAACCGTCTCGTTGTCCTCGAACTCGATTGTCCGGAGCACCGATCCTACCTCGCTGTCGCTCGTGTCGTACTCTCTGAGGAGTAGCTCTTCGGATTCGATCTCACCGTCGGGGTCTTCGAGCCACAGCGTCTGGCCCTGCCAGTAGAGCCCGCCGTCGTTGAGATGCAGGTCGACGTCGCTGTCATCGGTATCCTCGTGTGAGAACAGTAGCTGGTCGCCGCCGACCGCCGCGCTGGCTGTGGCTGTCCCAACGCAGAGTCCGGCGACGACCAACACAGCCATGAGGACGATTCGGGTACGGAGCCGCATTATTCACCCACAGAGTGTCGCTTGACGTGAACGGTTTCTTCGGTTCGAGACGAACGACCGTGGCAGATTCATATCAGCTATCTTTAGCGCAGACGTATGTATATCCATCGCTGAGACTGTTTGGATAGGTGTTATTTGGCGGCCTCACGCTGGTCAACTGAGACGGTGTCGACGGTTCGAGAGATCGAACCACCTCCTACGGCCTCTGGGCGGTGACTACTTCGAGCGACCGCGTGTTCGTTTTTGAGGCCTGAGGAAAGCGGTCAGTGATCACTCGTAAAACACCATGTCGAGGGCCTCCACGATCTCGAAATCGCGGTCGCGTGTCACGAGCCCGCCGCCGTGTTCGAGTGCCGGAGCCGCCACAAGCGTGTCCCCCGCGCTGCGTGGCGTGCCCTTGTCATCGAGTCGACTATCCAAATCACCCGCCGCAAGTGCCACTGATACGGAGAGATCGAGCACCGACAGCGTTCGCAGAAAGCCGACTGGTTGGTCGAATCGGTCGTCGCCCGCCCGACCTCTCGCGCGGGCGAGTTCGAACGCACAGATCGCCGGGACGGCCAGCTCCTCGTCGCGGTTCGATTCCATCCAGTCGACCGCTTCGTCGTGGTGGTCGGCGTCGGCATCGAGGAAGTCGACCAGAAGTGAGCTATCCAAACAGTTCATCGTTCGTGGCTTCGAGATCCGAACGGGCGGCCTTGACGTGCTCGGCGAGACCTCGACAGGAGCCGGCGAACTGCAGTGGATCGGTCGACTCGGTGAGCCGTTCGACGAGATCGCTGAAACTCTCGTCGTCGCGTTTCAACGCCCAGAGCTGCTCGTAGGCGGATTTAGTTGATGTTTTTCGGAGGCACATAAACAAGTACGTGTGCTTGTGTCCAAAGAATCATGCCGAGGTCACTCGGAGCAGCGGCAACATGAGTGCTGATCTCATGTCTCTTCTAATTTCGCAGTGTACGCTGACTTCTATTGCGGTGTGAAAACGAGACGTAGCGGTGGTCCCGGACGAATGCAACTCACACCCGATCAGAGGTAGTCGACGAGCGTCTTGACGGCCTGATCGAGTGGTGCGTCATGAATCCGGCATACGTAATCAGTAATCAACGCCGGTTCGAGCGACGCCACGGCGTGTGGCACAATCGAACTCTCTTTGGGTGCGTTTCGGTGGCGATACGCATCTTCGGACAGTGGGATACGCTCGTCGTACCACGTTCGGGTTGTCAATGCCATCACCACGTACTGTTGTTTGTCGAATGGATGGGACTCGTTGTTGACGACGACCCACGGCCGTGTCGTATCGTCGGCCGGTTTGAACGGATCAGGAGCGAGCACGACATGGCCGCGTTTGAGGTCGTCGAACGGTGGCACCGTGTCGCTCACGACTGTGTGCTCTCATCGTCGACTGCCTGCAGCCATTCGTCTCGGCGTTCTGTCCCGAGTGTCTCGTCGAGAAACGACGCTGTGGAGCTGAACGTCATCGCGTTTTGGACCGCTTCGATGTCTCCAATCGCCCAGTAGGGCGCTCTGTGTTGGACCAGCCCACGCTCTTCGAGTCGACTCAGGACGGGGTGAATCGAGTTCTCGTCGACGCCGGTCGAGTCGGCGATCTCGATGGCTTTGTACGCCTTCTCGCGGTTCTCGGCGAGAAAGCGAACAACGCGCTCGGCGTTGGTCTCGCGGTCGTCCGGATCGTGGGACTCGAATTCGTCTCTGCTGATCGGCACACTAGTTGCTTGGGTGTGATCGGATAAAAATGTATGTCTGTATTTATGTCTGCCTGTATGTTTGTATGGTTTGCTCGTCGTGGCAATCGACCGTGGAATAACGGAATCAACCAGCAACGCCCTACCCAAAAACACCAGACACAAGTTTTAGACGCTATTCTTGCACACTTTCTGACTTTCTGACGAATCACGCAGTCATATGATTTATTTCAAAAGACATCAATATAAATAGTCAAACTATTTAGTGAAATTCATCAGGACCGCTAGCTCGAATGGCAGAAATCAATAAACTGCATTCTGGTACCAGTAAATCGTTGGCCTCGGTACTCATAGGGCTCGTCACCGACAGGTGCCACCCCATCTCAGAGCGGTGCGTTCGTCATCGGCCAGTCGACCATACACCCAACGGCCAAAAGACGGTTTCCATCGCCCCGGTCGGCTATATAAGTAGCCGCCGACTACCGTACCGGCTACTCCTCGGTCACCGCCTGCTCGCGGAGGCGTTCGCCCCGCTCGGTCGACACCGTCAACTCGGGGACTTCGCGAGGCTTGCGATCCTCGCCGACCGCGACGAACACGAAGTAGGATTCAGTTGTAAGCTCACTTTCGCCCGTCAGGGGGTCCTCGCCGTAGGCGCGCACCCGTACTTTGACGCTTGTGCGGCCGGCGTCGTAGGCATAGGCCTCGACAAGCGCGATGTCGCCCAACTCCAGGGGTCGCTCGAAATCCACCGAGTTGATGTGGGCGGTCACACACTGCTGGCCAGCAAAGCGCATGGCTGACATGGCCCCGATTTCGTCCATCCAGTGGAGCACGTTGCCACCGTGGGCCGTCCCCAGATTGTTGGCGTGGTGTGGTTGGATGCGGTTCCGATCCTCGATGAAGGTGTCCATCACATCGACCATCAACTCGTTGGTCATTCGGCTGCGATAACAAACCCGTCGACGAACAGCCACCAACCGACATGTGCTGTCTTGGCCTCTACGACCGTGATCACCACCGATTACTGGCTACTGACCTCAAAACACGACCCACCGACCACTAATCACCCTCTTTCTCACACGGTCGATACCGACAGCAATCGCTAAACCCGTCGACACCCAACGCCCGCTGAGACACCCGTTATGACCCGACGCCTCGTCTGTTTCCTCGTTGTGCTGTTGTGTACCGCTGGTATGGCCAGCGGCGTCGGCGTTGGGGTAGGTATCGCTCACCCGGACGATCCGGCGACACCGGAGCCGGCTTCCGAGAATTCGACGGCCGTCCAGACGACAGCCCCGTCGGAAAGCGATGAGCTCGGCTGTGTCGACGGTATCTGTCACGACGACGACCTCGAGTTCACGGACGCTACAGCCCTCTCGGAGGCTGAACTCGACACACTGGTCGCTCGAACGAAAGCGCGCGTCCAGTATCTCCGTGGCGAGGCGTTCACCGACGGGGTGACAGTCGAAGTACAGAGCCGCGAGGCGTTCCGCGACAGCGATATCGCCGCCCCTGCCCGCAGCGACGACGAGTTCGAACGCTGGAACGACCAGGTCTGGAAAGGACTGTTCGTCGTCGGCGACGATCAACGCTCCGGCGATGCCATCGACGGCACCGTCGGCGAGGCCGTCAACGGCTTTTATCAACCGGGCGAGACCCGTATCGTCCTGATCACTCCCTCAACCGAGGAGCCGACTGTCGACGAACAGACCCTGCTGCACGAGTTCGCCCACGCCCATCAGGACCAGCACCACGATCTGACGAGCCCACAGTTCCGCGGCGAGACACAGGACGCTGATCTGGCCGTCGACGGACTGGTCGAAGGCGAGGCCGTCTACCTCGAATACCAGTACGAAGAACGCTGTGAGTCCGGCGAGTGGTCCTGTTTCGACGACCCCGGAACGTCTGGCGGATCGAGCGATGACCTCAACCGGGGCATCCTGTATACGCTGCTCCAGCCGTACTCCGACGGCCCGGCCTACGTCCACGACATCGTCGAACGCGAGGGCTGGAGCGGCGTCGACGACCGGATGGACGAGCCTCCCGAAACTACAACCGAAATCATCCACCGCGAGCCGACCAACGCAAGCTCAGTTGCGTCACCACCCGACGGCTCCGAGGGCTGGGAGCGGTACCCCGATCAGGGCGTCGACGGGGCTGAAACCGTCGGCGAGGCCTCGGTGTTCGTAATGCTGTGGTATCAGGCCAGCGAGTACGGTGCCGACACAGTCGATCCAGGCATTCTTCAGGAGACGAGCCATCCCTACGAGCAGCTCAACTACGTTGCCGATCCCTCGGATGGCTGGGCTGGCGACGAACTCGTCCCCTACCAGCGTGGCGACGACGACGGCTACGTCTGGACCATCGAGTGGGAGAGCAGCGACGACGTCACCGAGTTCACGCGCGCATACGGTGCGATTCTTGATGCCCACGACGCGAACGAAACCGACTCAGGCGTCTACATCATCGAAAACGGCTCGTTCAGCGGGGCCTACGCCGTCGAGACCGACGACACCCAGGTCCGGATCGTCCACGCACCGACCGAAGCGGGGCTGTTCGAAATTGATTCCTCACTTGATCCTACCTCCGTCGACCACTCGCCGCTGGAAGACGCTGTCCCCGGCTTCGGTGTTGCTGCTTCGGTTGCGGCGGTACTCACACTGGCACTGGCGTGCCGCCGCCGGTAAACACAGCCTACTATCCGGTAGTATCTGTATACCACCGGTCCTCACAGCGACCGAACACCTCCTTTTTGAGACTGCCACTCCAAGCCGACGCTATGACTGATCTGGAGTTCGACACTGTCTCGCCCGAAGCTATCCACTCGGGGCGGGCGACCGACGCTTACTTCGAACGCACCGAGGCCACCCTACGCGCGGTCGACCGCAACCCACACGTCGTCGCCGAAGTGACCGCCGACCAGTTCCCCGACGGCGAGTTCGAACTGCTGGCGGGAATCAAAGACGCCGCCGCCCTACTTTCGGGCCGGGATGTCCACGTCGACGCCATCCCGCCGGGGCGGCTGTTCGACGGCGGGCCAGTGCTCCGAATTCAGGGGCCATACCTCGCGTTCGCCCGACTCGAAACCTCGCTTTTGGGCCTGCTGTCGCACGCCTCCGGCATCGCAACCGCTGCCCTCGAAGCCAGAGTCGCTGCTCCCGAGACGCCGATCTTCTCGTTCGGCGCGCGCCACGTCCATCCCTCGCTGGCGGCGGTTGTCGAACGCAGCGCGCTGCTGGCCGGTCTGGACGGCTTTTCGCACGTCGCGGCGGGCGATGCGATCGACCGCGAACCCAGCGGGACGATGCCACACGCCCTACTGCTCTGTTTCGGACCGGGTCACCAGGAGGCCGCCTGGGAGGCGTTCGACGAGACCGTCGACGAGTCGGTGCCACGAATCGCGCTTTGTGATACGTTCAGCGACGAGAAAGACGAGGTGCTCCGGGCGGTCGACACCCTTGGCGACCGCCTCGATGGCGTCCGAATCGATACAACCGGCTCACGACGCGGGGATTTCCGCCACATCGTCCGCGAACTGCGGTGGGAACTCGACGCCCGCGGCCACGAGGATGTTGAGATCTTTCTCAGCGGCGGCCTCGGCCCAGCAGACCTCCGTGAGCTACGCGATGTGGCCGACGGCTTCGGCGTCGGGAGTTACATTTCGAACGCCGATCCCGTCGACTTCGCGCTGGATATCGTCGCCATCGACGGCGAGCCACTCGCCAAACGCGGCAAACTCTCGGGGATCAAATCGGTGTACAGAACCGCCGACGGCGGCCACCACGTCGGTCTTCGTGACACTGAGGGGCCAGCCGACAGCGAGTCGCTACTGGAGCCGTTGCTCCGGGACGGAACGCTCGTCGAAACGGTCGACTGCTCGCTGGAGCGTGCAATCGAACGGACGAAAGCCGATACAGCGGTAGTCGACTTCTAACGCAGTAGTAGGCTGTTTTTACAGCTCTTCGACGCTGCCGCCGTCGGATCGCTCGCGGTAGACCTGGCCTTCGAACAGCGTGAGCATGGTGTCGTCGTCCTGCCAGGCAACTGGCGAAATACCGGCTTTCCGACAGACCAAGGAGAGATACTTCTCTTTGCTCCAGTTCTGTTCGACCGGCAGAGTCGGGTAGAGCCACGCGTGGTTGTTCCCCATGTCGACGGCAACGCCGTGCGTACCGAGTTCGAGGTCTTCGAGAGGATTGCTCGTAAGGATGGTGTTGCTAACGACACAGACCGAAATCGAGAGATCGTCCAGCTCTTTCGCACCGATCTCGGAGCCAGCCGAATCAGCCGACGACGCTTGGATTGCAGCGTCGACAATGGCGTGACCGAGCTGGTCGGAACCGTGATACGCACCGGCACAGCCGCGGAGCCGGCCACGGCCTCGCGTCGACTGAATGCGAACGAACGCACCGGTTCTCGCATAAAAAGCATCTCGCATACTGCCGGGCTGTTCCCGTTGTCCGTGCAGGACATACGATTCTACGGCCTCTCGGGCGAGTTCGACTGCTCGCGCACCGTCATCATAACTTAACTCGACGGTCTGTGCCTCGGACATAACAGTACACATGAAGGGAACTGACTTGAATTCTTCCCATTTGTTCAGCACAGAGTTAGTCGCCGACTACAGGGTGATCGAACGTGTTATGTGAGCCGTAGCCGTAGCCTAACTGGGTAGAGAGAGCCCGATTCCCGTGGCTTGGGTGCCAACGGGCACCCCCATGAGGAAAGTCCCCCCACCGTTCGGACAGGTGACCGGGCGCAAGCCCGGAGTTGGAGACAGCTGGCGCTGAAACAGAAACGAGACCACCTGCCCCGACCGATGACGTGTGCGAACTAACCCGTAAGGGAAGGGAGTTAACCCACGGAGGGTTGCGATGAGTTGCTCATTGCTGACGGGCAGGAACGGATGGAACGGTGAATCCTCACCGGTGCAAGTCCGCGTCAGACGGCTGGCGGTCGAAACGGTCGACGGCTGGCCGTCGAGGTAGTCCGAACACGACGACGGACGCTCAGCCGAATGTCGGGTCGAAACAGAAGGGGGCTTACTCCTCTCTGCCCGAGCGACGCCAGTGCCAAACGAACGCTCTTTTAAGTAGTCGGCGTCTACTAAACGGATATGATTTTCGAGAGCCTTCCGACCGCGCCACGCGCGGAGGAACTCATCGACAAAGCCTTCTCGCGGGCCGCCCGCGCCGGCCGGGCCAAACCCAATCTGGAGGCCCAACAGTCGATGCTAACGATTGCGGTCAACATCACCTCCGACAACCTCGAAAACGTCGTCACGGCGTGGCCGGATTTCGACTACATCGATCCCTTTTATTACGAGTTGGCCGATGCCATCGTCGACGTCGACGAACTCCGGCAATCCCTCTCGGAGGTAATGTGGGCGAGTCGACAGATCGAAGAGATCGGCCGCGAGTACCAGCCCAAACTCCGCAAGACCGACCCCGAACTCGCCCGGAAACACCGCAAGCAGGCGTTCGCCCGCATTGCGGACATCATGAACGAGATCGAAGACGACCTGCGGGCGGTCGGCGATGCACGAGACGCCCTCAAAAACCTCCCAGACATCCGCCCCGACGAGGCGGCGATCGTCATCGCGGGCTATCCGAACGTCGGTAAATCCTCGTTTGTCAACCACGTCACCCGCGCCTCAAACGAGATCGCCGAATACCCCTTTACAACGCGTGGTGTCCAGATCGGCCACGTCGAACGCGACCACATCCGGTATCAGTTGATCGATACGCCGGGGCTACTCGACCGGCCCGAGGAAGACCGAAACGACATCGAAAAACAGGCTGTCGGCGCAATCGAGCATTTGGCCGATACGATCCTGTTTTTCGTCGACGCTTCGGGCGACTGTGGTTATCCGCTGGACGTGCAGTTGGAACTCCGGGATTCGGTCGTCCACCGGTTCGCCGAGCGTGATATTCCAGTGTTGACGGTCTGTAATAAAAGCGACCGGTCGACGGATGTCGAGGCGGATGCGTATATGAGCGTCACCAACGAGGAGGGCGTCGAGGAAGTCCTCGAGTTGGCTATCGATGCGGTTGGCTTCGAGCCGGATCTCCCCTCGCGTGGAAGCTAACCGAGCAGTCTGCCAGGGCTCCCGGTCTGCCAGCCCGTCCGTCCCGCTGTTTCGATCGGTTTCGGTTTCGGTTTGGGCCTCGGCAGTCGGGACACCGTCGGGGAAGCCAAAACTGCGGGAGTAGCCACTGCCTACGAGAGTCCTTTCCCGTCTGCTGGTGACAACTGACGTGGTTAGTCGACGCGTTGGACCTCCTGATACCGGAGTTCAACCGTCACGTCGTAGCCGAGTTCCTCGACAATCGCCTCGTGGATCGGCTCGGCGAGCTGTGGGGGTAGCTCGTCCGGCGACACCGAAAGCGTGACGACCACTTCGTCGACCTCGCTGAAGGCGATCTCATCAGTCCGGCTTACCGCCACCTCATCAACTCGGAGCTGCTCGGGGTCGGCCTCGTCGACTACCTCGCCCACCGCGGTCTCGACGGTCTCTTCTTCGAGTGAACTGATGTGAGAATCGTAGGTGATCGCACCCAAAAACGACGATAGCAGCAGAATGACGACGGTCAACACCACGATCCGTTTGACAACCGCGCTCCGCACATCGGAGATCCGAAACCACGCTTTGGGGCGGTAGCCGGCGTACCACAGCACGGTCAGCGCGGCGAGGTTGATCGACAACACGTTGACGAGGACGAACACGCCCGCGCCAATCGTCAGCGAGGGAATCCCGTAGGCGATGCCGATTCCCATTGCGGCCGCCGGCGGGATCAACGCCACAGCGATCATCACCCCGACAAGCGCGACCGAGACCCCGGTCATCAGGCTGATGATCCCGGCCACGCCGGAGCCGAGCGCGATGGCTAACACGAGAATGTTCGGGGCGAGTCGTTCGCGGATCTCACCGATTGCGAGGGGATCGAGTCCGGGCGGGACGAGATTCCCGAATCGGAGCGTGGCCGCAAACAGGGCCGCGCTGCCGATGGCGACGGCGATGCCACTGACCTGGAGTTTGATGCCGCGAACGAACAGCTCGTGGTCGTCGACGACGGTGCCGACACTGGCGGCCAATGCGGGGCCGATCAGCGGCGCGATCACCATCGAGCCGACGACGGTGGCTGCCGAATCAAGCAGGAGGCCGGCGGTGGCGACCACCGAGCTGATAAGCGTCATCGTCAGATAGATCCCCGGTCCCGAGACCATATTTTCGGCGTTGGTCTGCAGCTCCTCGCGGGCGATCTGGTTCTCGCTTTGGTCGGTCCGTTTGTACTCCTCTGTGAGCTCGTCGAACCGCCTAGAGATGACCGTCTCTGCGGCGACAACCACCGTGTAGGCGTTCTCGTCGATCCCCGCCTCGCGCAGTTCGGCCAGCATGGATTCGACGGCGTTGGTCGGCAGCGGAAAGGTGACGACGGCGCTGAACTCGCGGCTGCTCGTCTCCTCGGTGACGACGTAGTCGACGCCGGCCGCATCGAGCCGCGAGGTCACGTCCTCAAGTGTGCCGGTCGGAATCCGGACCTGAACGAGGCGCACGACTGAGTGGACCGTGTGAGGGCCTAAAGAACTCAGTACAGCCCTGATTTGGTGACTGTTATTCGAATATATCTGATGGCCCAGCGGCTCAACTAAAGATTTATTGACCAAACCGCCCACGTAGTAGCTATGCCCACAACCCTCCTTCGCCGGTTTGTCGACCAGTTTTTCGAGTCGGACGAAGCGACTGACAACGCTGAACCAACTGATGATGCCGACGCGTCCGACGATGCCGAAACGACTGACGACGATAGCCGGTTCGTGCCCTCTCGGCTCGATGTCTCCGTTCGGGACGCCCACGGTGGCGGCGGCAGCGCGGCCGAACGCGAAATCAGACGCATCCAACAGCAGGCCGCCGAACACGAACGCAGAAATCGGTAGCTACGCCGGTGGTTCGAGCCGCTTGAGCACTGGG
>Ga0207421_10007379_pt1 | contig 11709 bp, 12 predicted proteins | sample SodLakKL_010_SED_4_FD_187542 | JGI IMG/M metagenome (GOLD analysis project Ga0207421, IMG submission 187542) | Alkaline sediment microbial communities from Lake Tanatar, Kulunda Steppe, Russia - 8KL_010_SED (SPAdes) (version 2) | ecosystem: Environmental > Aquatic > Non-marine Saline and... | reverse complement strand
TAATCTTCCCCCCCGGTGGGGGGAAGAAAGAAGCCCGCGGCAGGGAAGTATAAATAACCCAAAAATTGTAGCTTTACCCCCCGGTGTCAAGCAACACCCACATTGGTGCGAAACATATTCCTCCCCCCATGGGGGTAGCAGCAATATTGGTGCCACGACATCTTCCTCCCCCCTGGTGGGGGAGGAATTAAAGGTGGGGGGGGGCTTTTCTTACCTCTAACTTCCCACCTCTCAAAATGGGGGTCTTTTTGCTTTTCTCATCTTTTACCTCTAACTTCCAACCTCTAACATCTAACCTCTAATAAGTTTGACGTTTTTATGATATCTTGGCACCCTCCAGCAAGTGCTGCAGGTATTCCTGGAAAGCATCGGTGAAATCTTCCGGGCGCACCAGGTAGGAGAAAAATGTGGGGTCTTCTTTAAAAACATGGTACAGGGGTAACCCGCGGTGCAGGTTCAAACGTGACGAGGAAACCACCGGGCACCTCCTGAGGGGAGGCAGGTACTGGTAGCTGGAATTGGCCAGAAATTCGGTCCCCTCTTCTCCTTTTAAAGCAAAGTAAGCGCCGCCGCCCCGGCTTTTAACAGGTTCGTAAACGGAGGCAAAATCCTTGGCTACAAAGTTGCTCATTATAAGGGGCTCTTCACCGGGATTTATGGTTATATGCCCGTAATGAGGAGGTATAAGTACTTTGTCCCCGGGCTTGGCGGCTATCAATATAACCGTTTCTATTTCCCCGTAATTATCGGGACTGGGCTTCTGCAGCAGGTAATGCGCCCTGCCATAAATAACTTCGTAAACTTCCGGGTAGGTCTGGTCGGTACCGGGTTTAACCGGGTGATAATGTCCCGCTGTTTTTATATATTCCCTGCCAATGCAGCCTGGCCGCACAAAGGTAATATCATAGCGCAGGCCGTATTCGCTTATTAAATTAATATCCTCCTCTAAAGCCACCCCGCGGAACATGAAATAGAGTTCCCTGGGACCAGGCTCTTCGGGCTTAAAAAGCACCTCTTCCATTTGGTCCCGGGTTCTGATATCGGGCTTGACCTCCGGCAAACCTTCTTTAAAGATCAGCTTATGCTGCCTTTCCCTGTCAAAAGCAAGGGGAAGACCGCTTTGTTTTTCCAGGCTTATCAATACATCGCCCTCCTCTCGCGCCAATAAAGGTTGGCTCCTGTTCGTGCTTATTTCCGGGAAGCCATGTATTCCACCAGGTCCCTGACACGGCAGGAGTAAGCCCATTCGTTGTCGTACCAGGCTACTACCCTTACCAGGTTATCTCCAACTACCATGGTGGAAATACCATCCACCACTGCCGAATAAGGATTTCCCTTGTAATCCACGGAGGCCAGCGGTTCTTCGTTAAAATCAAGCACTTCTGAGCGTGCCGCTTCTTCTTTAAAGGCACGGTTTACTTCCTCCGGCGTCACTTCTTTATTTAGCTCCGCCACAAAATCTACCAGGGAGACCGTGGTAGTAGGAACCCTGACCGCAAAACCGTCTATCCTGCCTTCCAGCTCAGGTATTACCACTCCTACAGTTTTGGCGGCGCCGGTAGTAGTAGGTATCATGGAAACCGCAGCAGCACGTGCTCTCCGCAGATCTTTGTGAGGAAGATCTAAAAGCTGCTGATCGTTAGTGTAGGCGTGGGTGGTATTCATAATGCCTTTATTAACCCCAAAAGCCTGGTGCATTACTTTTACTACCGGTGCAAGGGCATTGGTGGTGCATGATGCGTTGGAAATAACATGGTGTTTCTCCAGATCCAGGTTTCCCTCGTTTACCCCCAGGACTACCGTGAAATCGGCCTCTCCGCTGGGCGCAGTAATTATTACTTTGTCAGCTCCCGCTTTCAAGTGCCTGGAAGCTTCCTCATGTTTGCGGAACAAGCCGGTAGATTCGATAACCACATCAACCCCGAGCTCTTTCCAGGGAAGACGGGAAGGGTCCTTTTCGCTTAACACCTTGATTTCCTCTCCGTCCACCGTAATATTATCGCCACGCACTCCAACTTCGTGCGGGAAAATCCCGTAGTTGGAATCGTATTTTAGAAGATGCGCCAGGCTGGCATTGTCTGCCAGGTCATTGACTGCAACCACCTGGTAATTCTTCTTTTCCCAGTATGAACGAAAAGTTAGCCTCCCTATTCGCCCAAAACCGTTTATACCTACTTTTAACATATTTCCTCCTCCTTGCTTTTATTTATATTATATAATTTTACCTTATATTTATATTATATCCACTGGTATGAATTCAAGACATATTTAATGCTGGTTTAATGATAATGCTTGTGCTAAAATAAAAAAATAATAGAAATAACGTTAAATTAGCGCCCGGGCAGTTACTAAATAATGATCTCAGTTCTTATAGTATAAAACACAAGATATAAACAGTGCAAGAAATATTATCTTTATAGAGCAAAAAATTTAATTATGCAGCTTAAAATCTATGTAAATTTCTATGTAAATTTTATGGAAGTTTTATTCCTGGCATAACCACGCAGGCATTTTTGCTGCCTAAAAGCTGATTGCGGAAAATAAAATTAATAAGAATAAAGGTGAAGTACAGTTCAGGTTAATATATTTAAAACAGGAGGTGTACCATGCCCCGGCTAAAAGTAACAGTTTGCGGAGCAAGAGGTAAAATGGGAAGTGAAGCAGTAAAAGCCGTCTGGGAGGATCCCGAGACTGAACTTGTCGGAGCTGTTGATATTGCAGGAGTGGGGGAAGATATTGGACCGGCGGCAGCAGGTAAAAATTTAAACGTAACGGTTTCGGGCAACCTGGGAGAAGCTATAGAAACTTGCCGGCCAGATGTAGTAGTGGATTTTACCACACCGGCCTCGGTTATGGAGAATTTAACCATCTGCCTGGAAAAAAACATTCCCCCGGTAGTTGGTACTACCGGGCTAACAGAGGCGGACTTTGAACAGGTAAAAATACTAACCGAAAAGCATTCCACCGGGGCCATTATAGTCCCTAATTTTGCGCTGGGGGCTGTTTTAATGATGCGCTTTGCCCGCATGGCTGCACGCTTTTTCCCCCGGGCGGAAATTATTGAACTTCACCATGACGGAAAAGTGGACTCCCCCTCCGGAACCGCAATAAAAACCGCGGAAATGATGTCCAAAGAAAAAGAAGGAGAAAATTCCTGCGGCTACAAAACCTCCAGGGAAAAAGATTACCTGGAAAAAGTGCCGGGAGCAAGAGGAGGTAATGCGCAAGGGATTCACATCCACAGCGTAAGACTCCCGGGTTTAGTTGCACACCAGGAAGTTATTCTGGGCGGTGAAGGGCAAACCCTTACCATAAAACACGATTCCCTGAACCGCCGCTCTTTTATGCCCGGCCTTCTTTTGGCCGTTAAAAAAGCACCCCGGGTAAAAGGCATGGTTTACGGGCTGGAGCACCTCCTGGATTTGGATTAAAGCCAAACCGGGTTTCATAATTATAAATGCTTGAGGTGCCAAACTTACTTAAAACCGCAAGGTAAAGCCGGCATCATTAACCTCGCCGCCTTTACCCGCATATTATGTTTTTAGAAAACGGGTTAAAGGTGGGCGGTTTATGCAGGGCTTAAAAGGAATTAATATCCTGGTTATTGTTCAGGGCGGTAAATGTTTTAATACACCTTTTAAACAGGGCATACACCGCCTTTTAACCAGCCGGGCTTCCCTGGAATGGCGCATCTGTTTTTATCCCCGCAGCAATAATGACCCCTGGCAAGTAGTCAGGGAGATATGCGAGTTAACCGGGACAGTTAACCGCCAGGACTGGGAAATTGTAAAACCCGGCAATCACCTGCTAAAAGTCCACGATTATACCCACTTGATTTTGTGCGTAGTAGATGATGCCGAACTGCTCTATCTTTTACAAAATACCGCGGAGGAAAACCTTACCCCTCCGGCGGTTATTGCTTTAATGCCCGGCATTAACGTGCATGTACGGGAAATAATGCCCCTTTTTAAACGTAGCGGTTTTTTCTGGGTACCCTTCGGCTGGTTTCCAGGCCCGGTTTCCGGGCAGCAACTCCTACATACGCGAACCGACTTGTGGGCTGAAACCTGCCGCCGTGCCCTCTACGGAAAACAGCTTGCTCCTCCCTACCTGGAATACTGCGCGATTCCCCCCGGGATTTAGCATTATACCACCCGCCTGAGCAGCCACTTTGCACTCCCTTTTTTTATAAAACTTTCCACGTATATACCCCATTGCACCGGGTCACAATATAAAAGCTGCCGGTTTAGCAATTTGCAAGGGGGAGTTGTGTCTTGAGTTCTTACTTGTTAGCACTTTTGGTAGCTGCCCTGGCCGGGTCCGCCATGGCATTCCAGGGTTCTCTTAACGCGGTGCTGGGAGAAAAAATTGGACTCCTGGAGGCCACACTGGTTGTACACCTGGTAGGGCTGGTAGCTCTTGGCGCTTTGTTTGCATTCCAGCTCGGACAAGGGGGACTGCAAAACCTTTCAAACACGCCGTGGTATACCTTTTTGGGTGGAATCCTGGGGGTAGTGATTATCTTTACCGTAGCAGCTTCCATACCGCGGGCCGGAGTAGCCAACGCAACTACCGCCATTATTGTAGCCCAGCTTGGCTCGGCCATGGTAATCGACAACTGTGGTTGGTTTGGTCTGGAGGTTATACCCTTTAACTGGTACAAGCTGGCAGGGCTGGTCTTGCTGGCCGTGGGAGGTTACCTTATGCTGGGAGCGGGAACTGACTAGTCTCCAGCCCGCCCAGGTGATTTGACCTGACCTGAGTACACGTTTGTGCCTTCTACTTTATATATACGGGGTTGCTGTAAATCCACGGCTTTGCTTTACCCACCAGCGGGCGGTGATACAGCTCCACCCGGAAGGTCCCGGGTTTAAGAACGCGAAACAGCAGGCTTTTCCCCCGACTTTCCTGGACCAGGGACCCGTTTTTAATTATGCGGATTACTGAACGGGACCGGGGGGAGTTAATTCTTAAATAAGTAGCGTCATCAAAATCCAGATACGAGCCCATGCAAACTTCCGTATTTTGGTTGTAAGCCCCAAAATAAAAACCGTTTCCCGGCTTTATGCTATCCAGGGAAATATAACATCTCCCTTCCCTTAAAGCATCCACTACCTGCCTCCTGGCCGTTCGGGCTTCCTTGCTCAATTTCTCCTTCAGGAGGACGTAAGTGTTTATGGTACCAAACAGGTATGCGTAAGGAAATATTACGGTTTTAAAAAGGCACAGCCTGTAATTTACGGCATGGGCGTCAGTACCTCCTATAGCTACTACCCGGCGTTTTTGATTTTCATAATCCCAAAACCTCAGGCATTCCGGCGGTGCACCGCTTTTTACCGGGCCATCCCGGTTTAAAAAATACCAGTAAAGCATTTTTAGCCGAGAATCACTTTTGCTTTTCCACTGGGAACAAAAATTCCAGAGTTCTATACCGCAATAACCCTTTACTTGCAGCCTGTTCCAGGGGAACGCGCTCCCTTCTGTAATATAAGGAGAACCTTTTTCAAAAGGATGAGCCAAAAAACCAAAACCTCCCTGCCGGTTCACGTTATCAATGGCTTCCTGGGGATCGGCGGAATTTTCTTCTACCCTCTCCTTTATATCCAGGGCCAGGTAGTGGTTAGCCTCCCGGTGGAGTTCCGTCCCGGCAATTACCAGGACCCGGCCGTACATACCCTCCTCCTCAAGTGCCTTTATATCCTGGTGATCAGTTATAATTACAAACCTTATATCTTTTTTTTGCGCCTCTTCGGCTATTTCAGGCACCGTTCCCGTTCCATCCGAGTAAACCGAGTGAACATGGATATTGCCTCCGTAGGTATACATTTACTTCATAGCCTCCCCGGGTGAAATAACTTTCCGCTCTAACCTCCAACCTATAACTTACACTTCTTTAACTCACCTGGAACTGTTTACTTTACCAGTGGAGATAAGGGTGGAAGACATTTTATCCATGTTCTCCAACACCAGGGCAGTTCCTTTTACCACACAGCCCACGGGATCTTCAGTCAAGTAAAAGGGCACGCCCGTTTCCAATGTTAAAAGACGGGGCAGTCCGTCCAACAGCCCCCCCCCGCCGGTAAGGACTACTCCTTTTTCTACGATATCCCTGGAAAGCTCCGGGTGCGTGTTCTCCAGGACGTTTTTTATGCCCTGGACAATTTCCTCCAGGCTTTCCTCCAGGGAAACCTGGATTTCCCGGGTAGTAACCGTTATGGAGCGGGGCAGGCCCGCCAGAAGATCCCTTCCCCTTACTTCCATACTTAAATGGCGGCTGTGCTGGTAGGCTGATCCAATATCTTTTTTTAACCATTCCGCGGTTCTTTCCCCAATCAATATATTATATTCTCTTTTAATATAACGGGTAATGGCTTCATCAAACTTGTCGCCGCCTACTTTTACGCTGGTGCTTTCCACAACGTCCCCCAGTGATAAGACAGCTATATCCGTAGTACCGCCGCCTATGTCCACAACCATGCTCCCACTGGGTTTAAATATATCCATTCCAGCCCCCAGAGCTGCGGCCCTGGGTTCTTCTATGAGATAAGCCTCCCTGGCACCTGTACGGGTCAGGGCTTCGATAACCGCTTTTTGCTCCACTGTAGTAGTAACCGCCGGAATACAGACTACTACGCGGGGACGAAAAAAACGCCGCCTGCCTCCCACCCTGGTTATGTAATGGCGCAACATGATTTCCGTAGTATCAAAGTCCGCTATTACTCCATCACTTAATGGTTTCATGGCTACTATATTACCGGGAGTCCTGCCCAGCATTTTCTGAGCTTCTTCTCCTACCGCCATAACTTTTTGTGTATCCTCATCCACGGCAACTACCGAAGGTTCATGCAGAACAACTCCCTTGCCTTTAATATGTACCAGAACAGAAGCCGTTCCCAAATCGATTCCTATATCCGAAGATAACCGCATACTTCCCCTCCCCTCTCTGGCAAAATATTTATAATTATCAAAAAATTTAAAATAAGGTTGTCCTTTTTATTATACTTTTTTTATCATTTCAACGATTTGATAACAATTCCTTTCCCTTAGCATTTTTTTTCTTAAAAAAGATAAGCGGGTTATTCCGGTTCGCGGCTTAAGGTAAGGTATTTTAACCTGGTTGCTTCTCCGCCTCTCAAGTGTCTTTCCGATTTGTTTTTTTCCAGGATTTTTCTTATGTCTTGAGCCAGGGTACGGTTAATTAGAGGAAGTCTTTCAGTTATATCCTTGTGTACGGTACTTTTGCTGATCCCAAATGTTTTGGCCACCTGCCTTACCGTCGCCCTGGTCTCCAGAATATAATTGCTTATTTCCAAAACTCTCTGTTCTATATATTCATGCACACCGGTGGCCTCCTCTTAAATTATTCCTCGGCTATAAATATGTAAAATATTCTTTTTTAATGCTTTGTAACTGTCCGTCCTAAAAAATAACCTTTCTTATTCTGTGGTCTCAGGGGTCGAGTTAAACAGTCTTGTTCTCTAACCTCCGCTTCACCCGGGCAAGTTTAAACCCCCTGCAAGCTCAACAGCCGTAAGCAAATTTTTTACCCGGAATCATTTTCAGTATCTACCAGCCTTATAGAAAGCTACAATGTTTTGTTTTTTCTTTGTTTTGTTTTTTCTTTTATTTCAGGGCAGGCAGGTAATTTAACGGGTTTTTGGCACTTCCGTTAACATGTAGCTCCAGGTGAAGGTGGGGGGTTTCCAGGGACGTATCTTTAGCTACTGATTTTTCTACTGTTCCTATAACCTCTCCCTGGCTTACGCTGTCACCTTCGTTTACTTTGATTTGAGACAGGTTTCCATAAAACGTAACTTTATCTTTTTTGCCCGCACGGTGCATTAATTTTATTGATTTGCCGTATTTCATGTCTTCTTGCTTTACTGTTTTTACTTCCCCCTCCCAGAGAGAGCTGACCGGGGTATTTTTTGGCACTGCAATATCAACTCCACGGTGAAATTCAATCACCTGAGTGGAGGAGCCCGGCTTGCCTGTTTTCAGGGGGGCCCCAAATTCCACTTTTACCGTTCCCCCTTCCACTGGCTTTACGGGATCCGGAAGCTCTGCAACTTTTTCTTCTTCTTTTTCTTTGCTTTCTTCCTCATAAACTGCTTTTGAATCTTCTTTTTCTTCCACCTTGCTATTTTTATTACTTTCTTCTAACTCGTCTTCCCGGTCGGGTGGAAAATTAATTTTTACGTCTTCAGGCAAGAAATACTCCTCCTGGTCCCGGCGGTAAGACTCTTTCTGCTCGCGGGACGGGGTTTCTACTGGGCTGCGGGTAGAAAACCTGGCGGCATTCCATATAAAGAAAGATGCCAGCAGGCACACTCCCAATAGATACAACAGGGCTACTTTAACCCGGGTTGGTTTTTGAGCCACGGAGGCACCCAGCCTGGAAAGGCTATTCTTTAAGGCCCGCGCCCTTTCCAAAAATGCACCGGTAAACTGTTTTAACTTATTGCGAATCAACACTTTCATCACCTCAAAAAAGTATTATATCCAGCATCTGATATTTTATTCTTAATATCTACACCTCTTGGCCGCCGGCTATATCCGGCACTTTTTTTCTATCCCTGCCTTTGAGCTGCACCCGGCGCACAACTCCTCCCAGCTGCACAAGTTTGTGGTCCAGCTCCTGGTAACCGCGATCCAGGTGTTCTACTCCCCTTATTTCCGTTATTCCTTCCGCTGCCAGGCCGGCAAGAACCAGGGAGGCCCCTCCCCTTAAGTCAGCGGCCCTTACTTTACCGCCACGCAGTTTTTTTTGACCGCGTACCACCAGGGTGTTTTCTTTAATTTTTATATCCGCACCCATCTTTAACAGTTCTTCCACATGTCGAAACCTGTTTTCAAATATTGTTTCTGTTATTAAACCTACACCACCGGCTATGGATAACAATGAGGTGAATTGAGGCTGCAAGTCCGTGGGAAAACCCGGGTAAGGCATGGTCTTTAAATCTACTGCTTTTAATTTTCGCGGGGCTGCTACGGTTATCTCTTCCGGGTTTTCTTCAAGTAATTCTACCCCGGCTTCTTTAAGTTTTGAAGTTAGAGGCTTAAGGTGTTCCGTCAAAACATTCTTTACTTGTACTTTTTCACCACACATGGCTGCAGCTATCATATACGTGCCCGCTTCAATACGGTCCGGTATTACTTTATAAGTAACTCCCCGCAAACGGGTTACGCCCTCTATCTTGATCCTCGTGCTCCCGGCGCCGCTTATGTTTGCTCCCATTAAAGCAAGAAGGTTAGACAGGTCTACTACTTCGGGTTCAAGGGCAGCATTTTCAATTACTGTTATCCCTTCGGCAAGCACTGCTGCCATCATTATGTTTTCCGTAGCCCCTACACTGGGATAATCCAGGTAAACCCGGTTTCCTTTCAGGCCGCAAGCACTGGCTTCTACATAACCGTCACCCAGGGTGAACTCGGCTCCCAGTAAACTTAGCCCTTTACAGTGTAGATCTATGGGACGGTCTCCAATTGCACAGCCACCCGGCAACGATATTTTTACTCTACCGTGCCGGGCCAGCATGGGGCCAACGATTAAAAAAGAAGCCCTCATTTTGTTTACCAGGTGGTGCGGAGCCTCAAAATTGCTTATCTTTGAACCGTCCAGATACAAGTTGCTTTTGTTATAGTTAACTTCCGCTCCCAACCGGGTTAAAATCTTGATCATGGTGTGTATGTCCAGGAGACTGGGGACATCTTCAATAATATTTGGCTTTTCCGCCAGAATAGATGCAGCCATTACAGGTAGTGAAGAATTTTTAGACCCGCTTATTTTCACGGAACCGTTTAACGCCCGGCTTCCTTCTATCAATAATGCCTTCACTTTTTATCTCCTTCTATTTATCCCTGTTCATGAATTACAAACGGTATACCGATAGAAAAATAGTGCTTTCCGCCGGAACAGTTTTCTATTACCAGCAGGTTTAAATTTGCCCGCTTTCCCTGTACCGGCACACCCCGGTGAGATACAAGGGGGGAATGCAGCAGCATATTGATACTGTTTCTGGTTTTGTTTTTATCTATAAGTTCTCCGTGCAATTTTTTAAAAAGAAATTTAATATGACCGGCAGAAAAACAATCCCCGCCTGTGGTTCCTTCCACGTTTAAAATAAAATCCGAATTCCTTGAAAGGTTAAACTGACTTAATATATCGCGCGCCGTTTTCTTTATCAAAGATATTTCTTCCCCGTAGAACTTCACCTGTACCTGTTTTTTTCCTGAACAGGACAAAACCACTGCCGCCTCTACTTGCACCTCGTTCCTGCTGGCAGACAACTTTTTCTCTTCCCCGTTTTGGTTTGTTTTCAGGTTTTTAAAATCCGAATGAAGCAGGTATTTTTTTAAATTACTTAAGCTAAATTTGCCGTGTGTATATCCTGCCCGGTAAACACCCGTTACCTTGTTTTCTTCCCAGTTATTATTTTCCAGCAATTTTTCCAACACTGCAGCGTCCTGGAATCTCTCCCGGGCTGTATCCCTATACTCATTACTACCGCTGCTTCCCACATTAAACATGGCCAGCAGGAACGCAGCGGTAAGAATTAAATTAAACCACAACATTCTCCCCTCCGCTCTTTTTTACCTATTATGTACCTGGCGGGGGGTTTGTATAACCTGGTAACAGAAAAATTAAAAATCGGTGCTTTAAAAAATTGGTGCTTAATATATTTTTTGGGTATAAATAGGGAATTAAGTTAAGGTAAGGGGAAGGCTTGCTTCTTCCCTCTTGACAGAGGGAGATGGCAGCAAATGGGGCACATTTACGTGGTGGTGGGTTATTTGGATTCCTCGTCATGGGGGACGGGACACCTGACCCCGGAAAATTTATCCCACCATCCCAGGGGGGTGTAGCCGTCCAGCTCTTCCGGGGCTTTCTCTTTAATTAGCTGGTAGCACTGCGAACATACTTTACCATCTTCGGCTTCCAGCAGTTCTTCCGGCAATCCAAGTTTCCGGTACTTTTCCTGCGGCGTCTCCACCATTATGTTCTCTTCATCTACCGCCCGGTCGGAAACCACTACCAGGCCAATTTCACCCCGGTAACTGGGTGAATCCACCGTGGTAAAAGACAGGCCGTTTTTATGGGCCATAAGTATGTAATCCCTGGCTTTAGACAAATCAGCCCTGGAGCTTATAACCAGTTTATAGGCCCGGGGATCTTTAATGCTTTCCAGTATTTCCGGGTAAAAACCTTCTTCCTGTATCTGATCTATGGTAAGTGCTTTAATAACCCTTTCCCGGAACTCTCCCAGGTGTTTTCTCTTTTCTTCACGCTTTATTTGCGGTTTTCCCCACATACCAGCACTTAGTGTCTTTTCCAGGTGAGATTTTTGCGCCCAGTTCCCCTGGAGATCTCTTTCGATTTCACTTTCCTGGTAATGCTCTGAGGTGGATTTATCCTTTCCATTGCTATCCTTTCCATTGCTATCCTTTCCATTGCTATCCTTCGTCATTTGTTGCCCCCCTTTGACGGTTTTTAAATCTTTTGTTTACGGAGTAAATTAATTCTTACACAAATTTAACTATTCAGGTTAAGGTAACTTTACACCGGGACCAACTTTACTTCTGACTTCCGACCTCTGACTTCCAACTTCTAAAAAGGTATCCCCCCCATCTTAATCTTCCCCCCCGGTGGGGGGAAGAAAGAAGCCCGCGGCAAGGAAGTATAAAATAACCCAAAGATTGTAGCTTTAC